>Ga0224557_1000456_pt1 | contig 46048 bp, 33 predicted proteins | sample 714S31014metaG_FD_180677 | JGI IMG/M metagenome (GOLD analysis project Ga0224557, IMG submission 180677) | Peat soil microbial communities from Stordalen Mire, Sweden - 717 S3 10-14 | ecosystem: Environmental > Terrestrial > Soil > Wetlands > Peat | place: Sweden: Norrbotten County, Stordalen...
TTTACCAATCCCGTGACCACGATGCGCATGGCGGCATTTATAAACTGCTTTTGCACTCGACACAATCATGGGCGCATTTCACAGTACGCCGCATGCGCAGCGACAAAGAGCGGGCGATAGCTACGCTGATCGTCGGCGTGTTCGCGTTCGCGGTCGTGCTGGCTTATCACCGTATCGTCGACGGGGATTTGTGGGCACGGCTGGCCGTGGGCGCACACGCGTGGCGCACCGGCAGCCTGATGCGCCATGATGTGTTCGCGTTCACGCCGACGCTGCCCGAATGGATCGATCATGAATGGGGCGCAGGCGTGATTTTTTTCGGGCTACTTAGTGCCTTTGGTCCCGCCTCGCTCATGCTGCTGAAGATCGTCACGGCTTGCGCAGCGATTCTTTTTTGCCTCTTTGCCGCACGACGCAATGGAACCGGTTGGCAGACGCTGTTGCTCCTGGCAATTCCGTGCGCGGTGACGGTGTTGCCGGGCTATGTGACGGTGGTGCGCAGTCACGCACTAACGTATGCGTTCTTTGCCCTGACGCTATTGTACCTCGAAAGAATGCGCGACGGGCCACACTGGCCGGTGTTCGTCATCGTGCCTCTCATGCTTTTGTGGGCGAACGTGCACGGCGGATTCGTAGTCGGGCTTATTGCGATTGCGGTTTATGCGGCGTTGGTGCGGACGCGACCGATGCTCGTCACGTTGTTGGCCGCTGTCGCGGTCACGTGCGTCAATCCATACGGATTTCATTACTGGACGTATCTCGTACCCGCCTGGCTGCATCCGCGCGCGGACATCACGGAGTGGGGTCCGATGCCCATCTGGGGCGGCGATCCATATTTCGGGTTTCGCATCTTGTTCCTTATCGCGCTTGTGGCCATCGTCTCGGAATGGAAACAACGCACCGCGCTGGGATTGACGATGCTAGCGTTGACGGCAATTGCCGCGTGTCTACATCGACGCCATGCGCCGTTCTTTGGGCTAGCGGCCCTCTTATATCTCGGGCCGTATGTGGAGCGCTGGTGCCGACGCGTGCCACTTACCACCGTCCTGGCGGTTCACGTTGTCTTGGCGGCGTTCGCGGCGGTGCTTTTCCTGCCGCAGGCATCATTAGAACCCGCGGTGCCAGCGAGTTTCTATCCCGTGGGTGCAGTGACGACGCTCGACCAGGCCGGCATCAAAGGAAACCTCGCGGTGCCGTTTCGCTGGGGCAGCTATGCTTCATGGCGGCTGGCACCCAGGATTAAGGTCTCGATGGACGGGCGTTACGAAGAGACGTATCCGGATGCGACGTTCGAGATGAACCAGGCATTTTTCCACACGACCGGCGCGGATTGGGACCGGCTCTTGCGGCAATATCGGGTCGATTTCATTATTTTGGAGTTACGGACAACGCAGCTTTCAGCCGCCGACATGCGCGAACACGGCTACGAAGTGATCCGGGCCGACGACACGTCGGTGCTCCTCGCCCGCAGTGAATTCGTGCCCGCGCTGCGCGCGGCGGCTGGGAGCCTCCCGTCGCCGCCTTCAGACCAGCTCAATCCGCACCTCACCGCTCGCTGGTTGCCTTGAAAAATTTGCCGCTACAGCGTGCTGAGAATGTCCGTCGGGGCTTTCTCGATGCGGTCGATGCGGAATTTTTGCGGGCCGGCGTCGCCCTTCCAGTCAATGGTGTCGCCGGTGTGTTTGTTGAGCAGGGCCTGGGCGAGAGCGGCGGGGTAACTGATGATGCCGCGGACGGGGTCGCTGTCCCAGGCGCCGAGGATGTGATAGGTTTGCGATTGCTTTGCACCGAGGTCGGTGACGGTGACGGTGGTGCCGATGCTGACGAGATCAGTCTTGGCGTCGGCGAAGTCGGTTGCCTGCGCGCGTGAGAGAAGGCTTTCGAGTTCGGCGCGGCGGCGCATCAGGAGTTTTTGCGTGTCCTTGGCGGCTTTGAATTCAAAATTCTCGCGCAGGTCCCCGTAGCTGCGGGCCAAGCCGATTTCCTTGCTGTTCGCCGGAATCTTCTTTTGCACGATGTCCTCGAGCTCGGCCATGCGTTTATGGTAACTGGCCCACGAGACGATAATCGGCTGCTCCTTGACTGTTTTCGAGACGAGGGACTCCTTTACGAATGGGTGCTCCTTGACGATGCGCGCCATCAGCGAGCGGCGGTCGAGTTCCTCGATTGCGCCGCTGGCCAGGATCAGACGCGTCAGGTTGCGCACCGTTTCGGTGTCAGCCTCCGCAAGGAGATCGGCCACCAATTCTCCCTCCTCGAAGAGCACGTCACGGAGTTTCTTATTGGCGGATTTGGTGGGCGCCGACTCGATGGCTTCCACAACAGCCAGCAGAAGCGCGGGAGTCTGGAAGTCGTCAAGCCAGGGATAGGACTTGCGCGAAGACGGTGTGGAGACATTGCGGCAGATCCAGCACAACAACTCGGCGCCGGCAGTTTGATTGTGTACCCATTGCTTGATAGCGCCGGCATGTTGGCCCAGCAGATCGGGAATCTCATCCAGGACCTTTGTGGAGAATCGATTGAACTCCTGGAACAGGCGGTCGGGCGCGGAAGTTTTGAGGACCGTGAGCACGCGCTTCGCCGCGGACGTACTCAAGTCGTCCAGTAGTGCCGATAGATTATAGACCCCCGCAAGCAAGTTGGTGAGAAAGGCGCCGGCGTCGTCGACAGCTGTCTGCCGACGGCGACCGAGTTGTTCGAGGACGACGGCGGCTTCGATACGCTCGGGCTGTCGGCTGACCGGTGTCCTTTTCAAAGCGTCCAGCAACGCGTCTTGAAACTCCTGGATCAGGAGATCGGCGTTATCCATTTCATCGACGCCCTTGAGGAATTCGCGGGCGACTTTAGTCTTCTGGATGAGGCCCTTCGCGTCTCGGAACGCTTCGAGGATTTCGTCCTGTTGCGAGACCGGCGCGGTGCGCAGCACGATGGGGTCGGTCTTTTTCGCGGGGAGGTCGAAATGTGGGTCTTTCTTCGCCAGCTTGCGGACATTGTCCCACCACTTCTTCCAATGATCCGTGGGAACAACCGAGCCTGAGAGCATGGCTTCGATGCGGTCGGCCGAGGCGGAGCGATTGAGGCTGAGGAGCACCTGGCGGAGCAGTGCGACGGGGTCTTCGGTGCTGAGACGCTTGAGGCCATCGAGGTCGGTTATCTTGCGGACTTCCACGTGCTCCTGGTTTACCGGCGTGAGGCTCCCTGCGGCGTACGCGAGCTGCATCGAGTGAGAAGGATTATGCGCGAAGCCGACGACGACCTGGCCCAGCGTGGTATCGAAGGATTTGACGCGGCCGAAGCCCCAGCTTTTGTGCTGGCAGAAGGCGTTTGGTTGAAGGGCCAGCAGCGTATCGATTCGGGCCAACGCTATCGGAAGCGGGGTGCGATTCTGGTCTATCTCGGCAGCGGCGAGGACGGTTTTCAGACGGGGATCCTTTTCGTGGATCTCGCCGAGCGCCTCAATGATCTCGGCGCGTAACTGTTTGTCGGTCGCTCGCGCTTCTGTTTGCAGCTTAAGGGCATAGAGCCATTCATGAAGTTTGCCGGCGGCTTTGATATTCTCGGCGATAAGCGAGGCCAGTTCGGCAGCCAATACCGGCTGGCCGGCGTCCGCAAACTCCTTCACGAGCTGGAGCAGAAACTCAGTTTGTTCGGGGAATTGCTCCGCTAATTCAAGCCACAAGGCTTGAGCATTGTCCCAGTCGCGCTGGGCCAGGAGGGTTTTGAGTTGCTCGTGGTGGGTTTGTGTCGAACTCATTTGGAATCAAGGGATTTTTGGTTTTGTGATGTGATGATCGTTGCCAACGAAAAAGGTGTGGCGCGCCAGCTTGACGGGGCTGGAGGCCACGGATATGATTCTAGGCCCATGAGATGGATTTTCACGTTCGCTACCTGTTGCCTTTTGATCGCCGGGTGCCAGTCTAACCAATCTGTACAGGTCTTGTCTCCTGAGAAATTCGTCAGTGCGACCGGCGGCGAAGCCTACAGCAACACGGAAACGAATGCAACGACTGCGACGAATGCCAAACCAAGGGTAATTGTGACCGGGGCCACCATCAGCGTGACGGTGGATGAAGATCACAGCCTGAATCGCGCTTATTTGATTCCGAACAGCGGGGCGATTGATTACCCGCCACTGGGACGGATTGTGGTGGAAGGCCTCACGCCCGAAGAAGTGGCACAGAAAATCCGGGAGAGTTTGGAGAAGGACTATTTTCAGAAAGCCACGGTGACCGTCGGGGTCGAGGCGGCGCCCATCGCCAGCGGTGGTGGGGTGATCTACGTGATCGGCAACGTGAATCGGCCCGGTCCGCTGCTGTTGCCGAAGGACGAGCGGTTTACCGTGACGAAGGCGATCATCGCCGCGGGAAATTTCGCCACTTTCGCGAATGGTGGAAAGGTGCAATTGATCCGCTACAATGAAGTGGGCAAGAAATACGTTACCTACGTCGACGTCGATCGAATCATGAAGCGGGGCGAATTCGAAAAAGACATCCAGGTGCAAAACGGGGACTGGATCATCGTGCCCGAGAAGCTGATCAATTTTTAGTCGCGAGGCGAATTTGTCCATGATCAACCAGAACGGCGGGAACCAGAACAGCGGGGAGCACCGGTCCGAGAACGTCGATATCAAGGAGTACCTTGTCGTGCTGCTCAAGCGGAAGTGGCTCGTCCTGATTTGCTTCTTGCTCAGCATGGCTGGCACCACGGCTTTTTTGTTCACGCGTCAGCCGATTTACCGCGCCAACGCGAAAATGGTTGTCAGAAACGCCGGCGGGTCATTGCCGGTTTCCGAGGTGATGCGCGAAGATGAGAGCCGGTTCTATGCGACCGAGATCAATATTCTCACGGGTCAGACCATGGGGCGCCGCGTCCAGCAACGATTGCGAAAGACGCCCGAGGAGGCCCACGAGAATCTGTTCGACCTGAAAGTCGATGTCGTTCGTGGTTCCTCCATTCTGCAAATCACGGTCGATAGCCCGTCCGCGGACTTCGCGACGAGCTATGCGAACACGCTTTGCGAGGAATATTTGCGGTATCGCGACGAGCAGAGCACCCAGAGTTCCGAGTCAGCGCTGCTGATGCTGACGCGCGAGATCAACCGACTTGAGGAGGAGTTGAAAGGCTCTCAAGAGCGATATGTTGAGTATGCAAAGGAGCACGACCTGCCACAAATGCAGGGGACGGAGGGCTCCTGGTGGCGATCGTTCTATGTAAACCAGGCTGATTTTGCGTCCCTAAAGGAAGAGCTGGCCCGGGCGAAGGCCGTGGCCAATGCCCTCGACAAGGGTAATGCGGCCGCCGCGATAGCTCTCCTGGATCAACCCGGGCGATATTCGTCGGCGCGTGCGACGGCCATCAAATCGAATGTGGCTTATCGTATGACGCTGCCGACGGGAGAGTTGCTCTCCGAGGCGGACGGCACCAATTCGCCTGCAATATCGGCGGGGACAATGGATGATGTCGAGGCTACCACGAAATTCCCGCCAGATTCGGCCACTAATGAGGATTCCGTTCTCGATTCCGCCGGGAATCTCACGCTCGATGCGCGGCGTGATTCTGGCGACGCGACATTGGCGCAGTCCATCGCCTCGGTTGCGGCGGCCACATCGGATCAATCGCTGGTGCGCACCCTGGTGGAACTCGAACAACGGCGGGCCAATCTGGAAGTGAAGATCCAGGATTTGTCGAAGACCCTCAAGGCCCGGCATCCAGCCCTGGTTGCCGTGCAACAGGAATTGGACGATGTAGATCAGAATATACAATTTCAGATGAAGCTCGCGCGCGACGTTCAGAACGCGAGAATCAAGGCCCTGGAGGGCCAGGTCCAATACGCGGAAAAGGGCCTGGAGGAAGCCAAGAAGGAGGGCATGGAAAGAAGCAAAGCCGTGCTGCTGGGGCAGACCATCCATGACGATGTCGAGCGGACGCGCTCCTTGTATAACGCCCTCCTGAACCAATTGGCGAAGATCGACGCATCGCAGGGCTTCAATGCCCGCACCATTTCCGTTTCGGAGCCGGCCATTTTGGAAGCCGAGCCGGTCTCACCTAAGAAGGTGAAGGGACTGTTGTTCGCGGCGTTTATCGGATTGGGACTCGGTATAGGCATTGCGTTTTTCTTTGAGTACCTCGACGATTCGATCAAACTGGCGGAGGAGGTGGAGCGGGATCTGCAGTTGCCGTTCCTCGGAATGATCCCCGCCGCGCAATGGAACACGGATGACCTTAGCGTGCATCGGCTCGACAAGCTGAAGCAGCAGGGTGGGGTGGCGGAATCCTATCGGGTGGTGCGTTCCGCCATCATTTTTTCCATGCCGCGGGAGAAACTTCGCTCGATGCTCGTGACCAGCGCCGTCCCGCGGGAGGGCAAGACGACCACGTGCGTGAACCTCGCCATCGGCTTTTCCCAGGTGGAGGATCGCGTATTGCTCATCGACGCCGATCTTCGTCGCGGTGAAATCCACAAGTATTTCGGCTTCGAGAAGGACAAGGGCCTCGCCGATATCCTGCTGGGCGAAGCGACACCGGAAGAAGCGATCAAGCGCGGCGACGTTGCCAAGCTCGACGTCATCACTTGCGGCGCTTATCCCGCCAATCCGGCGGAGCTACTTCTCGGCTGGCGCTTGAAGGAGTTTCTCGATTGGGCGTACAAGCACTACGACCGCGTGGTCGTGGATTGCCCGCCGGTCATGGGCATCGCCGACAGCGCCATCCTCGGCTCGGTTGTTGACGGTGTGCTCTTCATCATTTGGGCGGGTCGTACGTCACGACGATACGTTCGCGTGGCGAAGATGACGGCGGTCAGCCGTGGCGCGAAAGTATTCGGCTTTGTCCTGAACAACCTCGAACCTGGCCGCGTCGGCTACTACCATTACTATCCGTACTACTACAGCTACTATTCGCGCGGTTACTACTACGCCCACGAGGAAGACGAGGGCAAGGGCGGCGACATCAAGGGCCTTGAGGTACCGACGCAGGAAGACGGCAAGGAACAGATCGACGACGTGTATTGATGCGGCGGTCTTACGCGAAGAACAGCAGCAAGGCGGTTCCCACTACGGTCGTCAGGATCGTGATGGGGATACCGTATTTTGCGTAATCCCAGAAACCGATCTCGATATGCTTTCGGGCGGACTCGACGACGATGATGTTGGCCACGGAACCGAGGATCGTCAGATTTCCCGCGAAGGTTGTTGCCAGGGCGAGCACTTTCCACATCAGCTCCGGTTGCACAAAATTCGCGATCCATTTTCCCGTCACCAGCACGAACGGCACGTTGGAAAACACGTTTGACCCGACCGCCGAGAATCACGTGAGGTTCCACGCTTGTGTCGTCGAACCTGCGCCAAACACTCCTTGCAGCCGCCTGTAAATCTGATCCGGCAGCCCGGTGCTGTTCAAGCCTTCCACAACCACAAACAACGCCGCAAAGAACACGAGCAAGTGCCAATCCACGAGCTTCAGCGTTTCGCGCGTGTCTCGCCTCACCAGCATCATAAGCAGGGTTCCGCCGGCGAGTGCTGTCCACGCCAGATTTGACCCCAACATGAAGCCGAGGAACACGAGCGTCAGGACTGCGCCGGTAATGGCCGCCAATTTACGGTCGAGCGAATGCAACGGCGCCTCGTCGCGGTGGATTATTGCGGCACCCAGCACCTTGCAGAAGCTGATGCTGAGAATCGCGTAATCGATTACCAATCCGGTGGCGGCCGCTGGTAACAGGGAGGCCGAGAATCGCAGGAAGGCAATCTGCGACAGATGACCGATGATCATGTTCTGCGGATTGCCGACGAGTGTGGTGACACTGCCGATATTGGCGCCCGTTGCCAGCGCCAACAGGTAAGGCAGTAGCGACAGCTTCTCGCGGACGATCACGGCCACCACCAGCGGTGTCAGCACCAAGCAAACGGTGTCGTTGACCAGGAATGCGGAGAGGATTCCCGAAGCGACAATCAGGTAGAGCAGCAGTTGCTGTGGAGTTTTGGCGAAGGCAAGGATTTTGTCCGCCGCCCACTCGAAGAAGCCGGCCAGGTAAAGATGCGCGGAGATCAGCATCATTCCGAGCAACAACACGAGCGTGTCATAATCGACGGCACGGTAGGCCTGTTCGGGCGTCATTACGCCGAGCGCGACCATGAGCACCGCGCCGAGCAACCCGGCCGCCGGCCGGGTCAGCGGCAGCGCTTTCCACTGGCGACCGCTGATCAAGCTGCATACGTCAGCGCGAAGACGGCAATCGCGGCCAATTCCCGGTGCACCACGCGCTAGCCTCCGTGTTTCGCTTTTTGGGCTGCATTTTTCACAAGCTCGCTGGCGCGCGCGAGGGCCTCATCGATGTTGGCGCAGACATTGTCCAAGCCTATTTTGTCGATGAACCCGGCGTTGAAGAGCACTTTCATCGGCTGCGGTTGCACGCCACTCAGGATCAGTTGCGTGCCCTTGCGGTGGAACTTGTCGAGCATGACTTCGAGGGCGTGCAGGCCCGTCGCATCGACCGCCGGCACGGTGCGCATACGGAAAATTACGACGCGCGGTACGGTCGAATACCGTTCCAGGGCTGTCTCAAGTTTCTCCGCGGCGCCAAAGAAGAACGGGCCTTCGATCCGGTAGACGAGCACGCCTTCGGGAATTACCTTGCCCCGAATGGAGCCGCCACCGACGTCCAACTCGCTGTCGGCGGTGACCAGCCGGATCTGCGTGATCTCTTCCATCCGACGGACGAACAAAGCGCCGGCCATCGTCAGTCCCACGCCGACGGCAATCGTGAGATCGAAAACCACCGTCAACCCAAATGTCACCACCAGCACGATGAAATCGCTCTTCGGTCCACGCCACAATTCGGGGAAGTTTTCCCATTCGCCCATCCGATAAGCGACGACCAACAGCACCGCGCTCAGGGTGGTCAGCGGAATGGATTTCGCCAGCGGTGCGGCCACCAGAACGATCACCAGTAGCGTGACCGAGTGGATGATGCCGGCCACTGGTGTCTTCGCGCCGCTGCGGATGTTTGTCGCGGTACGCGCGATTGCGCCGGTCGCGGAAATGCCTCCAAAGAACGGACAGAGTATGTTGGCGAGACCCTGGCCCATCAATTCCTGATTGGAATCGTGCCGCGATTCGATCATCCCGTCGGCCACAATCGCTGATAAGAGCGACTCGATTGCGCCCAACATCGTGATTGTCAACGCGGGGATCATCAAGTCCTGCACCTGCAGGAAGCTGATCTTGGGGAAGGAAATGCTTGGCAGGCCTCGCGGGATGCCGCCGAATTTTGAGCCGATGGTGGGGACATCGATATGAAAAACCGCCACCAACACGGTCGTCACGACGACCGCCACAATCGACGCGGGCACACGCCGCCACGCTTTCGGCCAGAGGATCAGGATCGCTACCGCCAGCAGACCGAGCCCGAGCGCGGGTCCCTGCGTCTGCACCAGGTTTTGGGTGATGGCCGCGACCTGCTCGGGCGTGTGCGCGGGCATCTTCACCGACAGTCCAAAGAACTCCTTAAGTTGGCCGACGAAGATGATCACGGCGATCCCACTGGTGAATCCGGAGGTGACGGGGTAGGGGATGAATTTGATCAGGGTGCCGAGCTTCAGCGCGCCCATCACCACCAGCATGATGCCCGCCATGACCGTCGCCACTACCAGCCCGTCGTAACCGTACTTGGCCACGATCGCAAAGAGGATCGGCACAAACGCGCCCGTCGGTCCGCCCACCTGCACGAGGCTGCCACCGACTGCGGAAATGACGAAGCCGGCGATGATCGCCGTCCACAGTCCACGCGATGGTTCGACGCCGGAAGCGATGGCGAACCCGATGGCCAGGGGCAACGCCACCACGCCGACGGTCACGCCCGCGGCGAGGTCGGATAAAAAGGTTGTGCGGTCGTAGCCGCGGAGAGCGTCGAATAATTTGGGGCGAAAGACGAACATGTAGCCACGAGTAGTAACAGACGTCAGACGCGGCGCAAGGGAAAAACGGGGGTCGGCGATGGTGTTTCATTGAGGTAACTCAGCTTGTGTCGAAACGCGATCATCGCATCTGTTTGCCAAAGCGCCTTTTTGCATTACACTTCGTAGCATGGCAAAGAACCACACCTCTGCTTCAAATAAACCGAAGCGGCACCATTTCTTGCCAGAGTTCTATCTCAATGGCTTTACAGGTGGCAATGTCGTTTGGGTTTATGACCGGGAGAAAAACGAATATCGTCCCCAAGGGCCTCACAACACTGCAGTGATCGGTCATTACAACACTGTGTTGGGTACGGATGGTAAGGCGTATTTGGGCTTTGAGAAACTCCTATCGCAAGCCGAAAGTGATGCGAAGCCAGTTATTGACAAGCTGGGAATTGGCGAAATGATTACGCCTGAAGAACGGCACAACTTGGCTTTATTCGTTGTACTCCTATTAACTCGTACGCCGAAATTTGAGCGTGAGATGGAGCAAGTGGCTGATTGCACAGCCAAGTTATTGATGAAACGGATGTTTCCGACGGTCGAGGCTGTCGCCGCGGGACTTCGCCGGTACGGTAAGAAGGGTGAAGATCTTACGCCAGAAAGTATGTTCGAGTTCATTCACAAAGAACAATTTCAGATGAAAGGGAATCGGAATGTCACAGTCCATGCGATGCTTGATCTAACCGAGAAGTTCACCTTGGAATTTGCGTGCATGGATTGGTCTATTGTGCACGTGGACGAACGAGCCGCATTCATCACGACTGACTCACCTTTGGGATTCATTGTCCCGGATGAGCTTCAGGGCAGGCCCGATCTCGATCTCTCATTGTTGTCTCAAAACACAACCAAGGTTGTACCTCTAACAAAACGGATGGCACTACTTGTTGGCGAGCGCGGTTGCGGATTTGGGCACTTTGCCGTCGACCGCGCCGTGGTACGGGAGATCAACATTGCACTGGCTATAGAATGTGAGCGTTACGTCATTGGCGCGAATGAGTCTCTTGTACGTAGCATCGTTCGCAGAGGTAAAGTCGATACGACCAAGCCAGGGAGTCGAATAAGGGTAGAACACATCCCACATCCCACTAACCCGATGAGAACCTTCTTGGTCACGCGACGCGTGGCTGCCGATGCGTCGAACGAGCCGCTTAGGATCAGCGTCGGGCAATAGCGCAGCAGTTTTTTGTGAAGCGTTTTGTTTTGTCCGCGTGAAAGAGTAATGTCGATTCGCGGTAGAGATCACCTTTCGTCACTTTTCCGACAATTTGACCCACCAAAACCGAATGTTTCCGGGCCTCTGGTAGAAAAGCTCGTGAAAGCTTGCACGGCGCGCTGCAAGCAAAGCCCGTCGTTTGGGGAGAATCTTATGAAAGATGGTTTTCTACTGGAAATCGTATTACGATAATGGTATAGTGCGAGGTATGATCTTTGATGGGAAGAGGAACGGCGGGACAAGATGGCACGATTGTGACGTTATTCGGGGATTGAGAGGGGCCCCTATACGTTTCTGTGAAACGAACCCACCGTTTTCTGAAGAAATTTTTGATGTAAGCACCTATGAATACATATCTTGTGTAAGAAATAGGCGAGAAAAATCGGTGGGTTCGTTTTCCAGAACGAACCCACCGGAGGGGGGTTTTAGGGGGGTTCGGCAGCGCGAAAGCAGCATTTTGGCAGCCTTTTCGACCACGTTTAGCACCTTCGCGGACGCTCCGGCGGGCAAGGCTCCGGCAGTTCCGGTGAGGGAATACCGCTTAGCCGCCGTCGGATTGCGCCCACTGGGCTTTACGTTCGGCGATCAGTTTGTCGAATTTCTCCTGTTGGTCGGGACGGAGGAGGACGCGCACTTTGGCTTCGGAGCGGGTGAGGAGGTCTTCCACCTGGGGTTGGATCTGCTTGCGGATGACCTTCATCTCGCCCTGGCCTTCCGCGACGATAACGCGCAACTGGGTGCGCTGGTCGCGGTCCAGTCGAAGTTCCCAACTCAGTCGGCGAACGATCAGGTCCTGAAACATTTGGCTGCCGTGTCCGTGCACGAGCCGGTGACGGACCAGGCCGATGGTCGTAATACTCCCGGCCAATCCGCCCAGTATGAAGATGGCGATGACACCGATGATTGCTTTCCAGTTTTTCATTGTGCTCCTCCTGTGAAGAAGGTGGCCAGCGTATTTTCGTCGTGGTCACCGGTAATCGCGCTCTGTAAGTCACCCGTGTTCGAATCGATGAATGTCCACACTCCCAACGCCACGACGACGGCAGCGAATGTGGGGACCAACTTCCAGGCGAACGCGTACCACGGCATGGTGGGCCCGCGTTCCGTGCGCAGGTGCGCCATCAGGCGTGTCTCAAAGCCGTACTCGGCGCGCGATGTGTCGGGTTTGACCCCGCGCGCGGTGGCGAACAGTTTGTCCAATTTTTCATCGTTCATGGTTTATCTCCAAAATCTTTTTCAGGGCTTGACGCGCGCGAAACGCGCGCACTTTTACATTCGATTCGCTCCAGCCTGTCAGCTCCGCCGTTTCGTGCACGGACTTTTCCTCCAACTCCAGCAGCGTAATCACCAGTCGCTCGTCCGCCGAAAGCCGGGCCATCGCCCGTTGCAACACCTCGGCGGCGTCCCGGGCGCTGACGTTATCCGAAGTCCCAATCTCGATTCCGTCCAGCGACACGTTCTCACGGTCGTGCCGGGTTTTCCGCAGGAAATCGTAGCAGGTGTGCACGGCGATGCGCGACACCCAGTGCTCGAACGGCGCCTCGCCGCGGAAGCTTTTCAGTTTTTGATACGCCTTCACGAAGATCTCCTGGCAAATATCGTCGAGTTCGTGGTCGTTGCGCGCGAAGCGGCTCGCAATACCGAAGACCTTGCGCTTATGCCGCCGCACCAACTCCGCGAACGCCTCCTCGTCGCCCGCGAGGGTGGACTGAATGAGGCGTTCGTCTGTCGGTTCATCGATGGCGGCGCTCATCGCGCGACCATTATTAGTCTGCCGCGATGCGGTTGGCAACTCGATGAAGGAATCCATCAATGCGTGCGTCAACATCGATCTGCATTTCCTTGAGTTTTTCCAATTGGTCGGGCGTGAGCACGGCGCGAATGTCATGCGAGACATGGGCGCGCTGCACGGCGAGGTCGGCTTCCAGCGAAGCGACTTTCGCGGCCTGGGCGCGGATGGCGGTCTCGTCGATGGTCGGCGCGTGGATGATGTCACGCAACGCACGGCGTTCCGTCACGACCTGCTTGATCAGTGGTCCGACGGTTGGCTGGTATTTGCGGAGGATGGTTTTCACTTCCGCTTTTTGGTCAGCCGTCACGCCCAGCTGGGCTAGTTTTTCCTTAAAGCGGCCTTTGCCGAAACTGACCTCGTTGGTGGTGTCCGCGTGTGCGAGGAAAGCGAAGAAACCGCCAACGGTCAAGACCATGACGGCGCCGGCTGCGATCAGGACTTTGGTATGTGTTTTCATTCTGTTGTATCCCTTTCACCAGTACAAGACGCGGCAGGGGCGGGAAAGGTTACGGGAGTTTTGTGCCGCTCCCACAATGTATGTTCACGAAGGACTTAGACCGACACGATTCTCATTAACGGCTGTCGCCACAAGTAACACACACAAGCGACCTTCGGCCTGTTTGGAAGGTAGAGCAACCAGAGCTTGTTACCACACGCCAAACCACCAACAAATGTCTTCCGGTGAAACTCTTTTCCGTCAGCATTGAAAAATGAAACCACAGCCCGCTTATGCCGTGTCAAACGAACAATGGTGCCGCGAGTCAAAACACCTTTCTGAAGGAGCCGCATTTGTCGCAATTGTATCGCGAGTCCGAGTACGTACGGTAACAAAAGTGGCGATAGGATCCAGGACAGCTTTCGGATGGTCACCGTGCTCCGTGAAAGGAGCTCGTCGTTGTCTAATGCGACCCGTCGAATCCAGTTTTCCCTCCAATGTTTTTTGGCTGGGTCCTGAATTTGGTCGAACTTTATGCGCTCTTGCAGCACAAAACGGGCACTCTTTATTTTTGCTTGGTCAACGACATGATTTAAGTAAAAAAGCAGGAAAAGAGGAAGCGCGATTGACATTACTGCTACGAGTTCGAGAAAAAATCCCTCGCGCGTTAGCCGCACTTTACGGGGCGGCGCGAGTTGGAATTCAGCCGGTGGATTGTCAGAAGCATGCAAGGCAAGACGTTCTTGTCTCCATGCTTTGCGCCGGTCCGCCTTCTCTTGAGCGGTGCACACGAAGCATCTGCGAAATATCACGAGCCAATTCATAATTCTCCCATCGCAAAAGTCTAGGAGAACATTCCCAACATCGCCATTACAATGCGCTTAAACCTTTATAAGACGAATTGTTCGCGGACTCTACAACTCAGCGGTTCCGTAGGATGGACCATGCTAGCCGTGATGCTCGTCTTTGGGATTGGCTTTGAGATCGGCTTTGGCGCCTGTCTCGTGCTGCAGGCGCAACTGGCCACAGGCGGCGTTGATGTCGGTGCCTTTTTCCAGGCGCAGGGTGCTGGTGATGCCATGCGTTTGCAGCGTGTGCTGGAACATCTTGCAGCGGTCGCGATCCGGGCGCTTCAAGAGGAGGCCCTCGACGGGGTTGCAAGGGATGAGGTTCACCTTTGCACGCAGGCGTCGGGCGGCAGCACCGAGCTTGTGCGCCTGCTCCAGGGAATCGTTTACGCCTTCGATGAGAATGTATTCGAAGGTCATCATGCGCTTCTTCGTGTTCACGTAGTAGTCGCAGGCGTCGAGGAGTTCCTTCAGCGGGTACTTTTTGTTCACGGGCATGATTTTCTCGCGGACTTCATCGGTGGCGCCGTGCAGCGAGACGGCGAGGCGAAGTTGCATTGGTTCGTCGGCGAGTTTTTTGATTTGCGGCACGAGACCGACGGTGGACACGGTGATCTTCCGCGCGCCGATGCCGAGACCCCACGGAGCGTTGATGATCCGCAGGGCGCGCATCAGGTTGTCAAAATTTGCCAGCGGTTCGCCCATGCCCATGACGACGATATTATTGACCTTCTCGCCGCTGAGTTTTTGGACCTGCAACACCTGATCCACGATCTCGGCGGCGGTGAGGTTGCGTTTGATCCCGTCGAGACCGCTTGCGCAGAACTTGCAGCCGTAGGCGCAGCCGACCTGGGTGGAAACGCAGACGGTATGGCGGTCGCTGCTGCTGGTCAGCCCCGGCGTGGCGGGAATCAGCACGGTCTCAATGAGGGAGTGGTCGCGGAGTTGAAAGAGAAATTTCTCCGTCGTGTCCGTGGCGTTACGCGTCTTGAGCGCGTGGACGGCGTCGAGGGTAAAGCTGTCCGCCAGTTTTTTTCGCAGGGGAGCGGACAGGTTGCTCATCGCCGCGAACGACTCCGCCTGCTTCTCGTAGACCCATTGCAAAATCTGGTCGGCACGATACGCCGGCTCGTCGAGATCGCGAAGGCGCTGGCCCAGTTCCTCGCGTCCGATCGATTTGAAGTCTATCTTGACGCTCATATTTTATTGGCCTTCAGTTCCGGTAACGAATAATGCGTGCCACGCCAATCGATTCCATTGTTCACCAGCGTCTTCAGCGTGGCTCGCCAGATAATGTACTGGAACAATATTGCCGTAACGGGGAAGCCCACGCAATGCCAGCGTTTCGCACCGTGACAATGCGCGTTGTCCATGTAGAGCATTGCGAGCGAGCCGACGATGGCGAGGTTCAGCCACCAGGTCACGCCGTCCGTGAATGCCAGCGCCACCAGTGGCCAGACGAACACGACCAGTTGGGCGATGCTGGAAGCCACGACGGCGGTGAGGCTGTACTCGACGCCTGCGAACACGTTCTTTTCCAAGCCGCGAACCAATTCGCCCACCGAACTGTACCATTCAACCGTGATGAGCCCGTCGCTGCGTACGAGGTCCTGGTGAAAGCCGCACTTCTTGAGCAGCTTTCCGAGTTTCATGTCGTCGTCCGGCCGCATGGCGATTGCCCGATGACCGCCGATGGCGCGGTACGCCTCGGCGCGCACGAGGTTGAACGCGCCGATGCCGATATGTCGCGGACTTTTTGGGTCACGCGCTTTCCATGGTTTGGCGTAGAGGCCGAAGAACAAGCCAAAGGCGCCGCCGAACATACCCAGCAAGAGGCCGGGCATTTGCAATTGCGGGGTGATGGCAAGGTGGTCTATTTCTTCTCGATGCAGCCAGGCGACAGCGCGGCTGATTACCGAACGTTCCATCACCACATCGGCATCTGTAAAAAGAATCAGCTCACCCGTCGCCCTTTCCGCGCCGAAATGTTGAGCGTGATTCTTGCCGAGCCAGCCCTTGGGCAACTCCGTGATGTGGACAACATGCACGCGCGCGTCCTTGTTCGTCAGGCGATCGAGAATGCTCCCGGTCTCGTCCGTGGAGCGATCATCGACGACAATAAACTCGAGGTTTGGATAGTCCTGCGCAAGGATGGATCGCAGCGAAGCTTCGATTTTGCGCGCTTCATTGCGTGCGGCGACGATCACCGAGACCTTCGGCGCCTTGGTGTTTTGGAATGGCGCGACATTCCCGAGGCGAGACAGCGACCGGTTGCCGACTGCAAACTCGACGGCTGTCGCCAACACAAGCAAAAGCGTCACCACCGCAAGTCCAAACAAGAACCATGGCATCCGTGGATATTACCAGAATTCAGAGGCTCTGGTTTGATATCCGATTGGAAACACGCGCCAAAGTGGCGTTCAGGGCGTGAAGGAAAGAGAGCGAGTGGACGAGAAGACGACCGGGGAGAGGTGGTCTTGCGGGCATCACCGGTGACGCCAAGTTTCGACGCCACCAGTGAAGCCCGCAAATGTAGAACCAACGTTACTTCTTCTTCTTGCCACCCTTCTTCTTCGCTTTTTTCTTTGCTGCCATTCCACCTCACCCCCATTCCGCTCCAGAAGAGCTATTACTTGTTAACATGAACCTACTCGCGCAATTACACCAGCACAAAAAAACGAAAACCAAAAAATTCTTTGGCGGAGATTTTTTAGAGGCGGAAAAAAATTCGCGCGATGATTTCCCGCGCGAATTTTTCCGGCATGTTGGAGGGATTCGTTATTGAACACGATCACGGTTGATTTCGGCCGACCAGCAAGATGCCGAATTTTTCATCTCGCAACGGTGGATCTCCAATCAACGCGACCGGGTGATAATTCTTTTGCACCCAGGCCCACAGCGTTTGTCCGTAGTCGCGTCCAAAAAAACGGAATCCGTATTCGGAAGTGTCTTTGTGCACCAACGCGATGTAGTTCGGAGGGCGAGCGCGAAACGATTCCAAAATGCGGTCTTCCCCGTAGAGGGCAAACTCCAGCGGCATGAAGTTCATGAGCGGAACGGAGCTGGTGCGTCGCGAGAGATAATTCAACATCACCCCTTCGGGCAACACGGTCAGCGTCTGATTGCTTTGGATGCGTGAAGTTATGGCCGATAGCGCCGCATTGACCATTTCCCCGCGCGGGTCAGACAGGATAAGGTCCGCACCTTGGGAGACAGGATGGGTTTTCCAGCGCAAGTAGGATTGTTGCACTTCAAGATGGGCGAAGATAGTGACCGTCAAGACAGCCAGGGCGGCGGCGCGAAAGACACTGCCATTACCTCCGCGGTGATCGATGGCCGCCGGTGCCCAGCAAAGAAGGGCGGCGATCGTGATCAGAGTCGCGGGCATCGCCAGTGCGAAACCGTAGTGGTAGACGTGAACATTGAGAATGACCTTTCCCAAGAGGGCGAAGGCGTATACGAGGACAGTCAGGCGGATGATGAGAGGAGCGCTTTGTTGCGCGTCACGTCTCTTCTTGACGAACTGGACAAGGGAAGCGGCGCCAATCACGATTAACAAAACGGGTAATGGGCGTGCCGCTGAAAGCCAGGCCGTTGATTGCCAACTTGCCGCGAGGACAGCTGCCACTATCACGAATACGGCTGGCAAGAGCCACGGCCAACCTGCGCTGCGGCGGGGCAGGGCGCATGCGACGGCGGCAGCGAGCCCGAACACCAGAATGTATAGTCCGAGCCAACGCAGGATGGCTTCCACGCTGGCGGTGATATTCGATGTCCCCATCACATCGCGGTAGAACTTTAGTGAAATTACTTTCCCACTGAACACACTCGTCCATGAACCCAGCACTCCTACGAAAGCGTGGCTCGGAGGCATCTTGAAGCAGAGCAGGGCCAAAGCAATTACGGGCGGAATAGCGGTGCACCCGGCAAAGAGACCGACGATGCGGATGCTGCGATCTACTCCTGGTTGTTCCTGCCAGAGAAGCAAACCCAAGCCCGCGGCCATTGCGAGGAACGCCGCCAGGGATATTTCGGCAGTAGTCAGGAACGCCAGTCCCAGCAGGATTCCGGCGCCGGCAATCGGCAAAAGCCTGTGGCGCGACAAATAGATTCGCAAACACCAAATCCCCAGCAAGGACAGAGCGATACCGTGAGTAGATTCGTGGGAATACGGACAGACGAAATTATAGTTTCCGAAGGCGATGAACTGGGGAAAAGCAAAAAGGACAAGAAATGTTATACAGCCGATGGTGGCTGTCGAGCGGTTGCTGATCAATAGCAGGATTTGATAGAAAAGCCAAACGACTACGCTCAGGATCACGAGGTTGCAAACGATCAGCGTAGTCACGCTCACGCCAAAGAGCCGGAACCAAAGGGCGTTTAAGTATGGGGAAAGCGGCCCTTTGAAGTAGGCTACGTCGGTATAGAGGATCTTCCCACTCGCCAACTGCCAAGCGACGTAAAGTTCCCTGTCAAAGTCCAGCAGCACGTCCGGCCACTTCCGCCAGGTCCACCAAGTGTCAATCGCCCCCACCAAGAGAATGGCGGATGGGCCCAACCACCGCGTCACAAGATTGGCATTACCACCATGCGACTCTGAGTCAGTCATCGTGCATAACTTCCAAACCAGCGGAACAACACGGACGCTCCTGTGACGGGCCGCTGGCTACTTCTTGTCGCTCTTTTCTTCTTCGACGGTTTCCGCCGCCGCTTCCTGTTGCTCGCTGATGACACGGGCGATAGCCACCAGTTTGTCGCCTTCGTTGAGGTCGATAAGTTTGACGCCCTGGGTGTTTCTTCCCGCAATACGAATGTCTTTGCAAGACGTGCGGACGGTCTGGCCCTGGGAGGTCGAGAGCATGATCTCGTCCGTGTCGGTGACGCTCAGGGCGCCGACCACGCTGCCGACCTTGTCGGTGGTCTTCATGGTGATGATGCCTTTGCCGCCGCGGGATTGGACGCGATATTCGTCAAACGGGGTACGCTTACCGATGCCGTGTTCGCCAGCGACGAGGAGTGTGGCATTCGTATCGACAATTTCGACCCCGATGACATAGTCACCCTTGTCCGGACGGATGCCCCAGTTACCGACGGAGGCGCGGCCCATGTCGCGCGCTTCTTCTTCATGGAAGCGAATGCTCATGCCGTCCTTCGTTACGAGTACGATCTCGTTGTTGCCGCTCGTGAGTTTCACGCCGATGAGGCGGTCGCCCTGCTCGATCTTAATGCCGATGACACCACCTTTGCGCGGGTTGGCGTATTCGCCCAGGTTGGTCTTCTTCACGATGCCGACCTTGGTTGCCATGAAGAGATATTGTTTGTCCGTGAACTCCTTGACACGAATGAGCGCGGAGACTTTTTCCTCGGGACGAAGCTGGAGGAAGTTCGCCAGGCTCTTGCCTTTCGCGGCGCGGCCCATTTCGGGCAGTTCATATACTTTCTCAACGTACACACGTCCTTCCTCGGTGAAGAACATGATGTAATCGTGCGTGGAGCAGGTGAAGAGGTGCTCGATGAAATCCTCTTCGCGTTGTTCCATGCCCATGACGCCCTTGCCGCCGCGCCGTTGCGAGCGGTAAGCGCTGACGGCGGTGCGCTTGATGTAGCCCTGATGTGAGATCGTGACGATGCAGGCTTCGTTGACAATGAGGTCTTCGATATTGATCTCGCCCTCGTCGGCCACGATGTCGGTGCGGCGCGTGTCGCCATACTTCTCTTTAACTTCGAGCAATTCGGCCCTGACGACGGCCATGAGCTTCTTCTCGCTAGCCAGCAGGCTTTTCAAGTATTCGATGCTTTTGATGATCGCGAGATATTCTTCCTCGATCTTGTCGCGTTCGAGGCCGGTCAGCTGATAGAGGCGCATCTCGAGGATCGCGTTACACTGGATTTCCGACAACTTGAACTTGTCGATCAACTTCTTCTTCGCATCCTCGCGGTCGTCGGCGTTGCGGATAATCTTGACGACGGCGTCGATGTTATCGAGCGCGATGCGGAAGCCCTCGAGGATGTGGGCGCGCTCCTCGGCTTTCTGCAGCTCAAATTTCGTGCGGCGGGTGATGACTTCGCGGCGATGTGCGATGTAGCACTCGATCATCTGCTTGATGTTCATGATGCGCGGTCGACCGTGATCAATCGCGAGCATGATGACGCCAAAGCTGTCCTCCAGCTGCGTGTGCTTGAAGAGATTGTTGATGACAACCTTCGGGATGGCGTCGCGCTTCAGTTCGATGACGACGCGGATGCCGTCCTTGTTCGATTCGTCGCGGATGTCGCTGATGCCATCGAGCTTCTTTTCATTGACGAGTTGGGCCGTGCGTTCGATGAGCGAGGCCTTATTAACGTTGTACGGGATCTCGGAAATGATGAGGCGTTCTTTGCCACCCTTGACCTCTTCGATGCCGATGCGACCGCGAATCTTAAGGCTCCCTCGACCGGTGAGGAGGTAGTCCTTAATGCCTTGTTTGCCGCAGATGAGACCGCCGGTTGGGAAATCGGCGCCTTTAACGAACTTCGCCACGTCCTTCACGTCCGTCTCGGGATTGTCGATCAACGCGCAGCAGGCATCGATGATCTCGGTGAGGTTGTGCGGCGGAATATTCGTGGCCATACCGACCGCAATGCCCGTGCTGCCATTGACCAGGAGGTTGGGAATGCGCGCGGGCAGCACGACCGGCTCCACTTCCTTCTCGTCAAAATTGGGTTGAAAATTGACCGTGTCCTTATCGAGATCGGCGAGCAATTCTTCCGCGATCTCGCGGAGGCGGCATTCGGTATAGCGGTACGCCGCAGCGGGGTCGCCATCGATCGAGCCGAAGTTACCCTGGCCGTCGATGAGCGGGTAGCGCATCGCGAAATCCTGCGCCATGCGGACCAGCGTGTCGTAAACGCTGGCGTCACCATGCGGGTGGTACTTGCCGAGCACTTCACCGACGACCTTCGCGCATTTGGAGTAGGAGCGGTTATGCAGCAGCCCGATTTGGCGCATCGCATAGAGCACGCGGCGATTGGACGGTTTCAAACCATCGCGCGCATCCGGCAGGGCGCGGCCGACGATGACCGACATCGAGTAGTCGATGTAGGCCTGCTGCATCTGCTCGCTGATATTTACCGGCGTAACTTTTTCGTTTTGTGCGTACATAATAAAATCCTACTGTTTCCCCAAAAACAGCTTCGTGGTTGTTAAAAAACTCTCGGCATCGGCCATCAATTCTTTCAATCGATTACAATCGGGCGGCGGTTTGGCGCCAACATCGGCATCCTGATGCAACTGCGTGGCGCGCTTGAACCGTTCCCCGAACTCCTGCGGGATCAAACCCGTTTTCACGAACTCGCGGTGAAACTTCGCGGCAACGTTGCCGTCGCGGGACGGGCCGAACTCCTTCGTCGCCAGCAGCGCGCACGCGCAATAGAACATCGAGAAGTACACGCGGTCCGTGGCACCGCGGCGCATTTTTTGCCCAATCAGCAAGCGGGCCTCGCTCAGGCTCTCGTTGGCTTGTGTGAGCCGTAGATTAATCAAGTCTTGGGTCTCGGGCGTCACGGCGCACGTTTAAATGTCGAGGTTGCGGACGTTCAGGGCGTTATCCTCGATGAATTGTCGGCGGGGCGCCACCTCGTCGCCCATGAGAATCGTGAACATTGTGTCGGTAGCCGCTACATCCATCAACTCGACCTTGAGCATCTTGCGACGCTCCGGATCCATGGTCGTCTCCCAAAGCTGTTCGGGATTCATTTCACCCAAACCTTTGTAGCGCTGAATCGTAAGGCCGCGCTTCCCGATCTCCTTGATCTGTTCCAGAATCTGCGGAATGGAGTGGATGTCGGAACGGCGTTCCTCGGCTTTTGCCTTGGGCTTTTTTGCCTCGGTTTTTTTTGCGTCAGCAGGACCCGATTTGGCGGTGGCTTTGCCCTGCGGCTCGGCTGGCGTCTCACCCTCTACTGGACCGGCCGCAGCAGCACCTTCGACCAGCTCGAAGAGCGGCTTTTCCTGTGCGGCGTAATGCTCAATGTCAAAGCCCTTCTTCTCGAGCGCTTCGATGGTGGACTGGATGCTGTTGGACTCGGATAGCTGAAGCGCTTTTGCGATCGCGGCCTTGGGGTTATCCCCGTTTTTCGGCTCCGTCGCCGCGATTTCGTCTTCCAAGCCGATATCATGTTTTTCGCGGAGCTTGATCCATTCCTTATCCGTGCGGGCGAACTCGAAGCGGACCACACCGTTTTCCTTGATGCGAACTGCGTAAGACGGAAATTCGCCCGATTTTTCATCGCGCGCGGTGAGGTATTCCTCGAACTTGATGCCACGCCGCTCAATGGTGTCGACGAGCTTCTCCAATTCCCGCAGCGATTCGAGAACCGAGATGAGGGGTTGGCCGGTAAATTCCTTCTTGTCCTTCAGGCGGAACAGGGAGGTCTCCTCCGAGCCGAGTTCAATCAGGATCCCGCTCATCTGATCATCATTCTCGATGTACTCTTCGCGCTTCTTGCGCTTGATCTTATATAGCGGCGGCTGCGCGATGTAGATGAAGCCACCCTTGATGAGTTCCGGCATCTTGCGATAGAAGAACGTGAGCAGCAACGTGCGGATGTGCGAACCGTCCACGTCGGCGTCGGTCATGATCACAATCTTATGATATCGCAGTCGGTTGAGGTCGAATGCGCCTTCGCCTTCACCCGTGCCGAAGCCCGTGCCAATGGCGGTGATCATCGTGCGAATTTCGTTGTTGTTGAGGATCTGGTCCAGGCGGGCCTTCTCGACGTTAAGCAGCTTGCCGCGGATAGGCAGGATGGCCTGGAACTGCCGATTACGGCCCTGCTTGGCAGAGCCACCAGCGCTATCGCCCTCAACGATGTAGAGTTCGCAGAATTCGGGGTTACGTTCGGAACAGTCAGCCAGTTTACCGGGTAGTCCGCCGCCGGTAAGCGCACCTTTACGAACAGCTTCGCGAGCGCGGCGGGCTGCTTCGCGAGCGCGAGCGGCGGTGAGGGATTTATCCACGATGCGACGGCCAATGGGTGGATTCTGCTCCAGGAACGTCATCAGGCCTTCGTAAACGATGGACGAAACGATGCCTTCCACCTCGCCATTGCCAAGCTTGGTTTTGGTCTGGCCCTCGAACTGCGGATTGGGAACTTTGACACTAATGACCGCCGTCAGGCCTTCGCGCAAATCATCGCCGCTGAGCGTCGGATCCTTTTCCTTCAATAGGCTGTTGGACTTGGCATATTGATTGACCGCTTTGGTCAGCGCCGAGCGAAAACCGCTCAGGTGCGTGCCACCCTCGATGGTGTTGATGTTGTTCGCGTAAGCGTAGACGGACTCGTTGTAGCCCTCGTTGTATTGGATGGCGACCTCAGCAGCGATACCGTCCCTCTCCTTCGATACATAAATGACCTTCGGATGAAGCGGTTCCTTCGCACGGTTGATGTGCTTGATGAACTCCTCGATGCCACCATTGAACTTGAAGAGGTCCTTCTTATCGTTGCGCTCATCGGTAAGGGTGATCTCGATGCCGCGATTGAGGAACGCCAACTCCCGCAGCCGATTCGCCAGGATGTCGTACTTGTATTCAATAACCGGAAAGATTTCGCTGTCGGCCTTGAAGGTGATCTTTGTGCCAGTGCCCTTCGCTTTGCCGATCACTTCGAGCTTGGACGCGGTTTTCCCGCGCTTGAAGCGCATGTGATGGATCTTGCCATCGCGCTTTACCTCGACCTCAAGCCATTCGCTAAGTGCGTTGACGCAGGTCACACCGACACCATGCAAACCGCCGGAAACCGTGTAGGATTTTTTGTCGAACTTGCCACCCGCATGCAGGACAGTCAGCACCACTTCGACGGCCGGCTTCTTCTCCGTCTTGTGCATGTCCACGGGAATGCCACGGCCATCGTCAACGACGGTGATGGAGTTATCGACGCGGATGGTGACTTCGATGTGCGTGCAGAAGCCCGCGAGCGCTTCGTCGATCGAGTTATCGACGACCTCATAAACGAGGTGGTGTAGGCCGCGCTCGCCGGTGTCGCCGATATACATCGCGGGACGTTTGCGAACGGCCTCTACGCCCTCGAGTTTTTGGATCTTATCCGCGGTATAATCGCTTGCGCCGAAGGCTTCCACCGGGTGGTCGGGCTCTTTTGAAAGTGATTTTTCCACTGTACGTTTTTTCTCCAGAAGCTTACTGGCCATTTAAATTCCCCCTCCTTGAAACAACCAAAAAATATTATCCGATTCCACCTTAACCCGCAATGAGAATCATTACTTTTTTTTCGTGTATAACTAGCGATGAGTGAGAATGTTCTAGCGAATTGATTGTGTACAAAAATGGTAGGTTGACAACCTGGATTCCCATGTTAAAATAAAGCATCTTTAGCAAGATACTAATGATTCAATGAAAGCATCTGTAAAAAGTGATTATGCGTGTCGGGCGGTGGAGGCTTTGGCGCTTCATCACCCGAACGCAAGACCATTGCGCATTGAGGAAATTGCCGAGCGTGAAGCGATACCGGCGAACTACCTCGTGCAAATCCTGATCGAGTTGAAAAGCAAAGGGCTCATCCAAAGCCGAAGGGGAAAGGCCGGTGGCTACGCCCTGGCGAAACCCCCCCGCGAAATCACGGTAGGCGATGTTCTGCGGGCGGTACAGGGCGACGTGCTGGAAATGCCGTTACTTTTGGAATCGCGCTGCCCCGAGGAGATCAAACGTGCCTGGCGACGGATCAAGGAGGCCGCCGAGCAGGCCGCGGATGATGTTAATTTCGAGGAGATTTGCGCAGAGGCCAAAAGTCGGCCGGAGATGTACTACATCTAGGACGTTGACAGCCGTTTGTTCTTTGATATAATTCCTCGCGTTCTCCGAAAGGTTTCGGGGGATAACTCATCAAGAGCGGTCGAGGGACTGGCCCGTAGAAACCGCGGCAACCGTTCAGCCAAGCAGTTAGTGGTTGAAGACAAGGTGCCAATTCCAGCTCCGAGGCCCGACGCAAGTCGGGAGCGGGGGAAGATGAGGGAGAGAATCGAGTTGTCTTGATGCCTCTTCATCGTCAACCCACGTCTCGGGGACGCTGAAGGGGTTGTTTTTTGCCCCGGTGTCATGGTGGTCGCTACTTGGTGAAGAAAGCGAGAGGGTAGATGAAGGCAAAACATGGATTCTTCACCAGTTTAAAGTGTCGCGAATGCGGGCGCCATTACCCGAAGGAGGCGCTACATGTCTGCGAGTTCTGCTTCGGTCCACTGGAAGTCGATTACGACTACGACTTGATCAAAACTGTGCTGACACGGGACAAGATCCAGTCCCGGCCCACGACGATGTGGCGCTACCGTGAGTTGTTGCCGATCGAAGGCGAGCCAACCATCGGATTCCAGGTTGGGTTCACGCCTCTCGTCAAGGCGGATCGTCTGGCGAAGCGGCTCGGCTTGCGTGAAGTCTGGGTGAAGAACGACACGGTCAATTACCCGACCTTGTCCTTTAAGGACCGCGTGGTCAGCGTGGCCTTGTCACGAGCGCGTGAACTGGGTTTCGAAGTTGTCGCCTGTGCGTCGACCGGGAATCTCGCGAACTCCGTCGCGGCTAACGCGGCGAGTGGCGGCCTGAAGAGTTACGTGTTTATCCCCGCCGACCTGGAGACGGGAAAAGTACTCGGCTCGTTGGTGTACGGAACGAATGTTATCGGCATTCGGGGCACGTACGACGCGGTGAATCGGCTGTGCAGCGAGATTGCCGGCAAGTATGGCTGGGCTTTTGTGAATGTGAACATTCGGCCCTACTACGCGGAAGGCTCGAAATCGGTGGGCTACGAGATCGTCGAACAGTTGGGCTGGAGATTGCCGGATCACGTGGTGGTCCCGATGGCCGGTGGTTCCCTCATTACGAAAATCCATAAGTCATTCAAGGAATTCGTGACACTTGGGTTGGTGGATGAGCGGGAATGCCGCATTCACGGCGCCCAGGCCGAAGGTTGCGCACCCATCGTGAACGCCATGAAGGCCGGTGCTGACATCATCAAGCCGGTGAGCAAGCCGCAGACGATCGTCAAGTCGCTGGCCATCGGCAACCCGGCGGACGGGTTTTATTCGATCCAGACGATGAAGCAGACGGGTGGTTGGGCGGAGAACCCGAACGACACCGAAGTGGTCGCGGGAATCAAACTGCTGGCGGAGACCGAAGGAATTTTCGCGGAGACGGCCGGTGGCGTCACCGTAGCGGCAACCAAGCGTCTCGTGGAAGGTGGGCGGATCAAGCCGAATGAGTCGTTGGTGTTGTGCATCACGGGTCACGGGTTGAAAACCCAGGAGGCAGTCGCCAACAAGTGCGGCGAGGCGCGGGTCATTGGGCCGCATCTGCATGAGTTTTTGGCGCTGCTTGACAGGAAGAATTGAAATGAAGAAGGAGAAACGACCATGCCAGTAAAAGTACGGATTCCGACACCATTACGGAAACTGACGAAAGAGAAGGACATCGTACAAGCGGACGGCTCGACGATTCAGGACATCATCGATAGCCTGGAGAAGCAATACCCGGGTTTGAAGGAGCGGATTTGTGACGAGCGGGGCGAGTTGCGCCGTTTCGTCAATGTGTACCTGAATGACGAGGATATTCGCTTTGCACAAGGCAAGGGCACGCTGGTCAAAGATGGCGACGAGATTTCTGTGATTCCCGCGATTGCGGGTGGTTAACTGCGGCTTGCAAGAAGGAAAACATGGCAAAGACAACGAAAGCAGCGAGCGATATCAAGCGTCTCTGGCTGACCTATCCGAAGAAGGCCATCCAGCGACCGGCAATTTATGAGTTGGGTCACAAGTTCAAGGTTGTGACCAACATTCGCCAGGCCAGCGTGACGGAGGAAGTTGGTATCGTCTCGCTTGAATTGGTAGGGGACCGCACGGAGATCAAGAAGGCGATCAAATGGCTGGAAGGCCTCGGCATCAAGGTTGAGCCGGTCGAGATCAATGTGATTGAAGGGTAGCGGACGAACGTGAAGTTCACAGCGGAAGAGATACATCAGTTGGCGGCAGAGTTTGAGACCCGAACTCCACGCGACATCCTTCAGTGGGCCGCAGATAGTTTTGGTTCGCGCGTCGCCATTTCTTCCGCGTTTGGCCCCGAAGGCCTGGTCGTGATCGACATCGCGATGCGCAAGGTCACGCCGCGCCTTCCCATCTTCACCATCGATACCGGCTTTTTCTTCAGGGAGACGGTCGAGTTGATCCGCAAGGTTGAGCAGGAATATGGCATTACCGTCGAGCGTCTCCATCCGGAGTTGACGCCGGAACAGCAGGCGGAGAAGTATGGAGCTGAACTTTACCGGCGCGAGCCAGACCAGTGCTGCCATATGCGCAAGACGCTGCCGCTGCAGAAAAAACTGGTCGATCTTGACGCATACGTCTCCGGTTTACGCCGAACGCAGGGCGAGACGCGCAAAGGCGCGAAGATTCTGCAATTGCAGGAAATGCCCGACGGCTTGCGTTATTTGAAAATCAATCCGCTCGCGGCCTGGAGCAAGGAAGAGGTCTGGTGGTACATCATCAGCCACCAACTGCACTACAACCCGCTCCACGACCACGGCTACCCAAGCATCGGTTGCTCGCCGGACTGCTGCACACGCGCCGTGAAAGACGGAGAAGACGAGCGCGCGGGCCGCTGGGCCGGTTCCGAAAAGAAGGAGTGCGGACTCCACACGTTCGCCGCGAACATTTGACGGTGTAGCGCTGGAGTTTTTGAGTATGGACCATCTCGACAAACTGGAGAACCAAAGCATCTTTATCATTCGCGAAGCCTTCAATAAGATTGAGCGGCTCGCGATGTTGTGGAGCGTGGGCAAGGATTCGCAGACGATCCTGTGGCTTGCGCGCAAGGCGTTTTTCGGGCACGTCCCATTCCCATGCGTCTTCATGGAAACGACTTTCGATATGCCGGAACTCGTTGAGTTGCGCGACCGATTGACGAAGGAGTGGAAGCTGAACCTTGTTATCGCCCGCAATGAGGAGGCGCTTGCGCAGGGGATGAACCACACACGCGGTCGTGTCAATTGCTGCTCGGCTTTGTTGAAGGAGAACCTCAAGAAGATTGTCGATCGCGAGAAATATGGCGGCCTCATTGTGGGCGTACGCCGGGATGAAGACCCGACTCGCGCGAAGGAACGCTATTTTTCGCCACGCGACAAGAACATGGAATGGAACGTCGAGGACCAGCCGCCCGAGCTGTGGGACCAGTTTAACACGGACCTGGCGGGCGGCACACATCTGCGCGTCCATCCGCTCCTGCACTGGACGGAGATGAACATTTGGGAGTACGCCGAGCGCGAGCAGATTCCGAATGTGTCACTGTATTTCGCCAAGAACGGGAAACGCTATCGCAGTCTCGGTTGCGTCCCCTGCACGTTCATGATCGACTCGAACGCCGATACCTACGAAAAAATTCGCGAGGAATTGCGGACGACCAAGCGCAGCGAGCGCAGTGTCCGTGCTCAGGACCAGGAAAGCGAAGACGCTTTCGAGAAGTTGCGGCGCGACGGGTACATGTAAACGATGAGCACGAACACACTGCAATCCGAGCAATTGAAAATTGTTATCGTCGGCCATGTCGACCACGGCAAGTCCACGCTGGTAGGGCGCTTGTTTTACGACACCGGCTCGCTGCCGGAAGGTAAGTACGAGAAGATCAAGACAGCCTGCGAACGACGCGGGATGCCGTTCGAGTGGGCGTTCCTGATGGACGGCCTGCAGGCGGAACGCGACCAGAACATTACCATCGACACCGCGCAGATTTGGTTCCGTACGAAGCAACGCCAATACGTCATCATCGACGCGCCCGGCCACAAGGAGTTCCTCAAGAACATGGTCACGGGAGCCGCGAGCGCCGAGGCCGCGTTGTTGCTGATCGACGCGAGCGAAGGCGTGCAGGAACAATCGCGTCGCCATGGTTTCCTCCTTTCGCTGTTGGGCATTCGCCAGATTGCGGTACTTGTGAATAAGATGGACTTGAAGGGCTACAGCGATAAGGCGTTCAAGTCGATCGAGGATGAGTATCGCGCCTTCTTGAAGCAATTCGGTGTCGAACCAAAACTTTTCATCCCGATTGCCGCCGCCAAGGGCGACAATGTCGCCAACAAATCGACGAACATGCCATGGTACAGCGGTCCGACCGTCCTGGAAGCACTCGACCGGTTTCAAACCACGGAACCGCCCCACAATTTGCCGCTACGTTTCCCAATTCAGGACGTCTATCGATTCGATCAACGCCGCATCCTTGCGGGGCGCGTCGAGTCCGGCACCCTTCACGTGGGTGACAAGATTCTCTTCTCGCCACGAAACAAGGTCAGCACGGTCAAATCGATTGAGAACTGGCCGCACGGTTCCCGGGAGGTCGCGAGTGCGGGGGAGTCCGTCGGCATCACGCTGACGGAGCAGATATTCGTTGAGCGCGGCCAGATTGGATCCAGTGAACAGGATGCGCCCATTGAGGCTGACGTGTTCAAGGCGAAATTCTTCTGGCTTGGCCGTCAGAACCTCGAAGTCGGGCGCAAGATCAAGTTAAAGCTGACCACCGAAGAGGTGGAATGCCAGATCCAGACGATTGAGAAACTGATTGATGCCTCAACGCTGGCGGAAATCGACACAAGATCGCGGCCCTACGTTGCCCGCAACGACGTGGCCGAGGTCACAATCCGCACCAAGACGCCAATTGCGTTCGACAACGCAGATCGGATCGTCAACACGGGCCGTTTCGTGTTCATCGATCACTACCAGGTGTGTGGTGGGGGTGTCATTTCGAAGGGCGAGTATCCTGACCGCCGTGAGGTCTTGTCAGGAGTGAAGAGCCAGAACATCTTTTGGTCCGCGGGCAAGATCACGCGGGAGGCGCGCGAGCAACGGAATCGGCACAAGGGGGCCATCCTCTGGCTGACAGGTTTGTCCGGTGCCGGTAAATCGACCGTGGCCACGGAATTGGAGCGCGAACTATTCGCGATGGGACTGCACACGTATATCCTCGATGGCGACAACATCCGCCACGGTCTCAGCGCGAACCTCGGGTTCTCTCCCGAAGACCGTACGGAGAACATCCGGCGGGTGGCGGAGGTCGCACGCCTGCTCATGGACGCGGGCGTACTGGTCATCACGGCATTTATTTCGCCCTATCGGGACGATCGCCGTCTGGCCCGGTCCCTGGTTAACGACGGCGAATTCGTGGAAGTGTACGTAAACGCACCTCTCGATGTCTGCGAACAGCGCGATCCGAAGGGCCTCTACAAGAAGGCCCGTGCCGGCCAGATCGCCAACTTCACCGGCGTCTCCGCGCCGTACGAACCTCCCGACCAACCCGAGTTGGTTGTCCATACGGACAAGCAGACCCCGGCGGAGTGCGTGACACACATTATCGATTTTTTGAAGTTGCAGTACATCGATTCGGACTGGAGCATCTGATCGGCCAAGATTTACTTTCGCGTCGTTGAGTGCTGTGTTAGAATGAGATGCACAAGGAGGGTTCATGGCGAAATCGGAATCGAAGGTCCGCGAGAAACTGCAACCACCGCTGGTAAGACAATTCTCAGTTTTTCTCGAAAACAAGGTCGGCGCCCTGCTTGATGTCACCCGCACGTTGAGCGAATCGAATGTCCACGTGTGCGGGATCTCGGTCGTGGACACCGCCGATGCATCCGTTGTGCGTATTGTGGTGGATGATCCGGAGCGTTGTCACGAGGCTCTAGGGAAGGCGGGCATTCCCGTCAGTGGATCGAACCTTGTGGTCGTCGAGATGCCGCGCGGCCCGGAAAAACTAGATACGGTGTTGAGGAGCCTGGTCGTCGCGGAGGTTAATATCCAATATACGTACTCCCTGATGGTTCGCCCTCACGACAAGGCGCTGCTGGCCTTGCATTGTGAAGACCCTGATTTTGCCCGCGATGTCCTGATGAAAGCCGGCTACCGGGTTTTGAGCCAGAAGGATATTTCCCGCTGATGAGCAACCAACCGACCCCAATCGGTCTGGCCATTGTGATCTGTGACCTGATCATTGAGGACAAGCTCACGAGCAAGAAATCTCTCATCGGGATTTTCAACCAGATTGGGACACAAAACTTCCCCTGTCGGCATCCGCAAATCTGCGTGTTTGTCTCACTCACGGACGGACGGGGAGAATGCGCCGCGCGATTGCGGATCATCCACGACGAAAACGACCATATTGTGGCCGAGGTCAACGGCAATCTTCAGTTTCCAGATGTCAACGCGGTGGTCGAGTTGAACTTCACCCTTGTCGGGCTCGTCTTTCCCGAGCCCGGCACGTATTCCATTGAGTTCTACTGCGATGATGCACTGGTCCTGGAGCGACGCTTCAACGTCACCCAGGTCAAGCCCGCGCAAGGGCCGCCGCCGTCCGAGTTGTAGCCACGAACCCTTTATCGCGGTTACAAGCTTCTCAATAACTCCTCCAACTCTGCGCGTGGGCCGTCGTGGTGCTGTGCGACAGCGAGTTGCAAGGCGTGTTCCAGAATTGGTTTGGCTTCAGTCGAAGGGCCCAGGGTGATTAACGATTTGCCGAGTTGAATATGCGCGACCATCCATTCAGGTTTCTTCTCGCAGAGCGCACGGAGGTGCTCGACAGCGGACGCGTAGTCGTTCGCATCGACGTACGCCTGCGCGAGATTGAAGCGCGACAAATCATTCTCGGGAAAGCGTTGCCACAACGCCAACGCCTGGGTGATTCGGTCGTGACTCATGCCGTTCTTCTACGCTAGGCTCTCGCGGCGTGGAAAGTAAATTCTACCAGGTCGACGAACATCGCGCGGAGAAGGTGCACGATTTATTTGCCACAATCGCGCGGCGCTACGACTTGCTCAACGACATTATGAGCGTGGGCTTGCACCGACGCTGGAAACGGCGGCTGGTCGAGCTGGCGGGTGAGCCGCGCGATGTGCTGGACCTCTGTTGCGGAACGGGCGACATCGCGTTGCGCTTTCGGGCGCGGGTGGTCGGCGTGGACTTCACCGAGGAGATGTTGCGCGTCGCCGCAACGCGCGGGAACTCCGAAGTTTCATGGATTCGGGCGGACGCCTTGCGCCTGCCATTCGTCGATGAATCATTCGATGCGGTCAGCGTGGGGTACGGACTGCGGAATCTGTCGGACATCGAACAGGGGCTGCGCGAGGTCTTGCGCGTGCTGCGGCCGGGCGGGAAGTTTGTGTCGCTGGATTTTGGGAAGCCGGAATCGGCACCATTCCGCGCCTTGTATTTCGGTTACTTGCGGATCGTTCTGCCGATACTGGGACGGATGTTCTGCGGCGATCCCGACACGCACGGATACATCCTGACGTCGTTGCGGAATTACCCGGCCCAACGTGGGATCAAGGAAATGATGACCTCGCAAGGCTATCGCGATTGTGGCTTCGAGGAATTCTGGCTGGGATCGATGGCGATCAACTACGGCTCGAAGCCGCGATGATTCCCAGCGTAACAGAACGGCTATGGCACACCCAGGCGGTACGTGGTTTTCTGGCGGTACTGCCGCCCCGGTTTTAAGATCACCGATGGAAATGTTGGTTGGTTGACCGAGTCGGGAAAGTGCTGTGTCTCCAGGCAGAATCCAGTGTGCTGTTGGTAAGCGCGGCCACCTTTCCCAGAGATTGCACCATCAAGAAAGTTACCCGTGTAAAGTTGGACGCCAGGCTCGGTCGTGTAGACCTCCAAGACTCGTCCTGAGAGAGGTTCGAGAACGCGGGCGGCAAGCTTGGTTTTGCCGCCGTCGTTCTCCAGGACGTAGGTGTGGTCGTAGCCGATGGGGTCCCCCTTGAGTTGATGAATCCGCTGTCCAATGGACGTGGACGTGGTGAAGTCCATCGGTGTGCCTTTGACGGGGTGGATCTCGCCCGTGGGGAGCAATGCATCGTTCACGGGGAGGTACTGTGTGGAGGCGATCAGCAACTCGTGGCCCAGTATGGTTCCCGAGCCCGCCAGATTGAAATAGGTATGATTGGTCAGGTTTACGGGCGCGGGTTTGTCCGTCGTCGCGGTATATTCGATTTGGAGTTCGTTGTTTTCGGTCAGCGTGTAGGTGACGGTGACCGCCAGGTTGCCGGGATAGCCTTCTTCGCCATCCGGGCTGAGGTAGGTGAACTTCACGGACGGCAATTTGGGCTCCGCGCGCCAAAAGGCCTTGTCGAAACCTCTTTGTCCGCCATGCAGATGAGCGTTACCCGCGTTGGTTGCGAGACGGTACTCCTTCCCATCCAGATGGAAACGCCCGCCGGCGATGCGGTTGGCACAGCGACCGACGATGCAGCCGAAGTACGGGCTGTTGAATTTGACGTAGCCTTCGAGTGTGTCAAAGCCGAGGGTGACATCGGTGAGTTTGCCATTCCGGTCGGGTGCCTCGAGAGCGACCAGTGTGGCCCCATAATTCATCAGGGAAGCCCTTACACCGTTGGCATTGGTCAGGATAAAGAGCGTCACCTCGGCGTTGTCGGCCAGTTTGCCGAACGGTTTTGTTTGCAGGTTCATCGTCAGGGAATTAAAGACCTTCCAATACTTTTACACCCGCCACCATGGCGCAGGCATGGACGGCATACTTGTTCGCAAGCTCTGGGTAACGGCGCGGGTAGATGGCGTCCACCGCGGTTTTCAGCGCCGCGACGCTTTCCGCGCACACCAGTGCGCCCGCGACACCCTTATCGCCGCCGCCGAGCATGCGTTCGCCGAGCACACCGGGAACTGTGCGCGCCACTTCGCACATCGCTTCCAGTTCCGGACCGGAAATCTGGTAGTCATCCCGCAAGCCAATTCCGTCCTGGCGAAAGATTGTGCCAACCGTCCCGACATCGCCCGATCGCCAAGCATCCAGCATCTTATGAAAGCGCTGCTGGGCGTGGAATATGTATTTGAGACGGGCACATAGATGCGGATGCGAGTCGCCGTACCGGACGACTACGCGGCTATAGAGAGCCTGGTCCCGAATGTCGGCGAGGCAGGAGAAGCCGAATTCCTTTCCCGCGAGGGCGACAAGCTCCTCGCACTCGGCCCGGCGAATTTTGTAGGTGGACTTTTCGAGGCCCGGCCTCACCGTACCCGTGTCGAGACCAACGATCCGAAAGTCGATAGCCTGCTTACCCAGCGGCACGTAGCGAATGGAACGGGTCTTCGGATCATAGTGCGTCCCCATGCCGTCGCGGGCGAAATAAATCATGATTTGGTCGAGGTTGCCACAGGGCGAGCCAATGTAATCGTTCTCGACGGCCTGAGCCATGTCGACGATCTTCATTTCGTTCGTCAACTCGATCCGGTTCACTTCCAGGAATGTGAGGATCAGGTTAAGGCAGAGCGAAGCCGAGCGTGACATTCCGCCGCCGGGGATGTTGCTATAGAGGACGGCATCGAATCCGTGGGTCAGCTTCAATCCTTCTCGTCGCAAAACATGGTCCGTGCCGAAAGCAAATCGCGCCCAGGTGTCCGCAACAGCCGGCGACCTTGGTGGAGGCTCTTCGCCGAGCTTGAAATCGATAAGGCCATCGTCGGGAAAATTTGCGCTGTATAGGCGCACATGGTCAGTGCCGTTGGGCTTGTAAGCCAGCCAAAGAAAGCGATCCGTGCCGACGCCGAAAAGTTCAGTGCCGTTATAATCGCCATGCTCGACTCCCAGGCAGAATCGGGATGAAGTGCGGCGAATCTTGCCACCTGAAACTTGGAGGCTGGTCGTCGCAGCCAGACGCCCGAGAGTTTCCCGTGCCAGAAGATCGGAGTTGGAATCTTTCATGAGGTGCCTGTCGAAGGCGCAAACTATGGCAGACTATGAACAGAAGTCAGAATAGTTGCGATAAGAATCTGACTGACACTCCGCAGGAAGTCGTAGTCGAGCGTGTCCGGGGTGTCGGTGGGTTGATGGTAGTTGTGGTTGCGAAATTCCGACGTATCGGTCCACAGGATCGAGGGAATGCCGGCCATCCAGAAGGGCTTATGATCGCTTCGTTGCAGGACCGGTAGGAGTTTCTCCACCCCGGCATACACTTTCAGACTCAGCACCGGAAAATCCGGCCAATAGGTCTTTGCCGTTTGCAGGACGGCGCTCGCCATCGCGACGGAATCCGTGTTCGCAAGGATGCCCAGGAAATCACCCCGGTCCGGCACGTGAATAGGCAAGCCCGGCGGAATCGCTTGCGAACCGGGGCGATGGTTGCAGCAGCCGACCATCTCGAGGATATGCGCTTCGCGAACAGACATTCTGCCTTCCGCGGCGATGGTTTTCACAAAGTTGGCACTGCCCAAGAGTCCGTCCTCTTCCCGGTTGAAGGAGACGAAACAAACGGGACTCTTGGGCGCGTGCTCGGCCAAAGCCTTCGCGCAGGCCAACAGAGCAGCGACCGCGCTGGCATTGTCGTCAGCGCCCGGGGTGCCCGGTACGCTGTCGTAGTGCGCGCCGACGAGGACGCAGGCGGCGCCGGCAGGGAGCTGCGAGCGGGCGACAACGTTCGCGTATTCCCCCTGCAACTCCGTTTCGTAACCATATGAACGCAGTTGGTGGGCAATCCAATGGGCTGTGAGCCGGTTGTTCTCTGGCTGCAGTTTGAAATGACGGGGGACCGCCATGGTCTTGACAATTCCACGGAGGAAGGATGCCGAGACGCCAGCCGCTGTCGCCGTTATTCGTATATCCGGTGAAGTGGGTTGCGCGTCAGCTGAATGTTGGACATGCATGGTCGGTCGGGAATTGTAGGACAGGGAAGGGCAGGACTCCAAGCGCTTCTAAGCACCGGCTTACTGCAGCAGTTGCACGCGATAGAAGCGCTCGGGTTGCGTCGTGGCGCCCGGGTCGATGGCAATGACGATGCCGCCATTGCCGGGAAGATTGTTGGTGACGGTCGTCCACGTGCCGGTCACCAGGTCGGTAGTACTCTGGACGAGATAGAGCCGATTCGAGCCCGTGGCCAAGCTGATGTGGATGTCGGCGCCGACGGGCGCAATGTTGCTGATGCGCATGTCTGGTCCGGGCTGGAAGTTGATGACACTATTGATCCATGCGATGTGCGACGAAACACGGGAACTATAGAAACCGGTAGGAATATCGTTAAGTTGATCTGGGACGTACGTCCAGCCCCCCACGCCGTTGGGGATGTAAAGACCGCCCATGTCCATGATAGCGGCATCGAATTGATTACTTGTCGTCCCGTCGAGGCTGAACGGTCCATCCACCGCATAATGGATCCCCGCCAGTTTCCACGTGGAACCGTCCTGGATGAACATTGCGCCGCTGGAATCCCCGACGGAGAGGGTGCACTCATTGGTGATCCCGCTGCGATCAAAGTTGGGCTTCAAGAACTGGCCCAGCGTTGCGTCCGTGTAAATGGTTGAGACGATGTTTTCCCCCCAGCGCTCCACGCCATCCCCCGGTCCCCATTGCCAGCCTTTGAGCTGGGACGGGCTGCCAGCGGTGACAGAATTACCCCGTTGGGTGCCGCGGCCGAAGACGACGCAGAGTTGGCCCACTTCGTTCGAATCGGTATACAACGGCGCGTAACTTGGAAAAGTTTCGGCCACCTGCCAAACTCGCAGGTCGGAATTGGGACAATTCGTGACCGCGATTGTGTGATAGGCGAAACCATTTAAGTTTAGGACATCCCCTACCGAGCCTCCGATATGGTTCGCTGCGAGAAAAAAAGTTGGGGCGATGGGGGTGGCCAGAAAATTTCCCTGCCAACTCCCCTCATATTCCCAGCCACTATTGGTCAATGCCCCTGTCGGGGGCGTGGTGTTGTAGGTAACGTTGCTGGTGGCCTCGAACATGATCGCCTCGCTTCGCGTCGTAAACGACCACATCGCGAGGAGACAGAGCAACGCCCGCGCCCTACTGACCCATGAGTTCATGCAGTGCTTAGACTAACAAAAATCCCGCCGTATGACAAGAGCGGCGAGCACGACCGCTGTAGACGACGTCGAAGCTCTCTGGCTTTGAAATAGTTTGTCGCGAAACGTACTTATAGTTTCGCATATAGTTATGAGTATCAATAGGTTATAACTAACGCCTTACCCTCAAATAGAATCCTTTTCCCACAAGAACCGCACCCTTGTGAACCCCGTGAGGACAAGGCGATAGGCTATTGCTGGAAATACTCGTGGACGACCGTGACAAATCAAAGATGTATGAGTTACGATTTAGTGATACGGGGTTCTGGCCTCACAGAACCACGATGATCGAATTCTTTTCTGACCGGACGGAAGGGACTTTCTTATCGGCGTTCCGTCAGCGTTGAGTATTGTGCGGCAGATGTTAGACTGAGGAAGTCTAGGCGGTGTTTTTTGGAGGCCGCAAGCTGCTCCCCGCTTAATGGATGGTCATTTCGACAAAGTGCTCTCGGCGGTCGTCAACGAGTCGGATGGCAGCATCGGGTTGTTCGGCGCCATCCACGATCAGGCGGCCCGCCGGGGCGGCTTTCACCCCGACCCGTTTCACGGTAATGTGGTAAAACGTGTCGCGGTGGCGGTAGTGAAGCTTGAGCGAATCCCAGGCGCGTGGCAGTCGCGGGCTCACCCGCAGTTGGTCCGCTTCGAGCCGCAGACCGAGCAGCGTCTCGACGATCAGCCGGTACATCCAACCCGCGGAACCCGTGTACCAAGTCCAGCCCCCACGACCGGTGTGCGGCCCGACGGCGTAGACGTCGGCGACGACGACGTACGGCTCGACCTTATAGCGGTTGACCTCCGTCAAGTCCGCCGTGTGACGGATCGGGTTGAGCAGCGAGAACAGTTCCCATGCCCGCTCAGTCTCGCCCAGTTCCGCAAACGCCATGACGGCCCAGATCGCGCCATGCGTGTACTGGCCGCCGTTCTCGCGCACGCCGGGCGCGTAGCCTTTGATGTAGCCGGGTTCAAGCGCGGATTTGTCGAACGGCGGATCGAAGAGCTGGATCAGCCGCTGGTCGCGCCGGACCAGGCGTTGATCCACGCGGTCCATGGCCAGCCGCGCCCGCGCCGGATTCGCCGCGCCCGACAGTACCGCCCAACTCTGGGCAATGGAGTCGATCTGGCATTCCTCATTCGTGGCCGAGCCGAGCGGTGTGCCGTCGTCGAAATACGCGCGCCGGTACCAGTCGCCATCCCATCCATGCAGTTCGATATTCTGCTGCAACTGCGTCGCCTCGTTGGTGCACTGGCCGGCAAACTCGGAATCGCCTCGGCGTTGGGCCAGCTCCGCGAAGCGCTGCAACACGTGGTAGAGGAAGAACGCCAGCCACACGCTCTCGCCCTTGCCCTTCTCGCCGACGAGGTTCATCCCGTCGTTCCAGTCGCCGCAGCCGATCAACGGCAGCCCGTGCACGCCAAATCGGAGTCCGTGTTTGATCGCCCGCGCGCAGTGCTCGTAGAGCGTGCCGTCTTCCCCCGAGCGCTGCGGCAGATCGTAATACGATTCCTCGTCGGGATTCACCGGGCGGCCTTCGAGGAACGACACGCGCTCATCGAGCACGCCGGTGTCGCCGGTCGTCTTCACATACCGGCAGGTCGCATATGGCAGCCAGAGGTAATCGTCAGAGCAATGCGTGCGCACACCGCGGCCGGTGGGCGGATGCCACCAATGTTGCACGTCGCCTTCGCGGAACTGGCGGCCGGCGCACCGCAACAAATGCTCGCGGGCTGTCCATGGCGCGGCGTGGAGCAACGACACCGTGTCCTGAAGTTGGTCGCGGAACCCGTACGCGCCGCCGGATTGGTAATACCCGCTTCGTCCCCAATAGCGACCAACCAGTGTCTGGTACTCCAGCCAGCCGTTGACCAGCAGGTTCAAGGCGGGGTCCGGCGTCTCGGCGTACACCACGCCCAGCGTCCGCTTCCAGAATTCCCAGACGCTCTCCAACGCGAGCCGGGCACTGGACGGGCCACTGAACCGCCGGACCAGTTGCTGTGCCTCGTCGGCATTGTTGCCGGCGCCCAGCACGAAGACCAGTTCGCGCTCCTGGCCGTCGGCCAGATCGAAGGCCACCTGCAGCGCCGCGCAGGGGTCAAGGCTCGCGCCCGTCCGGCCGGACAGCTGCGTTTGCCGCATCGCGGCGGGACTGGCCGGCGTGCCGTTGCGTCCAAGAAACTCCGTGCGGCTGCCGGTGATGGTCCGCGCGGCGTCGCTGACGTTGACGAAAACGGTCTTGCCGGCAAACTCACGGTTGTACACGTTGCGGGCGAACAGCGCGCCCGTAGTCGGGTCGGTACTGGTGACCACATGCATCAGGTTCGCGTGCCGCCATTGACCGAGCACCAACTCCCAGTAGCCGGTGACCGATAGGCGCCGGGCCCGGCCCGAGCGGTTGCGCACCTTCACCACCACCAGTTTCACGGGCGCGTCCAGTGCGACGTACGTGCATAATTCCGAGTTGATCCCCAGTTGCGTGTATTCAAACACGCTGTAGCCGAACCCGTGTCGGCAGACGTAGGTGCCGTTCCCGCGCGCGGGCAGTGGCGTCGGCGACCAGAACTGACCGGTTTCTTCGTCGCGGATGTAAAAAGCTTCGCCACTGGTGTCGCACACGGGATCGTTGTGCCAGGGGGTGAGTCGGAATTCGTGGGCATTGTCCACCCACGTGTACGCCCCGCCGCTTTCCGAGATCACCGTACCGATTCGCGTGTTGGCCAGCACGTTCGCCCATGGCGCGGGCGTGGTCCGACCCGGGGGAAGCGAGATCACGTACTCGCGTCCATCGGGTGTGAATCCGCCCAAACCATTAAAGAATACGCATTCGCGCGGGGCCGCCATGGATGTTGTCGCTGGCAGCATCGACCGCGTCGGTATGAAGCGCGGATTCCTCCGCTCGACCGGTGCCTGTCGCTCGACCTGTTCGGCCAGGGTCTCGGCGCTGTCGGTCAGGATCACGCGCGCGACTGTTTGCAACAAGACCCGGTCTTCCTCCGATAATTGTTCGCTGCGCCGCAGAAAAATCCCACCGGGTTTATCCACGCGGTGCGCTTCCGTGCCGGCGGCGATCAAGCCCAGGATGCGGTCCTGTAAGACCTGACGATACCCGGAAAAATCTTCGTTGAGGATGACCAGATCAGCTTCCAATCCTTTTTCGCGCCAGTAGGCGTGGGCTTGGAGAACCTGTTTGACCAGATCGATCCGGTGCACGTCGGCGATGCGCATCAGGAGGATCGGCAGGTCGCCCGAGATCCCAAACCCCCATAGGCCGGATTGGCCGAGCCGGTTACGCGTGAGGATGCCGGCGCCAGCGCGGTGCAGCGGGTTGGCGTAGATCACCGAGCTGGCCAACTGCGCATACACTTGCGCCTCCGCCTCGGTTGCCTGCAACTGCCGCAGCACCATCTGGCTGTGCGACCAGGCCATGTCGAACGCGCGCGCGGCGAAGCTGGGTTCGCGATACTTATCGATCAACACTAGGGCCGCCGCGCGTGTTTCGGCCATGCCGGAGATGATGTGCCAGTTGGCGGAGGTGTCGGGTTGGATGACGACGCCACGGCGAATCGCGACCATCGGATCGAGCACCGCGCCATCCGTGTTAGAAAGCGGGGTGGCCTCGTCCAGCGCGGCCGGGTTGGCGACGGAGCGGCTGCGGCCAATGAATTTGGCGCGGTCTGTTTCGTAGGAAGTGTCGCCCGCCGGCGTCCCTTGCACGGTCATCAGATGAAACATCCATGGCGGTTTCTCGCCGGGCGCGCGCGGCCGGCGCGTGCATAGAATGGCCTGAGAATTACGGAGGATCTCGGTCTGCACGAACAGATTGCTGAATGCCGGGTGCGCGAGGTCGGCGTTCAGCGGAGCGAGGACGACTTCGGCGTAGCTGGTCAGCTCGATGGTGCGGGTCTCGGGCGAGAGATTGGTCAGCGTGACGCGGCGGACTTCGACGTCGTCTTCGGGCGACACGGCGATCTCCGTGTGCGCGTCGATGTCTTCGTCGCGGCGGCGATATTCGGCACGGCCCTGCACAAAGATCGCCTCGTAGTTCTTCGACGAACGCCGTATCGGTTGATAGGCCGACGACCAGACCGCGCCCGTGACGGCATCGCACAGATAGCAGAACATGCCCCATCCGTCGCAGGTCGCGTCCTCGCGCCAGCGTGTGACCGCCAAATCCTTCCACCGGCTGTACCCGCCGCCTGCGTTGGTTACCATAACGTGATAACGGCCGTTGGACAGCAGGTGCACCTCGGGAATCGGAGTGTGCGGCATTGGAAACACGCGCATGGTGGAGGCCGCAGTCGCCGGCGGTGTGCGCGCGGCGCTGACCTCGGCCGCATGTGGCTGTAACGGAGAAGCGACCTTGGGAACGCGCTCGCACAGTAGCAACTCCGACGCCTTGAAGAACGGGTCCGACAGGAACCGGCGTTGCATGGGCCGGTTCAACAGCAGGTACGTGAGCGCCAGCAGGCTCATCCCCTGGTGATGCGCCATGTAACTGCGGAGTGGAACGTTGGTCTTGCCGCGCGGCACGCGCGCGGGCGTGAAATCGATCGCTTCATAAAATCCGTACGCGCCATGGTAGCCGCCTGCCGCAAGCAGTTCCAGATTCTCGCACGCCTCCCGGGGTGCGACCATCAACGCCAGCACCGACGCGTACGGTGCGACGACCAAATCGTCGGCGAGACCGCGCTTGAACCCCAACCCCGGCACGCCGAACGCACCATACTGATAAATGCCGTGAGCGTCGGTGGTGTTGTAGCACGACTCGGAAATGCCCCACGGCACGCCGCGCTGGCGGCCGTATTCGATCTGGCGGGCCACGACCGCGCGGTAGGTCTGATCGAGCAGCGTGTGCTCGTAGGTCGGCATTATCAGCAGCGGCATCAGGTACTCGAACATCGAGCCGCTCCACGACAACAACGCCATCGCGCCAGCGTGGCTGGTCAACTGCCGGCTCAAGGCAAACCAATGGTCCTGCGGCAACTGATCCTGAGCGATGAGGATGAAACTGGCCAGCCGCGCCTCCGAGGCGAGCAGGTCGTAATACGACGGATCGCGGCGGCGGTCGCTGACGTTGTAACCGATCGACAACAAGTCGCAGGCGGGATCGTAGAGGAAGGTGAAATCCATCACCGCCTGCTCGAGGCAACGCTGGGCGAGCTTGTCGATTTGCCGGATGCGCTCGGCGGCATGCTCGGCCGCCGCAGGCACGGCGGCCAACTCCTGCAATGTCGGCACGTGATCGAACTGCCGGGGATCGGGAACGAGGAACTGCAAATCGTCCCACGCGTCGTTGCATTGCCGGACGAGAGCGCGCGCCCACCATTGCTGTTCCGCATCGCCGCTGGCGGGCAGCGCGGCGATATCACGGCTGAATTCCTGGAGCAACGCCAACATTGCCGGGAGATTGGGCGGCGGTGGAGATTGCAGTTTTTCTCGGAGCCGGTCGATTGACGAAGACGATAACATTTCCAATGTATCCAGCAGCCCTGTAAAAACGCGCGGCGAAAAAATCGGTTGGCTTTTCAATTCCAGAAGTCCGGCACGCAAGGTGTACAACGCCCCGGCCAGATTGCCGCTATCGACACTCGACACGTAGAACGGGCGCAGCGGTTTTAGCGTGCGCGTGTCATACCAGTTGTAGAAATGACCCCGGTAGCGTTCGAGTTGTTCCATCGTGGTGATGGTTTTTTCCGTGCGGTCGAGCAGTTGGCCGGCGGAGAGGTAGCCGAAATCGCCCGCTGCCAGATTGGCCAGCAAAGCCATGCCGATGTTGGTGGGTGAGGTGCGTGAGGCGACCACGGGTGCCGGGACTTCCTGAAAATTGTCCGGCGGCAGCCAATTTTCTTCCGCGTTGACCAGCACTTCGAAGTAGCGCCAGGTTTGCCGGGACAAGCCGCGCAGAAACGTCTGTTGCGCGCCCGACAAGACTGGTTTGTCGGCCGCGAGTGGCCGGCTGATCCACCAGGCGACGACGGGGGACACCAGCCACATCAGCAACACCGGCCCGCTGACGACCAGTTCACCGGGATGTGCCAGCGCGAGCCACGTGATACCGGCCACGGCGAACAAGGGCGCGACCCACATCTCTTGAAGGAAGTCGGCCAGTGTGGTGCAGCGGTTGCGCTTTGCATAACGCGGCGTGTGCCAGAGCAGGAGCCCGCGCCGGGTGAACAGCATGCGCCCGCCGGAAACGAGAATCGCGTCCAGATTGATGACGGCGCGATAAGGCAACGTGCAAAGCGTGAGACCGGCCTCCGCCAATTGACGGCCCAGCGATTTCAGGACGGTGTCCAGATGAACTGCCCGCGCCCGTTCCCGGGGTTTGCGAACCACTTCCACCAGTGTTGCCAACAGCACGGGTAGTAGAAACAACAAGAGCACGAACCGCGTCCAGAAACCCGTTGGCTCCGGCGCCATCATCCAGCCACCGAGCAACAGCAGCAACAGGGCGGGTGGCACGAGGCTGCGGCGCAGATTGTCGAAGATCTTCCACCAGCCGAGCGCGGTCAGCGTGTTGGGCAGACGTTGGTTGGCCGGCCCGAGCACGCGCGGCAAGAGCCAACCGGCAATCTGCCAGTCGCCCCGGATCCAGCGATGGCGGCGGCTCATTTCGGCGGCGAAACTCGCGGGGTGATCCTCATGCAATTCCACATCGGAGACCAGCGCCGAACGGGCATAACCGCTTTCCACCAGATCATGACTCAGGATGAGATTCTCCGGGAAGCGTCCGGCGGTGGCCTGCCGGAATGCGTCCACGTCGTAGATGCCTTTGCCGACGTAGGATCCCTCGGCAAACAGGTCCTGATACACGTCGGACACCTCGCGGGTGTAGGGATCAATCCCCGCTTCGCCGGCACTGAGTTGGGCAAACCGCGAGCGATTGGCCGAGAGCAGGCTGATGGGCGTGCGGGGCTGCAAAATACCGTAGCCCTCAACCACGCGACCCATCGGCGCATCAAACCGCGGCCGGTTCAGCGGATGCGCCATCGTGCCGATGAGTTTGCGGGCGGCATCGCGAGCCAAACCGGTATCGGTGTCCAGCGTGAGGACGTATTGGATCGTGGGGAGGAGCGCCACATCGCTGATGATCTCGGAGAACGGATCGCGCGGACCACCGCGCAGCAGGGCGTTGAACTGCTCCAGCTTGCCGCGTTTGCGTTCGTAGCCCATCCAGAGGCGCTCGTGCGGATTCCAAACACGTGGCCGATGGAAGAGATGAAAGACGGTCACGCCCTCGGGGCTATACCGCGCATTCAATGCTTGGATGCCGTCGCGCGCCAAGCGCAGCAGGTCCGCGTCGTCGGGTTGCGACGGTTCGGTCGCATCGCGGAAGTCGGTGAGCAGTGCGAAAAACAGGTTCGGGTCGCGGTTCCCCAAGTAGCGGAGCTCCAGGCCTTCCAGCAAATCGGCGACGGCCCGCGGGCTGGTCAAGAGCGTGGGGATGACCACCATCGTGCGGTCGCCTGCCGGGATTCCTTCCGAGAAATCAAGTCGCGGCAGCAGGCGGGGGCCGACCATGAGATTCGTCAGCAAGTTCACCAGCGCGACCGCCATCTGTGACGCGCCCGTGATTCCCAGCACCATCAACAGCCAGACCCGCCAGTCATTCCAACCGAACGGGAAAATCGGCTTCAGCACCAGACTGGCTGTGGCCGCCGTGATCACCAATAGCGGGCCGACATACCAAAACACAGGATAACGGCGGACCGTCCGCGTGAAGGACCGACGGAGTGACCAGCGGACGTGGACGACGCTCTCCAATCGTGCTCGACCTTTGTCGTTGAGATAGAACCCCACGTGGGCGGTGCGCGTCGATGCGCCGTCGCGGGGAACCGCTTCCGTCGCGAGTTGGATCGCAGCGCGAGCCACCGTCTCCTCGGTGACCCCGGACTGTCGCGACAAGGCTTCCACGCAGTGGCGATAGCGGTCGCGCGTGACGAAATCCATGGCGGCATACACGTTGGCGGGATCCGTGCGCAGCGTCTTCTCGACGACGCTCATCGTCTCGACAAATTTCCGCCAGTCCATCGCGCTCAGGAAGCGCAGACTGCCGATGCTATTGCCGATCGAAACCTGATCGGCCGCCTGGGTCTGGTTGTCCGCTCGCTGCAATAGCTCGCGGGTCAGGCCTTGTTCGGCGAGACGGTGTTGGATCCAGCTCTGAACGGTCGCCAGCGCCGGGCTCTGCCCCTGCAACCGTCCGCAGAATTCCTCCACGAACTGGTTGGTGAACGGCGGATCGGAGTGGGCCATCTCCGCCAACATGTGGAGGACCGTTTCCGGCTCTTTCTCCACCGCCGCCAAAAGGCGGCCGGCCCACAGGTTGGCCAGATTCCGATCTCGTCGCCGCCGGGCAATGTGCACCGACACGCGCCGCAGGTTCTCGATCAGCCCCAAACGCAGCATGATCGGCACGGCCCACAGTTCACCGAGCGTAAGCGGGGTGACCGACTGGTAGGCGGTGACGAAGCGGCTGACGTTTTCCGCGTCCACGCGGCCGTCCACGTGGGCGATCAACTCCAGGGCGATGTCATAAACGCGGGGAAACCCCGCCGCCGCTCCACTTAACAAACGCGGCAACTCGCGGCTGTAGGTCCGCGGCAAATGCAGCCGCGTGAGGCGGATTTGCTGTTCGATCAGATAAAAGTTATCCAGCAGCCATTCGCCCGCTGGGGCGATGCGCCGGCCCTGGACCTCCGCGCCGGCCACCAGATCGTAGGCTTGAATTAGAACCTGTTCGTTGTCCGCCAACCGCAACAGCAACCGATTCGGGCCGTGTTTCGGGTCAATCAGATGCTGCCCCGCCAGCATGACGGCATGCCGCTCCAATTGCTCGCCGCTGAACAACTCAGCACGCAACGGCGCCTCGCTGGCGCGCGGGCGTAAGAGCGTCTGACTAACCCGCCAGTTGTGGTAGCGA
>Ga0224557_1000457_pt1 | contig 46000 bp, 39 predicted proteins | sample 714S31014metaG_FD_180677 | JGI IMG/M metagenome (GOLD analysis project Ga0224557, IMG submission 180677) | Peat soil microbial communities from Stordalen Mire, Sweden - 717 S3 10-14 | ecosystem: Environmental > Terrestrial > Soil > Wetlands > Peat | place: Sweden: Norrbotten County, Stordalen...
TTCCTGGCATGCTGTTGTCCCCTTCACCTTTCGGATCTTGAGTAAGCCATCGGACCCGGGAATATCCTCCAAATTCCCCCCGGCTAAGCCGGGAATACAACAAGGCGCCTCGCGGCGCAGCCAGATGCGCCAGTAGTCGCTCGTAATCCGGGGTCATGAGAGGGCCGTCTGCCACGGCAGGTGACGGTCCGCTTTGCCCGTTCCACCTCCTGTCGCGGACGGGTTACCTGGGGACCGTCCGCGACGCAGACAGCCGACCGCGACGCTGATCCCGTCGCTGCCTCTCGTCGTTGCCGCTTTTGTCCTTCCGTCGCGGACGCGTCCGCGACGGAAGGACCTGGGCAATGTCCAATTTCGGCCCTTTGCACCCCGGATAACTTCGGTTGACTCGAGCGTGACGATCTCGATGCCGTCCCGGGCGAGCTGGCGGCCCAGCGCGCGGACCGCGCCCGTCCGGGCCTTGACCGTCCACACCGTGCTGCGCCGGGCGCCGGGCCGGGACGGGTGCGGGGTACGGGTGCACACCATCCCGGAATCCTTTGCCACGTCGATCGCGGCGACCCGGTCATGGACCCGCTCGTGTTCCTGGTCCTCGATTACCTGCGGTCTGCTCACCGCTTCCTCCTATGCTGGGAGTGATGGGATAGAAGCGGGCTGCCCGGGGGTCCCGGTCGGCGGGCACCAGGCCCGGAATACTGACCGGCGCGCTCGAAGCAGCAAAAAGCGACCCTCAGGTCAAGACCCCAGCGCCAAGCTAACTGACGGGTTCGCGTCCCATAGACAGCCGGCGTCACGGGCAGCCCGCATCCACCCTGCCACCCCGCACGCCCGAACCCCAGCCCCAGCGCGGCAGCAGATACCAGGCCGCGACCACCCGCACGGCTCAGATTTTCACGCGACGCGACCATCCACCCGGATGAAAATAGCTAACTGAGCCACAGCGGATGGCCATCTCAGCAGCAGTTTGCCGACCATAACGGATATCGGGCCGGCTGTGACCGGCAACCCACTGCCGCCACTTCCCGCAGTGGCATCTCGTGGGTGAAGCGCTTGACGAAGACCGAGCGTCTCAGGAAAAATACGTTCACGGCGTAGACCGGTCGCCGAGCTGCGGAACATCCGCCCCAGTCGGGGTTCCATTGGCAAAGGGGATTCGCCCTCTCGGTCATCAATGTCACAGGCCATCTTCCAACACCGCGTCGCTGGGGGACGAGGGTGTCAAGGGAAGGCTTGTCCATGACCAAGGACGCCAGCTTCAAAAAGGTTGTCCGGCGCCACGCCGGGGAGACTGGGCAGCGCTACACCGAAGCGCTGACGGATCTCGAGGATCTCGGTGCGCGGATGCACCACGAGCCAGTTGCCGAGCGGCTTCTCGCCCATCTCCGGGATCGCTACGGCATTGACCCGGTCGCGGCGACGAAGCTCAGTGTGCACAAGACCTACGTGTTCCGCATCGACCGCAATGACGGCAGCCCGTGGGTCGCCCGCGCGTTCCCCCCCGCCCGGCCGCGTGCCGGTGTTGAGGGCGACGCCGCGATCCTGGGGTTCCTGGAGCGGCAGGACTATCCCGCGGAGCGCCTGGCGGTCGATGATGCCGTATCTGACTTCGATGGCAGCGCGGTCCTCGTGACGCGGTTCGTCGAAGGAGTCAAGCTCCCCGACGGTGCCGCGAAGTTCGCCATGATGGGTGAGCTGCTCGGGCGGCTGCACGCGCTGCCGTACGACGATTCCGTCAGCCGCCCGGGTGGAGCGAGTGGTGAGGACCCGAGCCGTGAGGGCACGCCGCGTCAGGATCTGCTGGCCGCCCTGTCGTTTCTCGACGCCGTCGACACGAAGGTCTCGGCCGCCGAGCGCGAGCGATTCGAGCAGCTCCGCGACCAGGTGCGCTCGGCCGACGACGGTCACGGCCTTCCGGAAGGCTTGCTCCACGGAAATCTCCTCCACGCCCCCGATCACGCCGTCCTGAGCGAACAAGGGCCAGTCGCGATCAACTGGAAAGCGTCCGGGCGCGGACCGCGCCTCGCCGACTTCGCTTACCTGATCTGGGGCACGGGTTCGTGGAACCCACGTCGGCCGAACCAGGAGTGGATCGACGCTGCCGTCAACGCCTACCGCCGGCACATCGAGCCGACCGGCGACGAACTCGGCCGGCTCGAGGCAGTCATGTACATCCGGACGCTCTACCTCGCCTGTTTCGGCTACCGGCGCGCCCTCACCAACGGCCGGGCATTCCACGAGTGGGGCTTCATCGAACCACCCGGGTACTTCAGTTCCACCGCAGCCGCAACCCGAGCCGCGTTCCGCCGGTAGGCCGTCGGTGCGACAAGGGAACGACGGTGGTTCGTCAGCGGCGCGCCAGATGTCTCGTGTGAGGGCGCCTGCAGAGGTCCCGGAGGACATCGTTGAGCGGGTCCGCACGCTATGCCTGGCGCTGCCCGAGGTGACGGTGCGGGTCGACGGCTGGGCGCAGTCGTTCGACATCCGGAGGAGGTCGTTCTGCTTGCTCGTGGCACGGGAGGGCCCGGCCGGCAAGCCCGTCCCGCTGCTCGTGCTGCGTGCAGACCCAGACGAACGCGAAGCGTTGCTGTCCACTGGCCGCCCGTTTTTCGCCTCGCGAGCCGGCCGTGATCGCATCGGGGTGCTGCTCACCGACGACACGGACTGGGAGGAGATTCGTGAGCTCGTGACCGAGAGCTACCGGGTCCTCGCGCCGAAGAAGCTCACCGCACTGCTCGACTAGCACGCACTGGCCGCCGAGGCCCAATTATGCGGGGTGGCACGGTATTTCGGCTGTCTGCAATGCGAGAACGTGCGCCGCAAGGTCTGCCTCATGCAGCCTGTCGCGCCGCGTTTTGGTGGCAATCGCGAGTCGTTTGCCTAGATCAGCGATTTCGCCTACGGCATACTCGTCTGAGGCCGTACGCGCGACCAAGTCGAGATATCTCTCATTGAACTTGGACAGTTTCATGGCTTGCTGCCAGTCACGATCGGCGTCATCGGCGGCACTGATCTGCTCAGCGTAGCGCTCCAGGCCGGCGATGCGCGCCGCAGTAGCTTCCTGCGCCAGCTCAATAGCACGCTGGTGGCCACTCAAGACGTCTTTCGTCATCGGACCCGCTGCGCTGCCCTGGGTATTCTCTGTCAGCAGAGAACGGAAGTGGGTTATCTCGCGGAGCTTGCCGGCGATTTCCCATTCATGCTGCCTGAGCAGCCCGTCGTGGACAGGATTTTCAAGCAATCCGGCGGCACGGACACTTGAGTCAAGAATAGTCCCGATGGCTCTTTGCCCGCGTCCGAGAAGCGCCTGGCACGTATCATCGAGGCTCGCCGGGAAGATGACTTTGCTGTGACATAGCCGCCGGTCCCGGCGACTGGCCCTGCGCTGGATAGTTCCGGCAGCAACCGCCATAACGGCCGCAGCGGCCAGCCATATGCCAGGGCCTGTTGACAGTGGGTCGATAAATAGCAAGACCATGCCAACAGCGGCGAGAAGCCAGCAACAGACCGCCGCGGGCCGTGCGCCGCCGCTGCTGCCGCCTGGTACGAGGACCGCGATTTCCCCTTGTGAGTTGAAATTGGGCCGCTGCCTGATAGCCCAATTGCGGAAGGATGGCGGCATCCCGGGATCACACACTGGCTTGGCTGCAAGAGAAGACCAATTCCCGAACTGCATCGCCCTGATCTCCTGGGGCTGTCCAGGAACGCTGCTATCTACGGCCATCAGATTTCACCGTCTCCGGCTGGATATCGTTACCATGATCAGGGACGAGGATCAGTGTGGTGAGCGCAGCGATCGACGGAACGGACCTTCGGACCAGGGATTTCATAGGCTGCGTCGGGAGGCAGGCAGGCGTAGGGTCACCGCCATGCTCACTGCTCCGGCCAGCATCCTGGGGACGAAGCGGGCACGCTCACGTCGCCGGGCCAGATGGTACAGATCGCTCTTCCATTCCTCGGTCCAACGTTCACGGCTGACCGGAGGCAGCAGCGCGGCCGCAAGGCTCACAGCACGGGTGGTGCAATGTCCCAGCGGCCCGGCAGCCCGGGCGGCATTGTGCGCCGCGGCCGCAGCATGCCGCGCATACCTTGCCGTCATCAGTGCGGTATAAGGCGCGAAGTGGGAACTCTCGGCGCGGCGTCGCGCCATCTCAGCCCAGCTGGCTGCCACTTGCGCGGCGCGCTCGGCGCGCTTCGCGGCCCGGAGCGCGCCCGCTTCCCTAGCGGCATCCGCCGCATACCTGGCCGCGTTCGCGGCGGCCGCCGTATACTTGGCCGTGCTGGCGATACCGGCCATCTGGCCGTAGACGGTACCGGCCTCGATGACCTGCTCGTGCTTTCTGCCAGTCATCGCGGCTTCCTTGGCCCCGCTGATGAACTGGGCCGCCACGTTCTGCGCGCGGCCAGGATGCATTGCCATCTTCGCAGCCCGCGTTGCCTCCCGGGCGGCCATGGCTGCCGCAGTGGCATACCGGTCCGCCATAACGGCGCTGGCGGCTTGAATGGGCTGCGCGGGCCTGGTCATGAGGTGGCCCCTGTGGCGCCAGGCGCTGGTATGCGCCATGCCCGGATGGCGGTCTTTCTCGCCTGCCGAATGGCCCGCAGCGCCTCAGCCGCACATTCGGCGCCTTCACGCGTGAGCCGGTAGTAGCGGCGCCGGGGCCGGCCCTCAGCTATATGTGCGTTTGGATCTTCCCAGTCGCTTTCCACCCATCCGATCCGCTCGAGCCGGGCCATGATCGGGTAAATAGTCCCGCTCGGCAGGCCGGTTGTCGCGCACAAGTCAAGGCCGTACCTGGACTCGGCGGGCTCATTGAGCATCTCGCCGAGCACCAATTGCACCTGGAGCGTCATCCGCGGTGTCGGCATACCCTGTACTCTACATAGCCTATATACGTCCTAGCAAGACCTATGGCTGAGCCAGCGCCCACACCGGCTCAGGCTGCAGACGTGTCGGCGAGCACGCAAGATTCTTCTCGCCGTAGCGAGCACACCGCCCGTCTACGATGGGTTTGTGCGCATCGATCGCCTCGACCATCTGGTGCTGACGGTTGCCGACATTGACGCCACCGTGGCGTTCTACACCAGTGTGCTGGGCATGCAGGCGGTGACGTTCGGCGCCGGGCGCACGGCCCTGGCCTTCGGCCACAGCAAGATCAACCTGCACCGGGCCGGTCACGAGTTCGAGCCGAAGGCCCTGCGCCCGACGCCTGGCAGCGCCGACCTGTGCCTGATCGCCGCCGACCCGCTGGACCAGGTGATCGGGGAACTCGCCGCGCGCGGCGTACCCGTCGAGGATGGCCCGGTCGAACGCACCGGCGCCACCGGCCCCATCCTCAGCGTCTATTTCCGCGACCCGGACCAGAACCTGATCGAGGTCAGCAACTACGCCTGATCCCGGCGCGGCGACCGCGTCCGGGCGCCAGTCGATCTCGTCCGCACGATCGACAGTCTGCGTCGCCTCAGCAGCAAGATTACGATCTACGGCTGGGGTGCTAACGGGTGACGATCGCGGTCGCACGGTGCCCAGCGGCGTTCTTCAGCTTGACGTCGCCTGTCAGCAGTTCACAGCCGAGTGCCTCAGCTAGCGCGATGCAGGCGGCAGCAGCGCGCCTGCGCCGTAGGCGATGCCCTGCACGGCGGCGACGGTCGGCAGCCGGCAGGTGTACCAGCGCCACAGCCACTCCTCGCGTTCAGCCATCAGCTCCGCATTGTCCGGGGCCGGCAGCGCCTTCATCTCGGCGATGTCCCACCCCGCCGACAGGGCCCGCCCCCCGGTACCCGCCACGGCCAGGCACCGGACATCCAGGTCGGCCTCGGCCGCCGCCAGCAGCTCGGCAAAGTGCCGCTGGCCGGCCCGGTCGAGCGCGTTGTGGGCCTCGGGCCGGTCGATGTCGATGACCGCTACGCCGGGCGCAGCCCGGGGTGTGTATCGCAGGTACGTCACCATCGCGGTGCCCGGCGCTCGGCGAAGGCGTCGAGGCCTTCCCGGCCCTCTGGTCCCGCGACCCCCAGGATCTCGGCGGCCAGCGCGGCCTCGAAGACCGGCGTGGCCTGCCGGACCCATGCGTTGATGGCCTGCTTGGTGGCGCGCATGGCCTGCGGCGGCCCGGCCGCGAGCCCGGTGGCGACGGCCAGCCCGCGATCCTCGACCTCGGCGTCGGGCACGGCCAGCGAGACCATGTTCATCGCCTCCGCTTCGGCTCCGGTGAACGAGGTGCCTGTGAGCAGCAGGTATTTCGCCTTGGCCACGCCGCACAGCAGCGGCCACACGATGCGGTGCCCGGCATCGTTAACAGTCCCGGCTACTCGCGCCCGCCCGCTCCCCGGTTCCCAGCACGCGATGGCTATGTGCAGATATGGGGCACAAATACCGCCCTTGACATGGGCGATTCCTATATCGGCGTGGAGCACGCGCTCCTGGCGATGATCCGCATGCGGGAAACGGTCCCCGCGCGCGCTCGCGGGCCTGGCCAGCCTGGGCCGCCCCACGCTTGGTAGCAGAAACAGTTTCAGCCCTTATCGCTGGAATCACCGCTCGCCTTGCTGGCGCAAGCATCCCGCAAGCCATCCTGACCGGTGCAGGGGCCGCAAGTACCATCATGACCGCCTTCTTCGCGGCAGACCCTCTGCCAGGCAATAGGGGTCCGGTGGAGATGTCGGTCCTACCGTTTAGTTGTCGGTGGCGGTGTCGGTTGAGCCGCCTGCTTGTCGGTGGCCTGGGCTTTGATGAAGGCGGCGATCCGGTCGTTCAGTTCGTCGATCCGGTTGAAGCCGCCGTGGCTGCCGGGGACGATGGCGACCTCCGCGTGCGGCATGAGGCTTCCCCGGGCGCGGGCCTGGGCCGGGGTGATGAGGGCGCTGCGCGCGCCGGTGACCAGCAGGACCGGCACGCCGATCGCGCGGAGTTCGTCGTCGGTGAGGACGCCGGGGAATTTCGGCTCGGCCCGGTAGCCGCGAGTGCCTGCCCACATGAGCGTCATCAGCTCCTGGTGCAGCATGCCCGGGCTGTCCAGCCACCGGGCGAGGTGGCGGCGCAGCGGCATCGGGGTCAGGGTGGCCAGGCCGCTGATGGAGAGCCACCACCAGAAGCGGGCGTCGAGCCTGGTGAGCCCGGCGGGGTCGAGCAGCGTGATGGAGGCAACGCGCGCGGGCGCGCGGATCGCCTGGTTCATGGCGAGCCAGCCGCCGTAGGAGAAGCCCACCAGGTGCGCCGGGCGGTCGCTGAGCTGGGCGAGCAGTTCGTCCAGCCAGGCCGCGCAGGACGCCGGGGGAGTCATCAGGGCGCGCGGGACGCTGGGGTTCGCATCACCGGGCATGTCGATCCCGTATACCGGGCCGACCTTGGCGAGCGCCGCCGCGTGCGGGTACCAGCTCGAGGCATTGAACGCGGAGAGCAGCACAACCGGCGGCCCATCTGGATGCGGTCGGTAGGCGTGCACGCGCGTGGTCGCGGTCGCCGTCTCCAGGTCGAACTCCTCGCACGGCTGCGGCCAGAGCGCGAAAGCCCGCTCGTACGCGGCCATGAACTTCTCCCGCGCCGCCTCGCTCACCCACGACCCCGGCTCGCCCTCGGCTGCCAGGTCCGCCGCGCCGGTGATGCGCTTGATACCGAGCATGTCCCTTCCTCTCACGGCTAAGCTGAGCTCTTAATGATACGATTGTATCATTAAGAGGCCGGGCGGGCAACGAGGGATACGGTGGGCGGGTGCCGAAACGCGTCGATCACGAGGAACGGCGGCGGCAGATCGCGGACGCGCTGCTGCGGACGGCCGTCACGCGCGGGCTGCACGCCACCGGGATGCGCGAGGTCGCGGCCGAAGCCGGCGTGTCCCTGCGGCTGGTCCAGTACTACTTCGGCACCAAGGAAGAGCTCCTGCTGGCCGCCATGCAGCACCTGGCGGCCCAGTTCAGCGAGCGGGCCCTGGCGCGGATCAAGCGGATCAAAGAGACAGAAAACCCGGTCAGCCCGCGCAACGTCATCGCCGCCATCCTGACCGAAGGGCTGCCCGCCGACGACGAGCGGCGCACCTTCACCCTCGTCTACACGGCCTACTTCGCGCTCTCGCTGACCGACCCGGCGCTGGCGCTCAGCCCGCTGGTCCGGAACTCAGGTGCGGTGATCGACGTGGTCGCCGCCCAGCTGCGGGCCGCCCAGGCCGCCGGCGACACGCCCGCCCACCTGGACCCGGACCTGGAAGCCTTCAGTCTCCTGGCCATGTCCGCGGGCCTGGGCACCAGCGTCCTGGGCGGCCAGTCCTCGGCCGGGCAGGCCCAGGCCGTCATCGACTACCACCTGCACCGCCTGTTCCCGCATCCCGGCCAGCGTGACGCCGTGCACTCGTGAAAGCACCGCCGCCGGGCAGCGCGGAGCAGTGCCCCGGCCCGAAGATGCCGCCGTCCTGCGCCTGCGCTACAAGGGATCAGGCGACCGCTGGCGGCAGGTGATCGCGCCGCCGGCTTCCGGGATTCCCGGTCGTATTTCCCCGGCATGCCCGGCGGTCAGGGTGTGGCCGCGAAGTGCTCCGTGAGCAGCGCCGCCACCTGGTCGGCGGCTTGTTCGGGTAGCCAGTGCGAGGCGCCGTCGAGTTCGGTGAAGCGATAAGGCCCGGTAACGTAGCGGCCGCACAGCCCGGCCGCGGCCCGCGAGACGAACCGATCGCGGTTACCCCAGGCGAACATCGCCGGCACCCGCACCGGGCCGGCCGGCTCGCGCAGGCTGGATGGCATGGCCCGATACCAGTTGAGCGGCCCGCGCAGCGCGGCCGGGTCCCGGGCCCGGGCGGCGTAGCGGTCCGCGCTGGCCGGATCGAGCCCGGTGCGCACCAGGGTGTCGCGGAAGGCCTGGCCGTCACGGCGGCCGAGCGCGCGCTCGGGCAGCCAGGGCAGCTGGCAGGCGGCCATGTACCACGAGCGGGCCGCCTGGTCGCTGGTGATCAGGGCCCGGGCGAACGCCTGCGGGTGCGGAACGGACAGCGCGGCCAGCGAGGTCACCCGGTCCGGATGGCGGCCGGCCACGTACCAGGCCAGGGCGGCGCCCCAGTCGTGCCCGGCCAGCCGGAACCGTTCCGCGCCGGCCGCGTCGGCCAGGGCGAGCACGTCCGCTGCCAGCTGGGAGTTCCGGTACGCGGACCGGGCGGCTGGCCGGGTCCCGGGGGAGTAGCCGCGCAGGTCGGGCGCCAGCACCCGGTAGCCGGCCGCGGCGAGCGCGGGCGTGACCCGGTCCCAGCAGCGGCGGTCCTGCGGAAAGCCGTGCAGGAGGATGGCGACGCCTGCCGGCCCGTCCCGGCCGGCCGCAGGGGTGTCGGTGACCTCGAAACTGAACGCTGCGTTGGTAAAGCGCTCCATGCCGCCATCTTCCTCCCGGGGCCATGGCAACGCGATTGACATGACCTGTCCCGTGGCGAGCGGCATATGGAGAAGTGCTGGTGCTGCCAGATAGGCGGCAGCCGGCAGAACGGCGGTAACTGCCTGGACCTGAGCTATCGTAGCGACCCATGACCCAGCGGGTAGTGCCAGCGCTGGCCGGCATCCGGTGGGAGCCGAACTCTCCCGCGGCCGTTCTCATCGTCACAGACGCCGGGCTGACCGCGCTGGCGCTCAGCCCGCATCCTGCCGACAGCGACGAGAACTGCGTGGTCCTGGTCTGGTCCGGGACGCACGAGGCGGTAATGGGCCCCCCGAATGATGAGGCGCTGCATAACCACAGGCTCTATGACTGCGGCCTGGCCGGACTCAGATGGGCAGGAGCCGTCGAGCACAGCGAGCGGATCGCCAAGGCCAGATTCGTCTCCGGGTTAGCGCAGGCGGACTGCAACATACGCCATTCCTGACCGCCCCGGTCTGTGCGGTTGCTGGCGTGGTGCTGCGCTGCCTAGTCGAGTCTGTCGCGTTCTGCCCATTCCAGCAGGGTGTCCAGCGGGTAGGCGGAGTCATCGATGCCCTGGTGCAGGTCGCCGAGCGCGGCGAAGCGGGCCGGCACGGTGGCGATGGTGAACTGGCGTGGGTCCACCTGGTCGATCTCGTCCCAGGTGATGGGGGTGGATACGGTCGCCTCCGGCACGCCGCGCACCGAGTAGGCGCCGGCGATCGTGTGGTCGCGGGCGTTCTGGTTGTAGTCGACGAACAGCATGGCGGGGTCACGGTCCTTACGCCACCAGGTGGTGGTTACCTCACCCGGTGCGCGGCGTTCGACCTCGCGGGCGAAGGCGTACGCGGCCCGCCGCAGCTCGGCAAACCCCCACCGCGGCTCGATCCGGACGTAAATGTGCAGGCCATCGCCGCCCGAGGTCTTGGGCCACCCGGTCGCTCCGAGCTCACCGAGTATCTCGTGCACGGTGCGGGCCACCCGGCGCACCGTGGCGAACTCGCACCGCGGCCCAGGATCTAGGTCGATGCGCCACTCATCGGGCCGTTCGACATCAGCCCGCCGGGAGTTCCACGGATGAAACTCCACAGTCGACATCTGCACCGCCCACACCACGCTGGCCAGTTCGGTCACGCACAGTTCGTCGGCGTGCCGGCCGTAGCGAGGGAAGTCCACCCGCACCGTCTCCAGCCACGGCGGCGCACCGCGCGGCACCCGCTTGGAGTGCACCTTCTCCCCGGCGACACCGGACGGGAACCGGTGCATCATGCACGGCCGCTCCCGTAGCGCACGCACGATGCCATCACCGACCGACAGGTAATAGCGGACCAAGTCGAGCTTGGTCTCCCCCCGGGCCGGGAAGTACACCCGGCCCGGATGAGAGATCCGCACCGACCGGTTCCCCACCTCAAGTTCCACTTCATCTGCGGCCATGGGAAAAAACTAGCCCCGCGAACCGGGCCGCAACCCCGCGGCACAGCCATCAGCCGCCCGCATCCGGCTCCGGGCGAGATTGACCCCTAGGCCAGGCTTCTCCTGCGTGTATTTCCCCCTGCGGCCCGGGCCGCATCCCGGGTGGCCGGCGTCCCCGAGTAGCGCTGGCCACGTCCGGTGCCATTGCCGGTCAGCTCTCGTGCGACGTCAAGGTGGCCAGCGTGCCGAGCCGTCTCCTCGATCATGTGCAAGATGATCCTGCGCAGGTCACAGATCTCGCCAGCCGGGTCACCCGGATGCCTGCCCTGCGGCGGCGCCGACAGTGGCGTCACGGCCACGATGGCATTAGCGCGCTCGCACTGATCCCGGTAGAAGCCGAACACTACGTCGGCAGGCAGGCCGGTGGTGAACGGTGCCCGGCCCTCCTCCTCGCCGGGCATCCCGGTCCACGGCAGCTCGCCCGCCGAGCCAGCCGCCACGCGCTGGAACCAGTGACGTTCGGCGAATCCGAGATGCTTCACCATGCCGAGAGGTGTCCACCCTGATGCCAGGACGGGCGTCCGCAGCGCATCCTCTGCCAGGCCAGCGACAACCTCCAGCACGATCGCGCGCTGCGCGTCAAGGAATGCGAGCAGGGCTCGCTTCTCAACGTCCTCCGCGCCAGTTTCTGTCATTGCCTGCCTCCGCGCTCGGGTCGGTTCCGCTTTGCCGTCCGCTGTCGTCTGGTTGACGCTCCGCGGGCACGCATTTCATCGCGGCCGGCCACTACCGCAGGCCGCGGGTCGCAATACCGGGTTGACGCGACCGGCCCGTAACGGTGCCGCCGCACTGGGCGCAGATGCGCACATCCGTCGTACCGCCCGCGAAGTCCCGGACAGCCTGCGCGGAGCGGGTCCGGCAGGGTCAGCCGGCCGGGCCTGGCATGCTCGACGTGATGAGCAGGCCCTTTGCACGGGTCTGCTCGGCGGCAGACACCTCGCGGATGCCCTTCACCTGACCGGACGGAATCTGCGGTGCATCACATGTCCATTCCGCCGTTGACTCCCCATACCTGTCCGGTGATGTAGGAGGAGGCGTCGGCGGCAAGGAAGTGAACGACGCGCGCGACCTCTTCAGGCCGGCCCAGTCGCCGCATCGGGATCTGCCCCTTGATCTTGTCGATGACTTTCTCCGGTATGGTCTCGACCATCTCGGTCGCGATGAAGCCGGGGGTAACGGTATTCACCGTGACGGCCAGCCCGTCGTCCGTGAGCTTTCCAGAACGTTCCAGCATGAAAGTGACTTCCTTGGCGAGCGTCTTGGTGAGCCCGAACAGGCCTGACTTGGAGGCCGCGTAGTTCGCCTGCCCGATGTTGCCGATTTCCCCGATGACGGATGACACGTTGACGATCCGGCCGCTGCCGCGCTCGATCATGTGCGGCAGGACGGCCTGGGCGAGGAAGAACGCACCCGATAGGTTGACCGCCAGCACCCTGTTCCAGTCGTCGTCGGTCAGCTTGGCATGGGTCTTGTCGATCGTGATGCCGGCATTGTTGACGAGGATGTCGATGTGACCCTGCTGATCCAGCACTTCAGCGACGACACGCCGGCAATCGTCGGCGGAGCCGACGTTGCCGGAATGCAGCGTGATCACCGAGCGAGCGCCGAATGCCTCGGTGAAGTCGGAGCGGAAAGCCTCGGCAGCCTCTTTGTTCCGGCTATATCCCGCCGCCACGGAGGCTCCTTGTGAGGCGAGGCTTCGGCAGATGGCGGCTCCGATGCCCCGGGTTCCCCCCGTGATCAGCGCCACCTTTCCGTCGAGCTTGTCGCCCGCGAACCTGGTGGTTCGTTCTGCCGTGACGTCGCTGGCTCGCTGTGAATTCATGGGTGGGGCCCCTCCGGTAGACACGGACATGGTTTGTGCTCGACCTTGCCATGTCGCCGGGAAATAGTCATCATAGTTTTCCGGAAATATTTTGCTAGTGTAGAATTTTGAGTTTTACATAACGGCCGAGACCGGGATTAGGCGCAGCGGTGGCCGCACAGACGTCGCCAGCTCAGGGTCTCAAACGTCGCCTTGGTGGGCCACTGACTACCCGAGGGCCATCGTCGGCGTCGGTCGGCTCGTGGCCGTCAAAGGTATTGCGCAAGTACCTGGCGCCAGTTAGCCCAGGAGGTCAATCGCGGCTCCTGGGCCCGCCCGGTTGTAGGGCGCGACGGGACGGCCCCAGGCGCGACCGTAGCCACGACAAGGCCGGCTTACCGCACCGAGAGGCGATCATCCGATGCGTCCTGACATCAGGCCTGGCGGCATCTTTCCTGATTACGCTCTCCCGGACCACGCTGGCACGGTTCGTACGCTCAGCGAGCTTCAGGGCCGCGATCCGCTGATCCTCACCTTGGCGCGCGGCAACTACTGCCCGAAAGAGCACCAGCAGCACCTCGAGCTGGCGGCCAACTATCCGAAGGTCGCGGTGGCCTACACCCAGATCGCTACCATCGCCACCGACGACCATCACACCCTGCAAGAGTTCCGCGCGTCGGTAGGCGCCCAGTGGACCTTCCTGTCCGATCCCGGCCGGACCGTCCAGCAGGACCTCGACATCGCCGAGTACACCGACCCCGAGCACAACCCCATGATCCCGCACACCTTGGTGCTCAAGCCGGGGCTGGTCGTTCACAGCGTCTATAACGGCTACTGGTTCTGGGGCCGCCCGTCGTTCTATGACCTGTGGCATGACCTGCGTGCCGCCACTAGCGAGATCCGCCCGGACTGGGATCTGAGCACGCGTGATTCGAGCGGGTCGGCTTTCTTCGCGGCGTTGAGCTGGGTGTTCATTGCGTAGTTGACGGGGCGCAGCGTGCGGGCCGCGGCCAGCGCCCAGTCCCGTGCGCGGGCTCGGTCGGCGTGGTCGGTGAACCACGACAGTGTGAGGTACTCGATTTCCTCGGCGTCGGTGCGCGATGCGATGGCACCGAGTTCATCGAGCATGGCCTGCTGCCCGTCGGAGCGCCGTGCTCGCTGCGCTGCCAAATCGGCTTCCCGCCATGGATGCAGGAAGGGGCCGGCGAGCTGGATCAGTCCGGCCACGCGCTCGGGATGGGCGAGCAGGAAGTAGCTGGCCATAGTGGTCCCGAACGAATGTCCCATCAGGACAACCCGGTCGTGTCCCCACGCATCGAGCAACGACGCCATGTCCTGAACGTGGCGGGCGAGCGTGTGCTTCCCCTCCCAGGGTGATCCCGCTATCGGCCGGCATTGCTAGCCAGGTCCGCGAGCAGGGTGTCGAGGGAAAGTTCTTCCTCGATGCGAACATCGTGCCGCGCCATGGCGGCCGCCAGACCAGGATCCCAGGGGGTGGGGACCGGGTCGCCGCCCAGCCGGGGCAGCCGCGCGGCGGCATGCCCGGCCAATGCTGCGGCAGCCGCGGCCTCATAAGCGTCTTGGTCATACCGCCACGGCCGCCAGCGCGCCGGTCCCTGGCCCACTCGCTGACGAACCGCGCTGGCGATCCGGATACCGCCCCAGTCGAAATCGCCGTGGTAGCGGAACTCCGCGCCGCCCGCCGCCAGCAGGTCGACCAGCCGCCATCCGGCTGCGGACGGCTGTCCGCCGACGCAGACCAGTGGCGGGCAGCGGCGGCCGAGCTCGTCCGCCGAGGCCGCGATTACCACGGGATTTTCGCAGATCCGCACGAGTTCCGCGGACAGCGCCTCATCGTGGCAGCGCAGCTGCCGGAGGGTGAGCATGGCCGGCTGTCCGGTTTCCCTGTGCAGCGCCAGCACCTTGCCCAGGGCGGTGCGGCTGTCGCCGGGCAGGCCGAGGCAGAGCACCAGCGAGGAGAGGTCGTCCAGGTGAACGCCCGCGGAGGCCCAGACCGTACGGCGGGAGTCCGCGCTCACCTCGGCCGCGAACGGCAGGCCGGCCAGCGCCCGGACCGCGGAAAGAGCGAGCGTCCCGGCCGGGCGCCCGTCATCCAGGGCGTGCGCGTCGCCGCAGCATTCGGCGGCGAGCCGCCCGATCGGGACGCCTCGCGACGGCAGTCGTCGCAGCACTGCCGCCACCTGGTCGAGCAGCGGCAGCGCCACATCGGGTGAAGGGGCGAGGCGGCGCACGACGCCGGTCGCGTCGAGCCATGCCCGCCAGGCGGCTAGTTCGGCGCGGCCCGCCACGGCGTCGTCCAGCGGCGCGAACGCGGCCGCCCAGGCGGATGCCGTATCCGCCCGGTCGCGGCTGCGGTCCCTGAGCGGACCGGTCAGCAGCGCCACGGCCTCAGCCAGGCCGCCCGGCGCGGCCCCGCTCTCGCGCAAGACCCGGTCCACCTCGGGCAGCGACACCGACAGCGACGTACCCGAACGGGGCGGCCTGCCGGTTAGCCGTTCGACCGCCCGCCGCTGCTCCACGGTCGCGCCGGTCAGGGTCACGGTCCCGGTCAGCGGGCGCCCGGCCTCCAGCCGGTCCCGCGCCCGCTGGACCAGCCACGCGGTGGGCTCGCCGCCCAGCAGGCGGTGCAGCCTGGTGCCGTCCTGCGCGGTGTCGGTCACACCGTCGGTCACACTGGCGTCCGTTCGGTCCGGCGGCGTTCCCGGCCGTCCCATCGCCACGGCGTGACCAGGACCGCGTCGATGCCGTCCTGGCGCGAGAGCTGGCAGATGCCAAGTCCGGGCACCTGCGGGTAGCAGCCCCACTCCCGCTCGCTGGTCATGACCACATCCATGTCGAAGGTGGCGAGCAGGCCCAGGCACTTGGCGCGGGAATCGTCGTCCACCCCGGCGAACGCCTCGTCGAGGGCGATCAGCCTCGGCGCGTGCGGGTTGCCGGCCGACTTGTAGTGCGACGAAGCCGCCGCGAACAGCGGAACCGACACCACTAGCGCGCGCTCACCGCCCGAAGCGGGGCCGGTAGCGGGCCGCCACTGCCCGTCGGCGTACCGCTGGATCGCGAACTCATGCCAGCCCCGGTAGTCGAGCGCCGAAGTCAGCGCCTCGGCCCAGCCGGCCGCCGGATTGTCCGCGTGCTCGGCGGCGATCCGCTGCTGCAGGAACGCGCCCACGAGCGCCCGGTCAGCAGCGGACCACGCGTCGATCGTCTGCCGGAGCTTGAGCCTGACCCGGTCGAGGCCCTCGGGTGCGTTCCTGGCCTGCTGCCAGATCAGCCGCAGCTTCATGCCGGTCGACGTCGGCCGCGACTGGAGTTCGTCGTTCATCTGCCTGACCTCGGCCTCGGCCGCCGAAATCAGCTCCTGCAGAGTCCCCGCCACCTCGTTGAGCAGGTGATTCTCCAGGATCTCGCGCTCTCGCGCCGACAGCAGCGCGGTTCGCTGCTCCACCTCCGCCGCCAGCGCGTCGGCCAGCCCGGGCAGATCGTGGCTGCGGCCCTGGAAGATCACGTCGATGACGATGACGCCCTCGCTCAGCGTCAGTCCCGCCGAGTGCCCGTACCGGGCCATCGCGTCCGCCAGCATCTTGTGCTCCTCGGTCACCCGCTTCTGGATCCGGTCCCACGGCCCGTCCCCGTCGTCCACGGAGTCGAGTTCGGCGTTGACGGCGCGGGCCAGGACCACCGTCGGCGTCGCCGCCCACGGCTGATCGGTGCCGGGGATCTCCAGCGAGGTCGCCGCGACCCGCAGCAGCCCGGTGGCGGCGAACGCCTGGAACCCGCGCACCGCGTCGTCCCGTAGCCGTGCCGCCTCCTCGACCTGCGTCCGCAGTTCGCCCTGTTTCCCGTCCGCCTTGCCCCGTGCCTCCAGCGCGGCCTGTTCCCGCTGACGGGCGTCTCGTTCGGATGTCTTCAGCCGGCCGAGGGCACCGGTTACCTCGGCCAGCCGCCGCTGCAGTTCCTCGACCGCCGTGCCGACGGTGGCCAGCAGCTCCTGGTACGTCGTCGCCGCCGCACCGGCCGCCTCCCGCGCCTCAGCGGCCCGCTCGCTCGCCTCGAGCAGCAGCTGGCGGCTGTCGGCGAGCTCGGTCTCCGCGTCGGCCGCGGCGCGGATCGCGGCGTGCGCCGCCTCGGCGGCCGGCCAGAGAGCGGCGAGCGCCACCCGGTAGGCACCCAGCCCGTCCCGCACCGCGGCAAGCTCTTCTGTGTCCGCAGGCAGGCCGACATCGGCCGCGAATTCCGCCGCCTGCGCCTGCGCGGCCGCCAGTTCCCCCTGGCGCTGCTGGAGCTTCGCGACGGCTTCGGCATGATCAGTGCGCGCCTGCGCGAGCTGATCGCGCCGCTCGGCGGCTTTCGTGTGCGCCTCGCGGACCCCGCCATCCGGCGGCACACGGCGGTGCTCGTCCGCGAGGCGGTTCTGCCGTGCCGCTATATCCGCCAGGTCCGCGTCGAGCCGCTCGATCGCCGCCCGCTCAGCGTCAAGCTCCCGCTCGAGCTGCTCGATCCGCGCCCGCCGCGCAGCCTCCCGCGCCCCCTCGCCGATGTAGCCGGCCTGGTCCTTGCGCCAGGCGCCGCTCAGCACCCCGTTAGACCACCGCCCGTCCGTGGTCACCCAGGCCGCATCGCTGCCGGCGGTCCCAGGCTCACGTCCGATAGCACTCAGAACGGAAGCGACTGACACGTCATCCAACGCCGCCGCCTGCGGGTCGGCCTTGTCGATCGCGGGCACAAGCAGGCTGGCGCACGATGCCCCGGCCACGGGGGCAAGCCCGGAAACCACGGTCACGTCCCCGTCGACGAGGTTCCCGTCGGGCCTCACCCACGCGTCGAGTATCCCCGCCGCCTCAAGCGCGGCCTCCAGCCCGGCGCGCTCGTTGTCGGCCAGGCCCGGCGCGAAGTCGGTCACCTTCCACAGCGGCGCGCCGGGACGGCCGTCGCGAATGTTGGCGGCCCGCGTGTGCGGGACCGGCGGGGCGTCGTGGCCGCCCGCGCGCAGCCGGCCGATCTGCTCTGCCAGCTCGCCCGCCCGCGTCACGTGCCCGGTCCGCTGACTGCCGAGTTCCCCGGCCAGCTGGCCAAGCTCGGCGCCGGTCACGCGGACGGCGTCGTCGATGACCGCGACCGCGGGGTTCGCCCCCTCGCCGGTGAGGCCCCAGGATTCCAGGGCGGCGATCAGTGCGTCGGGATCGGCTACCCGCAACTCGGCCAGGCCGCTCAGGTACGAGCGGTATCCGTCCAGGATCAGCCGCATCCGTTCCTCTACCGCCAGGTCTGCGGCCGTGACTCGGTTGGCCGCGGCCTGGACGTCAGCCGACAGCCTGCCTTCCGCTTCCTGCGCAGCCTGTAGCTGCCCGCGCGTGCGGGCGACGTCGGCGAGCAGCCGGTCCAGCTGCGCGACGGCCCGCGCCTGCCGGTCGGCGATGGCCTGGGCGTCCCTCCTGACCTGGGCGAGAATGTCGGCCGCGGTAGCCTCGGGGGCATCCAGGTAGGGAGCGACCGTGCGGTGCTCGCCGCCGGCCCGTTCGGCTGGCAGGAAGGGATCCGGGCTGCCGCTTTCGCGGTTCGGGCGGTCGAGTGCCGTGACCGCTGTCTGGTGCTGCTGGGCGCAGCCCGCGTCGGCGGCCGTGGCCGCGGCCTCGCGTAGCGCCTGGGCGAGTTTGTCCCGTCCGGTGCCGGCCCGGTGCGCGGTTTGGGTTGCCCTGTCGGCGTACCGCCTGACCTGGCCAGCGTGCCGGTCCCGGTCGGCCTCTTGGACTCCTGCCGCTCTCTCCTTGCGGTCGGCGTCCTGGCGGAGCTGCTCGAGCCGCTCGGCGTCGCGCATCGCGGGATCGGCCTGCAGCGCGTCTCGGCGCGCTTGCAGCTCGGTGCGCCGTTCGTCCAGTTCCTTGAGCTCGCGCTGCGCTTCGTCCAGCTGCTCCCGGGCGGTGGTGAAGGCATCCTCGGCGGCGGCGAGGTCTGCCCGGAACTGTTCGTAGCGGCTCTGCGTCAGCCTCGGCCCGGCGGCCTTGCGCTTGGCCGCCACCTTCGCGTACCGGCGGTAGTGGCCCAGGAATGCGGTCGCCGCCTCCTGCGCCTCGGCCAGGGAGCGCAGCGCGCCGCGCTCCTCGTCGAGACCGCGGAACGCCTCGGCCACGGTCGTCACCAGGCCGGGGTTGAGCGGGGGTAGCGCCTCGGTGAGCGCCCGGGACAGCAGCTTCTCGTCGGGCTTCTTCGACAGCTGCGGCTGGCGCAGCTGGACGAGCAAGTTGACCAGGGCCTCGTAGCGGTGCGGGCCGAGGCCGAACAGGTGCTCGTCTACCGCCCGGCGGTAGTCGGCCGCCCGGTCGTACACGAACCCGTGCTGGCCGATCTCCTCCCGCAGCTTCTCCCGGGTGAGCGGGACACGGCTGTCGGGCAGCAGCCGCAGCTCACCGCCGGGGCGCTGGCTGGTGACGAAGAACCAGTGCCGTGCGATGCCGCGCCCGGCGACGGCCTTCAGCCCGCAGCCGATCGTGCAGAATTCCTCGGTGCCGTCGGCGCCCTTGCGGCCGAACTCCAGCCAGGTGTAGCCGAGGCGCTCGGGGCTGGGGTGCCTGCCGCCGAGCAGCAGGTTCCACTCCATCCGCTTCTGCCGGTCGCCGTCCGGCTCCACCCGGTGCGGCGCGAGATCGCCGTCGAGCAGGAACGGCAGCGTGAGGGCGAGCACCTTGGACTTGCCGGTTCCGTTGTTGCCGCGCAGCAGCAGACGGCCGTCGTGGAACCAGAACTCCTCCTGGTCGTAGTAGAACATGTCGACCAGGCCGGCCCGCAGGGGCTTCCACCGTTCAGAAGATGGTGCTGGCAGCATCGGCTGTCGCCTTTCTGATCTGGCTCGTTCCGGTCTTGCCCCTGGGGGGACTGCCGGGCTCCCGGATGGTGGGCTCGGCCAGGGCGAAGCGGGCGATGGCCGGGCGGCTGTGGATCACGGTGCTTGCGCCGTCACGCGTGACCTCGGTGACCACCTCGATAAGGCGCAAGGCGGTGAGCTTGTCCAGCGCGACCTCGAGCAGCCCGGTCTCCGCGCCGGGATCGGTGACGCCCTTGCGCCAGTAGCTCGCGTGCGCCTGCGCCGCCTGCCGGACGTACCCGAGCAGCTCGGCCCGCGGCGCCCGCGCCCGGCCCGCCAGGTACTCGGCGACCAGCAGCGTGAGGTGCCCGTCGGTGCGCTGCTCGGGCATCCGCACGTCGGTGAGCTCGTCGTCCGGGTCTACCATGGCGATGCCCTCGGCCCGCAGCTCCGGCAGCAGCCCGGTGGCCTCGCTGATCCGCTCAGTGATGTTGTGCCGCTGGGCGACCAGGTAGGCCCGCTGGTCTTCCGTCAGCTCGTCGTAGTAAACGACCGGGTCGTCGAGCAGCCGCCGGGTGAGCATTCGGCGCAGCGCCTGGTTGCGCAGTTCATCGGTCTCGGCGACCGGCTCCGCGGTCAGCTCCGCCAGCTTTGCCTCGAACGCGGGGGCGGTGATGGTCGACGGGCCCCTGCTGCCGGTCAGCAGCACGCTCAGTACCGGCCGGCGCACGTCGTAAAGCACGTCGGCGCCTGCCGACAGGTACGCGTCCTCGTCTCCGGCGACCCGGCTGAGCACGCCCCAGGCGAGCAGCAGCCGGACCACAGCCACGAGGTCAGCGCGGTCGTTCCTGCTGTCCAGGGTCAGCGTGAACCCGGTGGCGGCCAATCCGGGTTCGGCGGCAGCCGTAAGCACGTCGTCGGCCAGGCTGCCGAGCGTGGTCTGCGCGTCGGCGCGGGCCAGCGCGGACAAGGCCAGGCAGAGGGTGACGTACCGGCGGCGGCCGAACGGTTCCTTGTTGTGACCGCGAGCGGGATGGGTGGCGTCGGAAGCCAGCGGGGCGGTCTTGAACAGCCGGGCCGTCTCCGCGTCCGCAGCCAGCCGCCAGCCGGTTTCGCGGCGCAGCCAGCCGCTGAGCGCCGCCAGGTGCCGCCGGACCAGCACGAGCGACTCGGCGTCGTCGGCCGCGACCAGCAGCGGCTTGGCGAGCAGGGCGCGCAGGGCGGCCTGGCGCTGCGCTTGTTCCTCGGCCGGGATCATGGCACCAGGTCCGTGATCTCGATGATGTGCTCGGGACCGGTGAGCACCCCGTCCTCGGTCTTGATGGTGGCTATGCCGGCGTCGGCGACCAGGCGCAGCCGCACTTCCAGGCTGCCGTCGTTGGTGACGGTCCTCACCTCGGTATCGCCGGGGATACGGACCGCGAGCGCGTCGCCGAGCAGGCTGAGGAAGAGACGGAACGCCCTCGGGTCGAGCATGTCCAGGTCGGACAGCAGCGTCGGCCTGCTGGTGCGCAGCCGCCATCGTGCCTCGGCGGTCTGCGCGGCCTCCTGCTCCGCCTGGCGGCGCAGCAGTTCCCTGGCCGCGGAGCGGTCCTTCACCTGGCTGGGCTTACCGCGCCGTTCGTAGGTCCCGGTCCTCCTGAGCTGCGGCGAAATCCGGATCGGCGGCGCCTCGCCCCATGGCGTCCCGGCAGGCACATTTTCCCACTCATCCGCGGTGTCGCCGGTGACGGACAGGTGGCGGGCGGGGGACAGGCCGAACGCGGCCCGCCACAGCCGGTGGGCCGCCGCGTCGTCCGGGGCCTCAGCGAACCACCGGGCCAGCGCGGCGAAGTCCGCCGACCGGTCCGACCGGCCGGAACGCCGTTCGTTGAGCAGGCCGACCGCGTCGATGAGCTGCTTGATCGCGGTTACCGCGGCCTGCCGCAGCAGCCTGGCCTGCGATGGATGCCCCGCGTCGCGCGAGGTGAACCAGTCGTCTAGGCCGCGCCATCGGTTTCGCCACGCGTCGAGTGCCTGCTCTTCCGCGTGGGCCAGCGCCTCTGCCGCGTCCGCCCCCTCGGGGGCTGCGTCGGCCGCCTCACGCCGGGCGGCAACCGCCAGCAGTCGCTCGTGACGGGCGGCTTCCAGGTCAGTGAGCAGGACTGCGATCTGGGCACCGGAGTTGGCGAGGTCGGCGATGAATCGGTTGATGTAGTCGATCAGCCGTTCCTTGTACGCGATGAAGCCGTCGACGTCCCCGTCGGAGAAGTCGATCGCGCGCCGCAACACGGACATGAACGCCTGTGCGTTATCGGCCAGTGAGGAGAACCGCTCCGCCACCGATAGCAGCAGCAGGTGGACCTTGGCCGGATCGGGATCGCTCTGGATGGCCAGCGCGAGCAGTGCCTGGAGCTGGCCGGCGATATCGGCTAGGGCGACGGACTGGAGCTGGCCACGCCGGCCGATCGCGTCGGCGTAGAACGCGATTGCCTGCTCGGCCGCGTGTCCTTCGGCCGTGAGCTGGTACAGCGACCGCTTGCGGTGAAAGTCCTCCACCGTGGTGACGCGGCTGGTGTCGACGTCGGCCCGCAGGTTCCCCCACTTCACCAGCTGGTCCAGCGCCTCGGTCAGCTGTTCATCGGCATCGATCCGGAGCTCTGCGGCGATGTCCTCCGGGCGCAGGTGCACGATGAAGCGCTCCTTCGCCCGCGCGAAGATCCGGAGCAGGCGCCGGTACTGTTCGGCGTGCGGGACGCCGAGATGGGTGAAAGGCTGCGCCGCCACGGGAGTGTCGCCCTGCGGCTTCCCCCGGCTGCGCGCCGATGTGAGCATTTCGTCAGCCACGCGTACATCGTGCCGCACGCCACCGACAAAACGCGCCTGTTATGACGGCTAGGTGCGTTCGACCGGAGCGCAAGGCGACGGCATCAGCTCACAACGGCATCAGCCCGTGCAGGGGGAATACCGCGTTGCGGGTGGCCATGATCGCCTGGTCGGCCGGCTGGCCTGGGTTGTAGCCGGACTCGAACGGTTCGAACAACGCGGCCGCCCCCTCTGTCATGTGCTCGGGTGCGGTCAGGCCGGTTCGCCGCGCGACGTATTCACGCCACGGGGCGGGCGTATGCGCGCCTGGGTCGATCGGCTGGCCTGCGGCCATGGCGAGCAGGTGCGTCCAGGTCCGCGGTACCACGTGGACCAGCTCATACCCCCCGCCGCCGGTAAACAGCCAGCGCCCGCCGGCCAGGTCGTGGGCGAGCGCGTGGACCGCGGCATGGGCGGCGCGCTGTCCGTCGATGCTCAGCTCCAGGTTGGCCAGGGGATCCAGTCGGTGCGTGTCGCAGCCGTGTTGGCTGACCAGCACCTGCGGCCGGAACTGACGCAGCAGTGGCGGGACGATCGCGTGGAAGGCGCGCAGCCAGCCGGCATCCCCGGTCCCGGCGGGCAGGGCGACGTTGACCGCTGACCCCTCGGCGCCGGGCCCCCCGGTCTCGGCGGGCAAGCCGGTGAAGGGAAACAGAGTCGCCGGGTGCTCGTGCAGGCTGATCGTCAGCACCCGTGAATCGGCGTAGAACGCTGCCTGCACCCCGTCGCCGTGGTGCGCGTCGATATCCACGTAGGCGACGCGCTCGGCGCCCTGTCCCAGCAGCCAGGCGATCGCGATCGCCGGGTCGTTGTAGATGCCGAATCCGCTGGCATGAGCGGCCATGGCATGATGCATGCCGCCCGCGATGCTGGCCCCGTGCTCAGCCGACCCTGACCAGACGGCCCGGGCTGCGGCCAGGGTCGCTCCGGCAACCAGCGCCGACGCCTCGTGTATGCCGGCAAAGATCGGGTTATCCTGGGTGCCCAGCCCGACCATCTGCGCGACCCGGAGCTGGATCCCCTCCAGGCCGGCGTGGGCGTCGGTGTGCTCAGCCCAACGGCTGACCGCCTTCACTGTCGCGACGTACGGCTCGTCATGCACCAACTCCAGGTCCGCGTCGGCGGCCGGGGCCGGGGCGGTCACGGTCACGCCGGGCTGGCTCCACAGCCCGAACTCGTGCGCGAGCCGCATCGTCAGCTCCACCCGCACCGGTGCCAGCGGATGGCTGGGCCCGAAGTGATAGTCGGTGAGTCGCTTGTCCCAGGCCACATGCAAGGTGCAGGTCATCTGCCGCAACCTCTCTGCCGCCGCGGCGGCCGCACCGAACGGGCCAGCTGACGGACTGACGTACACACTGGTAGATATCCTCGGCCTGGTCCAGCCCCAGCCGCGGACGTGCCAGATCTTGTTCGGTAACTGGAGCCCCGCTTGGTGCCCCCGTAACCGATAATGCGGACTGGGTCGCGGTGCGGCGAGCCGGCGGAAGGACCCGGGGAGGGCGGCATGAGCATACACGCGGAGGACAGCGCTTACGCTCTGCTGAGCGACGGCACCACGATCGAGATCCGTGCCGCCCGGCCCGATGACTTCGGCGCGGTGCGGGACCTGCACGCCAGGATGTCCCCGGACAACCTGTACCTGCGCTTCTTCAGCATGAGCCCGCTCGCGGCCGAGGAGGAGGCGCGCCGGATATGCCGCGAATCCGCGCCGGACCACGCGGCGCTGCTGGCCGTGCTGGACGGCGAGGTGGTCGGCTGCGGCACCTATGAGCAGGCCGGTGCCGGCTCTATGTCTGCGGAGGTCGCCTTCACCGTCGCCGATGACATGCATAACCGCGGCATCGGCATGCTGCTGCTTGAGCACCTGGTCTCGCTGGCCCGCGGCCGGGGGTACCGCGCGTTTACCGCGGAGACGCTGAGCGAGAACGCGGCCATGCTGCGGGTATTCGCCGACGCCGGGCTGCAGGCGCAGCGCTCCCTGGTGGACGGCGTGTATGACTTGACGTTCCCGCTGCCCGCCAACGAGGCAGACGCCGCCCTGGGCACCTACCGCGATATGGTCGCCGTGCGGGAGCGGTCCGCGGACGTGGCGAGCATGCGGCACATGCTGATGCCGGCCTCGGTGGCGGTTATCGGCGCGAGCCGACGCCCCGGATCGGTCGGGCGGGCCATCCTGCAGAGCATCATCACCGGCGGTTTTTCCGGCCCGGTCTACCCGGTCAACCCGCACGTGGCAGAGCTGGACGGCGTCCCCTGCCTGCCGTCAGCGGCCGCGCTGCCCGAGCAGGTCGACCTGGCGGTCATCGCCGCGCCGGCGGGGGCGGTGCTCGGGATCGCCGAGGACTGCGGGCGGCGGGGCGTCAGGGCGCTGGTGGTGATCGCGGCCGGGCTCAGCGGCCCGGCCCGCGCCGAGCTGCTGGGCATCTGCCGCCGCCACGGCATGCGGATGGTCGGGCCGGCCAGCTTCGGCGTGGCCAACCCAGGCATCTGCCTGGACGCCACGTTCGCGGCCCGCCATCCCGTGTCGGGAACAGTCGGCCTGGCGCTACAGTCCACCGGCGGCACCGGCTTCGTGCTCGTGGAGCACTTGTCCCGGCTGGGCGTGGGGATCTCCACCCTGGTCTCGTTCGGCGACAAAGACGACGTGTCCGGTACCGACATGCTGCAGTGGTGGGAGTCCGACGAGGAGACCAAGCTCGCCCTGCTGTACCTGGAATCGATCGGGAATCCGCCCAAGTTCGCCCGCACCGCCCGTGGCGTCGGCCGTACCATACCGGTGCTGACCGTGGACGTGGGCCGGTCCCCGATGGGCGGGCGCCTGACCGGGGCCCGCGCCACGAAGACGGCTACCCCGCTGGTCACCCGGCAGGCCCTGTTCGAGCAGGCGGGCATAATCGCCGCCGCTAACCTCGGCGAGCTGCTCGATGCCACTGCGCTGCTGGCATCTCAGCCGGTGCCCGCCGGAGGCAGGGTCGGCGTGGTGTCCAATACCCGCGGCGCCGCGGTGCTCGCCGCCGACGCGTGCGGCGACGTCGGCCTGCAGGTCGCCGCCCTGGCTGCGGACACCCAGCGAGCACTGCGGGACATGCTCGGCCGCGAGGCCCTGGTGGCCGGGCCGGTCGATACCACCGTGCTGGTCGCCTCCGGCCGCTTCCGTGAGTGCCTGGAACTTGTCGGTGCCGACCCGGGCGTCGACGCGGTGCTGGCGCTGACGACCGCGACCGCGGGCAGCGACCTGGTTCCCGAGGTGGCCGCCGCGCAGCTGCAGGTGCCGATCGCCGCGGCGGTGATGGACCAGGTCGAAGTGGTCCGGCTGCTGCGGGGCCCCGGAGGGGGCTCCCCGCCAGTCCCGGCCTATGCCTACGCCGAGTCCGCCGTTCGCGCCCTCGGCCACGCCGCGCGCTACGGCACCTGGCGGGCAGCCCCGCCGGGACGGGTGCCTGACCTGGAGGGTCTGCGTCAGGATCGGGCCAGTGAGCTGGTCGTCAGTATTCTTGCCGACCCGCCGCGGGGCGGCTGGCTGGCCTTGGACCCCACCGTGGAGCTGCTCGGCTGCTACGGCGTGCCGCTAGCCGACAGCATCGGGGTCATCACCGAGGACGCCGCAGGCGCGGCGGCGGCGCGGTTCGGCGGCCCCGTCGCGCTCCGGGCGGACGTGCCCGGCCTGGTGCGCACCGGCGAGGCCGGCGACGTGCTGACTGGCCTGCATGGCGCGGATGAAGTCCGCCGCGGGTTCCGCTCGCTGAAGGAGATCTTCGGCGACCGGCTGGCCGGCGTCATTGTCCAGCCGGTTATCACCGGCGGCGTCGAGGTGAGGATCAGCGTGCTGCACGAGCCGGTCGTCGGCCCGCTAGTGCTGTTCGGGCTCGGCGGCGCCGCCGACGATGCGCTGGCTGGCCGCGCCGCCCGGCTCGCCCCCCTCACCGACGCCGATGCCGACGACCTGATCCGGTCGACACGGGCCGCTCCCTGGCTGCTCGGGAACCGCGGGGTTCCGGCCGCCGACCTCGCCGCGCTGCGAGACATGCTGCTGCGGGTCTCCCGGATGGCCGACGATCTGCCGCAGATCGCCGAGCTCGAGCTGAGCCCCGTCATCGCCCGCCCCGACGGCGTCCAGGCCGTCGACGCCCGCATCCGCGTCCAGACCGCTGAGCCCGCTGACGCCCACCTGCGCCGGCTGCCATGACGGACCTGACCGGCAGTGATGAGGCCGCCGCTGCTGATGTCGCCGGATGGCTGCCCGCTGCGGACGCCATGGTTTGTATCGCGTTTGCTGAAGCCCCCTGCTGTTCTGCTAGCGTTGTCCGAGTCGCCCGGACCCGCCGTGGCCCGGGCCCGACGTTTCTCCTCCGCTCGGTGTCGGGGCGGCGGTGAGGGCGCGTGTCCCGTCCCGCCGCAGTTCTGGACGTCCCTGGCGGGCCATGGGCCGCACCTTTCTGTATCACTTAGGCGCCGGCGACCTCAGGTGGCTCGCCCCGCCGGGCGGCGATGAAGGACACCCTCATGTCCCACGCCGCTACCGGCTACCGTCCCCTGCTGCGCACCCCCGGTGCCGCCGCCTTCTTCCTCGCCGCCGCTGCCGGCCGGGTCGGCACCGCCATGACCGGCCTCGGCCTGGTCTGGCTACTGCACGCCCGGACCGGCTCCTACGCCACGGCCGGCCTCGCCACGGCCGGATTCTCCCTCGCCGAGGCCCTGATAGGCCCGCAGCTGGCCCGCCTGATCGACCGGTTCGGCCAGGCCCGCGTCCTGCCGTTCTGCCTCCTGGCCCACGGCGCCGCCATCGCCTGCGTCCTGGCCTCTACCACCCCCGCCGCCGCGATCACCGCCGCCACCTGCGCCGGCGCGGTCGTCCCCCAGCTCGGCGCGCTGTCCGCAGCCCGCTGGGCGCACCTGCTGCGCGGCGAACGGGCCGGCGAACTGCCCACCGCCTTCTCCCTGGAATCTCTGGCCAACGCCACCGCCTTCTTCCTCGGGCCGGTCCTGGTCACCTCGCTCGGCGCGGCCGGCGACGCGACGCTGGCCAGCGCTATGGCCGCAGCCCTGATCCTCGGCGGGGGAGGAGCGCTGGCCGCCCAGGGCCGCACCGCGCCCCCGCCCGCCCGCGAACACGCCGAACGTGACCGCGCCGGACGGACCCTGCTACAGCCGGCTTCCCTCCTCCTCGTCCTGCTCAACCTGGCCATCGGACTGTACTTCGGAACCATGGGGATATCGGTAAGTTCTTTTGCCATCAGCCACGGGATTCCCGGCGCGGCCGCGCCGATCATGGCTGCCTCCGGTCTCAGCGGGCTGCTCTCCGGCTGGTTCTACGGGGGCTGGTTCTACGGGGGCTGGTTCTACGGGCGGCGACGGCACCCCGCCCCGGCGCGCCGCCAGCTCGTCATGGCCGCCGCCTATCTGACGAGCACGGCGCTGCTGCTTCCCTTTGCGCCGTCCGCCATCTGGCTCGGCGCGGCCGTGGTAGTCACGGAAGCGGCGGTACCGCCCACGCTCGCCCTGCTGAACGTCCTCACGGAAAAGGCCGTCCACCCAGCCGTCCTCACCCAGGCCTTCACCTGGAACAACTCCGCCAGTGCGGCCGGTCTGGCCCTGGCGGCGCTGCTGGCCGGCCGCGCCGCCGACGCGTGGGGTGCCTCGGCCGCTCTCGCGCTGGCCCCTGCGGCCGGGCTCGTCCTCTTCGTTCTCTCGCTCGTCCTCTCACTTGCTGCCCGGTGAGGTTGGTGGCGATGATGTGGCCGACCCGCCCGAAATCGGTCTCGCTTTCCGGGCCAGCTCCGCCGGGACCCGCGCGGTCCCTGTGTGACGGGACAGCACCCGCCGGGCCGTGGCGCGGCGGCGGGGCAAATCCCGGCCAGGGCGCCGGGAACGGGCGGCGGGCGGGGCAGCCGGGACCACAGCGGCCAGCGGGACGCCAGGGAGCAAGCATCACATTGACGCCAGGGAGCAAGCGTCACATTAGTCAAGTGGTTTCGTGATGGCCGCACAATGGCCAGACAGTGGCCATACAGGCACGTCACGGCGGTTATTCGAAAACCAGACTGCTCACTGTGCGAGGACTGTTTCATACCTGTATGGGTACTGATGTCCGGTTCGCCTGGCGGGGGTTCCTGACTCTGGCCTGACTCCGCAGGCTGGTGCTGGCTGCCTGGCCTGGGCTTTTGCCGTGCTGTGCCTGGCTTTCGGGCGGGCTGGCCTTTCGTGCCGGGGTGCCGTGGCGTGGTGGCCGGGGTGGTGCTGGCCATGCCATGCCCGCGCGTGGTGGCCGGGGTGGTCGCGGGGGTGCGGGCCTGCGGCGGCTGGCGTCCCTGGGCCGTTGCGGGTGCGGGGTGGTGGCTTAGTCCTGGGTGGTTGCCTGGCTGGGGTCTCGGGCGCGCTTCGCGCGCCCCCGTTGCGGCGGCTGCCCGGTGCGGCCGGGTTTGCGGGGCTGCGGCGGCGTGCCCGTGCGGGGCTGTCTCTCGTCGGACGGGTTCTGTCAAATCGCTTTTTATTTGACAGGTTCCGGGAGGCGTCCACGATTGAGGGGCGGGGCTTGGGGGAGCGCACTTCTGCCCCAACCCCGGTAGCTGCGGTGCCTTCGCCGTTTTCCTGGCGCGGCCGGGCTGGCGGGGCGCGGGCGGCGGGCGGGTGCCTTCCCCTGATCCGGCTTTTTATTGTCCGGGGGCCGTCCGTCTCGCGTCAAGGGCGCTCCTTCGTCGCGTCACTGGCGTGATGGCGCTTCGCGCCACCCTTGACCCGAGGCGGCCGGGAGTCCCCCGGTCCCCTTGGTCGCCTGCCGGTTCAGGGGGCGGCGTGACCGGGCGGTGCGGTGCGGCGGGCGGGCGGCTGGCGTGGTGGCCGGGGGGTGCCCCGTACGGGCTGGCGGTAAGGTGGCGGACCCGCCGTGGCGGGGCAACGGCGGGTCCGCCTGTCCGCTGCGCCTGGTGCGCCTGATCCCAAAGGACTCAGCGCAGCGGGGGCTTAGATGCTCACGATCCCCGTGGCCGTGTCAACCCCATTTGGCCCCACCTTCTCCTTTGATTCGGCTCCACCTGGGAGGTCGGTGCTGGGGGAAGTTCTACTTTGATCTGGCCCCGGTGCGTGCGGGTGCCGCCGGGGGCTCGTGGCCGTTGCTGGTGATGTGGCTGGTGAGCTGGCGGCGGTCGGCGCGCTCGGTTTCGAGTTGGGCTTCGGCGCGCTCGGCGCGGGCGCGCTCGGCGTCGGTGAGGGCGCGCTGTGCTTCGAGCTGGGCGGCGTGGCTCTCGCGGAGGGCGTCGCGTTCGCGGGCGGCGTCGTCGCGGACGCGCTGTGCTTCCTCGCGGGCGTCGGCTTCGGCCTGGCGGGCGCGGGCGGTCTCGGTGTCCGCGGTGGTGCGGGCGTCGCGGGCTGCGGCGAGCGCGTCGTCGCGCTCGCGCTGGAAGCGGGCGGCGGCGTCGCGGGCGGCGGCGGCCTGCCGGCTGGCGTTCTCCTCGGCCGCGGTGATCTCCGCCGCGGTGTCGCGGCGGAGCTGGTCCAGTTCGCCGGCGAGAGTGCGGGCGGTTTCCTCCGCCTGCCGGGCGGTGTCGCGGGCTGCGGCGGTGTCGTCGCGGGCGGCCTGGAGGGCCTCGGCGAGTGCCTGGGCCTCGGCATCGGATTCTGCCTGGCGGGCCTGGGCGGTGACGGCGGCGGCCTCGGCGCGGCGGCGGGCGGCTTCGGTGCCGGCGATGTCGGCGCGGACGCGGGCGGGGTCGAGCGCGGCGGCCTGGTCGCGTGCCGTCCGGGCGAGGACGGCGGCCTGGCGGAGGGCCTGCTCGAGCGCGGCGAGCGGGTCGCCGTCCCCGGGCCCGCCGCTGGCGGCGGGGACGGGGATGCGGGCGTCGTTGTGGTAGCGGCGGGCGCATTCGTCGCTGCAGAACACGCGGTGCCGGCCGCGGCCGGCGCCGGGCGGGACGGCGCTGCCGCATCCGGGTCTCTTGCACTGGGCTGTTCCCTGGTCCGCGGTCTGGGTCATGGCGGCTGCCTTCCTTTTCCGTTCCTTTTCTGATCAGAGGCGAAATGAAAAGGAATCCCGGGCGCCGGGCGGCCGGGATTCGTCAGGTTCCGGGGATGGCGGCGGGGATGCCGGCGAGCGCGTCGCGGACGGCCCGGTGCAGCATGCCCTCGGTCTCGCCGACGGCGCCGGCGAGGCCCGGCAGGCCGTAGGGGCTGTCGGTGTCGGCGAGGACTGCGGCGGCGCCCCTGGCGGCGGACGGCGGCGCGTCGCCGGAGGCGAGCCAGTCCAGGACGGCGCGGGCGTCGGCGAGCATGAGCGCGATGTCGCGGGCGATGCCCGAGTCGAGGCAGGCCAGGGCCGCCTGCTGGTGGCTGCCGGGGTGGTTGATCAGCGTCATGGCGGGGTGCCTTTCCTGTCCTTCGCGCCGGCGCCTGCGGCGGCCTGGCGGCGGGCGGTGGTGGCGCGGAGCCGGTAGGAGCCGGTGCCGGTGGTGATGATGTGGGCGTTGTAGGTGAGGCGGTCGACGATCGCGGCGCAGAGCCGGGGGTCGGTGAACGACTGGGCCCACTCGCTGAACGCGGCGTTGGACGCGACCGCGATCGAGGACTTCTCCTCTCTCTCGGTGAAGACCTGGAACAGCAGCTCGGCGCCGCGCCGGTCGAGCTCGATGTAGCCGAGCTCGTCCAGGCACAGCAGCTCGATCCGCCCGTACCGGGCGATCACCCTGGTGAGCATCCGGTCGTCGGCGGCCTCGGCGAGCTCGTTGACCAGGGCCGCGGCGGTGACGTACCGGACCCGGTAGCCCTGCTCGGCCGCCGCGGTGCCCAGCCCGATCAGCAGGTGCGACTTGCCGGTCCCGGAGTCGCCGACCAGGCACAGCGGCTGCCCGGCCGCGACCCAGCCGCAGCGGGCCAGGGTGCCGATCAGCGCGGCCGGGACGTCCGGGTTCGCCTCGAAGTCGAAGTCCTCCAGCCGTTTCGGCCGCGGGAATCCGGCCTCGCGGACGAGCCTGGCCCGGCGCCGCGTCTCCCGGTCATCGCACTCCAGCGACAGCAGCTCGGTGAGGAACCCCTTGTAGCTGGCCTGCTGCCGCTGGGCGATCCCGGCGACCTCGCCGTGCCGGTCCCGGACCGTGGGCAGCCGCAGGATGGTGCAGGCCCGCTCGATCGCCGCGTCCATCGCCGGCTCGGTCAGCTCGTCCCTGCGCGCGCTCATGATGCGCTTCCCTCCTGCTGCCGCGGCGCGAGCCGCAGCAGCTGGTCGTAGGCGGCGACGTCCGGCAGGGGCCGGGGGTCGGCCGGCAACGGCCCGGCCCGGCGGGGCAGCGTGACGACCGCCGCCCGCGACCGGCGCGGGGCCGGCCCCGGCGGCTCTGCCGCCGCGGCGCCCGCGGCGGCAGCATGCCGGCGGGCCTCGACCGCGACCACGTCCGGGGAGCAGGTCCCGGACCGCAGCGCGGCCTCGATCCCCGCGGTCACCGACGCGGCCGGCAGCCGCCGGTGCAGCAGCAGCACCTCGATCAGCGCCCGCGTCCCGGCCCCGTCCCCGAGTTTCCGGCGGGCCTGGGACCACAGCGCCTCGTGCGCCGCCGTGAACGACCCGTCGGCGCGGGCCTGGGCCAGCGGCACCGAGCCGGGCAGCGCGCCCGGCTTGCGGGCCAGGATCTCCAGGTAGTGGTCCAGCAGCAGGTGCTCGTCCCCGGACGCGACCAGGCGCGGGTGGACCGCCACCGCCTTCCCGCCCTCGAAGACGGTCAGCTCGTTGGCGCCCAGCCGGATCCGCACTGCCGTCCCGATCAGCCGGGCCGGCACCGAGTAGCGGCACTTGCCGACGCTGACCCGGGCGAACTTATCGGCCTTCGGCCACAGTGTCGTGCCAGTGTCGAACCCGTCGGCCGGCAGCGGGCGCAGCAGCGGCGCCTCTTTCGCGAAGTCGGCCGCCACCGTGTCCCGCCGGAACTCCACGTGCCGCAGGCCGTCGCGAAGGTCGTCCTCGGCGAGCCGTGCGTTCAGGTCCGACAGCGACTTCACGCGCGGTGTGTTGACTGAACTAACTCCATGACTGTGATCATTCACCGGACGCCTGGTGACGGCGGTGGTTACGGTCCCTGCCCATGGCGGAATCAGAAGACCTTCCCCGGGACCTCGGCTCGCTCGTCGTCCCCGCGGCGGGATCGCTGGCCGAGACCGGTGATCCGTGGGACCCGTACTACCTGACCGGCCCTGACGGCGGGCGGGTCGGGCCGGTGTCGGAGTTCCTGCGGGACCTGCAGGCGGCCGGGCGGCCAGCGACGACGCAGCGGTCCTATGCGCTCGCGCTGCTGCGGTGGTTCCGGTTCACCTGGGCCGTCGATGTCCCGTGGGACCAGGCGACCAGGACGGAGGCCCGCGATTTCTGCCGGCACCTCCAGCTCGCTGACAAGCCCGGCGGCCCGCGGAAGGCGGCTGTTCCGGTGCCGGGCAAGCGGCCCGCGAGCGTGAAGTACGCGCCGTCGACGGCGGCGCACTGCGAGACGGTCTGCCGGGGCTTCTACTCCTATCACCTGGAAGCAGGGAGCGGGCCGATCGTGAATCCGTTCCCCATGGCCAGGCCGGGCCGGGCGAACGCGCACCACAACCCGATGGACCCGTTTTCCCGGCAGAAAGCCGGCCTGTTCCGGCCGCGGGTGCCCCGCCGCATCCCGCGGCAGATCCCCGACGAGGTGTTCAACGAGCTGTTCGCCCGGCTGCCCTCGCACCGGGACCGGGCACTCGTGGCGTTCTGGGTGTCCACCGGTGCCCGTGCTTCGGAACTGCTCGGCGTCCTGTGCTCGGGTGCCGATCCAGGGCAGCAGCTGATCACGGTGATCCGCAAGGGATCGCGAGCGATTCAGCAGCTGCCGGCGTCGCCGGACGCGTTCGTGTGGCTGCGGCTGTATCAGCAGGAGATGCAGGGCCTGGTGCCGTCCGGGCCGGATGATCCTTTGTGGTGGACATTGCGGCGGCCGTTCCGGCCGCTGTCGTATCACGCGGCCAGGGCGATGTTCGACCGGGCGAACGTCGCCGTCGGCAGCGGGTGGTCGCTCCACGACCTGCGTCACACGGCGGCCTACCGCCTCTCCAGGGATCCCGCTGTCCCGATCAGCGACGTGCAATGGATATTGGGTCATCAGTCGCTGTCGACTACGCAGATATACGTGACGCCGACAGCGGAAGACGTCATCGCGGCTGCCCTGGCCCACCACCGTCGGGCCGGGCAGCCGGAATCGCGGCCGGAGCCGCCGCCGTCACGTTACCGCCCGGAGAGCCTGGACGTCCTGTTCGGGAAGGAGCGGCCGTGACCGCCGGCACAGACGAGGCGACCAGGCGGCCGTGGCAGCTCAGCGCTGAGGCACGCACGCTGCTGGAGAAGTTCCCGCCGCGGCCGGTCGCGGCCAGCTGGCCGGCGACCCGCCAGTCCCGGCAGAAGGCAGTGGCCCGGCTGCTCGCGCCGCCGTTCGAGGCCGCGACGTCCCAGGACCGGAGCAACCGGAAGCTCGCGCTGCTGAAAGTCCTGGACTGGCTCGGGCTGCACCCGGGCCGGACCTGGCAGGAGCGCTGGGATCATGCCACGGGCGGTGACCAGGACTGGCGGCATGTCCTCATGGAGGAGCTGTCGGCCGCGGGGAACCTCGGGTCCCGCGGCGAGCGGCTGTTCAATATCCTCGGCCTGGGAGTAACCCAGCTGATCACCGCCGATGTCATCCGCCCGTCCCCCGGCTGGCTGATGACCACGCCGTCGCCGCAGCGGATCGCGAACGAGATGGAACGGGTCCGTGACCCGGCCGGGTTCGCCCGGCTGCGGGAAGTCCGCGATGCCGGGACGTTCGGGAACGCGACTGTCGTCCCGGCGCTGGAGAAAGTCGCGCTCATCCTGGCCGCCAAGGGCGGCACGGTCGCGGACATCACCGTCGGGGACTGCCTGGACCTGGTGAGGACCAGCAGGGACGTGTTCCCCGGGCCGTCGCGGAGCGGCCGTCACAGCCCGTTCTTCTATCAGGTGCTGCATGCCGCCGGGATCTTCCCCGCCGCCGCGCCGCCGACGGTCCGGATGTTCAGCAGCCTGTTCGCCGGGCAGCTGACCGCCGAGCAGATGGTCGACCGTTACGACCTGGCCTGCCAGCCCGTCCGCGACCTGCTCGTGGACTACCTGCGCGAACGGCAGCCCGGCATCGACTACAACACGCTGACGACGCTGGCGACCACGCTCGCGCTGTCATTCTGGAAAGACCTGGAAACCCATCATCCGGGTATCAGCTCGCTGCGGCTGCCGCCCGACATCGCCGCCGCCTGGAAGCAGCGGCTCCGCATCAAGCCCGTCCGCGGGGCCGCCGGCCGGGACGGCGCGACGGAAGAACGCAAGGGCGCCGCTGACATCCTGATCACGGTCCGGGCCTTCTATCTCGACCTGTCGCAGTGGGCGCTGGACGACCCGGCCCGCTGGGGGCCGTGGGCGGTTCCCTGCCCGGTCCGCGCTGACGATGTCCAGTACCGGAAGATGGCCTCCCGCCGCAAGGCCCGCATGGATCAGCGGACCAGGGAACGACTGCCCGTGCTGCCCGCCCTGGCCGCCGCCGTCGACCGGGGGCGCCGGGATGCCGCCGCCCGCCTCGACGCAGCCACCGCCGCAGAGCCCGGTGACCTGTTCACCGCGGGCGGCGTCACGCTGCGCCGCGCCACGGCGAGAAGGCCATCCCCGCGAGTGTGGGCCGAAGACCCGCTGACCGGGAAACGCCGTGACCTGACCCGCGAGGAGGACAACGCATTCTGGGCCTGGACCGCGGTCGAAGTGCTGCGAATGACCGGCATCAGGATCGAGGAGCTGACAGAGCTCTCGCATCACAGCCTGGTCCAGTACCGGCTGCCCGTCACCGGCGAGGTCGTCCCGCTGCTGTCGGTCGCCCCGTCCAAGACCGACGAGGAGAGACTGCTACCCGTTGACTGAACTAAATGGAGAGTTTTCGCATTTCAGAGACGAATACTGAACAGAGTGGCTATGTTCGCTGGTCATGATCGGAGATCAGGATGCGGTCCGGGACCTGGCGGTGCTGCCGGTCCCGTCGGTCGGGGCGCTTCGGGCGACCGGAGACCCGTGGGAGCCTTACCGGATCGTCGATGCCGGCGGCGAGCCCGTGGCAGCGGTCGCGGAGTTCTTCCGTGACCTGCAGGCTGCGGGCCGGTCGGAGGCGACACTGCACTCCTACGGGAACGATCTTCTCCGCTGGTTCCGGTTCCTATGGGCGGTTCAGGTGCCGTGGGACCGGGCGACGCGGACCGAGGCCCGCGACTTCTGCCGGTGGATGCTGGTAGCGGGCAAGCCGGCCCGTCCGCACTGGCGCAGCCCGGGCGGCGCGGTCACGGCGAGCGGGAAGGCTTACGCGCCGTCGGTGCGGGCGCACAGCGAGACGGTGCTGCGCTGCTTTTACGGGTTTCACCTGGAGGCGGGCAGCGGGCCGGTGATCAACCCGTTCCCGCTGGACCGGACGCGGCGGGGCGGCCGGGCGCACGCCCATCACAACCCGATGGAGCCGTTCCGCAACGAGCGGTCCGGGCTCTACCGGCCGAGGGTGCCGTCCCGGATCCCGCGGTCTGTCCCTGATGAGGAGTTCAACGAGATCTTCGCCAGGCTGCCCTCCCACCGGGACCGGGCGCTGGTCGCCTTCTACGTCTCGACCGGCGCCCGCGCGTCAGAGCTGCTGTCGGCGACGCTGGCCGGCGTCGACCCCGGGCGGCAGCTGATCACGGTGACCCGGAAGGGCACCCGCGAGCTGCAGGAGCTGCCCGCGTCCACGGACGCGTTCGTGTGGCTGCGGCTCTACCAGGTGGAGATGGAAGGGCTCATCCCCCGGGGGCGGAGGCAGCCGCTGTGGTGGACGCTCCGCCGCCCGGTGCGGCCGCTGACCTACCATGCGGTGCACCGCATGTTCGAGCGGGCCGGCGAGGCGGCGGGGAGCAGCGCTACCCTGCACTCGCTGCGGCATACCGCGGCCTACCGGATGGCCGAGGATCCCGCTCTCCCGCTGACCGACGTGCAAACCGTACTTGGCCATGCGCTGCTCACGACCACGCAGATCTACCTGACGCCCCGCAAGGAAGAGGTGATCCGCCGGGTCCTGGCCCATCATGCCGAGCAGACCCGGCAGGCAGCTGAGCGGGCGCGGCCGGCGCCGGCCGCCGGCTACCGGCCCGAGACGATGGACGTGCTGTTCGGGGGCCGCACGTCATGACCGGGGTCATCACGTTCCCGGGGATCGCGTCGCGCCCGTCCAAGGCCCGGCGCGAGTCAGCCCGGACGCGGTTCCCGCCGCGACCGGCGGCCGCGGACTGGCCCGCCACCAGGCAGGAACGCGGTGAAGCCGGGGCACGGCTCACCAGCGGGATATTCGTCCTGCCCAACGCCGGCAGCCAGGACCGGCGCAAGCGCGCCCTGGCCTGGTTCCTGGACTGGCTGTCCGGCCAGCCGGGCGGGACCTGGCAGCAGCGCTGGATGGCCAGCGGCGCCGACGCCGCGGGAGGAAGCTGGCGGGAGGAGCCGATCGCCTGGCAGCGCGGGCGAGGCCGGGAATCGCAATGGCTGCGGGAAGAGCTGTCAGGCGCCCTGGTCGTGGCGATCTGCGGCGACCTCGTCCGTCCCTCGCTCGGCTGCCTGGTGGCCGGCGGGGCAGGCAAGGGGGCGCTGACCCGCAACCTGGCCCGCACCCGCGACCCCGGGGGATTCGCCCGCCTCCAGGCACTATGCGACGCCGATCCGCACGTTTCCGGCATGGCCGTGAGCCTCACGCTGCGCCGCAGCGCCGAGATCATCGCGGCCAAGGGCGGAATGCTCGCTGATATCACCGTCGGCGACGTGCTGGAGCTGATGGACCGCGAGGCCGAGTGCTTCACCTGCCCGACACGGGATCACAAGGTCTTCTACCGGATGCTCCGCGAGATGGGGATCTTCGGGAACGAGGCACCCGAGCGGCTGCGGGCCTTCCGCACCGCTGGCCAGCTCACGCCGGAGGAGCTCGTCGACCGCTACCAGCTGCAGTGCCGCCCCGTCCGCGACCTGCTCGTGGACTACCTGCGGGAACGCCAGCCCGCCATGGACTACACCAGCCTGAAGATGCTCTCCTACTACCTCGCGAAGAGGTTCTGGGCCGACCTCGAGGAGCACCATCCCGGCATCGGCAGCCTCCACCTGCCCGGCGGGGTCGCCGACGCGTGGAAACAGCGGCAGCGGACCAAGCCGCAGATCATCACCACGCCGGACGGGGAGAAAACCGTCATCACCGCCGAGCGGATCGGCTACCGCCAGTGCCTGACCCCGGTCCGCGCCTTCTACCTGGACCTGTCCCAGTGGGCACTCGAGGACCCCGCCCGGTGGGCCCGGTGGGTCGCTCCCTGCCCGGTCAGGCAGGAAGAAATCAGCCAGCGGAAATTCCAGCGCCACCGCAAGGCGCGCATGGACGCCCGGACCCGGGAACGGCTGCCCGTCCTGCCGGTGCTGGTCCGCACCGTCGACGAACGGCGCAAGAACTCCGCCGAGCTCCTGCAGGCCGCCCGCCAGGCACAGCCCGGCGAGGCATTCACCGCCGCGGGCCAGACGCTGACCCGGTCGGTCACCAAGGCCGCCCTCAAGACCTGGGCCGACGACCCGGCAGCCGGCAGGCGCCGCGACCTGGGCCTCGAAGACGACCACGCGTTCTGGGCATGGGCCGCTGTCGAGGTCTTCAGGCTCACAGGCTGCCGGATCGAGGAACTGCTGGAGATCAGCCACCACAGCCTGATCCAGTACCGGCTGCCGTCCACCGGCGAGATCGTTCCCCTGCTGCAGATCATCCCCTCGAAGACCGATGAGGAGAGACTTCTCGTCGTATCCCCGGAGCTCGCGGACGTCTTGTCGGCCATCATCCAAAGGATCCGCCAGCCCGGCGGGGCAGTCCCGCTCGTCCCCGTCTACGACCGCTACGAATGCGTGTGGCGGCCGCCATCACCGGTCTTGTTCCAGCGCCGGTTCCCCAGCGAGTGCCGGGCGATCAGCGACACCTCACTCAGGGAAATGCTGGACGCCGCCCTTGCCCCAGGGTCCCGGCAAGGTTGTTTAGCCTGTTGAGAGGCCCATTCTCTTGAGGATCTGACCGTCGGAACCGCTAAGACGGCGGCGTTCGGCGGCGATGTTGGTGACACCGTGTATACGGAGCAGGTTCAGGACTGTGTTACCGGCAGTAGCCATGAAGCGGGCCGAGCCGGGAGCCCGGGCCTGGGAGGAGTCCTCTTTCAGGCCGGTGTCGCGGATCCAGTGGGTGGCCTCGGTGGCGGCCCAGTGCCCGCGGTTGAGGGCGAGCAGGTCCGCGGGCGGCGCCTGATCCGGGCTGGCGGTGGTGAGGATCAGGACGGTCTCGCAGCGGGTGACGGTCTTGCCTTTCTTGTCCGTGAAGGTGGTGTACCGCTCGATCAGGCTGGCCTGCTTCATGTCCGGGTACTTCAGGCCTTCGGGGGCGGGCGCGACCTGGATGGCGCGGGTCTCGATGCGGCCGCGGTCCGCCTCGAAGGTCGCCGTCGCGACGGGGATCTGCTCCCAGCCGATGTCGTTCAGGGCCTGGTAGGTGCGGGGCTGGTTGCCTTTGATCACGAAGATGACGTGGCCGCCGCGGGCCAGCACCCGCTGGTTCAGGTCCACGAGGGAGTGCAGCGCGTCCACGGTCAGGCACACCCCGGCCAGGTCCATCCCGTCGATGACCGGGCCGATGACGGTCGTCTCGTTAGTTTTCCTGTCCACGCCGCGCTGGGCGGCGTTCAGCCGGGTGCGGTGCCAGAAGAACCCCAGGTGCTGGGGTGCCTCCTGGCCGTTGACCCTGGCGCCGCGGGATGCTTTGCCGTCGGCGCCCAGGCCGCGCAGCGCGGGGACGTGGCGGGGGTCGCCGTAGACGCCGGCGGGGAGCACCGGGTGCCCCGCGGGGACCGGGACACGCCCGAAGGCCGAGCCGGCCGGGAGTTTCGCGCGGCCGCCGGCGACAGCCTGCGCGCTGGCCGCGGCTGCGGCCGCGGCGGCTTTCCGTGCCTGCTCGCAGGCCTTGCCGGCCTTCTTCTGCGCCTTGGCGCGGGCCGCCCGGTCCCGCCTGGCGGCCTCGCGGGCCTTCTTCTCCGCTTCCCGCGCCTTGGCCCTGGCCTTGCGGGCCGCATCGCGGCGCTGTTCCTGCAGCTGCGCCGGGGAGAAGATCTCGCACGCGGCGGCCAGCCCGGCTGTCCACCCGCACAGCAGGTCATCAGCCAGGTCATGGTCGATGCCGGCCGGGCCGGCCACCCGCCGCACCGTCTTCTCCGACGGGGCGACATAGACCCCGGCTCGCCTGCTCAGCGGGCAGCCCAGCGCCTTGAGCACCCGCTGAGGGCGGCTCGCCGCCCATTCCCCGATAGCGGTGAACGAGTCACACCCGGCCAGCCGCGCCGCTATCGCGACCGCGATCACGCACGCCAGGGTGAACCGCACGCCCCGCGGGTCCCGCCGGTCCGGCAGCCGCGCCAGCCAGTCCCACAGCGATACGGGCACGGCGGGACCGGGTGAGAGCACCTGGGCAGCAGTGACAGACTGGTCGGGCAACGGAGCCACCTTCGGGACGGAGACTTCAGCAATCCCTGTCCTACCGGGGCTCCGTTGCCCGTCCCCGGCAGGACGCGCCGCAATCCGCCAGATTCTCCCCGTTTCTCCCGCTGGGCATCCCCGGTCTCAGGAGCACGCGCCTGGCGCGCCCGCCCCGCCCGGGGCAGATGCCGGCCATCCGCGCACCCGGACGGCAGTCACGCGACGTGACCAACCGTCCGACCCTGTCAATTACTCATCGTTACATCTACTTTGCCGGGACCCTGGTTGCCAGCTGTATGCCGCGACCGTAAATCACACATCGGCCTCGCTCTCGATGGATTCGCTCGCCTCGCCCGTGAATATCCGGATGTACTTCGCGACTTGGCTATGAAACGCTATTCACCTGTGCAACCCCGATGGGACGCTTATGATGTCGACGACCTGGCCGTGTACCATGGTGCTTCATGATGGCGCGAATACCGCTGAACACGGATGAATTTGCTCCTTCGGCAGTCACCTTCCTCGGAAATCCTGAGCTTACCAGTAAGGTCACACGCTCGGCCGGTCACCGAGTGCGAAGTGTTTCCGACACCGTCCGAATCGCAGAGAGCCAGTTGCGGCCCTTGGGCATCACCAGAATTGCCGACATAACCGGCTTGGATGTTCTAGGAATACCCGTCTACAACTCGGTTCGCCCAACTGCTGCGGATGGCAACCTTACTGTTACAAGCGGCAAAGGCATGACGTCTCTAGCAGCCCGTACGAGCGCTATAATGGAGGCGATCGAGCGTTACTACGGCGAGCCCCAAGGACGCTCTGGCATTACTTGCTCGCTGAACGAATTGCGTCAGCGCGGCCAATTGGCGCTCGACCCCCGGCGACTGATCCTTGAACGTGATGTCAAGTTCGGCAGTGAAACTCCTATCGAGTGGGTTCCAGCGCGCGAGCTGACACGCGACCGCATAGTCTATGTTCCTGCTGGAAGTATTTTCGTACCATATGAGAGCCAACCTAGGCTATTTGGTTCTTCCTCTAACGGCCTCGCGTCTGGAAATAGCCTGCCAGAGGCAACTTTGCACGCACTGCTGGAGGTGATCGAGCGTGACGCCACTGCATTTGCTGAACTCGCTGGATCGGGATTTGAGATAAGCCGGAATACGCTCCCTCAGCCCGCCTTGGACCTTGTCGAGGCTATGGAGTCTGCAAATATCGATGTCATTGTCCGATACCTGGAATCAGATTCCGGGCTGCCGACTTTTCACGTTTTCATCGACGATACCATGTCGGGCGACCCGATGCTCATCAATGGCGGTTTTGGCTGTCATCCCGATCCATTGGTTGGGGTCTGCCGTGCACTCACTGAGGCTGCGCAATCCAGACTAAGCGTTATTAGTGGTGCCCGCGAGGATCTTGTCGAGCAAGAGCAAATGCGTACAGCCGGATACTCAGACATCCGATCAAGACTCGCATCGTGGTTTGAGAAGTGGCCGGAGCGCTCGTTTCAGGAAATAGATGATCTGTCACGTCCGACCATTGCGGAGGATCTCAGCATGGTTATCAGTAACCTAAGGAAAGCGGGCCTGCGGGTGGTTCTCGCTTGTAACCTAGCCGCCGCGGAGCGTGATCTTGCGGTTGTGAGGGCGGTCGTTCCTGGACTGGAGGTGGCACATACCCAGCGCAAGAGAATTGGTCCTCGCCTCACTCGCGCTCTGAATACGATATGATAGCGCCAGGTGTGCACGTTTTCGTAGGTCCTAGCAATCCTGACGTTGCTCTTATGGCTGGTCTGCATCGCCATCCTCCAGTAATGCGAGGCGACCTTGCGGCTCTCCTCCCGAGTGCGCCTGATTTGATAATGGTCATTGATGGCGAGTTCGGCCAGAGCCTTGCCGTCGCGGTAACGGAGATCCGTTCGCTGCTCCGCGCGGGTACGCCCGTCTGGGGCGCGGGATCAATGGGAGCCCTGCGGGCAGCTGAATGCTGGCCCTTGGGAATGCGCGGGTGGGGTTGGGTCTACGGAGGCTATCGCGGTGGCAGGTTCAGCCATGATGAGGATGTCGCCCTGCGGTTCAATCCTTTCACCGGACGTGCGGCCACCGTACCGATGGTGAACATTGAATGGTTGTGTATCCTGGCTGTGTCACGCGGGAATTTCAAGCATGCCGAGGCCGAGGTAATCCGCGCTCTGGCATTGGCGATTCCGTGGTACGAACGGGACGAGGTGGCAATACGCCAGGCCGCCGTTGGTCAGAGCGATCTTCGACTGGTAGAGCGCTTCTGGAGGTTCGCCAATTCGTTGCCGCTGGCCGTTCGTGATCGTAAGCGGCGCGATGCCGAACTTATGCTCAATGCGTCCCGGACCTTTCATCGCTTGAGATTGACCTAAAGATGGCGACTCCATGTATTCAAGATTTCGCGGAGTTGACTATCGTCAACGCTTATGAACCGGTTCCCCGCCTTGGTGCGACGCGAGCGCTGCCCCAGGTAGCGGAAGCCATGAGTGCTGCCGCCGGGCATACTTTCGACGTGCTGCGGTACCGGGACGCCGTCGAGCACAATGCTGCGCAACGACTTGGATTCGACGGAGCGGCAGCCGTGGCCGGAGCGCGTGCCGGTCTAGCTCTCGCTGCCTGGCTCGCAAGTCAACGTCGGCCGTCGGCAAAAATCGTGGCAGTACATCCGACGCCCAGGACTGCTTACTCCGTGTTTGTGACGGCACATGGCCTGGTAGCCCGTGAGATTAACCTTGATAACGAACTTGACGATACCCTGATCCCGCAGCTAGCAGCGGCGCTGCTCGTCTTGCGCTCCAACGCCAATGACTTGCCACGCGTGCTAAGTACAAGGGCGAGATGCACTGAGCGAGGCATCCCGTTCATTATCGACGCTGCGGCGGCGCCTTGGAGCGAACTAGCTCCCCTGGGTCACCCGGAAGCACTGGTCGTGACAAGCGCGAGCAAGTCCCAGGGAGGTCCCACCGCATCCGGATTCTTGCTCGTCGGCGAACACTGGCAGCCTATGATACCCGAGAGGATCTCGGACCTGCGCCTTGAACTGCTTCGGCCGGGCAAGGAGGCACTCGTCGGTCTCAGCACCCTGCTCGCCGCGTCGAGCTTGCCGCAAAGTAGCGCTGACAGGATGGACTGCCAACCGGCACCCGCGGCACTGCGAGATCTCGGCTTCGTCGCTCTTCATCGGCAGCCGTACTGGCGAAATAAGGCTCCAGGCAATGGAACCGATGGAACCGTCTATGTCAGGTCGTTCTCCGGGTCCGAAGGAGGTGCGGCCGTCGCCGACCGTATCGCCACCCGGCTGTGGAACTTGGAGCCGCCGGTCGTTGTCGGCTGCAGAGCTAATGCCATCCACGTTTCCGTTGACCGACTCACCGCGCTGGAAGTCGGCTACATCGCTGCCGCCCTCGTCGTTACCATCAGGTGGGCCTTGGCCGAGTCAGGAAACTGCGAGTGAGCCGCTCAGCAAGCTCCCGGCTACGTGGGCCGAAGGTGTGGAGACGGACGCGCACTAGACCATCACGAGTTCAGGCGGCCGCATATGGGTGCTGACACATCTACCGATATTGCTCGTACCACAGAGGAACTACCTTCGAACGGGTCTCGGCTTGGCCCTCGTTACTGGCGCTTCTGGCGCGCCTCTACCATCTCGGCATTCGGTGACAATCTGCGAGCAGCGTCCCTGCCGCTGCTCGCGGCGACCCTGACCCGCAATCCCACCGTAATCAGCTTGGTAGCGGTGACCGGTTTCCTGCCATGGCTGCTGTTCGGGCCAGCTGGGGGGATCATCGGTGATCGCGGCAACCAAGCAGCAACCATGCGGCTGGCCAACTTGATCCGGTTTGGGCTGACCCTGGCATTTGTCACACTAGTAGTCATCGGGTACCGGAGCATCGCCGCGATCTGCGTACTCACCGCCACGCTGACCATACTGCAGATCGTCTACAGCTCGGCAGCGACCGGATATCTCACCAGAGTCGTCCCCAAGCGGCAGCTCGCGCTCGGCAACAGTCGGCTCGAGAGCGGACGAAGCCTGGCCGGCCAGTTCCTCGGCGCACCGGTCGGCGCCTTGCTGTTCTCGGTCGCGCATTGGCTGCCGCTAGCAATCGACAGCGCCACCTTCGCTGTCGCAGTCGCCGTGCTGCCACGAGCAGGGGTAACCGCGCAGGCCGCAGCCACGCAAAGTACACGGTACCTTCAGGCGCTACGCGAAAGCTGGACGTTCATGCGCCGCGACCGGTCCATCCGCGCCATCGCTATGCTCCTTGCGGCAGTCAACTTCGTCAGCGTCGGCGTAAGCGCGATCATGGTGCTGTTCGTGCTGGAAACTCTCCACGCGCCCAGCGTTACCTACGGCCTGCTCACCGCGTGCCTGGCGCTAGGCGCATTCGCGGGTACGTTCACCACCGGTCCGCTGCTGCGGCGGATAGGTCCCGGATACCTGATACTCGCCAGCGTCGCCGGGCGGGTAGCGTGTCTTACGCTGATCGGCTTCGCTCCCGATCCGTGGGTCGCCGGCGCGGCGCTGATCGTGCAGGGAATCACTATGACGTCGTGGAACGTGGTGAGCACAACGACCGTCCAGACCCGCGCGCCGTCAGCGATGGTCGGGCGCGTGGGCACATTGGTAAAGACAGTCGCCATCGGTGCAGCTCCGCTCGGGGCGATCGCCGCCGGGCTGATCGCCGGATCCCTCGGGCTGCGCGCGCCATTCCTCATAGGCGCCGCCATCGTTGCCATCGCAGGCTGCATCACCGTGCCGCCGCTACTACGCGACACCGGAGAGAAGATCACCACATAAGGCACCATCAAGACCAACGTCAGTCCGTCAGTCCGGCTAGCACCTCAGGGTCCCGGCAAAGTAAAAGTGACGGTGAGTGACTAGCGGGCTCTGATGATTGATCACGTTGCGTGACCGGCGTCCGGGGGGCGGCTGCGCGGCGGGCGGATAGCCGGCACCTGACCGGATGTGGTGGATGCGCCGGTTGCCCGCTCGCGGGTCCGGGGATGCGCAGCGGGTCAATGAGGGGAGCTGCGTATTCCGGCGCGTCGTGCCGGAGATGAGCAACGGAGCCACGGTAGGAGGGGATTGCTGATGTCTACGTCCGGAAGGTGGCCCCGTTGCCCGTCTAGTCTCGCACTGCTGCCCAGGTGCTCCCGCCCGGTCCCGGCTCCTTGTGGCACTGGCTGGGTCAGCTGCCGGACCGGCGGGACCCGCGCGGCGTACGGTTCAGCCTGCCGTGCGTGATCGCGATCGCGATGGCCGCGCGGCTGGCCGGGTGCGACTCATTCACCGCGATCGGGGAATGGGCGGCGAGCCGCCCGCAGCGGGTGCTGAAGGCGCTCGGATGCCCGCGGCACAAGCGGGCCGGGGTCTACGTCGCCCGTCGGAGAAGACGATCCGGCGGGTCTCGGGCCTGTGCGATCACGACCTGGCCGATGACCTGCTGTGCGGGTGGACGGCCGAGCTGGCCGCCATATGCGGAATCCTGTTGTCCCCGGCGAAGCTGCAAGAACGCCGCCGGGCCGGGGCCCGCAAGGCGAAAGCCAGGGCCCGCAAGGCCGCCAGGCAGGCCCGGGGAGCCCGCGAGCTGCCGGGCAAGCAGGCCCGCAAGGCCGCCAGGCGGGAACGCAAGGCGATCGCGGCCGCGGCGCAGGCCATCGCCGGCGGGCGCGCCAAGCTCCCGGCCGGCTCCGCGTACGGCCGCGTCCCGGTCCCCGCGACGCACCCGGCGCTGCCCGCCGCGGCCTACGGCGACCCCCGCCACGTCCCCGCGCTGCGCGGCCTGGGCGCCGACGGCAAAGCCAGCCGCGGCGCCAGGCTCAGCGGCCAGGAGGCGCCCCAGCACCTGGGGTTCTTCTGGCACGGCACCCGGCTGAACGCCGCCCAGCGCGGCGTAGACAGGAAAACTAACGAGATGACCGTCATCGGCCCGGTCATCGACGGGATGGACCTGGCCGGGGTGTGCCTGACCGTCGATGCCCTGCACTCCCTCGCAGACCTGGGCAAGCGGGTGCTGGCCCTGAGCTGCCCCACGTTTTCCGGACAGGGAATTCTGCGGTTATTTACGCGGCTGCCTGCATTTCCAGCAGCTCGTCCATGACTTCTTGCGGAGTCCTGTAGCCGAGTGCTGAGTGAAGACGAGTCCTA
>Ga0224557_1000458_pt1 | contig 45947 bp, 36 predicted proteins | sample 714S31014metaG_FD_180677 | JGI IMG/M metagenome (GOLD analysis project Ga0224557, IMG submission 180677) | Peat soil microbial communities from Stordalen Mire, Sweden - 717 S3 10-14 | ecosystem: Environmental > Terrestrial > Soil > Wetlands > Peat | place: Sweden: Norrbotten County, Stordalen...
AACTTTCATCACGATCAACTGGCAGGACAACTCGAACAATGAAGTCGGATTTCAAATCCAGCGGGCCACGTCATCAGGTGGACCCTGGAGTGTCGTTGGAACTACAGGAGCGAACGTGACGTCCTACACGGACAGAGGGGTCAGCCCCGATACGACGTACTTCTACCAGGTCGCTGCATTTAACTAGCGAGGGCGGACAGCGTCTGATCGGACAATACGGTTTATCGAAAGTCATCAGCCTGATATCGTAATCCCTCCATGTTTCTGCCCCGGCAAAAAGTGGTCTGCGTCGATGACGTCTTCCCGGAGGCGATCAAGAAGTTCTACTGGAAACTTCCGGTCAAGGGAGTGACCTACACTATCCGCGATCTGGTGCCGGGCGTTGATATCGGCGGTGAAGGCGGTGAGATGTGCGTCTATCTCGTTGAACTGATCAATCCATGCAGTGACATGCCCCCTTATCCGGAGCGGGGCTTCAAGGCGGAGCGGTTCCGTCCCCTGAAAACCGATACGGAGACCGATTACCAAACCGACGATGTGACCGTGGAGATGCCAACTGAGGTGGCGATCTGATCCAGACCCGGCCGGCGCGGATGGATCAGCGGAACTGCTTGAGCTGTCGCATGTCGACCACTGCGGCGCGGGCGGGGAGTTGCGGCAATAGTTCCGGGGTTACCGAGACGACTTTCACGACGGTCGCATCCCGTCCGATTTCCCGGAGGCCACTTTTAACCATGCCCTCTTGCGCCCAAACTTTAAAGGATGATGGGGTGCCGAATTCGTCATAACAAAAGAACTCGGTGAGTCTGTCCGACAGTGCCGCGGGAATGAAATAGATCGTGACGGCATCGGCGGGATCGATTTTCTGCAATTGGCTCTTCACCAACTGGTACTCGATGGACTGGGGTTCGGTGATGTATTTGACTACATTGTGCCTCGCGGAGAACGCGGACACGATTGCCCACCCGCTGACCACGCAGAGCAGAAGCTTTTCACGGGACTGGCGGGAGAATGATTGCAGGGCGCCCAGATAACCCCGCAGGGCCAGGAGGAAGTAGAAGGCCAGCAGTGGGGTCAAAGCCACCTGCGTACGATGGGGGCCAAAGCTATCCGCGGCGGCCAGATTCGGGAGATAGGAGAGGGGAATCAAGACAAGAGCAATCCCCAACATCGCGCCGCGCTGTTTCCAAGAACCGGCGAAGCAGAGGACGAGTCCCCCGACGATGAAAACGGCGGCGATGATGGCGAAATCCAGTGAAGGATGAAGTACGTCAAGGTTGAGCGCATTCCGGAGAGGTCTCCTGAGAAACCAGATTGCCTTCCCGAGCACATCACGAGTCAGGCCCGCCCGCTGCTCGTCACTCGCGCCATAGCAGGCCGTGCCGATTTTGAACGTGATGAATTCGGCGATGATCGAGCCGACGCTGATGGCGAGGCAGGAAGAGAACTTGTGAATCGCGGTGTTGACTGTTTGCCGCACCGTCAGGAGCGACATTGCCACCACCACCCAGAAAAACATCCCGGCGGGCTGGTAGATCGTGAGCGATACGAGCAAGGCCACACCAGCCAGACCGCCGCGGAGCAGGCGCGTGGTCGGTTTCAGGTCGCCACGTAACGTCAGCGCGAGCCACGCCGCGGCTCCCGCAATAGCGCAGGCGGAAGGGACGGCGATCATGGCGGCCCACGCGGTGCAGATTTGAAAACACGGCAACGCCGCCACGCTCAGGGAAAACGCGGCTGCCAATGCGCTGGCGAAGCCCAAGCGGCAGAGCGCGAAATAAATCGCACTCGCCAGGACGCAGAGGCTGGCCAAATTGATTGCGCGCAGCCAGCCGAGGTGGTCCACTGTGCCGGCCAGCGGAAAGAGGACCACATGCATGATGCCCATTATCGGACGCCCTTCGGAAACATGGTGTCTCCAGAGGTTGTGGCCGCCCATCAACGCATCCTGGAGATCATAATAGTCGTCAGTGAAACCGTAGGTCGCCCTCATCACCGGGTAGTACGTCACGATCACGCACAGGAGCAAACCAAGCAGGATGGGCACATGCGCCCAGGACATTTTTTCCGCGTCGACGTCACTGACCGGATCATCTGCCGCTCGGCTTTCAGGGAGCAGGGGAACTCGCATGGAGTTCCAAGAGGCTAGGGCATCGGCAATATTTGGACAAGCGCAAACCGAAACGGCGGTCGCCGCTTCGGATAATGGGCCGCCCAATCGCCGCCGGTTGCGTGGCGCAGGAAAGTCGTTGTTGAATGGGTGCGGAAGTGGGGCTACCTTTCAGGGCCGTGCCTGAAGACAAGCCGCCGAAGAGAGTCATGCATCGCGTACTTGTGGTTGATGACGACCACGATCTGGCGGTGTTGTTGCACGAGGTATTGACCTATGAGAATTGCGAGGTCGATATTGCGGGCAATGGCATGGAGGCGATGGATTGCCTGCGCACGGGCGACTACGAAGCCGTCGTTTGCGATTTGATGATGCCGCGCGTCGATGGCGAAGCGGTCTACAACGACGTGGTGCAGAACTATCCCCACCTCGCCGAGCGGTTTCTCTTCCTCACGGGCCAGGCGTCGCGCAAGGCCGGCTTTAGTGACTTCGTTTCGCGCACGGGCAATCGTCTCATCGAAAAGCCATTCGATATCCAGCAACTCCGCCTCGCGATTCGCGAGATCTTCCAGCGTTGAGCTGTCGGGATGGCCCGACACTTTTGTCCAGTCACCAGCGCCTTTTTGGCCGGTGAAGCGAACATTTCCGCCCCCTCCGCATCGTGAGCCTCTTGATTTCACGTGACTTGGGAAGTTGGCAAGGGTGTTGCTAAAGGGATCATCGTCGGGATGGGGGATGCCCGGCGACAGGAGGTCAACCCATCCGTGACGTGGTTGCGGAACGATCTGCTTCCGACGCACGGAAGAACACGCGCTGAGCAACAAGCGTTGAACGATCGACGCGCGCCAGACAGAGAGCGGTTCAGGCAATAAACGCGGGGCCGAGTTTCCCATTCTGTGGAAACTCGGCCCACGTGTTTTAGGACGTGACCCCCCGAAGCCCGCCGCTATAATCGTCTTGCGATGGCGAGTGCAAAATCCGAGTCAACGGGCGACGGTCTCACGCCCATGATGCAGCAGTACCGGCGCGTGAAGCACCAGATTCCGCCCGATGCGCTGCTCTTGTTCCGGCTGGGCGATTTCTACGAGATGTTCTTCGACGATGCGAAGGCCGCCTCGCAACTGCTCAACCTCGCGCTCACCAGCCGCAACGGCACCCCGATGTGCGGCATCCCGCATCACGCTGCCGAAGCGTACATCGGCAAACTGCTCAAGCACGGGCGCAAGGTCGCCATCTGCGACCAACTGGAGGAAGCCCAGCCCGGCAAACTGGTCAAGCGCGACGTCACCCAGATACTCAGCCCCGGTACACACTTTGACACTCATCTCTTGCAGGAGGAGCGAAACAATTTCCTGGCGGCGATTTGCAGCGACGGCAAGTTTGGGCTCGCGCTGGTGGATTTGACCACGGGCGACTTCAAGGTGACCGAGCTTTCCAACGCTGAACAACTGCAGAACGAACTCACACGGATCCGTCCCGCGGAGATCATCGTACCGACCGAATGGCTGGCCGAGGCGAAGCAGGTACTGGCGCACTTGGGCAGCCAGGTACTGACGCCACACGACGGCTGGACGTTTGAACGCGAGACAGCCTTCTTCACATTGCGCGATCATTTCAAAACGCAATCGCTCGACGGCTTTGGTGCGGGCGAATTGAGCGTCGGCATTGGAGCCGCCGGCGCGGCGCTCCATTACCTCGAACAAGCATTGCGCCGCAGCACCGCGCACATCCATCGGCTCACGGTTTACAGTATTAATGAATTCATGGTCCTCGACGCGACGACGCAGCGGAACCTGGAGCTGCTCGAATCGCCGCGCTCCGACCGCAAACACACGTTGCTTGGTTGTCTCGATCGGACCCTCACGCCCATGGGCGCGCGGTTGCTTCGCGAGTGGCTGACGCGACCTTTGAAAAATGTGGAACAGATCCACGCGCGGCAGGGGGTGATTGCGACGTTTTGCGATACGCCGCACGTGCTGGCGGATTTTCGCGAGCAACTTCACGCGGTGCGCGATATGGAACGAACCCTGGCGCGGCTCAGCGTCGGCAATGGCAACGCGCGCGATCTCATCGTGCTGAAGGAATCGCTGGCCGCTGTGCCGAAGTTGAAGAAGACGCTGGAGCCCGTGCTCGGTGGGACGGGGTTTCTCGATAAGCTGACCACGCAGATCACCGAGCTACCGGACCTGGTCGACCTCATTGGGCGCGCGATTGTGGATGCGCCGCCGCTCGCATTGAAGGAGGGCGGGCTGATCAAGCCAGGCTACAATGCGGAGCTGGACGAATTCCGGCGCGCGGGGCTGGAGGGCAAGGCGTGGATCGCCGCGCTGCAGCAAAAGGAAATCGAACGGACGGGTATTGCTTCGCTGAAGGTGCGCTTCAATTCTGTGTTCGGTTACTACATCGAGATCACGAAGGCGAATCTCGACAAAACGCCCGACGATTACATACGCAAGCAGACCGTCGCCAACGGCGAACGGTTCGTTACTCCCGAGTTGAAAGAGATGGAGCATAAGATTCTTGGAGCGGAAGAACGGGCCGACGCGCTCGAGTACGAGATCTTTCAGCAGATCCGCGTCGCGGCGGTCGAGAAATCGGCGCTGATCCAAGAATCGGCTTCCGCCATTGCCGCACTCGATGTACTGGCGGGTTTGGCGGAATTAGCGCGTCATCAAGGGTACTGTCGTCCTGTCATTAATGATGGCGATCGGATTGAGTTCGTTGATGGACGACATCCGGTCCTGGAGCAGACACTGGTGGAAGAGCGGTTTGTTCCCAACGACACCCTGCTCGACAACCGGGAACAGCAGATTCTCATCATCACCGGGCCGAACATGGCGGGCAAGAGCACGTACATTCGGCAGGTGGCGTTACTGGTGCTGATGGCGCAGGTTGGCTCGTACATTCCCGCGGTGCGGGCCACGGTTGGTTTGGTGGACCGTATCTTCACGCGGGTTGGCGCCAACGACGATCTGGCGCGGGGTCAAAGTACGTTCATGGTCGAGATGAATGAGACGGCGAACATTCTCAACAACGCCACGCCGCGCAGCCTCATCGTGCTAGACGAAATCGGGCGCGGCACGAGCACGTTCGACGGCTTGAGCATCGCGTGGGCGGTGGCCGAGTATTTGCACATCAGCGTCGGCGCTAAGACCCTGTTCGCGACACACTACCACGAACTCACGGAACTCGCCGGTACGATGCCGCGCGTGAAAAATTACAACGTCGCCGTTCGCGAGTGGCACGACCAGGTGATCTTCCTCCACAAGATTCTCCCCGGCGGCACCGATAAGAGCTACGGCATCCAGGTCGCCCGCCTCGCCGGCCTGCCAAAGGAAGTCCTCGCCCGCGCCAAGGAAGTTCTCAGCAACCTCGAGGAAGCCGAACTTTCCGCTGAAGGCCAACCGAAGCTGGCGCGACGGAAGAAGAAAGGTGAAGCGGGAAAGGTGAAAGGCGATGTCAAGGAAGCGCCGCAGATGTATCTATTCGGCGGAAAGCCGAAGGAGAAAGAGTGACAACGCAATTCTGTCAGAAATGCGGCACGATGCCGGCCACTCAGGGTGTCGACCATTTGATGGTCTGCGATCACTGCGCAGAAGTTCTGCGTAGAACGAACGAAAGAATCCAGGAGTTGTTTGAGAGTCTCGGAAACGTGACGTCGACTCCCTCCCGGCAAGAGATCATTGAGAGTATTGTTGCCGGAGATTCCCGGTTCAGCGCCGAGGTTTATGAATTTGTTGCTGAAGCAACGGAAGAAGCATTCACGGAATGGTATTCGCAGCACCATGCTGCGTTTGAGAGCTTTTTGCTGGATACTCCGTTGGACAAAGAAACGCCAATCGGAGATCTTGCGGACATGAAGGTGCCTGGTAAATCATTAATAGTGGCCTTACAAAGACTGGCGTCGGAACGATTTGGGAAATGCGCTACGGCGACGTTCAATTCCTGGGGCGTCACCTCCTGGCAGAACTTCGCTGAAGTTGTCTCTCGAATGCAAAAGGCAAAAGTTCCACTATTTCACCTCCTTGCACTCAATAGAAGCGACTTCAAAAGTCGTGGTGTCCTTGACGACGTCTTTCCCGAGCGCTAACACCACACTATCTCAACTCTTGCCCACTCAACTCTTGCCCCCATCAGGAATGTTTTGTAGGTGAAGCCGGCGAGGGCGCCGCCGAGCTTGGGGCTGATCCAGTGTATACGACTGACGGAGTGCGCCTGGTTTTTCGAGGTGAAACGTTAACTTACATAGCGGCACGTGTCCGTCGGTCGGATACGATGCAACACTAAGGTGAGGCGGTCCAGAGGGCTGCATCTTGGGGGTGGATTCGCGCTACAAACTGCCGATGTTGCGCAAGTCACGTCGAGAAGTTTGCGCTTTTTGGAGTCGGTAGTTCGCGATATGTCTGTGACTGCACCAAGGCGGGAGCATGGTTCTATTCTAACCGGTTTCCTTCGGACCCATCATCCCAGGAGTCTGACGCTGCAGATCGAGAACGAAACCGACAACCAACCGATCGTTACAACTGCGTTGACACAGCCTCAGAGCTGATCGAAACGATCGAGATTCATGACTTTGGCCCACGCGGCCACGAAGTCCTGCACGAATTTCCGCTGCGCGTCGTTGCACGCGTAGACCTCCGCGATGACGCGGAGTTCCGAGTTCGAGCCGAAGACGAGGTCGACGCGGCTGCCGGTCCACCTGAGCGCACCCGTCTTGCGATCGCGGCCCTCGAAGGTCTCCCCGGGGTCGGACGTCGCCTTCCACGTTGTGCCCATGTCGAGCAGGTTCACGAAGAAATCGTTGGTCAACGTCTCGGGTCGCTGGGTGAAGACGCCGAGCGGGGACTGCCGATAGTTCGCGTTCAGGACACGCATCCCGCCCACGAGCACGGTCAGCTCGGGAGCGCTCAGCGTCAGCAGGGTCGCCCGATCGATCAGCAGATGCTCCGCCGGGCACCGGGGCCCGTGGGCGGAGTAGTTGCGGAATCCGTCCGCCGTTGGCTCGAGCACGGCGAACGACTCCACGTCGGTCTGTTCCTGCGAGGCATCCGTGCGTCCGGGCGCGAAGGGGACCTGAACGTCGTGTCCGGCGTTCTTCGCGGCTCGCTCGACGGCCGCGCAGCCGCCCAACACAATCAGGTCGGCCAGCGAGACCGGCTTCTTGAAATCCTTCCGGATCCGCTCCAGCATCTGTAGCACTTTCGCCAGCTCGGTCGGATTGTTGACCTCCCAATCCTTCTGCGGCGCGAGGCGAATGCGCGCCCCGTTGGCGCCACCGCGCTTGTCGGTGCCGCGGAACGTTGATGCTGACGCCCAGGCGGTCGAGACCAGCTGGGAGATCGAGAGCCCAGACGCGAGGAGCTTGTCCTTGAGGGCAGCGATGTCCTTCGCGCCGATCAGTTCGCCAGTCACCTTGGGGACCGGGTCCTGAAACAGCTGCGGCTCCGCAGGAACCAGCGGACCCAGGTACCGGGAAAGAGGCCCCATGTCGCGGTGCGTCAGCTTGAACCACGCCTTGGCGAAGGCGTCCGCGAACTCCTGCGGGTTCTCGTAGAAGCGCCGCGAGATCTTCTCGTAGGCCGGATCCATCCGCAACGCGAGGTCCGTCGTCAGCATCGACGGCGCGATCTTCTTCGACGGGTCGTGAGCGTGCGGGACGGTGCCCTCACCGGCGCCGTCCTTCGGCTTCCACTGGTGCGCACCGGCCGGGCTCTTGGTCAGCTCCCATTCGTAGCCGAAGAGGTGCGAGAAGAAATCATTGCTCCACTTCGTAGGCGTCGTGGTCCAGGTGACTTCGAGGCCACTAGTGATGGTGTCGCCACCCTTGCCGGTGCGGAAGCTGTTCTTCCAGCCGAGGCCCTGTTCCTCGATGGGGGCGGCTTCAGGTTCGGGGCCGACATTGCTTGCCGGTCCCGCACCATGGGTCTTGCCGAACGTGTGTCCGCCGGCGATGAGGGCCACTGTCTCCTCGTCGTTCATTGCCATGCGGCGGAACGTCTCGCGAATGTCCTTGGCTGCGGCGATCGGGTCGGGATTGCCGTCCGGGCCTTCGGGATTGACGTAGATCAGGCCCATCTGCACGGCAGCCAGTGGTTTCTCGAGGTCGCGCGTGTGCGGCACCATGCTGTCGTCGTCCTTGACCAGCACGGCATGGGCTTCCTCGACGCCCGGCGAACCTTGCGAGTAGCGGATGTCGCCGCCGAGCCACTTCGTCTCGCGGCCCCAGTAAAGATCGTCGGGTTCCCAAGCGTCCGCGCGTCCGCCGGCAAAGCCGAAGGTTTTGAAGCCCATCGACTCCAGCGCACAGTTGCCGACGAGGATCATCAGGTCGGCCCACGAGATTTTTTGTCCGTACTTCTGCTTAATCGGCCAGAGCAGCCGGCGCGCTTTGTCGAGGCTCACGTTGTCAGGCCAACTATTGAGCGGCGCAAAACGCTGCATGCCGGCCCCTGCGCCGCCGCGACCGTCGTGGATGCGGTACGTGCCCGCGCTGTGCCAGGCCATGCGGATGAAGAGCGGCCCGTAGTGGCCGAAGTCGGCCGGCCACCAGTCCTGCGACGTCGTCATCACCGCGTCGATGTCTTTCTTCAGGGCATCCAGATCGAGTTTCTTGAACTCCTCGGCGTAGTTGAACTTCTCACCCATGGGGTTGGACAAAGGGGAGCCCTGATGGAGTATCCGCAGGTTCAGTTGATTCGGCCACCAGTCTCGATTCGACGGAGCCCCGCTCATCACCGGGCATTTACTTTCGGTCGTCATGTTCTCTCCAATCGCGTTCTGGACTTAAACTGTTAGGAAATTGCTTTTCTTACGAAACTTTATCTTGTGCGAAGTGCGTTCCACAGTCAAGCCAACCGGGCGGTGAGCGGCCTGGATCTCCCCTGGCCGGTGGGAGGCTGTTCGTTGAACGCGATGATCTCGGTCGGGCAGACGAAGGTGAAGTCGAGCGGATAGAAATAGACGACGTATTTCTCACCGCGCTACGAACTCGCGGCTTCGGGATGACCAATGTCCCAATGGAACGTCTGATTCGGACGCGCAAGCAACAGTACAGGGGCGGAGGCGTCAAGGTTATTGTCGAGCGCCAACACGCTATGGTATAGTTACATGGTTATCGGGACAGCCAAGCATGGCGATACAAAATCACATCATTAAAGTGCAAAAGCGCAATCGGGCGCTGGTGTCCTTCGACGAGGAACGGATCTGCAAGGCAATCTTGCGGGCGGCGGACTCAATCGGTGGTTTTCGACAGGACCATCTGCCGGGGATCAACGACAAGATTTTCGAGGCATACGACACGGACGAGAAGATCGCGGAGTTTATCGCAGACATCGTCGTGCTCTGTCTCAACTCCAATCCCCATCACCTCATCGCCAATTTTCCGCCGACGATTGAAGCGATCCAGGACGGCGTGCTGCACGCGTTGCGCAGTTACGGGTTCCAGAACACGGCGGACGCCTACGAGTGCTATCGATGGGGCCGCCATTGGTTGCGCGAGGGCGCGATCACCGAAACGCAATTTGTCGGGAACGGTTTTCCGCGGAAGCGGATGGAAAAGACACTGGAATGGAACCGGCAGCGCGGGTGCGACACGGTGGCGGGACTGAACGAAGTGGTGCGCAGCGGCAAGTTCAAGTCGTTGGTGGATGAGTCGCTCGCGGTTTACGAGGCATCGCTGGATGAAGCGGCGCGCAAGGTGATCGCGCGCCTGAACGCGGGCGACAACCTCCGCATAATGTGGGTCAGCGGTCCCAGTTCGTCGGGCAAGACGACGACGACCGTGAAACTGACCGAGCGGCTGCGGAAGCACGGGCTACAGTTCCTGATGTTGAACCTCGACGATTATTTCTGGGCGCTGATCGAGCACCCGTCCGACTGGATCAACGACCGCAATTTTGAAACGCCCGAAGCCCTGGACATCCAGTTGCTCAATCGGCATCTGCGAGATTTGCTCGACGGCAAGACGATCGAGAAACCGGTGTACAGCTTCAAGGAAGGGCGGCGGATTTCCTCCAAGCCGGTCAAATTGGAGAAGGGGCAGATATTGCTGCTGGATTGCCTGCACGGTTTCTACCCACCGATCACCGAGGGGATTGAGCCCACGTCGCAGTTCCGCTTGTATATCGAGACACTTAACGTCCTGTACGAGGGCGACGGCAGCACCCATCGGTTGACCAAGTTTACTGACATTCGGCTGATTCGTCGCATGTTGCGGGATGTGCAACATCGCAATCACAGTCCGCTCTCCACGATGTTGCACTGGCACTACGTGCGCGCGGGGGAATTGTTCAGTATCGTTCCGCTGATGGGACTGGCCGACCACATTGTCAACGGCGGCCAGCCATTTGACCTGGCGGCGCTGAAACCATTCTTTGTGGGACCGAACGGGTATCTGCCGGCGGTGGAAACCTTCGGGCCGTACGGCGGGTTTCTCGACGCCCGCATACGCTACGAGCGCGTGAAGCGCCTGCTGGAATCGGTTGAGGGATTTAGCCGCGAGCAGGTGGATTCCTACGATGTTATACCTGGAGATTCCGTCATCCGTGAGTTTGTTGGCAAGAGCACCGTCCAAATCCCCCACAACGAGTGAGCACTATGAAGTCATTGATTCCATTTTCGGGCATCCTGCTGTTGGCGGCTTCCGCGGCGTTCAGCGCCGACATGCCGAAGGTTGGCGACGTGGCGCCGGATTTTTCCGTGGCGGCCAGCAATGGGAAGACGGTACAGTTGAAGGACTATCTGGGCAAGGGCGCGATCATCCTCTACTTCTACCCGAAGGATGACACGAAGGGATGCACGGCGGAAGCGTGTGGCATTCGCGACACGATGGATGAATTCAAAAGCCTGGACGCGATTGTTCTCGGCGTGAGCTTTGATTCGGTCGAGTCGCACAAGGCTTTCATTGCGAAGTACAAGCTGCCGTTCGTGTTGTTGGCGGACACGGACAAGAAAGTGGCGAAGGCTTACGGTGTGGCGGATGACAGCAGCAAGGTCGCCAGCCGGGTCACGTTTGTCATCGACAAAAACGGCAAGATCGCTTTTGTGGACCCGAAAGTGAATCCTGCGACGCACGCCGCTGAAATGCGTGCTGTGCTGGCCAATATGGCCCCGAATTTAATCTAGTAGGCTTCCCCTTTACGGGTGCGCTTTGCTCCAGACGGCGTATTCTTCCAGCGCGCGTTTGGGAGTGTCGCGGTACCACGCATAGCCCCGTTGTCGCTCTCGCGAGATCTCTTCCAGCTTGTCGTGAATTGTCTTGTCCCGGTCCCCGAAAATCGGACGGTCGGTACCGATTTCGTAGTAGCGGGCCCAGAGCGGTCCACTACCGGGAGCGGGTGCGAGTTGACGCCCGTCGTTGCCGGTGCGCTGATAGACCTTATTCGAAATCTTCGTTTTCTCGAACCACGCGGCGGCGGCGCGCACGGCGGCGATGACCTGCGGGTTGGGTTTGGGCAGGCGCATCAGGAACAGCATGATCTCCGCGCTCTCGCTGGAAACCTGTGACGGCATTTCATAATTCCGGCCGGAGGCGGGCTGCAACGTGAGCGGGTCGTGTTGCTGGCACCAAACGGTGTGGTGGCCGCCCACGACGATCTGCGTCGCCACGAGACAGTCGATCCCGCGCCGGACATTTTCGCCGGCCATCGCGCGGACCGAAACGGGCGCAAAAGCGAATTCGTTGGTTCCCCGGGAAACATCGCGCAACAAACCGAGGAGGTTGATCACCGCGTCGTCGTTGTAGGTGATCGTGTCGTGATAGCCACCCTCGAGCGGCCACACCTGGGGCCAGCCGCCGTTGGGATATTGCGCGGCCGCGATGTAACCGATCCCGCGCAGGAATGCCTGGCGATAGGAGCCACTGCGGTCGGGTTCAACCACGGTGATGACCTTCGCGAGATAGCGGAGTTCGGTCATGGTGGCATCGTTGTCGAACGTGCCGACATAATTCCAGTTCGTGTTATGCGGGGTATCGAAGTCGGCTGCGGTAAGGAATCGCGAACGGTTGTCGGGCGCGAACGCTTCGCCGGGCGCGCGCGGGTGAAGCGACATGTCGAGGTTCTTGCTCCAGCCGCCGGCGGGCGTTTGGAACGAGACGACGATGTCGGCCATGCGCCGCGCTTCGGTCCCGCCGTACCAATCGGCCGGTTTATCGAGGGGCAGGGAACTCGCCGATCGACCCGATGGCGGGAGCACCAGTTCCTTGAGTTGGTGCTGGCGCAGTTCCACTTGCAGAAAAGCCTGATCGACCCGCAACTGTTGATCGGATCGCGCGAGGTATTCTTGCCAACCCCGTCGTTGGGCGGCCGGCAGCGCGGCAATGCGGTCCTCCGTGAGCGACAACGCCGGTGGGTTGGTGCCGATGATCGCGGCGGATGCCAGTGGGGCGAAACCGCAGGCTGTCACCAACAAGGTGCCGAGAATCAACGATGTTTGATGCTGATGTTTCAATCGTGGGACGCTAGCAAGGACTGGAAGGAAGGTCAATGCAGCCGCGAGGCGCGGCGCGATACCTGCACAACACGCATCGCGCCCCCATTAAATGAACTTGTGTTGAGCGACTAAGTGGTTCGGCGGCGGCGATACGTGAGAAACAGACCCACCAATCCGGAGCCCGTCAGAATGATTACACTCGGCTCGGGCACGACCACGGCACTGAAGTCGATGCCTGTCGGATTAGTGAAACCGCCCGGTTGATTGAAGGACCTGATTTCCAGAACATTCTGGCCAGTCAGAAAAAACGCCGGGTTCGTGGTGCTGAAAGCGGAAGGCGGATTGGTATAGTTAGGGTTCACATTAGGAAAGGGCTGACCGCCGACAAAGTGGCCATTTAAGAAGACCACCGCCTGATCATCCGCCAATATTGAGATCGAGAGCGACGGACCCGTAAACCCGAGGGGCAGGGTAAAGGAAGTGCGGTAAATGTTGGTTGAATTCGCAGGTCCACTGCCATCGGCCTGCACGCTTATCCAGTTCGCACCCGGGATCGAACTATAGAGCGGGTTTGGGGTGGGGATAAAGGCGTTGGTGAACGTCACTCCGTTATCGATGCTGAAGATCGTGTTTGGATCGCGCGTACCAATGGCACCATTGCCACTGACCAGGGTAATGGTTTGGGCATTCGCGACCGTGGTTGAGATCAGCAGTGCGGTGATGACAAGAATACTGCGGACGTAGTTGTTCATGGAATGATCCTCTCGCTTCTTACTACAGTTTGGTTTGAACCCGGGCCTCGCAGCCGGGTTCGTTAGTAGCTGGACACCAGTGTGAACCTATCGCTGGCTGAGTCAATAAAATATGGGCGTGCACGGGTGTGGGGCGGAAGGCGAGCCCTTAGCGTGTTTACTCGGGTATGGTTTCTTGCTACGGTCGTCGCGAGCGATGAGCGAGAAACTTATCAGCGGATTGAAGCTCGCGTGGCGCGATGAGATGGGGAGCGCGCGCAATTACCGGGCGCTGGCGGAGCAGGAAGGGAATCCGGATCGGCGCGCGATTTTGGTGCGGCTGGCGGAGGCGGAGGAAAAACACGCGGCGAACTGGCTAGTGCGTTTGCGCGAACTCGGCGCGGAGCCGGGTGAGTACCGTGAGACGGTTGTCGAACGCGCGCGGCGCTGGGCGTTGCTGCAGAGCGGGACGGACCGGGCGGTGGTGAAACTGGAGGCGGCGGAGAATGGCGCGGACGCGATGTACGATGAACTGGCGAAGATCGCGCCGAGCGAGGAAGTGCGGAAGCAGTTGACGGACGCGCAGCAGGAGGAGCGGGCGCACAGCCGCGTGTTGAGCGAGTTCACGGACGGACAGGTTCCGCCGGCGCAGCGGCGGTTGGAGAAGATTTTACGGACTGAGAAGTGGCACGTGACCGGAGCGGGGTGGATCGGGCAGGCGATTTATGGAGTGAATGACGGATTGGGCGCGGCGTTCGGGGTGGTGAGCGGCGTGGCCGGCGCGACGAACGTGAATGGGAAGTTTGTGTTGTTGAGCGGCATCGCGACGGCGATTGCGTCGGCGTTGTCGATGGGCAGCGGCGCGTATCTGGCGACGAAGTCGGAGGTCGAGGTGTACGAGGCGGAGATGAAGCGCGAGCGGATGGAGATTGAGCAGGACCCCGACCAGGAGCGCGAGGAGATGGAGTTGTTTTATCAATTGAAGGGATTTTCCGTCGACGAAGCGAAGATGATGGCGGGGCGGTTGGCGGAACAGCCCGAGCAATTGTTGAAGACACTCGCGCATGAGGAACTGGGATTGTCGGAGAAAGCATTTCCCAACCCGTGGAAGTCGGCGGTGAGCGCGATGTTGAGCACGGCGGGGGGAGCGTTCGTGCCGGTGATCCCGTTTTTATTTTTGTCAGGAACGCAGGCGTTGGTGTGGTCGTTTGCCATCAGCACCGTGGCGCATTTTGCGGTCGGCGCGTCGAAGGTGATCGTGACGGGTCGGTCGTGGTTAAAGAGCGGCGCGGAGATGACCGTGGTCGGCGTGGGCGAAGCGCTGGTGACGTACGGGATTGGGTTGTTGATCGCGCCGGTGTTGAGGTAGGGGGTGATTCTGACGAATTGCTCTTGTTATGGGGAACTGTAACTTGTCGCATTCGTAGACTCGTAATAGGCACGATTCGCCTGGTAGAGCTTCAACCGCATCTCGATCTTGCTGACCAACTGTGTTTGAACGGTGAAATCAGTCAGTCGAATGGCCTTCTGTGCCGTGTCGACGGCATCGCCGAATCGGCCGGTGGCGGCATAGCCGGCGGCCAAGGTATCAAGATATGTAGCGACTCGATTGTGAGTGAGCTTGCAGGCCCGCTCGGCCAGCACCACCGATTGAGCGGGGTCGCCGTTTTCCGTGGGCGGACGCGTTGCCAGCAACCACGCGAGACTGTTTAGTGCCTCGACATAATCTGGATTGATCCGCAGCGCCTGCTCGTAATGCCACACTGCGTCTGAGGCCTTGCCCATTCTCATTAGCGCGAGCCCCAGTTTGTAATGTGCTTCGACATCATCCGGCTTGAGTTTTAGTGCCTGTTCCCAATGCTGCATCGCCTCGGGCATTCGCCCAGCCTGCGCCAATGCGATGCCCAAATTGTCATGCGCGAGAGGGTAATCGGGCCTTATTTGCAACGCTTCCTCGTAATGCGCGGTTGCATCCTGCACTTTGCCCTCTGTCAATAGAGCGTTTCCAAGGTTCATATGTGCCTCGGCAGAATCGGGCTTGATTCGGAGCGATTTCTCGAAAGCTTGGATGGCTTCAGGCACCCGGCCCACTCGCGCCAGCGTCACCCCCAAGGAATAGCACGCCCACGCGTGGTTCTCGACGCCCACCAGCACGTTAACTACCACCGAGAAGATCAAAAGCAGGCCCCAGCCGCACCGCGCTACTCGCCGCCAAACCGGTTGGTCGGCCAGCATGCGCTCCACTCCGAAGATGCCAGCCACCGCCAGCAGCATCAGTGCAGGCAGAAAATCTACCTCGTACCGGCACGCCGCGCTATAGTGGAGCACGAGGGTCAACGCGCAGGTCCCAAAAAGCAGACAAACTGCCGTCACAAACCAGCGTAAGATCGAGGCTGCCTCCTGTGGCCGTCCCCACCATGTCAACGGCGCGGCCAGCGCCAGCCACACCAAAGGGATGCTAGTCAGGACACCAAAAGGGTCTTGCACGCCGAAATAGCCCGCCGGCAAGGGCGGCATAGTGATCTGGTGCACGAAGGGAAATGGAGAGCTCCAGCGTACCGACTCCAAAAAATAAACCCGGAAATTAAACCAGAAATAGCGCAGGCTGAAGAATTGCGACGTGAGTTGTGGCTCCGCGCCCAATTGGTAGCGCTGCCCAAATTCGAACGGACTATTGAAGCGCAGGGTATTGTAAAGCATTAGCCCTAACCCAATGAAAATGATCGGACCCGTCGCGGCCATCAGCGGGCTCCAAATACGCCGCCGTTCACGCCACGCTTGGGCCACCGGCACCAGCAGAATTAGCCCGCCGAACAGAAGGTTCGGTCGAGCGCCCACCGCCAGCCCGTACGCCAAACTCGCTGCTGCCAGCCACCGACAACGTCGCTCCGCGTCATGCAACGCACACCAAATGGCCCCCAAGGCCAGCATCATAGACATGTACCCGCAACTGATCGCCACCTCGTAAACATCGGATCGCGGCAATATCGTCGGCACGCCCGTCGCCAAGCCAAGTGCCAGCGCACACGCCGCGACCACCCAGATGCTCACTTCGGGGAAGTAACGCCGCCACAACGCGCGCATCAAACCAACGCTGGCCAGAAAGCCTATGGCGCAAAAGATCGTTACGGCTTGCACGTGAGAAAGGTAATGGCCGGTGAGCGCGACGACCGGCCAGAATAAAACCAAAGCGGGCGTGACCCCAAAGTAGAGGTGGAGCGAGCCTTTGTAGTAGCTCATATCGAGGAGCGGATCGGAACCAAGACGGAAGGGGGCGGTGGCCGCTGGATTGTACGGGTCGGCGAGTTGTGTGAGGCCGGCCGGCGGTTTTTTTTTCAGGCTGAGATGGCCGGCGCGGAAACCCTCCACCAACAAATTGTAGTAACTCTCAGCCGGGGTCGGACTCAGCAATTCCAGAACTCCCGAGTGGGCCATGTACACGTAGATCCCGATGACCAGCACGCATACCGTGGCCACCAATCTCCACGCGCTGTTCATTCTGCCGGTGGCCCTTTCGCCATGATGCCTGCTTCTTTGCACCAATAAACCCTGCTTGCCAATCACCAAATCGAGAATGGGCAATTGAACTCGAGGGTTACGATCTTATTGACTAGCTCGTTGGCAGATGATCGCTTTCTCTACTGGAGACCGGGGATTTTACACAATGTATCGCAAATTGATACTTTTTGCTAGACACGGCGCGCGGGGGCCCGTATAGTCGTGGCATGCAGAACGGTAGAGGTCAGAAGGCAGAAAGTAGAAGAGCAGCGGTTTTTTGGCGGGGTGAGAAGCCGCTCAAAAACATGCTTTCTGCGAAACGAAGCCAAATGTAATCTGGGTAAATTGTGCTGTATCACGCTGCAATGGAGTTGGTTGTGTGGATTACAGAAAAATTACAAATGGCTTCGTTTTTGACGAAAAATGGAAACAGAGACGACGGCAAGCGGGCCGCTCGCCCTACAATTTCCAGAGTGGCCGGAGTGGAGCAATCTCTTGAATCACTTGGGGGCGTGGGATGTCCGGCCGCCCCGTCCCGCGCGGAAGCGGTAACCACTTTCCCATGACGTGGACGAGCAAATACCCTTTTTTAATTTACAGGGGAAGCGTGCACCGATAACATGCGCGCCGTTATTTCTGCTGCGGTGAGGGCCTTTCGAGTTGCCACGGTTTCGCGCACGCCAGCTATCAGGGAATGAGACAGTACCACAGACTCCGGCGCAGTGTCACCTTCTTGCTCTGGATTTTGTGGGCGTTGGCGGGAGCTCATCCGGCTATTGCCCAAAACATACAAACGGGACCTTTCCGCTTGAACCTGGGTTTTATCACCGGGGCGGATTTCCGTGACAACGCCAACCTCAGCGAGAACCACCCGAAAGCCGACGTGCTGCTCACCGTCGGGCCGACTCTTTCCGGCGGCGTCTTCTTGCCGTTTGCCGGCGGCGAGGAATTCACGCTGACCCTGGCGGCGACGTATAGCCATTCCATGACGGGTGTTCAAGGGGACAACTTTGGTGCACCCTTGACGGCGGCGTTGGTTCTGCCGATTTACGTAGCGGAATGGAGCGTGGTTTTGTCGGACACCTTCACCTACCAAAACGATCCTCTCGGCACCACCTTCGCGGCGAATCAAGCTCAGGTGGATCAGTATGTGAACACGGCTTCCGCCAGCGCCACGCGCCAATTGGGAAAGTTTTCCGCGACCTTCGCCGCGCAACGGACGGATGACTTTTATCCCAGCGATCCATCGCTGGAGCAAGTCGACCATGTATTCTCATTTACACCGGCTTACTTTTTTCGGGAAGGCTTTTCGGTCTTCATCAGAAACGCGTATGGGATTAACGATCTTTCCGACCCGACATTGCGTGACTCTACCGGCTATTCGGTCGACCTGGGACTGAACGGTCAAATCACCAAGAGCCTGAATGGCACTGTCAGTTTGGGCTGGTCGCACCTGGATTTGGCAGCCACCAAGACAAATGGAGTCCAGAGCATCGACGGAGTAGACGCCGCGGTTTCCTTGAGTTACACACACCCGCTGCGACCCAATACGACACACACCCTGTCATTCTTCCACAGTCCGGGCATCACGGTGGGACTGGAGAATTCAAGCATCCAGGAAACCACCGGCTTCAACTACACGCTTGCCCGCCGACTGAACCGCTACATGACGCTCGCTCCGTCCGTCGGTTGGACCCATCTCAAGTCTCTGAGTGGAAGCACCGAGATTGCGGACGTGATCATTGTGGGTATCAGTTTGCAACGGCAGTTCACGAAGAAGCTGACCGGGTCTCTTGCCTATCAGTACCAGACGCGAAATTCAAACCTGAGCGGCCAAAGTTACGATGTGAATGAGGTGACGGTAAACATGAACTACACGTTTTAGCTCTGCCTGCAGTTGCTTTTCGTGAAATAATGGTTTTACATTCGCGCGATTTCTGTTCTAAGCTATCGTGCGCTTGGAGAAAGATTGCCTCGAGCACCCTCGGGGCACATCTCGCGTCCGCGAGTCAGGAGGATGGCGTCCATGAACATGGCAGACTTACTGGTGAAAACAAAAACTGAATTGCTGAAGATCGCACAACGACATGGTTTGCGGGGTGTGTCCACGCTCAAGAAGGAAGAGTTGGCCGACAAGATTCATCAAGCCCAGCAGCGGGTCAAAGGGTCAAAAAGCGAACAGCCACTCGGTGTCAGCGCTGTCGCTCGCAAGGTTGCTGACGCCGTCAAGCGCCGCGCGGTTCGCAAACACGCAGCGGAAGAGGTCGCTCGCGCCAAGGCACCCGCCATAGGCCGAACGCGGGCTGCGCGGCCCGTGCGCCGCGCCAAAGTAGCCCCGAAGACCAGGCCCGTGGAAATCGAGACGGAGGGTACAGGTCACCCATCCGCAGAGCTTTCCGCCCACAAATTCGATGTCACGCCAGCGCCGCCGCCGCCCCGGCAGGTTTTCCAAGAGGAGCACTTGGGCGAATTGCCTGATGCCTACGGAACCGGTCATCTCTTTCTGACAGCACGCGATCCTCACTGGCTTTACGTTTATTGGGATCTCAACTGGCAACAGATGGCTGACTACCGCGGTCAGGCGGCGGATGGCCGGTTGTTGCTACGCGTTTTCGAGAAGAACCACGCGGATTCGTTTGAGTCGCTGACGCTCGGCCACGATTCGCGCAATTGGTATATTCCTGTCAACAAGGCTGCGACCACCTACCATGCCGAATTGGGTTTTTGGCGGCAAGACGGCCATTTCCACGTGATCAGCCATTCGCGCGAAGCCACGACGCCACCTGATGCAATCTCGCCCGATACGACGGCGCGGTTTGCCACGATCCCGATTGATATTTCGTTCCACGAACTTTTCGAGATCATTCGCGGCCACATGCGCGAGGGCGAGGCTTTAGCCGATGCCCTGCATCGCCTGCAACTCGCGGGCTTCCGTTTCCCATTCAAACTGGGTCTTGAACTCGGCCCATGGACTACGGACCAAGCCGCCGAACTGGAGCGCGTTCTCGGCGGCGATCTGTTCCGTCGGATCCAGATGGGGTCGTTCGAAATTACTGAATGGCTGCGTCGCCGTTTGCAGGAGGAACTCAGCTCCGGGATGTCCAGCGCATTTAGCCCGTCGGGTTCAAGCTGGTCGGGGACCCCGCAGAAGGGGTTCTGGTTCGCCGTGAACGCCGAGTTAATCATTTATGGCGCGACGGAACCGACGGCAAAAGTCACGATCGACGGCAAGCCGGTGAAGTTGCGCAGCGACGGGACCTTCTCATTCCAGTACGCCTTCCCGGATGGCCAGTACAAATTGCCTGTTGTGGCAATCTCGGCCGCAGGTGACGACCAGCGCGAGGTGCAACTGACCTTTGAGCGCCAGAGCCGGACGAAAGGCGAAGTGGGTAAGGTCAAACAGCCGGCGCACCTCAAGTCGCCCGCCGCCGCGTGATGCTTCCTGCGGCGCGCCATTCGTGGCGAAGCGAAGAATTGGGATCCGAAACGAAACGCCGAAAGGAGTTTTGCCAGTGCCACAAGGTTACGTAGCGCTCATTCTGCACGCGCATCTGCCGTTTGTGCGCCATCCCGAGTACGAGGACTTTCTCGAGGAAGACTGGCTGTACGAGGCCATCACCGAGACGTACATCCCGCTTATCAAGATGATGGAAGGCCTCGTCCGCGACAACGTGGATTTCCGCCTGACGATGTCACTCACGCCGCCGCTGTGCTCGATGCTTCTCGACCCGCTCCTGCAGGAGCGTTACATCCGCCACATCACGCGGCTCATCGATCTAACCGAAAAGGAAATCGAACGCACGAAATGGGACCGGGCCTTCAACGATCTCGCCTGGTTCTACCACCACCGTTTTCAAGAAGCCCGCGCCACGTTCTGCGACAGCTATGGGCGCAACCTCGTCGGCGCATTCCGCAAGTTTCAGGAGATGGGCAAGCTCGAGATTATCACCTGCGGCGCGACGCACGGTTTTCTGCCGTTAATGGCCGAGCATCCTGAGTCCATTCGTGCCCAGATCATGATCGCGCGCGACCATTATCGCCAATGCTTCGGCTGCGACCCGCGCGGCATCTGGCTGCCAGAATGCGCCTACGTGCCCGGCATTGAAAAGTTTCTCCAGGAAGCCGACATCCGCTGGTTCATCATGGACACGCATGGCATCATGTTCGGCCATCCGCGTCCGCGCTACGGGATTTATGCGCCCGTGTTCACGCCGACGGGTGTGGCCGCGTTCGCGCGCGATGTCGAATCGTCGAAGCAGGTTTGGAGTTCCGAGGAGGGTTACCCCGGCGACGGCGATTATCGCGATTTCTACCGCGATGTTGGTTTCGATCTCGAATACGACTACATCAAACCGTACATTCACCCCGACGGCATCCGCTGTTTCACCGGCATGAAGTATTTCCGCATTACCGGCAAGACGTCAAATAAGGAGCCGTACAACCGCCACAACGCGATGGAGAAGGCCGCGTCGCATGCCGGCAACTTCATGTACAACCGCGAAAAACAAGTCGAGCATCTCGTCGGCATCATGAAGCGCCCGCCGCTCATCATCTCACCGTACGACGCCGAGCTCTATGGCCATTGGTGGTTCGAAGGCCCCGACTTCATCAACTTCTTTACGCGTAAGGTCGCCTTCGACCAAAACGTATTCAAGCTCACCACGCCGACCGAGTATCTCCGCAGCTTCCCGACCCAACAAATCACGCAGCCGGGTGCCTCGAGTTGGGGCAACAAAGGTTATTGGGAGGTCTGGCTCGAAGGATCCAACGCGTGGATTTATCCGCACCTGCACATGGCCGCGCAACGCATGACCGAACTCGCGCGCAACTTCAAGCACGGCGACCATCTCACGCAACGTGGCCTCAAACAAGCGGCCCGCGAACTCCTCCTCGCGCAATCCAGCGACTGGGCATTCATCATGAAGACCGGGACGATGGTGCCCTACGCCGTGAAGCGCACGAAGGACCACATCCTGCGTTTCACGCGTCTCTACGACCAAATCAAAGAACATCGCATCGACGAGCCCTGGCTCGCTTCCATCGAGTGGCGCGACAATATCTTTCCCGACCTCAATTACCACTACTACGAGTGAGCCGTATCGTGGCCAGCACTCTGCCGATCATCAAGTAAATCAACCCAGCGCCGCGCGCACCGCGTCGCGAATCTGCTCCAACCGCGTCGCGTCGCGTATCTTCCGGCCATCGGTGCCCGTCATAAAGAAGACATCCGCGGCTTCATCTTCCTCGGTCACGATCACCGCGTGGACGATGTCCACGTCGCACGTCGAAATGGCCTCCAAAATGTCGTGCAGCAAACCCACGCGATCCGGCGCCTCCACCTGTAGCACCGTATAATCGTCAAACCGATCATTATCGAACGTCAACGCCGGCACTTTGCCGCCCACGCCGCGATCGGGCGCACCCGCGCACTGCATCCAGGTCCGCAGCACCGCATCGCCGCCCCCATTCGGGCTGAACGCAACCGCCAACAGTTGCTCCATCTGCTTGAGCCGTGAAATGTCCTCGACGTGCCGCAACTCCTCATCGCAAACCTGGAACACGTCGAGCACGATGTTGTCCGAGCGCGTATAAATGTCCGCCCGCAGGATGTTCAAACCGGTCGCTGCGAACGCGCCGGCAATCTTTGCCAATAAACCAAGACGGTCCCACGTACAAACGACCACTTCAGAGAAACCACGATCGGGGAAGTGCCGCCAGTGCATAACGGGTGGCGCGAGGAGCACGTCGCTGTGCGCGAGACCGTCCATAAATTCATGAATGATTTCCAGGTGCCACCGCAACGACTCGCCGTCCACGCGCGGCCAGTACCGCAGCGGCATGCTGGCAAAATGTAATTCCAGTTCTTCCGACCGGATCCCGTAGTCGGCGTTCACCATCAGCTCGTACAGCCGACTTCGATGCGTCTCGTAAATCTGCTGCACCGTCTTCGTGCTGCGGTTGAGATGCGACCCCACCACCGGCGGCGCAACCGCTGGCGACGTGTTCCCACCGCCCGTAACTGATTCGGACGTTTTCATACTCATCTCCATAGCACCGCCCGTGCTGAAATCAACCAAATCCCCTTGCTCGAGTGCGCCTGCCAAGAGCTGCAAGGCGCTGAAACCATTGTAAATACAGGGGATTCTCGCCATCTCACGCGAGCACCGCGAAACACCAGAAAATTTCTGGACACGACCTGCGAAACGCGCGCCCTGTAGCCATTTGCCCACGCTGGTCAGTTTGCAGTAAGCGATTGCAGAGGGACGGCCCCGTCCGGCCTGTTGATCTCCCGTTGGAGTTTTCGGATAAACGCTCCGCTTGCCAACCAGGCCATTGGCGCTATTTCTGACCGAATCGAACCCGCTTTTCGATGAATGCGGCCTCAAATACCCCCCTCCGGTGGGTTCGTTTTGGAAAACGAACCCACCGAAAAAATCTCCGGATTTCAGTAGTAACCACTGTAGTCAACGACACTTGCACCAAAAAAAATTCGCAAAAACGGTGGGTTCGTTTGGTAGAATGGCACATTTCTTTCGCGCGTCCCTTTTGAAGTGACGCGGGCAGCCTGGCCTCTTGCCCTCCATAGCGTCCTCGCGAAGTACGCTTGAGCGTTCATTTGTTCCCGACTATACCCGCCTCACCAAACCATGTCCAGCAAAATAATCGATTAGCGATATGCGCACGCAGCGAGCCGAATGCCTTCCTTTGAAATGCCCGTAAATATCGGCCGCACCTCATCTAGACTTCTGCATCCGGTGCGGGTCCCGCAGGCGGGTTTGGGCCCGCTTCGAAGGCCAACAGGTCACCCGGCTGGCAATCCAGCACTTGGCAGAGCCGCTCCAGGGTACCGAACCGCACCGCCTTGGCCCGGCCGGTCTTGAGCACCGACAGGTTCTGCGGGGTAATACCGACCAGTTCGGCCAGCGTGTTCAGCCGCATCTTCCGCCGCGCAAGCATCACGTCTACGTTGACAATAATTGGCATGATCGTGCTCCTTCGCGGCTCAGACGGTCAGTTCGTTCTCTTCACGCATTTCCGCCGCCATCTCCATGAACCACGAGATGACGATGATGATCGCCCCAACTACCAGAGCGTCAGAGTGGAACTGGAACGAGGTCGCCGAAGACCCTTGCGAGATGGACACGACGCCAAGGCCGTCGCTCAATACGAACGAAGGCGACCTGGTAGGATACGCCCCAGAGATCGCGACGATGGCAAAACCCCAGAGGAGCTGCACCCCAAACCACAACAGATTGGTGATCCCCAACTGGCGGATCTGGGCCGCGCTATCCGTCGTGAAAATCTCCCCCCGGCCATAATTGCCAAAAAGCCGGTGGAGGTGATAAATGCCCTTCAAAAAGACCGACATCATCACCGCGGCCAGCACCGCTACAGCAAGACGCACCGGAAACGTCAGCGGCGACAGTTGCAAGTGGACGGTGTTATCAAACAAACTGATCGACCCCCGGCCCGCGAGGGTGAGACCCACGGTCACCAGGGCCCCAAACGCGACGAGCCCCAGCAGCACCTTGCACATCGCCCGCAGAAACTTGCTGACTTTTTGAATGTTCCTAAGCTTCTTCTCATTCTCCGCTTTCATCGCAGCTCCTTTAGTTTGAAAAACTGGTTCGTGTTAACAGGAGCAACAATACACCAATTAACACGTGTGTCAATAGCTTTTTATCGTATAACAGTAAATAATTGTCGAAAATAGTGGTTAAGTGCCAGCTAACACGATGGGAAAATCATGATAAACGTAAGAGGATCAGCCGTTTGCGATGGGATCGCAACCGCCAATCCCAGAGGACCATCGTTGTGGCTGTGGGCGCTGACCGCAGGCTGTTGTCACCGCGCTTCCTGTCCTGAAAGCTCTCGGATTGAATCGCCATCCCAAGACAGTGCATCGAGGAGAAAGCGGGTGGGACCGGTTGGAAAAGTCCAACCACCTTTGACTTATCAAGCGGACCGAAGAACTAAATCTGGCGCAGTATGAATCTCTTTCACGTCCCCCAATTTCACACCCTCTCCAACAGAGTATTTTAACTGTATTAACATCCCTTCATTGTCACGCGAGCTCCTAAGTCTGCGACACAGAAGGTCCGCCAAGGCAGCATCTTCAACCGTGCATATTACCTGACGCCCAGATTGTCGAATCGATGAAAGGACTTCCACCAAATGAAGAGCCCGATAATCATCGATGTGCTGCACCGGATCATCCAGGATGAGAGACCTGAGGCGACACCATGGGCGTGACATATGTACGGCTAACAGAAAAGCGAGCCCAACAGCCCGCCTTTGCCCACTGCTAAACATAAAGCGCGGATTAAGGTTATCCCCGACGGCTAGACGAAGGAAACGACGAACATCGCCACGAAGAATGTACGATAAGTCATTCCAATCTACATGGGGGCGCAATCTTAGAAAAAGCTCTCCAAGAAGTGGAGCTAATTCAGCGAGCCGGTCATCTACAATTTCCCCGGAGACCCTCCGAATGACATCCACCGCTTCTTTCGCCCGCTCCGCCGACTTCTTGGTTGCGGTCAAGCGATCAGAAATCTCCACCACTTTGTTCTGAGCGATCTCAAGGTCGTGCTGTATCACGGCCATGCGTTCGACGTAAAGGGACGCCTCCAAGGTTGCGATGGAAGCTTCCAATTGTGAAAGAACCCGCTGGCGGGCTTCGATGGCGGCGGGAAATGCCGAGGCCGTGAGAGACTCTCCTTGTAGCGGAGACAATCCCAACTCAGCAGCTTCGCGAGTAGTCTTCCTCAATTCATTTCTGACAAGCTCAGCTTCCTCTGATACCGTTTTTAGTTCGTTCTCTTTTCGATTCAGCTCAACTCTTAGCATTCGCAGCTCTTCATTTGCCCTCGCGTTATCTGTAACTAGTCGCCCTAGCTCCTGAGATTTCGCCTCAACGATCCGTTTGATTTCCGCAAGATGCTCTTGGAAGGTTTCGTTCCGTATTTTGGATCCGCATAATGGACAAGATTGATCCAAAAGCCCCACTCGGATACCGTGCTCATGGAGCTGTGCTAAGGACGCGTATAGTGCTCCAAGCTCTTCTTTTTGGGCGAGCTCTCTGGACAGTTCAGCATTGCGACGCTCGACGCCGGGGATTCTGTCGCGCAGACCCTCAACTTCCCTTGAAAGTGCCTGCTCTAGCTCGTTGTGCGCGGGTGTTTCAATGGCGGAAAGCCTTCCCGATAGAGACTCGAATGCCATACGCAACTTTATCAAAGATCCAGACTGGGCCATCAATTTCACCAACTCGGTACGCGCCGCTTCTACGAGATTTGAGGCGTCGACCGGCGGATTCCGAATAATCCTTCTGACAGACTCTTCCGCCTCCGCTATATCACGTTGGGTTGACACCTGTATCGAAGCCTGACTAAGTTCAGTTCTTAACGAGGTTACCCTTTGTCGTTCTCTCTCGTATTCTCCCTCATGCAGATCCACGCGCGCTCGCACGAGTTCGTGTGCTCTTTTAGCTGTATTCTCGAACACGCCGAAATCTGCTCCACCCAATGCATCCTTCACGAAGGCAAAACGTTCTGATTCGGGCATATCAACACTAAGCTGAGTTATGTCGTCGTCGCGAAACAGTGAGGTGCTACATAGCTGGCGCAGACAATCAGACGGAGCGATACTCACATTGCATAACTCTCTTCGCAATGCGTCTTCGTCTCCACCGTTTGTTCCGTCAGGTGTACGTGTAATCGACAACTCTCTTCCGTCATCCGTGACAAAGCCGACGGTTACGAATTTAGCTGCCGCCTGGCCAGTTCCCCTCCACCATACATAATCAGAGATGGTTTCACCTCCAGAAGAGTCACCATGCTTTTGTAAGAGGCCACAAATGGCAAATTCTATTGCGTCGCATATGGTGCTCTTCCCGCTTCCGTTTCGCCCGCATATGACTACAAATCCCTTCGCAAATTGAATATCAATCTTCTGCTGAATTCCCCGAAATCCGGCAGCTTTGACGGATGAGAGTCTCATTTATTCTCCAAGAAAAGGCTGACAAGATGCTCCACGTCGCCACTCTCCAGAAGCGCTGCAATTTCCTTGTCGTTTAGAAAACCTAGTCGCTGCCTAAGCCTGCTCCGCAGATCCTCAGCTTGAAGCGTGACAAGATTTCCAATTGGAAGGACCGGGAATAGCGCGCGATGGACGTCGTCCGAAGTTTTGAGATGTGAGCGAGCAACTTTCCTTGTGCCTCGGAAATCCTCTTCTATGGCAAGCAATTCTGCTTGGGATTCGGGTGAAGGTCTTGCCTCGGTTAGAAAGATTGAATACGCGTTCCATGCCTTGCCGGTAGCGGTTCTTAGTGACTCCACATGCAACTTTAAAAACCCGTCTTGCTCCTCCTTCCAATTTGCAATGATTTCTTCAGTTGTTGGGAACACCGAAACGAACCCATAAACAGATTCATCCTCGAAATACAAAACAGACGGAGACTGGTGTGGCTGAAGCACCCTGTACCCTGCTTTCCGCAGAATCGACCGAGACTCTTCAACAAGATTCATGGTTCAAATTCCCAGCACCAACCTTGCTTCCACCTCTGTCAGCCAGTCGCCGACCAGCCCTGGCCGAACTATAGTCTGCGGCGCTTGTCCCCGGACAATATTTGCGATAATGTTACCATCATTTGTGGCTCCGACACAAATCACAATGTAATCTACAATTTGCGGCTGAGGCTCGTGCTCAAAATTAGACTTAACCAAGCTCAGGGCCTGTCCCGCCGCATGCAATAATCTGATCGTCTTCCCGTTAAACACGTATTTCGACCCGGCCAAGGTAGCTCCGTTCTCGAGCAAGAGGATATGCATCGCTCCGAATGTCTGCATTACGGGTTGATGAACTCTAAGCCGAGTGACATATCCTTCAGCAACTCCTGATGCATCACGGCGCAGTCCGTACAAATCCCGCGTTGCCACCGTGGCTGCGAAACTAGTATGTGTCGGGTTCTGATTACCGGTCAATGCAGCATAGGTGAGGATGGAATCAGCCAAGAGATTATTCAGGAAATATCTCGAAAATCGACGACGCAATTCATCTAAGAAATCGACTCCGGACGCAGATTCGTGCTGAAAGTAAACTCCAGTACCGTGAGCCAATGCCCAGAGATGTGGGGCCTTCCGTTGGAGTTTCGTAGGATCGTCCGGGTCGACGAGAATTACCATCGCTGGAGACACTCCTTGGAGACATCCTCCGAGTATCTGATTTAGGTATGACCAATCAGACCAAAAACCGACGAATATTAGATCGCGACCAACCAGATTTGCCCGCATCCATGTTGTGAGACTGCTAATCCGCGTGCTTACGGGGAGATCGGCTAACTGTTCTTTACACCAGACGGTATTTTCACGGTCTTTTTCAAAACAGCCGTGTATCTTCAAGTACGGGCGATGCGGTTTTGGAATGCCGGCATTCGCTCCTTCGAGTGAAGATTCGAAAGCGTCTTCACCTAAGTCTTTAGCTGCGGCTTCAACCAGCCAATCCACGTTTGTGGTTACACCGCAAGCGAACGCACCGCAGGCCAGAAGATCCGCGATTGCAACATGGCCGTCGTTCGGATTTCTAACGAAGTTTCTCGCCGGGATGAGCTGTCGTATGAAGAGAGTCACCAACTCATTACGCCCGCGCGCGAATTTGGCCATTTCCTCAAGGTCGGTTCCAGCAGATCCTGGAAGAGCCAAGGGTGAGATTAGCCGCTGGTAACGTGGTGCACAATAATTCACGAGCGCGGCTGCAGAAGGCACAGAACTCGGAGCGGGCATCGACAATCCTGCACCACAGAAGACAACAAGCCGACCAGTTTCAATCGACACCAATAATCTTGATGCGAGTTGGTCGTCCACATGACACGTACTACCATAAGAACTATGCAAATGACTAGAACGGAACCGGCGAGATGTGAATGGGGGTGAATTCAACCTTGTTCCCCCCTCCAATCAGTAGTAGGCTTGGCAGTTCGATATGATGACGATTTCGGGAATGACCAAGGCCTTTGGGGCGCACGTACTCTTTGAGGACGCGTCCCTGCAGGTCAATCGCGGCGACCGCATCGGGCTGGTCGGGCCCAACGGCGCGGGCAAGTCCACCTTGTTCTCGCTCGTCCTCGGTCACGACAGTCCCGACGAGGGCGAAGTCACCATCGAACGCAACGGGACGATGGGCCATCTTCCCCAGGAGACCGCGCCGGTGGGGGAGGAGACCGTCCTGGAACTGGCCACGGCCATCAACCCCGAGATCGCGGAATTGCAGCGGCGCCTGAAATTATTCGAAGCCGGTCACGACGCCGACTCACACGATTTTCACGAAGTCCAGGCACGCTTCGACGAACTCGGCGGTTATCAGCTCGAACCCCAGGCCAAGACGATCCTGCGCGGCTTGGCGTTCCGCGATCGCGATTTCAATCGGCAACTGAAAGAGATGAGCGGCGGCTGGGTCATGCGCGCGCATCTCGCGCGGTTGCTCGTGCAACAACCCGACCTGTTGCTCCTCGACGAACCGACCAACCATCTCGACCTCGAAGCCTTGCAGTGGTTCCAGGAATACCTGAAGACCTATCCGGGCGGCGTGTTGCTGATCTCCCACGACCGCGAATTCCTGAACCAGCTCGTCGGCAGCATCGTGGAGATTCGCCAGAGCCAGTTGCTCCGTTATCGCGGCAATTACGACGAATATCTCGTGCAGCGCGAAGCGCAATCGGAGCAGTTGCTTTCAGCCTACAAGAACCAGCAGCGCGACATCCAGCGCCTGCAGGAGTTCGCCGACCGTTTCCGCGCGAAGGCCAGTAAAGCCTCGCAGGCGCAGGCGAAACTCAAGCAGATCGAGCGCATGGACAAGATCGAGGCTCCCGTAAACGAAGCGCGCAAGATCAAATTCAAGTTCCCGCAGCCACAGCGCAGCGGGTTGAAGGTGATCACGCTCAAGGACATCAACCACGCTTACGGCAGCACGGTCGTTTATCGCGGTATGAATTTTGAAGCCGAGCGCGGCCAGCGCATCGTGCTGGTCGGCCCGAATGGCGCAGGTAAATCCACACTGCTCAAGCTTCTCGCCGGCGTGCTCCCCGTCCAGGGCGGCACGCGCACGTTGGGCCTGAACGTAAAGGTCGGTTACTACGCCCAGTATCGCGTCGAGATGCTTAACGCCGAGCGCACAGTCGTCCAAGAGGCGATGGACACCCCCCAACGCGTCTCCGAGCAAACCGTCCGCACCGTCCTAGGCTCATTCCTCTTTCGCGGTGATGACGTCTTCAAATCAGTCGGCGTGCTCAGCGGCGGCGAAAAAAGCCGCTTGGCGCTGGTCAAGCTGTTGCTCGATCCGCCGAACCTCCTATTAATGGACGAGCCCACCACACACCTTGACATGGCGAGCATCGATGCGCTCATCGGCGCGTTGGAATCATACGAAGGCACGCTGATTTTTATCAGTCACGACGTCTATTTCATCCGCCAGCTCGCCAAATACGTCTTGCACGTGAACAACGGCGAACTCATGCATTACCACGGCGATTACCAATACTACCTCGAAAAATCCGCGGCCATCGCCGCCGCCATCGCGGCATCAGCGGCTCCGGCCGCGCCGCCGCCGGTTTCCACTCGCGCCAAGGGCAAGGAACAAAAACGGTCGGAAGCCGAGGCGCGCAATGTGCGTTCGCGCGAACGTCGCGAACAGGAACAACTCGTCGCCACTCTGGAAAAAGAAATCGCCAAGCTGGAAGAAAAGCAGAAGGAACTGGCCGCCGAACTGGAAAAGCCCGAGACCTACGACAAGCCCGGCCGCGCCGTGGCCGTCAATCGCGAACTGAGCACCGTCACCGAAGGCCTCGCCCGCGCCACCGCCGACTGGGAACAGGCCGCCGCGCGCGTCAACGAATTGAAGCCCGCCCTGAAACCCGACCTCGCACCTTCCTAGGCTTCACGTCCAAAGCTTCGGCGGATACTCGCCAGCCGCCACAAGCTTGAGAATGCTGGCGACCACTTGTGGTTTGTCTTCCTTGTACGTAATACCAAACCACGAAGCCGTCGTGCGCAACACCCTTACGCGAGCCGCGCCCGACGCGACCAGTTCGTTCACCGTTGTTGGAATGTAGGATTCGCTTTTCAATTCCTGTCCACTGCGGCGCAGGAAGGCAGTGAACTGTTCCCGCAGTTGCGGAAACAACGCGGGCGTAAACCCCCAAAAATTCATCGACACCAGTTCGTCGCCGCTGAACACCCGGCCTTCCGCACGCGCGCCACGCCCCTGCTTCTCGACCTTGGTCAACTCCACCACAGCCCGCAGCAGTCCGGCTGCGTCGCATTCGCAAACACCCCGCGACACGCTGCCGTGTTCCGACAAGGTGTTCCGCAACGTGTAGCCAATCATCGCGTAGTCCGTCCCGCCCGCCCGCAGAAAATCAGCCATGACCTGAAACGACTCGCGTCCATAAAAATCGTCAGCATTGATCGCGGCGAACGGTTCATGCACGGCTTCCTCCGCCATGAGGATGGCGTGCGTCGTGCCCCACGGTTTGGCGCGACCGGGCGGAACGATAAATCCGGAAGGAAGCTTGTCGAGTTCCTGGAAGACGTAATCGACGGCGACTCGTTTCTCGAATTTGCGTCCAATCGCCTCCCGAAAGGCCGCTTCAATATCCCGGCGAATGACAAACACCAGCCGCCCGAACCCTGCCCGCAAGGCATCATGGATCGAGTAATCGATGATCGCTTCGCCATGGGAGCCGACGGCGTCAATTTGCTTCAGCCCGCCATAGCGGCTGCCCATCCCCGCGGCCATGACCAGTAGGGTCGGTTGCATTTTTCCAGTCTTGCGGATTTCCACCAATCGTAACCAGCCTTCCTTAGCGGTCTTACAGCCGCCTCGTCAAGAACGACCTTCGCCGAAAGCCAGGACAGTCGCGTTTTGACAGAATTGTCCATCTTTTCCTGATCAAAAGCGTTCCCGGACGCAAAACGGCATTCGGAAAGACGCCTCACCCAATACTTTACCGTCTTCCCAGGGAATCCGGCACGCGGGATGCAGAGACAACTGCCGTCAGTATGAATAATAAGGAACCATTCACTTTTCAAGAGCCCTATCGTGGACGGTTCGGAAGCGAAGAAACCCCACATGGTAGCGCGCGCGAGAGACGTTCCTGCGGCACACGCGTCGTCCCTGACAACCCTAACGACGTAGCCCGCAGCCTGACCAAAAATCGCGCCCGCCGTGTCCCTTCACCCCGAGCCGTCCGCCTCAAGTTTCCCGAAACTCAGCGTGGACAATTCGCAACCACCGGAGCCAACCTATGAACGTCGTGGAACCATCCCTGACTCGAAACGATGAATTGCGCGCCGAACTGCGCGACGCCTGCCTGAAGGAATGCAGCGGGGCCGCCAAGTCCATCCGCCACGCCATGCAGGCCATCGCCAAAAACCCGACGGATGTCGCAACGCTGTACGAACTCTACAATCAGGTGCATTCCCTCGCGGAGAATGCGAGCGTGACGCGTCTCCTGACCATCGCGCGAATCGTGGGCGCCTTCGATGCCTTGCTCAAGCAACTCGTGGACAAACCCGACAGCGTCACGCAGTGCGTCCGTCGCACCATGGCGCAATCCATTGATTTGCTCGCCACGCTGTTCGAGGGTGAGGGGCAAGAGGTGGACCTGGCCACGGCGCGGGCATTGGCAGTCGATGACCAGCAGATTGCCTTGCGCTCCGTGATGCACGCCTTGGAAAAAGCCAACCTGAAGTCGCAAGCGTTGTCGGATCCCTCCGCGGGATTCAGCGTGGCGCAGGAATGGCAGTTTGACCTCATCGTCCTCGATCACGAAATGCCCGGCATGACCGGCGCGGAACTCTGCAAGAAATTGCGCGCCCTGCCGAACTACAAGAAGACCCCGATCCTCTTCGTCACCAGCGCCAGCGGTTTCGAACATCGCGCCGAAATCTGCCGCAGCGGCGGCACCGACGTCATCGCCAAACCATTCCTCTCCACGGAACTAGGCCTAAAAGCCCTCACCCTCATCGTCAAGTCCAGGACGACCGTCTCGTAGCGTCGTCGATCTCGATTTGACATGTAGCCGCACCCTTTAGGGTGCGCAGCCTAAAGTTTTCCTTCAAAAACTTGTAGGGCCTGCCCCGATTTTGAGATCGGGGCAAGTTTACCACGTTCACGTGGCGGCCCGCTTGCCGCCGTCAATACATTGTTCGGCGCAGGTCTCCCGACCGCGCCGCTCTGCTTTCCCGTAGGAGCGGTTTTCAACCGCGAGAGACTTGGAAATCCCATTAAGACACAGCCCGAGTTGGTGCGTTTTCATTCCAAACGAACCGGATTCATCTCTCCGGATTTTTCTTGCACAACACATTGCAGCAAAGACACATAGCTGCTGTTTTCGGAGCCAAAACAATCCGGTTCGTTTCGCAGAAACACGTGTTTCTGCAATCCCCGTTCCCCGAAATAAGCGGCTGTTTTACAGTCCCCGCCTCTCCCCTTGGGGGGAGCCGAGTTGGACGAGACGCCGTTGTCGTATACGGCAAAGGGTTAGGGTGAGGGGTAGGCCTTTATCGCGCCGCAACGTCAGCGAAGGCGGATGTCAAAGAACTGCGCCGACTATACACCTCCCCCCACGCGTTGTCCAGAAGAATTATCGATTAAAGATACACGGTCGATGGCCAAAGGTTGGTCGGTTCATCTCGCACTGCTGCCACCGTCGAGTTCCTTCCCCGAGAATTTCTCGAGGGCACGCAGCCAGGCGCTGGCCTCTGCGCCGAATGTTGCGGGCTTTTTGTAGTCGTGTTTGTCAATGAACACCCGCAATTCATCAGCCAGGGCTAGCAACGTCGCGGCTTCGTGGTCGCGAACGATCCCGCCTGTCGCTTTGTCACGAATCAGGGTACAGACTTTCTGAAAGTGTGGCAGACAAAAGCCCTCGGAGGCCAGAAATCTCTCACGGAAGTCCGGTTCACCCATGCGCAGGCAGAATTCGGCCATGGAACGATCTTCAGCATCAACAGCCGCTTGGCAGATGAGGCAGGGCTTCGCCGCCTCCAGGGCCAAACCACCGGTGATCCGACCCGCGGCTTCGCGGCAAAGGGCTTCGTAGATCAGGGCGATACCGAAGGCGTCACTCATGTGTGTGGCAAGTTCAGCATGCGCGGGACAGAACCCGAGCGAAGCCGACATCGCCTCACGTATTCCGGGATCATTGACATTTTCGTATAACAACGCATCGAGCGCATCGTGCTCAGCCTTGGCAACGAGCCGACAAAGAGGACAACCCTTCTCACTCATGGCATCCATGAGGTTGAAGAACGTGGTGTGGCGTTCGGGAGTGTGGCGTTTCATGGCAGGCGCAATTCCTTGATACGCCGGTCGAGATTGACCAGTTGCGCGGAAAGGTGCTTTCCAAAAACGTATTGGCCGCTGGCGGCCTGCTGGCATAGGTCCATCAGAACGTGGAGATTGTGACCCGCGATTCGCAGCACGTCGGCCTCAAACTCCTGCGGGTCGGGCGCGCGCAACTTGAGTTTCTTCATCTGGGCACGCAGCACTTCCAGCATCGCTTCGTGGGAAAGCGGCGCGAGTTCGAGTTGGTCGAAATCCCACAGGATCATCTTGAGATGGCCTATCTCCGACCAGGCAATGCTGCGCGTGATAACGATCATCGAGTGTGATTCGCGGACGCTTTCCAGCAATGACAACAGCTTGGGGCTAATCCAACCGACATGATCGAAGACGAAGCAGTAGTTCTTTCCGGCGGTCGCCTTGAGGATCGCGCGTTTGCGGACGATGTTGTCGGCTTTCGTTACAGTTAGATTCAATTGCGCGAGTAACGATTCGCAGGTGCTTTTCACTGTCGCTGTGTCAGCGCAGTACAGCGCACGGGACGAGTCGTGCAACATCTCCGTGACCAGCGCCGTCTTGCCAATGCCTGTTGCGCCAAAGACAATGAGATTCTTGCCCGTGCGCAGATGCTCGCGCACGACCGCCAGCTCCTTGTCCCGTCCGATGAGATTCATTGTGCCCACCGTTCCAAACACCGCAAGTCTTGTTCAATGGTCGATTCGCCCGTGGTCGTCGCGCCGTCGATCACTCCCATCCGGAGCGCGGCGACTGGCGCACTACAGTTGGCCGGCATACACGGCGCTCGCGCCGAGTTGCTCCTCGATCCGCAGCAGTTGGTTGTATTTGCAGATGCGGTCGGTCCGGCAGAGGCTGCCGGTCTTGATCTGACCGACGCCCGTGGCAACAACGATGTCGGCAATGGTGCTGTCCTCGGTTTCGCCGCTGCGGTGGCTGACGACCGCCCTGTAGCCGTTGCGTTGCGCCAGCGCAATACAATCGAGCGTCTCGGTGAGCGAACCGATTTGATTGACCTTGATCAGGATCGCATTGGCTACGCCCTCGTCAATACCATGTTGCAGGAACTTCACATTGGTCACGAAGTTGTCGTCGCCCACCAGTTGGAGTTGCTTTCCCTGACGCTGCGTTTGCAGTTTCCAGCCGTCCCAATCGTTTTCCGCGCAGCCGTCTTCGATGGAAATGATCGGGTATTTCGCCACGAGCTTCTCATAGATGTCCACCATCTCGGCGGCGCTGTGCTTCGAGCCGTCGGATTTCTTGAACACGTATTTCTTCGACGCAGCGTCATAGAACTCGCTGGAAGCGGGGTCGAGCGCGATGAACACGTCCCTGCCGGGCTTGTACCCAGCCTGTTTGATGGCGGCAACAATGACTTCCAGCGGATGCTCGTTGTCGCGGAGCGCGGGGGCGAAACCACCTTCGTCGCCGACCGCCGTACTGAGCTTGCTTGCCTTGAGCACGGCCTTGAGCGCGTGGAACGTCTCCGCGCCCATCCGCAATGCTTCGCGGAAACTCGATGCGCCCTTGGGCACGATCATGTATTCCTGAAAATCCACCGGCGCATCGCTATGCGCGCCGCCATTGAGCACATTCATCATGGGCACTGGCAACACCTTCGCATTCGCGCCGCCGAGATAACGGTAGAGCGGCAGACCGAGTTGCGCCGCCGCCGCTTTCGCTACGGCCAGCGAGACACCGAGGATGGCGTTTGCGCCGAGCTTGGATTTCGTCGGCGTGCCATCCAGCGCAATCATCGCGTGGTCGATGCCGGTCTGGTCGAGCGCGTCGTGGCCCGCAAGTTCCTTGGCAATCGTTTCGTTCACGTTGGCGACGGCTTTCAGCACCCCCTTGCCGCCGTACCGCTTCTTGTCGCCGTCGTGGAGTTCAATGGCTTCGTTCTCGCCGGTGCTTGCTCCGCTGGGTACCGCAGCCCGTCCGAGAGCGCCGCCGGTAAGCTGCACGTCCACTTCGATGGTTGGGTTGCCACGCGAATCGAGAATCTCGCGGGCCTGAATTTTGGTGATCTTGGTCACGGTTGTTTCCTCAGATAGGTTGGTTATCCATTTTTTCTGCGCGCGGCCTCCAGGATTGCCTGCGGGATCAACGCATAAAAGGCCGTGGCTTTGAGGAGCGCATCCACCGGGACGAACTCATCAACGGTGTGCGCGTAGATTTCGTTCTGCGGGCCGAAACCGATGGTCGGGATGTCGTGACGGCCGGCGGTCGCGACGCCATTGGTCGAGAACACCCAGCGACTGACACGCGGCTTCTTGCCGAGCGCGAGTGTTGCAGCCTTCACGCCGGCTTTCACGAGTGGATGGTTTTCCTCGAACACCCATGTCGGGAAGAATTTTTCCTGGCCGACTTTCAATCCCGTCCACGCGGTGGCGTCGTAGTGTAGAATCTCGACCCTGGCCTTCGCCTTCTTGACGGACGGAAGCGATTCGATTTGGCGCACGGACGACTTCGGTGCCTCGCCCTTGGTCATGCGGCGGTCGAGGTAGATGGTGCATTCATCGGGCACCGAACACTGCGACGGTGTTTTGCATTCGATGCAACTGACACACACACTGCCTTTGCCGAGGAACTTGTTGTGCTTCAGGCCGCGGTGGTTGAGTTTATCGATGTCCTGGATGATGTAACTCATCTTGGTAACGGGATTGTCACCGCGCGAAGGGTCGGAGCCGTGACAGGAGCGGCCTTTGACCGTGACCTTAATTTCCATGCGACCGCGATGGCCGCGATAAACGCCGAGATTGGTCGGCTCCGTCATAATGACGTAGTCCGGAACCATCTTCTCCTTCTCGATGATGTGCAGCATCGGCAGCCCGTCGCAGTCCTCTTCCATGACGCTGCCGACGACCCATAGCGTGTAGTCGCCCGCCAAGCCGAGTTCTTTGATCGCCTTGGCTCCATAAACCATCGACGCGACCGAAGTGCGCTGGTCGCATGAGCCGCGCCCATAAATCTTGCCGTTCTCAAACTTGCCCTTGAACGGGTCCCATTTCCACGCGCTGCGGTCGCCGACCTGGACCGTATCCACGTGCGAATCAATCATAATCTTGGTCTTACCACGCCCGATCTGGCCGATGACGTTGCCCATCTTGTCGAACCAAACCTTGTCGAAGCCCACTTTGCGCATCTCCCTGGCGATGCGTTTGCAGACCGGGCCTTCCGTACCGCTGAATCCCGGGATGGCGATGAGTTCACGCGAAAACTTGATGATGTCCTTCTCATAGCTCTTGACGATTTTGCGCACCTGCTCTGCGGATGCAGTCATGTTGTATCTCCTTCTGTTGTTAAATTTTGTCCTTATCGCATCGTCCAAAATAGTGCCGCGCCCGCGCTGAAGAGCGCCGTGCTGGAGCCGATCCGTGCGTTCTGGCTCTTACAGGAGCGATCCTACCGATATTTCACAATCAACACGCTGCAATGGGCGTGGTCGCTGATGCGGTCGGCGGTATCGCCCAGCAGTCGTCCCCACAACTCGGAATGGTCGCTGTGGCCCACCACGATCAGGTCAAAGCCGCCTTTATCGGCATAGACGAGGATGGTCTTGGCGGCATGACCGTTGCCAGTCTCGCAGCCAATCTCGATCTCATGACTTTTGGCAATCTCCTGAATCTCGCGACGACGTTCCTCGAAATACTCTGTGGCGGCTTCTGTTTCACCCTCGAATTCGCCGGGCAAATCGGAATGTCGCGGCAGCGGCTCGCGTACCCATAGCGCGGTGAGTTCCGCGCCGGATTGTTTGGCGAGCACGGCGGCCCGTTCCAATGCGGCCTTCGCCCCCTTCGATCCATCGTAACCGACGAGAATCTTCTTGAACATAATGCCTCACTTTCCAACGGGCACCGGCTGCGGCGCTTTTTTGTTTTTGATACGTTCGCTGTAGGTTCGTCCCCATTCCACCATGGTTTCAATCGTGGGCTGGAAAAACTTTTGCGCGATGAGCGTCGGCACAAATGCACTGAGGATGACCACGGTGACGAGCATCGTATACTGCGTTTGGTCAATGATCTTGTTTTGGAGGCCGAATAGCGCCGAGATCGTGCCGAACGTGAGACCGGTGGCCATTAGCAGCGTCGTGTAATTCGCCTCGCGGTTGCTCATGTAAAACACCTTGGTCAACGGCCACACGCCGATGAACTTCGTCACCAATTTCAATACCAGCAATGACATGATGATCCCGAGTGCCGACCACATCGCGGGCAGCGAAACATAAAGGCCTGCCTTGATGAAATAAAATGGCGTGAAGATCGTGAAGGCAATGGTGCGCATCCGATGTACGAGCGTTTTGTCGCGCAGAAACACGCCCGCGACGACGAGGCCAACCAGGTACGCGGGGAGGACAGCCTCGCTCTTGGCGTTGTACGCCAAGCCGCCGAGAAAGAACAGCACAAGAAAAATGAATTTCACCTCCGGCTCGCTCACACGGGTTGCCCCGAGCTTGACGATGATGAATTTGGTCCATTTGGGCATGAACCATAGCATCACCGACATGACGGCCACGAAGACCAGCAGCCAGAGGTTGAAGTTGGCAAACAGCGTTCCTAACGCGAGAACCGTCCCAAAATCCGTGATGAAACACGCCGCCAAAATGGTCTTGCCGAGTGGAGTTTCGCCAAAACCACCTTCGATCATCACCGCGTAAACCACCGCGACGGACGTGGTGGACAACGCGATGCCGGCGATCTGCGCCTGATGCAGCGGCCAACCAAGCACGAATTGCGCGAATAGCCACACTCCGGCAAACGGAAGTAAAAAGGACAGAATGCCAATGGCCAGACTGGCCCGAATGTTGGCCCGCAACGAGGCCGGATCAATCTCCGCGCCGGCCAGGAACGTCAGTACGCCGCTACCCAGCATCGCTAGAAAATTCGTCCAGTCCGTTGTTTGCAGGATGTGCTGGCCACCGCTGAAATGAATGTTGCCAACGATGACGCCCACCAGGATTTCGATGAGCGCGACCGAAACGCCGGCGCGAATGGAAATCAGGCTCGCCACAAACGCCAGCCCCATCCAGATCGCCGCAATGAACCAAATATTCTCCGTCATATATGCGTGGCTCAACTTCGCCTTCGCCGCGTCACGGTTTGTCCGTTTTGGCCCGGTATTTGATCACGTGCACTTTTTCCAACGTGATCAAGCCGTCTGATTCCATTTTGTCCAGTTCGGGCAGGAAGGCGTTGATCTTCTCCTCCTTGTCCACAATCTCAATAAGCACCGGCAGGTCTTCGCTAAGGCGCATTATCTTCGCGGTATGCAAATGCGAGCGCGCGCCGAACCCCATCGGGCCGCGAAACACGCTTGCCCCCGCGAGCCCCATCTCCCGCGCCTTCAATACAATCGCCTCATACAGCGGCAGGTGGTGCCACTTGTCTTGTTCGCCGAGATAAATCCGCAGCAGAAAGCCTTCGCCTTCGAGTTTCATCGATGTCCTCCGTGGAATCTGGTTTGGGGAAGGCTCCCGGCGAACGGATAGTGTTTGGCTCGACGGCCCGAGATCAGGCCGTTACGACCGTAGCGAGAAGCCGTTCCGATTGCGCCACCTAGCGACAACACCAGCAGTCTGAGCACCGAATCCTCCGTTTCGCTGTAGGAGTCATCAGCACCCTGCACTGTCAGGGGCGGTTGCAGGCGAACTCCATCGCCGCTATCAGTTTGACGGATGCTCCTCCAAGGCTCAAGAACAAAGCTCAACACACGTGTTTTGTCAGCCGGATACGTCCCAACGTGTGTTTTGGAACCTTGAGCTTTTCACAGTCCAGTACTAGAGCCAACCCGATTTCAAACTGTACCAGTAGCCATGCCCACCGCCTTTTGACTTCCATCGCGGGATTCCCTAGAGTGCTGCGCTTGAGGAGCGCGCATGGCTAACTGGCAAATCGTCCTGGTGAAAATCGCCGCGATGTTCCTGGTGATTGTTGTCGGCTGGGCGGTGCGACGACGCGGCTACCTGCCCGCAGAAACCACCAGCATCCTGAGCCGATTCGTCATCGACATCGCGTTCCCCGCTTTGGTGTTCACGGAAATGCTGCGCTCGGTCACGCCGGGGGCCTTGCGCGAAGGTTGGTTTGCGCCGTTGCTCATGGGCGTGCTGATCGTCATTGCCTACGGAGCGGGCTTGCTCGTCGCGCCGTGGTTCTGCCGCTCCGAACAAAAGAACACCTTTGTCTTTCTCGCGGCGATACCGAATTGGATCTTTCTGCCGCTGCCGATCGTCGCGGCCATGTACGGCGACGCGGGCGTGCGCACCCTCCTGCTCGATAATGTCGGCGCGCAACTCATGCTCTGGTCGTTTGGCGTGTGGATTCTGCATGGCGGCGTGACCCCGCGGGAAGCGGCGCGCCACATTGTGACAAATCCGGGTCTAATCGCGACGGCGGCGGGGATTGTGGTCGCGCTACTCATTCCTTCCTCCCGCAACTGGGAGATGGCGACAAGCTTCTCAGGATCACCACCGCATCTGGTCGCGAGCGCCGTGGTGCAGGCGCTCGCCATGGTCGGTAGCATGACCATCCCGGTCTCATTGCTGGCGATTGGCGCGCAACTCGGCGATCTCGAACTGCATATGCATCGTCCCTCGCGAGCGCTCTGGGGTGTGCTGCTCGCCCGTCTCATCGTCGGACCATTGCTCACGATAGTGGTTGGTTGGGTTCTGCTGAAAACGGGCCTGATCGTGCCGGAAGTCCCGCGCATGGTCGGTTATCTGATCGCGACGATGCCCGTGGCGATTTCGTGCAGCATGTTCACCGAACGTTTTGGCGGCGACGTGTCGCTAAGCGCCCAGGGGATTTTCTACAGCACCCTCTTCAGTTTGCTCACGGTACCCGTGATCTTCTTTTTCATCCAGCGCCTGGGACTGTAGCGAGCCCGCAAGGCCCGCCTGTGGCAACTTTCCAGCGTTGTGGTTGTTACAACAGTGGGATAAAATTCGTGACTGTGTTGAATCGTGCCGGTCTCTTCAGCGCGCCGGTGGCCCTGGCCATCGTGGCGCTGTTTTGCGCGTTGCTGTCGGGCTACCACGTCGCGTCGTATGACGGAATCGACGAGAACGGCTACCTGATCACGGCCAGGAGCCTCGCGACGAAGGGTGACTCGGGAAAAGTGTTGGATGACCCGAACGAGTTCGTCAGCGGCAACTACGTGCTGGCCGACAACGGGAGTTATTACGGGAAATATCCCCTGGGCTACCCGGCGTTATGCGTGCTGGCCTACAAACTCGGCGGACCGACAGCCGTCTTTCTCGTAAACCCGATCCTCGCCGCGCTCGCGGTGCTGGGAACATTTTTTCTCGGACGGGCCATGCTGGGCGAGTTTGCCGGCGCCTTGGCCGCCATCCTCCTCGCGACGAATCCGCTGCACGCCTATTTCGCCAACTCCGCGCTAAGTCACTCCGGCTCGATCTGCTTTGCGGTCTGGGGAATGTTTTTCTTGTGGCGATGGACAGAATCTGGCGGGAAATGGAACGCGTTCCTCGCCGGTGCGTTGTCGGCCTATGCGAGCACCGTGCGCTACACGGACGGCCTGTTGGTGTTGCCGATCATTGCGATGGTGGCGTGGCGATACTTCAAGGTGGAAGCACCAGCCGATCTGCAACCAGTCGCCCGAGAGTTTATCTTGATGATCGTCTCGGCGCTCATCGCCGTGATGCCACTGTTGATTCATCATTGGAGGGCATTCGGTGCGCCGTGGGTGACGGGTTACTCGTTGTGCGGCGAGTCGACGGGTTTCGGTTGGAAGTTTTTCAAGGAAAACTGGTGGCTCATGCTCACTCGCATGGACACGGGTGGGTTGATCCTGCTGTTCCCGCTCGGACTCGTGGGGCTGGCGTACCTGGCCATTCACGATGCGAAGCGCGGCCTGTTGCTCGGGTTGTGGGCGGTGCCGGGATTGTTACTGTACAGCGCCTACTACTGGGCGCCGCAAGGGGATGGACCGGGATACGTGCGTTTTTTCGTCAGCGTATTTCCGCCATTGATCCTCAGCGCGCTGGCTCTCCTGTGTTACGCGGTGCGGGCGCGGCCGTGGTGGTGGGAGGTGGGACTGGGCGCGTTTGTGGCCGTCGTGGCGACGGCGAACCTGCGCGAAGCTACCCACCAACTCAACCGCCAGATGGACCGGCTCCTGTTCGACAAGGAGACGTCCGAGAGGGTACGTGAAAAACTGAAGGATGGCGCAGTGATCGTGGCGAGCGATCGCTTGTTGAATTTCATAGAGTTCGCCGGCGACTGGCATCTCTACCCGTTGGAGACGTTCGACCGGGGCGCGATCCAAAACAGAATCAAGAACCTCAAAGACAACGATCCGCGCCCGTTCCAGCGTCGCAAGGCGGAGAAGCTCGCCGAGACCCGCGGCCAGAAGTCCGATTCGAATCTCACCCAGGAGCAACGCGACCTCATCAAGAAGCAGCTGACAGCCGGCCGTGAGGTTGCCATGATCATGCCCAAGGACTCGTATCGACGTGCGCGTGGACGGCTGGGAGACAAGTTCGAATTTGACCCGTTGACCGAGTGGACGGAGATTCGCTACGGCGCAAAGGATACTGACTTGAACTACACCGCGTGGGCGCTCTACAGAATCAAATCACGGACGTCAAAACCCGCGAGTGTGGCTGACTTGGAACAACAGATTGACGAATTGGACGCCAGGCAGCGGGATGAGCGAGCAGATTTCGACGCGCGCTTTCCCGGCGGGCAGGCGGCATGGGCGAAGGTGCAGGATACGGAACACGACTTGCGCGATCTACGGGAAAAATTGAAAAAGGCCACGCCGAAGTCGCCGCCACCTGTGCCAAAGGCCGCGGCTGTCACGACCAATGTACCGGTGGCGACTCTCGCAATAAATCCCAACGAGGTGAAAAAGTGAAAGAGAATCCACGGCAAGGGCAGGGGATGCAGGGCTTCACCCTGGTGGAATTGCTTGTCGTCATCGCTATCATCGGGCTGCTGGCGTCGCTCTTGATGCCGTCACTGGGAATTGCCCGCAGAAAGGCCCGGGCCGCCGGCTGCATCAACAACCTGCGCCAACTCGGCATCGCGGCGCAAATGTACGCCGACGACTCGGGCGGTCAACTGGCGGCCTTGAGCGGAATTTTCCCGACGTGGAGTTCCCTCGGCAGCGGCACGCAGGCCTGGAGCCAACTTTTGTTTCCATATCTGAAAACCACAAAAGTTTACCTCGATCCCGACCGGCCCCCGTGGATGCCCGAATTGCCGGTGGCGTACTATCTGAACCTCCTGCCGGCCTATGTGGAGGCAGGATCGCCCGGCAAGGGGATTTATGCGATCGATTTCCGACAGATCAGCAATCCTTCGGCGTTCATCCTGATGAGCGAGGACCTCTTCATCAGCCCGATACAGGAGATCGACCCAACCGATGAGACGGCCGACCGCACGGGATTCAGCACCACTTCCGGCAACTATCCGCCGCCGCACCTTGGCTATGCCAATTTTCTCTTTGCGGACGGGCATGTCGCGCCGTTCAACCATTTCGACGTGACGCAGATGACCTACTGGTACGACAAGATGGCCAACTGGCAGTGACATGAAAGATAACTGGAAACTTTGGCTCGCGACGATCGCCTGTGTGGTCGTCGTGGCGTTCTGTGCGCGGCGCGCTTACGTTGCCTTTCACGCCGCTCCACCCGATTGGATCCGACAGGAGGACCGCATCGGGTCCGCACTCAGTAAGGACGACCGATTGAAAGTCGCCTGGGAGAAATTCAGCGGTCTGCTGGGAGTCGCCCGAATCGAAGCCGAGCAGCGACAACTGCCCATTGGCACCGTTTCGCTTGTCGCGCTCGAAAAGAGCGGCACCGACGCGGTCTCCATCGTGACGCAGCCGGTGGTGAACCAGGGATTCAATCCTCTCCAGAATGCCCAAGCGTCCCTTGGAGGCGACGAGAAAAATTTCGTCGGTTTTTACACGACCGCCGGTGAACCGATTCCCTTTACCATCGTGCGAGTGAAAGGCCGACCGCGAAGCCCGCCGGTGACCTTGCATCTCAGCAGCGCAATCGCGCCCGGCGGGACGCAATTTGTGATGCGCGTCGAATGGCGGCGCGCCCCGGTCACAATTGGCAAGGATGGGAAGTTACAGGCGGGGTTGGGACGTTTCCCGCGGACACCCGATGCGGTTTACACACGCGCGGTGAGACTGCCGTCCGGCAGCGTGATCGTTCGCACGGTTCCGGCCAAGACGGCCACGGTGTCGGTCGATGCGGCCCCGTTGGTATCGTGGGTTGGCACCGCGGCCAACGCGAATGCGCCGATGAGCGTCGTCTTCACTTTGCCCAAGCCGTGATGGCTTGCCTGACGGCCGCCTCCACTTCGTCCACCTGAATCGCCGCAAAACTTCGCCGCCAGTACTTCGCTTGTGATTCCCAGCGCTTTCGTGGAACAGACTTTGTCACGATGACCGTCTTTTCCGTCAGGGGACGCCAGCGAGTCGGTCCGTAAATCGGCGCGGTGCGGCCAAAGATCACCACGACCGGGCAACCAACAGCCGCCGCGAGATGACTCGGTCCTGTATCCCGCGTGACCAGCACGCGCGCGTGTTTGAGAAGCCAGCCCAACTCGCCAAGGTCCGTTTTGCCCATGAGGTTGAGAAACCGGGAAGGGATGCGATTGTCGGCCTCGGTGCCGATGAAAACCGGCAACAGCCCGTGACCGCTCTGCAGCTTGTCGGCCAGGCACAGGAAATACTCGATCGGCCAGCGGGCCACCGGCGAATGCGCCGAGGGGTTCAGCACGGCGAATGGCATGGATTCCAACGGCCACGGCAATTTGGTCCGGAGTGAACCGAGCGCCGATTCAGAAAGATGTACATTTGCTTCCAGTCGTGCCGGCACACCAACGCCGATCAACTTAAGCAAATCAAAGTTGCAGGCCGCTTCATGTTTCAACCCCTCCGCGCGTCGGTCTTCGAGCGAATGCGTGAGATGTCTGCCCGGAGATTTCTGGCGGTACCCGATCCGAATGGGAACAGCAGCGCGCTGTGCAGCCAAATAAACTTCCTTGTCGGGATGCAGATGGACGATTACATCCGGCGTGAGGCGCGCAATCTGTGTCGGATCAGAGATGAAGCCGGCCAACTCAGGATGTTTCTCCAGCAATGGCCGCATCCGCTCCGCCGCCAAAAAGTAGATTTCACCCCGGGGAAACGCCTCGCGAAGCGGCGCGAGGCACGAGGTGGAGATAATCACGTCGCCCACGCGGTCAGGACGCGCGATCAGCAGGCGGGCGTCAGCGTTGAGTGTGAGCGGTTGCATTAGTGAGTTGTCCCCAGGAAACCAGGGAGAGCGTGGCATGCCAGAGCCGACGGAGGTTGTACCGCCAGGGTTGCGTGGCGAATCGCAGCAGGTAGTTCGCGGCGGCAAGGCGCCGATCGCGTGGCGTCAGTGAACGCTGAATTTCCGCCTGCCACCGCGCCAGCAGCCGCTGTTCGTTCGCTTCATTGAACGCGTGTCGGCCCGCGGATGAACTGCCGTGATGGAAAACGATGCTTTCATTCGCGACATAATGCCGGTGACCCGCGCGTCCGAGCCGCAAGCACAGATCCACATCCTCGCTGCCGTTGATGTATTGCTCGTCAAAACCCCCGGCTTCCAGGAACACCGATTTCTTGATGAGGCAGCACGCCGTCGTGACCGCGCGCCACTCGGTGTAGCCGCGGTACGGTCGGAAGGGGAAGTATTTCCCAAAATGCCACGGCACGCCATTGTCGCCGAAGACGAAGCCCATGTGATCGTACCGCCCCGTGGACGGATTGCGCTGGACGATCACATGGGCTTCGTCTTCGGCGACAATGGC
>Ga0224557_1000462_pt1 | contig 45651 bp, 39 predicted proteins | sample 714S31014metaG_FD_180677 | JGI IMG/M metagenome (GOLD analysis project Ga0224557, IMG submission 180677) | Peat soil microbial communities from Stordalen Mire, Sweden - 717 S3 10-14 | ecosystem: Environmental > Terrestrial > Soil > Wetlands > Peat | place: Sweden: Norrbotten County, Stordalen...
GCGTCCAGCAATGCCAACGCGCGTCTCCGCCGGTCCTCCAGAAGACCGGCGCTTCCCTTCAGCCGGGGCATAGGTATTCTGAACCTCAATACCCATTATTGCATTATTTATGCAGGAGTCAATAAAGACCCCTGCTCCCTCCGTTACGAGCGGATAACTGGTGGCCAACACAAGTGTGAACAGGCCCTAGAGCATTTTCACTGATGGTATAACGAATCCGCCGTGCCCCATCCTTTTCACGTTCTTTGTGAAAAGGGTGGGAAACCACGAAACCCACCCTATTGGAATAGTGAAAACGCTCTTGCTCCCCCAACTCCGCTAACCCCGCTAGCTCCGCTCGAAAACCTGCGCAGACCAGCCGTCGCAAGCGATCTTCGTAACGGCCTCCTGTTCGGCGCCACCGGTGAGGGCCTCGAGCAGCTCCGTCACGGTTTTTCCTGAGCGGGGATCGCGAAGATGGGGCGCAATCTCGTGGAGCGGGACCAGAACAAAGGCGCGCTCGGCCAGGCGCGGGTGCGGCACGTCGAGTCCGAATTCGCCGAGAACCAGATCGTCGTAGAAAAGAATGTCCAGGTCGAGCGTGCGCGGGCCGTTTGCGGGGCTGACGGCGCGGTCGCGGCCGAAGTCGAGTTCGAGGGCGAGCAGAGCGTTCAGCAATGCGCGCGGCGAGAGCCCGGTTTCAAGCGCGACCACGGCGTTCACAAAGCGGGGTTGATCGCGGAATCCGACCGGCGCGGTGGAGTAGAACGAGGAGCGCGCGGCGATGCGGCCGAGTGCGGCCAAACGCTCAGCGGCCGCGGCCAGCGTGGCCTCAGGCGCACCGGCGGAGCTGGGAAGGTTGGCGCCGAGCGCGATGGTTGCGAGGGGCATGCTGATAAGAGAGTAGCGGAGTTGGCGGAACTAGCGGGGTTAGCGGAGCTAGAACTGCGGCAGGCTGACAAGTTAGCGAGTCTGCGAGAATTCGAAAGAGACGCGAGATCGAACAAAAACAGCAAGTTGGCGTCGCTTGCCGCGACGTGGCAAGTTCGCAGGCTGGCATTGCATCGTCCGCTGAATCTGGTAGCATCGGACTTCGGAGAATTTGCCTATGGACGCATTGACGACTGCCGGGCTGGGAGCCCGGCGCAACGAAGACATCGCGCTCGACCTGATGAAGTTTGTGGCCGGCACGGCAGGCGTGGGCAAGCCGGCAACGCCTTCCACGGGCTTCACCGGCACCAGCGCCGCCAAGCCCGAGGAGCACGTGAACCAGTTGCTCGAGCTCTACAGCCGCTGCCTCAAAGCCGTTCAAGGAAACGGGTAACAGAAAGAGGCGGCGCAATCGCAGGCGATCGACAACTACGCGTGGCCGTGGCCGGCGCCGGAGCCTTCGGGCGCAACCACCTGCGTGTGCTGCGCGAGCTCGAGACCGAAGGCGCGGGCGTGGTGCTGGTGGCGGCCGTCGAGCCCGGCGCGGCGCGTGCCGATGAGGCGGCGAGGCAGTACGGCATTCCCGTCTTCGCAAGCATAGACGCACTGCTCAAGGCCGATTTGAAGCTCGATGCCGCGGTCGTGGCCGTGCCCACCGTCAAGCATTACGAGGTGGCGTCGCAGCTGCTCGACGCGGGCCTCGATCTGCTGATCGAGAAGCCGCTGGCGGCAACTCTCGCGGAAGCCGATGCGCTCCTCCAAAACCAAAAGAATATTGTCCAGCCGGGGCACCTGGAGCGATTCAACCCGGCGGTATTGGCCGTAGAGCCCAACCTGACACGCCCCATGTTTTTTGAGGCGCACCGGCTAAGCGTTTTTACGCCGCGCGCGCTTGACGTGGACGTGGTGCTCGACCTGATGATTCACGATCTCGATATTGTGCTCACCTTTGCAAAATCTCCAGTCCGCGAGGTGCGCGCGGTCGGCCTGCCGGTGGTCTCGCCTAAAGTGGACATTGCCAACGTGCGCGTGGAGTTCGAGTCGGGCTGCGTGGCCAACTTCACCGCCTCGCGCGTTTCCACGGAGCGCGTTCGCAAGCTGCGCTTCTTCGAGCCTCGCCAGTATGTGTCGATCGACTACGCGCGGCGCGATGTGCTGGTGATCCGCATCGACCCCCTTGCGGGGGGGCGGACTTTTGGACAAGATTCATCGGGTGAGGCAGTAGTGCAAGCCGCCGCTCAATTCCTCTCCACCGGCAAGCTCGACGCCGCAACCATCCAGGCGCTGCTCACATCGGGCCAGATTCCCGCTGGACTGCTGATGAAGATTGCCGCGGCCAAAAACGATCCCGAAAAACTGAAGGAGATTGCCATGGGCTTGGCCGCGCATCACGCCGAGTCCCAAGCCGAGCCCCATGACGGCCCCGCGCCGGGCTTGAGCATTGTGAAGCCGGAAGTCACGCCGGGCGAGCCGCTGAAGCTCGAACTCCTCTCCTTCCTCGAATCGGTCCGCACGCGGCGTCCGCCAAGAGTTACGGCGCAGCAGGGACGCGCGGCGCTGGAACTGGCCCTCACCATTCAGGCGCAGATGGCGGCGCACGCCGAGCGTGCGGGGCTGGGGGATTTCTTCAAAGGCAGCTTTTAGCTCTTCGCTTCCGGGGCTTGCTCGCAGAGTGTGTGCGGTGCGTCGAATGCGCCGCAAGCCGTTATCCTGCTGGTTCTTCTTCCCCGCATTTTCACCGCTTCATCGTGGTCAAAGAGTAAAGTAGCGGACGGGGCACTTCCTCGCGCCAATGTTGGAGTTACCACGCGCGGGGGGCGAGTGCTATCATCGCGTGCCAGGAGGCGAACGTGGCTCTGAGCGATTTCATCAGCAAGCAATTTATTCGCGTCATCCAGTGGAATGAGAACGTGGAGGGCGTGATGTCGTACCGCTATCCCATGCAGGACATGGAGATCGAAAACGGCGGCCAGTTGACGGTGCGCGAGTCGCAGTTGGCGCTGTTCGTGAACGAGGGCCGGATCGCGGATGTCTTCGCGCCGGGCATGCACCGGCTCACCACGCGCAACATGCCCATCTTGACTGATTTAATGAACTGGAGCAAGGACTTCGAGTCGCCGTTCAAGTCGGACGTGTACTTCTTCTCGACGCGGCTCGAGCTCGACCAGAAGTGGGGCACGCCCGCGCCGATTACCACGCGCGACAAGGAGTTTGGCGTCATTCGCCTGCGCGCCTTCGGAAACTACGCCTATCGCATCGCCGATCCGCGCAAGTTTTTTACGGAAGTCACCGGCACGCGCGAGGCCGTCTTTGCCGCGGACCTGGAAGGGCAGTTGCGCACCACCATCATCGCCCGGCTGACGGCCATCTTCGCCTCGAGCGAGATCTCCTTTGTCGATATGGCCGCGAACCTGGGCGCGCTCACCGAGAAGGTGACGAACGACTTGAAGCCGAGCTTTGCCGCGCTGGGCTTGGAGCTGAACCAGTTTGTGGTGGCCACTGTCTCGCTGCCCGAGGACCTGCAGAAGATCATGGACCAGCGCATTGGCATGAGCATGGCCGGCGATGTGACGCGGCTGACGCAGTTCGAAGTGGCCGAATCGATGGAAGAGGCGGCGCAGAATACCGGCGGCACGGCGGGCATGGGCGTGGGCCTGGGTGCGGGCGCGGCCATGGCGCAGGCGCTCATGGGCCAGGGAATGCCGGGCCAGGCGCGCGGGGGGACCGTGGCCGGCGCCGCGCCGGCTGCGGGAACGGCGCCGGCCGCGGGATCCAAGTTCTGCATCGAGTGCGGCAAGCCGATCGCGGATCGGGCAAAGTTCTGTCCTGAATGCGGGAAGCCGCAATGAACTGTCCATCCTGCGGAGCGCCTATGCAGTTAGCGGGCGGGCTCGCCAGCCTGCGCTGCGACTATTGCAAGAACTTGTACAACACCGCGCCGGACGACCAGGGCGTGCGCTATCTGGATGAGCTGGAGGAGTTGCTCTGCCCGGCGTGCACGCTTCCGCTGTGGAATGCCACTTTCGCGAATGTGCCCCTTCGCGCCTGCAAGAAATGCCGCGGCATCCTGGTGGCGATGGGCGCGTTCGAGGAACTGATCGCGCAAGCGCGCGCCGAACACACTGGGTCGGAGTCTCCCCTGGCCGGCGACGGCAGCGACCTGAGCCGCAGGCTCGAGTGCCCTCAGTGCCATCACCCCATGGATACGCATTTCTACTACGGCGGCGGCCATGTGGTGATGGAGGATTGCGAGCGTTGCGAACTGAACTGGCTCGATGGCGGCGCATTGCAGCGCATTGCGCACGCGCCGCATCCGGAAGAAGCGGTGGATTGAGGCCGGCAGAGTGCCGAGCCTTCTTCTCAGAGCTGGCTGTATAAATCCCGCTTTGAAAGGGCACGGCTTTACAGGCTGCGGAAAAACTCGTTCAGCAAGAGGCTTTGTAACAGGGCACGAGTTTACTCGTGCCGCAAACGCCGAAAAATGAGTGAGGGGCTTTAGCCCCTGCGGGAACTCCGATCAAGAATTCGTTCGCTGTTCGCCGTTTTTCCGCAGCCTGTTTAGCCGTGCCACGAAGTGCGCATAAAGATGGGGGTTTTAACCCCTGAGGGAAGTTTTTTCTCCGCCTCGAATTATCTGTGCAACCAGTTCGAGGGTCTCGTCACAGCGCCCGGCCACCAGCGGCGCGCGCGTTGGCAATACGCTTCGTACTCCGGGCCGAAGGCGCGCTTGAGCGTCGGCTCCTCGTAAAGCACCACGAACAAATGCGTGGTCAGCAAAAACAGCGCGACAAAGCCCAGCAGTTGGATGGATTCAAAGAAAAGCGCCGCGCCGCCCACGGCGAGCGCCGCGCCCACATACATGGGGTTGCGCAGAAAGCGATAAGGGCCGCGAACCACGAGTTTGCGCGGCGGGTCGAAGGGCGCAGGTGTGCCTTTGCCCATCCATGCAAAGGCGCAGACGCAGGAAAGCGCGACTAGGGCTCCGCCAGCGCCGACCGCAATGCCTGCGATCTGCGGCCATGCGTACACGGCAGGCCGCGCAATGCCGCTCCACGCCAGCAGCCGCGCGGGAAGGTAGATGAGCACGAAGCCGATAAAGAGGGTGGCGTAGGTGATGGTGCGAGCGATTACGAACATAGTGACCTCCTGCGACTCAGGCGATGCCGAGCTCGCGGTTCAAGAAGCCGACGACGTACTTCCAGACGAGATAGTACGCGGCCACGCCAAAGCAAAAGCCGGCCGCAATCAGGGCGTAGGGCAAAGGAACGGACTGGAACCAGGTGGCGGAGGTTGCGCCCAACTGGAGCACGCCCAGGCAACGTGCCGCAACGGCTCCGCAGGGAAGCAGCAAAAAGGGCAGCAGCGCCCCGTGCACGCCAACGTTGAAGTGAGTACGCGCATGGCTGGCCAGCCAGAGCACATTCCACAAGCCCCACACCGCCGGTACCAGCGCCATGGGAAAGATGAGCCCGCGCTCAATGGGGACGGGAAGCTGGAACACGAGCCGCACCACGATAAAGGCTGTGAGCATCAGCGGAAGAATGAGAGTGGTCACGAACACTCCCGCAAGATAAGCGCGAAGGTAGGGGTGGTTGTTCATGTTGGGCCTCCTTTCAAGTCGGCCGGTTGTCAGTTCATAGTTTTTAGTTCGTAGTTCGCAATTCCTGTCGCCCGCAATGGCCCACAAACTACGAACTGTGAACGAAGAACTGCGAACTGTCTTTCACAGGTAGTAAAGAAACACCGGGATCGTCGCCGGAAACGAGACGGTGAAAACCGCAAGCCCGCCGAGCAGCGCCCAATCGAACCAGGGCACCGATTGAAAGGTTGCGCGGCGCGGCGTGACGGCATCTTCATCCAAACGGCGCAACACCGCGGGCCACAAATCGCGCTCCGGCTCCGCGTCCGCCGCAACCGGCGGCAGCGCCTCTTTGAGCAGTTCCTTCATCCGATTCTGATCGTGTGCATTCATGGCGTGATTCCCTGCTGTTCCAGATCCTTTCTCAACAATCGAAGCGCGCGAAAGACGCGTAGTTTGACGGCGCCGACGGAAATGCCGAGCGCCGCGGCGATCTCTTTGTGCGGCTGCTCCTCCACCACGGCCAGAACCGCCGCCGCGCGCAGGCTGGGCGGCAGCCGGGCGAAGGCCAGCGCGGTCCTGCTGCGGATCTCGGCCGCGATGCCGGGATCTCCCGCGGATGCCGAGGGCAAAGCGCCGGCCATCTCTGCTGTCAGCTCCACCTCCGGCCGTTGCGCGCGCAACCAATCGAGCGCCGCGCGTGTGGCGATGCGCCGCGCCCAGGGCGCAAACGGCCGCTCCGGCTCAAATCGGTCGCGCGCGCGATGGATACGCCAGAAGGTCTCCACCGTAAGCTCTTCCGCCGTGGCCGGGTTGCGCACCATGCGCAGAATCCAGCCGAAGACGGAGCGCTGATGCTCGCGGAAGAGCGCCTCGAAGGCCTCGAGATCGCCCTCGCGGAAGCGATGCAACACGCCGCTCGTCACGAGGCTCGATCCGTTGGGCATCCTTCTTCCCTTCCTAACCAGGCTTACGGGAGCTTTGGCAGAAAGGTTACACGAATGAGCGGAGCTAGCGGGGTTAGCGGCGTTTGCGGAGCCAGGTCCTCGAACCGCACACAAGAGCGATCTTCCCCGCGCACGCCGGTTTGACACAGCCGCAAACCGCCCTTTAGAGTTGGCCCCTGAGGGCAGCAGAGATTGCGCCGTTTGATCTCGGGGCGCGCGCGGGCTGCCTTCATCCGGGGGACAAGGACCATGGTTCGAATGCGATTGGTGGCGGGAGCATTGTTGTGTTTGGGTGCGGCGGGTTCACTTTGGGCGCAGGATTCTGGGAAGCCCGCATATCTGGACCCGAATCTGCCGGCGGAGCAACGCGCAGCCGACCTGGTGAAGCGCATGACGCTCGAGGAAAAAGCCAGCCAGCTGGTGAACCAGGCGCGCGCCATTCCGCGTCTTGGCGTGCCCGCTTACGACTGGTGGAGCGAGGCGCTGCACGGCGTGGCCACAGTCGGAGTCACGGAGTTTCCCGAGCCCGTTGGCCTGGCGGCCACCTTCGATACCCAGAGCGTTCATCAAATGGCAACCGCCATCGGCATCGAGGCGCGCGTCATTCACGCGCAATCGGTCGACGCCAACGGCAACAGCGAGATCTTCCACGGGCTCGATTTCTGGGCGCCCAACATCAACATCTTCCGCGATCCCCGCTGGGGACGCGGCCAGGAGACCTACGGCGAGGATCCCTTCCTCAGCGCGCGCATGGGAGTCGCCTTCGTCACCGGAATGCAGGGCGACGATCCGCGCTATTATCGCGTGATCTCCACGCCCAAGCATTACGCCGTGCACTCCGGACCGGAGTCCACGCGCCACACGGCCGCGGTCGCGGTGAGCAAGCACGACGAGCTCGATACCTATCTTCCGGCATTTCGCGCTACCGTGACTGAGGCTAAGGCCGGCAGTGTGATGTGTGCCTACACCGACCTCAACGGGCAGCCGGCCTGCGCCAATGAATTCCTTCTTGAGGACCAGCTGCGCGGCAAATGGGGATTTCAAGGCTACGTGGTCTCCGATTGCGGCGCCGTACGCGATATCTTCGAAACCCGCCACTTTGAACCCACGCAGGAACAGGCTTCCGCCGTGAGCCTCATGCGCGGCATGGACAACGAGTGCATCGATTTCCGCGCCAAGGTCACCGGCAACCACGATTACAAGCCGTATCTCGACGCCGTGAAGGACGGCTACCTGAAGGAGAGCGCGATCGACACCGCGCTGCTGCGGCTATTTACCGCGCGCATCAAGCTGGGGCTCTTCGACCCGCCGCAGATGGTGCCCTACACCAAGATCGACTCGAGCGAGCTGGACAGCGCCGAGCATCGCGCCCTGGCCCTCAAGCTGGCCAACGAGTCGCTAGTCCTGCTCAAGAACGACGGCACACTGCCGCTTCAAACCACCGGAACCAGGATCCTGGTCGTGGGTCCGCTTGCTGAGCAAACCCGCATGTTGCTCGGTAACTACAACGGCATTCCCACGCACACGGTATCGATCCTGGAAGGGCTGAAGCAGGAGTTCGCCGGCGACAGCATCAACTACATCGAGGGCACAGGCTTCCTGAGCAAGCACGCTCAGCCAGTACCGAACGCGCTGTTCTCGATCGACGGACATCCCGGCGTCAAGGCCACCTATCTGAACCAGAACATCGTGAGCTTCTACGTCGAGCACCCGAAAAACACGGCCACATTGGCCACGCGCATCGAGCCGGGAATCGATGTTGCGGCGCAGCCGCTGCCGGCCGAAGCGGCAACGGCCGATCCGCTCACCGTGCGCTGGGAGACCACGCTAACGCCCACGGAAACCGGCGACTTCAACCTTGGCGTTGAGACCGATGGTTTCTTCAGGGTCTTTCTCGACGGCAGGCCGGTGACGATGGCGAATTATCCGCACGGCGTGGAGACGGTAACCGGGAAGGCGCATTTCGAGGCCGGCAAGCCTTGCAATCTCGAGGTCGACTACCAGAGGACGGCCAACACGGCGCCGCACCTCAAGCTCGTATGGGGCAAGATCGATCGCAGCGTCGACCCGGCAGTGGCCGCGGCAGCGCAGAATGCCGATGTTGTCGTCGCCGTCGTGGGCATCACCAGCGAACTCGAGGGTGAGGAGCTGAAGAATGTGAGCGAGCCCGGCTTCATGGGCGGCGATCGCACCAGTCTCGACCTGCCGGAGCCCGAGCAAAAACTTCTTGAGACTCTCGCCGCCACCGGCAAGCCGCTCGTGGTTGTCCTCACCAACGGCAGCGCGCTGGCCGTCAACTGGGCCAATGCGCACGCGAGTGCCATCCTCGACGCGTGGTATCCCGGCGAGGAAGGTGGAACCGCGGTGGCGCAAACCGTCTCCGGCAAGAACAATCCCGCCGGGCGCCTGCCCGTCACGTTCTACAAGGATGTGAGCCAGTTGCCGCCCTTCGAGGACTACTCGATGAAGGGGCGCACCTATCGCTACTTCACGGGAACGCCGCTCTATCCCTTCGGCTACGGCCTCAGCTACACCAAGTTCTCGTATAGCAAGTTAACGGTTCCCGCTGCCGCAGTCGAGGCCGGCCAGCCCGTTATTGTTGAAGCCACCGTGACCAACACCGGCACGCGCGCCGGCGATGAAGTGGCGCAGCTTTATCTCGAATTTCCGGCCGTGCCCGGCGCGCCGCTGCGCGCGCTGCGCGGATTCGAGCGCGTGCATCTGGAGCCGGGTGCGTCGCAGACTGTGCACTTCGAGCTGAAGCCACGCGACCTGAGCATGATCACTGAGGCCGGCGAGCCGATTGTGGCCGAAGGCACGTACACAATCTCCGTGGGCGGCGGCCAGCCGAAGACCGGCGCGCCGTCCGTCGCGGGAACCTTCACGGTGAAAGGTACGCTCGCGCTTCCGGAGTAAGTGACTTGAAAAAAGCAAGATGGGCGCACTCGCATGGGGAAGCGCCCATTTCGGCACAATCCTTGTCAAGCCCCTTCCCGAAATCCGTCCCAAACGAAGGAGCCATCCGCCTGAGTTCCTGTAAGTCTTTATATTTCAATCAGATTCATCGTCCATTTACGCGCGCGAAACTCCCCGTTCACAAACCGGAAGGCCCCATCTTCCACACTTCCCGAGCTGCCGGGTTTAAACTTATCTGTAACCCGGTGCCAACTTCCTCATGATCGGGTAGGCAGCCGTTCAGGATTGCGGTTGTTGAGGTTTTATGAATGCCATTTTCGCCGGCTCGTGTTTCTCCCGCCAGAATTCATCTCTATTTCATTTGAAAATTCACGCCGTTGTTGTGTGTCCATCCGGGAGGCCCAGACGGATCCGGAATTTCTCCGGCCGAACTGGAGATTTCTGATGGCCGATCTCGCGACGGCAGTTCATATCATTCCCAGCTCTCCCTCTCTTCTCGAGCGGCGGCTCACCAACCGCCGCAGCCCGGCAGGCATTTGGGTCTTCGTGCTGGCCCTCGCGGCCGGCCTCGGATATATCGGCGTTCACGTCGCCCACGACCTCGATAACGTGACCGTGACCGGCATCGGGCCCTATCTGCTGCTGGGCCTGGCGCTCACCATCGCGCTCGGATTCGAATTCGTGAACGGCTTTCACGATACCGCCAATGCCGTGGCCACGGTGATCTACACCAACTCTCTGCCACCGCAAATCGCCGTGGTGTGGTCGGGAGTGTGCAACTTGGCGGGAGTGCTGCTCTCGTCGGGCACTGTTGCTTTTGCGGTCATCACGCTCTTGCCCGTGGAGCTGATTCTCAAGGTAAGTTCCGGCACCGGCTTCGCCATGGTCTTCGCGCTGCTGATTGCCGCCATCCTGTGGAACCTGGGCACGTGGTGGTTCGGCCTTCCCGCGTCGAGCTCGCACACCATGGTCGGGTCCATCATCGGCGTGGGGCTGGCCAGCCAGTTGATGAACCTGCACGGCAGCGCCTCCGGTCTCGATTGGAGCCAGGTGACCCGGGTTCTCGAGGCCCTGTTGATCTCGCCTCTGTTGGGCTTTGCGCTGGCCGCGATCCTGCTTCTCCTCTCCAAGCGCTTCCTCCGTTTCCCGGCGCTCTACCAGGCCCCCAAAGGCAGCCAGCCGCCCCCGTGGCCGATTCGCGCGCTCATGGTGGGCACCTGCACCGGCGTCAGTTTCTTCCACGGATCGAACGACGGGCAAAAGGGCATGGGCCTCATCATGCTGATTCTCATCGGCACCGTGCCCACGGCCTACGCGCTCAACCACGACACCAGCCCGGCGGACGTGCAGAGTTTCATCGCGGCCTCCGCGCAGGCGGGGCAGATCCTCGACCGGCATGTCGAGCCCAACACGCCCGATCCCGATGCCCGCACCGAAATCACCAAATACATTGAGACCAGGAAGCTGCAGCCCACGACGCTCCTCGCGCTCAGCCAACTGGTGGACGAGCTGAACCGCGAAGTCTCCGCGTACAAAACCCTCAAGGCGATTCCGGCCCAGGCGCAGTCTACCATCCGCAACGATATGTACCTGACCGGCCGCGCGCTGCGCATGATGGACCCGGCCCACGATCCCGCCTTCAGCTCCGAGGAGCGTACTGCGCTGAAGAACTACCAGGGTATGCTCGACAAGGCCACCAAGTTCATCCCCATTTGGGTCAAAGTGGCTGTTGCGCTGGCGTTGGGCCTGGGCACCATGGTGGGCTGGAAGCGCATCGTGGTCACAGTCGGCGAGAGGATCGGCAAGGAGCAGATGACCTATGCCCAGGGCGCCAGTGCGGGACTGATCACCATGGCCACCATCTTCGCCGCCGATACCTGGAGCCTGCCAGTTTCCACTACGCACATCCTCAGCTCCGGCGTCGCAGGCACCATGGCCGCCAACGGCAGCGGCCTGCGCTGGTCAACGGTGCGCGCCATTGCAGCCGGGTGGGTCTTCACGCTGCCGGCCGCGGCGCTGCTCTCCGGATCGCTCTACCTGCTCTTCCACGCCATCTTCTAGGAGCCGTTTCGTAGCTCCGTTTTGAAAGGGCACGGCTTCAAAGGCTGCGGAAAAACTCGTTCGCCAGGAAGTCTTGTAACAGGGCACGAGTCTACTCGCGCCGCTATCGGTTTCTCAACAAGCTCTCAGTGAACCGATTCGAGAACGCTCGCGGCGCGGTTCAGCGCCTGGGTGAGAACCTGCAACTGCTGCGCGGCCAGGTTTGCGTCCTGGGCGCTGATGGCCTCGTTGACGCCGGGCAGGACGACGGCCGAGTAGCCCGTGAACTCGCCGGGCGCAAAGATGGTGTGCCGGTACCAGGGACGATGGGGCAGGCCGGCGTCAGAGAGAAGCGCGGTCTCGGTTTGGCGCAAGGCGAGATTCAGCCGCGCCAGGTCTCCGGAAGGCGCGGACTGGCGCGCGAAGGCGCGTTGCGCGGCCGCGGAAAAGCGCGCGGCCGCCGCCTGGGCGGGAGCGAAATTGAGCGCGCCGAGCCCGGCATCGGCGGCGCGATGTTTGGCGGCTTCGAGATAGGCGGAGATTTCGCGCGTGTAGGCGACGTAGTCGTAAGGCAGCACATCGGCGTCAGCCATGCGCAAGGCTTCAAGGCCGAGCACGCGCGCCATTTGCTGCAAATAGAGAAAATGCGGATCGGCATTCTGCGTAAACCACGCGAAGTCGTCGAAGGCCGAGTGATACACGCCGTAAGGGCCGGAGGACTCAATGTCGCTGGCGGGCACGCCCGCGTGTTGCAGAAAGGGCGTGAAATCCGATCCCGATCCGAGGTCGCCCACATGAACCTCTTCTCCCGGAATGGAGGGCGCATTCGATTGGTGGCTTTCATCGCCTCCCCAGGGCTTGCTGCGCCACGACATGTACACCGTGCCGCCGAGCGGGCTGGGAACAGAACGCGCGATGCCGCGCACGAATTCCTTGAGCGAGGGCACGGCGTTCGCGGTGAAATCCGGCCCTGAAACAGCAACATCGACGTTGAAGTAGGCCACCGCGCGATCGAGAACGCGGCCCTGCTGCTCCACCCATTCGGTGGAACCGACGAGGCCTTCCTCTTCGGCGTCCCAACTGCAGAAGACGATGGTGCGTTTGGGGCGCCAACCTTGGCGGAGAAGCGCGCCGATGCCGTGCGCCGCCTCCAGCATGGAGGTCGACCCGCTGGAGGGATCGACCGCGCCGTAGACCCACGCGTCGCGGTGATTGCCCACGATGACCCATGCGTCCGGCTCCTCAGAGCCCTCAATTTTGCCAATCACATCCCAGATGATCCGGCGTTGATAGTCCTGTTCGGAGACAAGGTGAACTTTTACTCCGCTTGGACCCAGGTGGTAGTGGAAGGGCAACGCGCCCTGCCAGCTTTGCGGCACGCCCGGGCCTTTCAACGCCTGGAGAATCGGCGCGGCATCGTGGTAGCTGATGGGAATCGAGATGATATGCGGCTGGTTGCCGCCGGGGCCATCGGGATGCGCGATGCGAGCCGAGTCGGGCAAGTCGAGCGTGGAGGCGACGCCGGGCGTTTCGGGATCGCCGGGATACTTGAATAGATATTGCACCGAGCCCCGCTCGACGCCTGTCTCAGGCCGCCACGGGCCCATCGGCCAGGGATCGCCTTTGGCGTAGCCGTCGTCCTGCGGATCGGAGTAGATGAGCACTCCCGCGGCGCCGCGCTGCTCGGCCAGGTAGACTTTGACGCCGCGAAAATTCAAGCCGTAGCGGCAGAGGACGATCTTGCCGTGCAGGTCGATGTGGCGCGCCGCGAGTTCGTTGAAGTCTTCCTGGCGGCCGTAGTTCGCGTACACCACTTCGCCGCTCACGTCGCCCGAAGCGGAAGAGCCGTTGAAAGGCATCACCACGCGGGGATCGTCCGCGGCCGCATCGCCCGCGACGTGCTCGCGCGTGGGACCGCTCATCAGCAGATGGCCGTTCTCATCCCAGGCCTCGACGCGCACCGCTTTGGGCTGATTGAGCAATACACGATAGGGGACAATCTCGGTCTCGAACCCGTCGGCGCGGAACTTGCTCGCCACGTACTCGGCGGTCTTGCGATCCCCGGGCGTGGCGGCCAGGTGCGGCTCAGCCGTGAGGGTCTTCAGCTCTTCGCCCGCGAGCCTGGGGTCGGGAACCGCGAGAAACTTCTCTTCGAGGCGAGCTTCCGTGCTGAAGTCGGTGTAACCGAGCGAGCCGGTTTGCGGCAAGCTTTGCGCAGCAACTCGACTAGCCGGGAAAGCGGCAGCAACCGCGGCCGGCAAAAGAAAGAAGGCAAGCGTGGTGCGGAAGTTCATGAAGTCGATCCTCGAAACGAAGCTCAAAGCGCTTAGCAGCCTGTGGTGAAACTCGGTTTGTGAAAGGGCACGATTTCAGATGCAGATGAAAAAGTCATGCGGAGTAGCGAAACGTGAAAGGGCACGACTTTAGTCGTGCCGTAAGATCAACAATAGCAGCGGGGCTTTAGCCCCTGAGGGATGCCTTTCGAGGCGATTTCGACTCTCTCCATGGGCCGGTCACGCAACGGGCTGAGCGCAATGCGCGCAGCGCTTGGCGGCCAGCGGAATCTCGCTGAGGCACTCGGGGCATGGCTTGGTGGCGGGCGCAGCCTGCGTTTCGGGCTTCTTGATGCGCGCCAGCAGCGCATTCGTCGGCAGCACAATGGCGAAATACACCACGCCGGCCACAATCAGGAACGCAACTGCCGCGTTCAGAAAGTTGCCGGCCTTGATCGCTCCGCCGCCCACATGCAGAATGACGCCGCTGAAATCGGGCTTGCCGAAGGTGGCGGCGATCAGCGGGTTCAATACGTCGCCGACCAACGACGTCACAATGGCATTGAACGCGGCGCCCAGAATCACGGCCACCGCGAGGTCCACCACGTTTCCGCGCAGAATGAAATCTCTGAATCCTTTCAGCATCGCTTCCTCCCGTGCGTCGCGTCTTCAGCCGGTGCTGCGAACGCGCAGCAATCGCCGGCTCAATCCGTACTGTGCCCATGCTACACGGCGCAACGGGCCCGATTGAACTGGCTCGATCGGCGCCCCCAGTACTACGGTTGCAGATTGATTTTTTTGGGAGAGAGCAGAGGCCTTCCGGCCCCTGAAAAAGCTACAGTTGCAGATTGGCTTTTGCGGAGGGAGCAGGGGCCTTCAGGCCCCTGAAAAAGTCGCAAAATAGGGAGGCCTTTAGGCCCGGTCTCTTGTCCTTTTGCGGCATCCCAGCGAAGCACAACTGTAGTATTGGCAGGCTGCGGAAAAGCTCGACGTTTTGAAAGGGCACGACTTCAGTCGTGCCGTAAAGGCGCAAAAAACAATGCGGGGCTTAGCCCCTGCGGGAAGTCTTCCCATGATTCAACCGCAATTTGCGTTTCTTTCCGCTGCCTCCTACGGCACGGCCATCAGAACCACGATCCCCGCCAGGACCATCAGGTCCGCGTAGAGGAGAATGAGCACACCGGCATGGTAGAGGCTCCATTTGCGCTTGAGGCAGCGGGCCGTCTCTGCCATGCCCCATGCGGCCACAAGAAGAGCAAGAATCTGCCAATGCGAACCGTGCAAGTCGTCGATCTTCGGGAATCCGGCCATGCGCAAACTGGCGGCAAAGGCGCCCAGCGAGAGAAGCATGGCGCGCGCCAGCGATTTTTGCCGCAAACGGAAGATGTTCAAGCGGAAGCGCACCACCTTTCACTCTATCGCGGCCGGGCGAGACGAATTCGAGCGCAATCACGGAAAGCGGAAGATTCCGGCCGCGCATTCGCACCCGCTTGCTCGTACGTGATTGAAAAATCTGCACGGTGCCGCGCGCCCGGTGATACACTCGCTGAGTCCAGTTCCCCTTTCCCCAAAAATCCAACCTTCCCGCTGGGCACACAAGGAGGCCGACGATGCAAGCAGGAAATCCCGCGCAAGCTCCACTCAACCCGGGCATTGTTTTTGAAATGCTCAATGCGCACCAGCGCACGGCAGCCCTCAAAGCCGCCATTGAACTCGATCTATTCCGGGCTGTCGGCGACGGGCCGGGCGACGCAGCGTCGATTGCGCGGCATTGTTCCGCATCGCAGCGGGGCATTCGCATCCTGTGCGACTTTCTCGTCATCAACGGCGTGCTGGCGAAAGACGATGGCCACTACAAGCACACGCCGTCGAGCGCGGCCTTTCTCGATCCGCGTTCGCCTGCGTGTCTGGCCTCGATCGCGCAGTTCCTGGGCAATGAGGCGATGCACGAGCCCTATCGGCGCCTGGCTGACGTGGTGCGCACAGGACGCACGACCCTTGCAGGCGACGGCAGCGTGGAGCCGGAGAATCCGATCTGGGTGCAGTTTGCCGAGACCATGGCGCCGATGATGGCGCCGCTGGTGGGTCCGCTGGGCGCGGTGGTGCTCGACGGGCACAACGGGCCGATGAAGGTGCTCGATATCGCGGCCGGCCACGGACTCTTCGGGATCGAGATCGCGAAGCAGAATCCGCAGGCGCATGTAACGGGCCTCGATTGGGCGCCGGTATTGCGCGTGGCGCTGAAGAATGCTGAGAAGGCCGGCGTGAAGGAGCGCTACGACATGCTGCCCGGAAGCGCCTTCGAGGTGGATTTCGGTGGGCCCTACGACGCCGTGCTGCTGACGAATTTCCTCCATCATTTCGACAAGCCGGCGTGCGTGGGCCTGCTCAGGAAAGTCCGCGCCGCGCTCAAGCCTGGCGGGCGCGCGGCCACGCTCGAGTTCGTGCCCAACGAAGATCGCGTCTCGCCGCCCATGGCGGCATCGTTTGCCATGGTGATGCTGGCTTCAACGGTCTCGGGCGATGCGTATACCTTCAGCGATCTGAGCGCAATGTACGCCGAGGCAGGGTTCGGAGGCGTCACCGCGCATCCCATCCCCATGAGCCCCCACACGGTGGTGATGGGGAATGCGTGAGGGCGGAGATCAGCTCACGTGATAGCGGAATGTGATATCATTGTGATTGTGTGCTTCGGGGTAATGGATTAGGATTCTCCCGGCATGAAGAAAGCACATCAGGTTACGCTGGACGCCATTTTTTCGCGCCCAACGAGGGCGAACATTCGCTGGTCTGCCATTGAATCGTTGATCCGCGCTTTGGGGGGCGAGATCAGCCAGCGCGAAGGCAGCCGCGTGGCCGCCCGGTTGAACGGGGTGATCGCTGTCTTTCACCGGCCCCATCCTCAACCGGAAACCAAGAAGGGCGCGGTTGAGGCTGTGCGGCAGTTCCTTATGAGCGCGGGGGTGAAACCATGATGGAGTACAAGGGCTATACTGCTGGGCCGATTGATTTCGATCCGAAGGAGAACACCTTCTCCGGAACCGTCTCCGGCCTCAAGGATGTGATTCATTTTGAGGGATCGACCGCAAAGGAACTCGCGCGAGCCTTCCGCGCCAGCATCGACAGCTATCTAGAGTACTGTGAGGAGGCGGGGCAAGAACCCGATCGTCCCTACAACGGCAAGATTCTGCTGCGGACTGACCCGGAGTTGCATCGCAAAGCCGCCTTGCGCGCCGCCGTTGAAGGAGTGAGCCTGAACCGTTGGATTTCGCGGCAGATTGAGAGTGCGCAGTAACGCGTGGTGCTCAACCTTCGCGCCGGGTGCGGACCGCCGCGGCAAGCTCGGCCAGCAGCGCCCGCGTTTCCTTCCAGTCGATGCAGGCGTCGGTGATGCTTTGGCCATAAACAAGACTGCCCAGCGGCTGGCCGGGCGTCAGCTTTTGCGCGCCGGCCACCAGGTTGCTCTCGATCATGACGCCGATAATCTTGCGGTTTCCCGCGGCAACCTGCGCGGCCACGTCGCGGCCAACCGTGCTCTGGCGGCGATAGTCCTTGGCGCTGTTGGCGTGGCTGCAGTCGATCATGATGCGCGGGGCGATGCCGGCGCGTTCCATGAGCGCCGCGGCCTGGGCCACGCTCTCGGCGGTGTAGTTCACGGAGTTGCGCCCGCCGCGCAGGATGATGTGGCAATCTGGATTCCCTGTCGTCACGAAGATGGCCGACTGGCCGTGGTGGGTGTGGCCCAGAAAGGTGTGCGAGTAAGAGGCCGAGAGCACGGCGTCGACCGCCACCTGCACATCGCCCGAGGTTGCGTTCTTAAAACCTACGGGACACGAAATGCCGGAGACGAGCTGCCGATGCACCTGGCTCTCGGTAGTGCGCGCGCCGATCGCGCCCCACGAAACCAGGCCGGCGATGTACTGCGGCGAGATCATGTCCAGAAACTCGGTCCCCGTGGGCACGCCCATCGCGGCCAGGTCGAGCAGCAGATGGCGCGCCAGGCGCAGGCCGTCGTTGATCTTAAATGTCCCGTCGAGGTGCGGGTCGTTGATCAGGCCCTTCCAGCCGATGGTGGTGCGCGGTTTTTCGAAGTAGACGCGCATCGCAATGCGCAGGTCGGCGGCGAACTCGGTCGAAGCGCCCTTCAGCAGGCCGGCGTACTCGCGCGCGGCCTTCGCGTCGTGAATGGAGCAGGGGCCGGCGAGCACCACCAGCCGGTCGTCCTCGCCGCTGAGAATAGCCTTGATCTCATTGCGCGCGTCGAAGATGGTAGCCGAAGCCGCGTCGGTGAGAGGAAGCTCTTCCTCGAGAAAGATCGGGGGCAGGACGACCTTCGTCCATTGAATGCGAATATCTTCTGTGGGATGGAACATGAGCGATTCTTTCGCGCGTCGCAGCCCGTCTGAGGGGTCTTCGAACGTCCTGATTCCAATCTAACAGCCCTGAACCGGTGAAGGAATTGCGTGCCGCCTCACGCTTTGCCCTACCGCGAGGCTCGGGCTCAAAGGCTCGGTCGGCCACGAACTGGATACGGAGGAGGTCATAGCGCTCCTGGAGTATCCGGCGGCCGCGTGGCCGTGTACAACCCCGCAATGCCGAAGGTGTAAGGCTGCCAGGTGCAGTCCACGTAGCCCGCTCGCCGCAGCATCGCGAGCATCTCTTCGGGCGGCGGAAATGCGCCGACCGACGAAGGCAGGTATTTATACGGGCCGTCCTTGCCGCAAATCAGCCTGCCGATGGCCGGCAACACGCGGCGGAAGTAGACCGCGTAGGCCTTGCCCACCAGCCCGCCCGGCTCGCTGAACTCCAGAATCCCCAACTGTCCGCCCGGCTTGAGCGTGCGATGGAATTCCTTGAGACCGGCCTCGTAGTTGGCCAGATTGCGGAAGCCAAAGGCAGTCACGATCAGGTCGAGCGACGCGGCGCGCAGCGGGAGATGCAGCGCGTCAGTTTCAATGGCGACCGCGTAAGGCGCATTCTTCCGCTTGCCCGGCAACCGGCGCGCCTGCCGTCCAAACTTTTGCGCTCCGCGGGCCAGCATGGCGCGAGCAAAGTCACCGGCAAGAATCGGCCGCGCTTCCGCCGGGCGCAGCCTGAGCAAGGCCATGGTCAGATCGCCGGTGCCGCAGCAGATGTCCAGAATCTCCGCATCGGGCCGCGCCAGGACCTCGCGGAACCGCCGCGCCGCTCTGCGCCACCAAAGGCGGTCCACGTTGGCCGAGAGCACGTGATTCAGCAGATCGTACCTTGGCGCAATCGCGTCGAACATCTGCCGCACGGCCTCGGCCGCGTCTGCCTCGTCGGTCGTGCCGATGGGTTTGGCTCCCGTTACCCGCATATTCTCCTGGTTTCTCCGCGATCTCAATATTCCAGGCCCGAGCGCGGCCGTCTTGCTCTTCTCATGCTATCGCCTCGGTTACGCTCAACGGCGCCTCCGCTACCTCGTCCTTCCAGCCGCATCCAACAAGGTATAGGCTGGAGTCAGCCGATGGCCACCGCTTCCCGCCCCGCTTCCTCGAACGTCGCGATCCACCCGCCGCTAACCGACAGCCACGGGCGCGTAATCCACGATCTGCGCGTCTCCATCACCGACCGCTGCAACTACAAGTGCGTGTATTGCCGCACCGGCGAGGCGGGGGCGCAGTATCCGGAGCTGGCCATCGAGGAGTACTTGCGCCTGATCCGGCTTTTTGTCGGCTTGGGAATCACCAAGGTGCGGCTGACAGGCGGAGAGCCGCTGCTGCGGCGCGGCGTTGTCGAGCTGGTCGAGGAGCTGGCGCGCCTGCGCACGCCGGCCGGCGAAGCGCTCGACCTGGCTCTCACCACCAACGGCCATCTGCTGGAATCGCTCGCCCGTCCGCTCAAGACAGCCGGCCTGAGCCGCGTAACGGTGAGCATGGACGCAGTGGATGCAGCGGTCTTTGAGCGCATCACGCGCGTCCCGGGCAGCTTTCTTGAGGTTCTCAAGGGTGTTCGCGCCGCGCGAGCCCAGGGCCTCACGCCGCTCAAGATCAATTGCGTGCTTCTGCGCGGCTTCAACGACGATCAGATCGAAGGCTTCGCCCGCTTCGCTCGCGAAGAAGATGTCATCGTCCGCTTTATCGAGTTCATGCCGCTCGAAGAGGGCCGTCTGTGGTCGCCGCAGATCGTGGTCACGCTCCAGGAAATCGTCGCACGCATCGGCCGCGCGCTGCCGCTCGTGGAATTGCCCCCTCGCGAGGCCAGCGAAACGGCGCGGCGCTACACCTTTGCGGACGGCGTGGGCGAGATCGGCATCATTGCCCCGGTAAGCCAGGCCTTTTGCGGCGCATGCAGCCGGGTGCGGCTCACCTCGGACGGCAAGATCCGCACCTGCCTGTTTTCGCAGGTCGAGCACGACCTTTACGGACGATTGCGCGCCGGAATTGACGACGCGGAACTATCCGCCTACATCGTGCGTACCGTGGAAGCGAAGGAAGCCCGGCATCACATTGGAGAACCGGACTTCCTCAAGCCCTCGCGTTCGATGGTGCACATCGGCGGCTAAGGCATATTTTCTTCCCATGTTTTCCATGAAAGCCAGAAAAAGCCAGGAAAGTGTGACTGACAAGAAACAACTTCTGTGACAGAATGATGACAACACTCCCCCAGGGCCAAACCATGTCTAACGAGACGGAAGAACGCATCCCGCTCGCCGATCTGCTTTTATTTCACCAACTGGCGCGATCGCTCACTTCGAGCTTCGACCTGGACACGATTCTGCGCACCATCCTGGAACACATGGAACAGATGGTGGAGGCGGAACTGTGGACCTTGCTGATGCTCGACGAATCCACTCAGGAGCTCTACTACGCCATTGCCGCGGGTGCCGAACAGGAATCCTTGAAGGGCCTGCGCGTGAAGGTGGGCGAAGGCCTGGCCGGATGGGTGCTCCAACATGGCGAGACCGTGATCGTTCCCGAGGCGGAAGAAGATCCCCGTGTACATCTGCCCCGCGCCAGTGGCTCGCGTGCCATACGTGCAGCCATCGCCTTGCCGTTGCGCGGCCGCAAGGGCACGCAGGGCGTCATTGAGATCCTCAATCCCCGCGTCGAAATGTCCGATTACACCATCGCCTTTCTGCACATCCTGGCCGACCACGCCGCCATCGCCATCGAAAATGCGCGCGACATGTCGCGCATTCAGCAGCTCACCATCACCGACGACATCACCGGCCTCTACAACGTGCGCCATCTCTACGATGTGCTCGATCGCCAGTTGCGGCGCTCGAGAAAGTCGCAGCTACCCCTGAGCCTGGCCTTTCTCGATCTGGACCGCTTCAAGCTCGTGAACGACCAACACGGCCACCTGGTGGGCAGCGAACTGCTGGCGCTCACCGGCCGCAGGCTGCGGGAGCTGAGCCGCAAGCAGGACCTGTGCTTCCGCTACGGCGGCGACGAATTCGTGATCCTGATGCCGGGGACCGACGCGAATGCGGCGCTGGAGCGGACCAGGGCCATGCATCGCGCCCTGATGGAAACCGAGTTCCGTACCAAGGACGGGCTGAGACTGACCGTCAGCGCCAGCGTAGGCCTGGCCTCCGCGCCCGGCGACGGCGACCAGATCCATGCCGTCATCGGCGCCGCCGACGCCCGCATGTACGCCGTGAAGAGCAACGGACGCGGAAAGGTGCTGGGAGGGTAAGGCGAACGCGCCTAGAGCATTTCCTTACAGCATCGGTGAAAATGCCGTAACTACCGCTGCGCCTACGGCGCGGTTAGCGATGCAACTTCTCAGGTGCATCGCTAACCGCGGCTATTGCGGCGACGGGACCCGCACCAGCAAAATGTCGTGGCTCGCAAGCTCCAGCGGCATGTTTTCGGTGAGCGTGATCTCCTTGCCGGACCACAGGTCCTTGCCTTTCAGCGGCCCGTGCAGGCCGAGTTTGGCCAGACTCAGGTGGAAGGGATGGCTCGAATAGCGGTCGGAGCCGGCGTTGATCACCGCGATGGCCATGGCTCCGCCGGTTAGATGCCGCGTCCACACGTCGAGCTCGCCATCGGAGTAGGCGCGCGTGGCTTCGCGGCCCAGGCGGTCCTGGTCGATGGCGATGACGTCGCGGTTGGTGAGAATGGCGCGAACCTCGGGCGTCATATTGGGCAGGTCGTTGCCAGCGAGAAGCGGCGCGGCGAGCATGGCCCACATGGAGAAATGAGTCCGATTCTCAGCCGGCGTAAGCGTGCCGTTGCCCACCTCGAGCATGTCGGGGTCGTTCCAGTGGCCGGGCCCCGCGTACTTCGCCAGTCCGGCCTGCTCGTTGAGGATGGAATAGATGCTCTGCCAGTTGGGCTCGACGTCGCCGGTAGTGCGCCACGAGTTGGCGCCGACCGAGGGACCCCACTCCCAGACCGCGTCCCAGCCATATTGGCAGAGTGAGTAGACGATGGGCCGGCCGGTGGCTTTGAGAGCCTTGTTCATCTTGCCGTAAGCCGCGATCATCAGGCGCATCTGCGCGGCATTGTCATGGGGCGCCTGGGCGGTCATCACGTCGGTGCGTAAGTCGCAGAGATCGTACTTCAGGTAGTCGATACCCCATGACGCGTAGAGCCGCGCGTCCTGCGCCTCGTGGTCAAGCGACCCCGCGAAGCCCCCGCATGTCTTCGATCCCGGCGATGAGTAGATGCCGAGCTTGAGTCCCCTGGAGTGCACGTAGTCGGCAAGCGCCTTCATGTCGGGGAACTTCGCGTTTGCGTGCAGCACGCCGCTGGCGTCGCGGTCACCCTCCCACGTGTCGTCGATGTTCACGTAGATGTATCCCGCGTCCTTCATGCCGGTCGAGACAAGCTGGTCGGCGGCGTTGCGGATGTCCCGATCGGTGACTTTCCCGGCGAAGAAGTTCCAACTGTTCCAGCCCATAGGCGGCGTCTGCGCCACCTGCGGTGGGGCAGACCTTTGGACGGGCTTCGGCGAAACTTTTGGCGAGGGCGCGGTCTGCGCGATGGCGGCAAGCGGGCACAAGGCAAGAAGGGCGGCAGCGAGGGGTGCAGAAATACGCATGTACGAATCTCCTGAAATCGTTTTCAGCGGAATGCTATCGCGCCGGTCTGGACTTCGGCAATTACGCCGTTTCATCAGGCATAGGCTCGCGGTTGCGGGTAAGCAGGAAATAGACCAGGGGCGTGATGACAAGGCTGAGAACCATGGAAATGGTGAGGCCGCCGATGACGGCAATGGCCAGGGGCTGGAGCATCTGCGAACCAGCGCCGAACGCGAGGGCCAGCGGCAACATGCCACAGGCAGCAGCGAGCGCGGTCATCGCAATGGGCCGCAGGCGCCGTTGCGCCGCCCACAGCATGGCATCGCGGGCGGAAGCGCCCTGGGCGCGGAAGCGCTCGTCGGCGTCGAGCAGCAGGATGCCGTTTTTGGCCACGATGCCAATGACCATGATGAGTCCCATGAACGATGCGACATTGAACGTGGTGTGCGTGACGAGCAGCGCCAGAATGACCCCGGAAATAGAGAGCACCGACGAAGCCAGAATGGCGATAGGCGCGGGAAAGTTGCGGAACTCAGCCAGCAGAATGCCGAAGACCAGCGCCAGCGCCAGCACCAGCACTTGCAAAAGATCGCGGAAGGATTGCTGCTGCTCCTGGTAGGTGCCGCCGTAGACGATGCGCACCGACGGTGGAAGATGAAGGCCGGCAACGGTCTGCTGTACACGCGCCATGGCGGTGCCGAGGTCGGAGCCTTCCAGGCGGCCAGTGACGGTGATCATCTGTTGCTGGTTTTCGCGCAGGATCTCGTTTTGTGGCGGCAGTTGCTCGACGGTAGCCAGCGAGCCGAGGCTGGCGGTGTGGCCCGAAGAGCTGTTGAAGACCGTGTCCTCAATCGCATTCAGCGAGCTGCGGTGTTCTTCGTCGAGGCGCACACGGATGGTGTAGGGGCGGCCGTTGGCGATGAGCGGATTGTTGGTGGCGACGCCGTCGAGAATCGCTGTTGCGTCGAGCGAAACTTCGCTCGGCGTAAAGCCGAAGCGGGCGGCCACTTGCGGATCGACATTGAAGTTTGTGGCCGGGCCGCTGACGGTGCTGTCGATTCCGTTCTCGACATCGACGACGCCGGGAATCTTGCCGATGGCGTCGCCCACGCGCGGCCCAAGCTGTGCGAGGAGATTGGTATCGCTCGAAAAGATCTTGACCTGGATGGGTTCGGGGGCATTCGACAGGTCGCCGATCATGTCCTGCAGGACCTGGGTGAACTCAACGTCGAGCTCCGGCTCGGTGGACCTGATCTGCCGACGAACATCCTCCATCACATCGTCGATGGATCGGCTGCGGCTGGACTTCAGCTTAACGGTGAAATCGCCGGTATTGGCTTCGGTCACGGCAGCCAGGCCCATCTGCAGGCCGGTGCGGCGCGAAATGATCTCGACTTCAGGAGTAGCCTGCAAAATCCGCTCCACGTGCTGGAGAACGCGATTGGTCTCGCTCAAGGAGCTTCCGGCCGGCATGATGTAGTCGAGGATGAAACCGCCCTCGTCCATCTCCGGCAGCAGGTCGGAGCCGAGTAATCGATAGCCGCCCCATGTGCCCAGCACCAGCAGGATGCAGATGCCGCCCACCCACAACGGCTTGGCCAGCGCCCACTCCAGAACCCGGGCGTGAAAGTGCAGAACGCGCCCCAGCAGGCGGCCGGTGGTGTGATCGCGCCCCGCAAGCGAAGAGTTGTCGCCGGCGTCCTCGGAGTCTTTTGCAGCGTCGCTGCGCCTGTCTTGGGGTCCGCGTTCGCGCAGCAACACGTAGCTCAGGCCCGGCGTCCATGTGAGCGCCAGCGCCAGAGAAGTGAGTAACGCCGCGGTCATGGTGATGGCCAGCGCGCGGAAGAAGATGCCGGTCACGCCGCTGACCGCGACGAGAGGCAGAAAGACGACCACCGGGGTGATCGTGGACCCGATCAGCGGTGTTGTGATCTCACTAAGCGCCTTGCGCACCGCTTCGGCGCGATGCTCGCCCGCGTCACGATGCAGGAAGATGTTCTCGACGACGACGATGGCGTCGTCAATGACCAGGCCGATGGCCGCTGCCATGCCGCCGAGGGTCATCAGGTTGAAGCTCTCGCCGATCAGCCACAACGCGGCAATGGTCACGGCGACGGTTACGGGGATGACGAGCCCGGCGATCAATGACGAAGTCCAGTCGCGCAGGAATAGGAAAAGAATCACGCAGGCCAGCACAAGGCCGATGAAAATGGCGTCGCGCACGCTGGAGATCGAATCGCGCACCAGTTGCGACTGATCGTAAAAGACCTGAAGCTTCACCCCCGGCGGTAATTTGGGCTGGAGTTGGGCGACCTCCGCTGCCACCGCATCGGCGACGGCCACGGTGTTCGAGGAGGGCTGGCGCGCGATGTTGAGCAGCACCGCATTTTTCCCGTTGGCGGTCACCGTGGTGTAGACCGGCATGGTGGATTGCTCCACCGTGGCCACATCGGCCACACGCACGGGAGCGCCGGCGAGAGTGGTTTTGACCACCAGTTGCCGCAGTCCGGCGGCGTCGTGCACCTGCGCCCCCACAAGCCCCAGGATTAACTGATGGTTGGCTTCGTAGAGGCCGGGCGACTCCACAATGTTCGAGGCCTGGATGGCGTTGACAAGATCCGTAATGGTGACGCCGGTGGCCTGAAGCAAGGCCAGATTGGGCACCACGTGATACTCCGGCGCCTGGCCGCCCTGCACGGTCACCGTGCTCACGCCAGCCACGCGGTTCAAGGGCGGCTTCAGGTCGTAGGTCGCGATCTCCCACAGCTGGGTCTGCGGAACGGTGTCGGACGTGAGACTGTAGCCGAGGATGGGGAAGGTGGCGAAGGTAAGCCGGTTGGTGGTGATGCGCGCCGCCGGCGGCAAGCTCTGCGCCGCCTTGGCCAGCGCCGCATCCACCAGTTGCAGAGACTGCACCATGTCCACGTTCCAGTCGAAAAAAAGGCTCACTTCCGCCGAGCCGCGGCTGGTGGTCGACCGCACGGTGAGCAATCCCGGGACGGTGTTCACCGCGTCCTCAATGGGCCGGGTCACGGTGACCTCCATCTGCTCGACGGGCATTACGCCGTTATCGACGCCGATCACCACGCGCGGAAAACTCGTCTCCGGGAAGACCGAGATGGGCACTTTGAAGGCCAGATAGACACCGGCCATCGTGAGCATGACGGCGAAAAAGAAGATGGTGCGCGTGGACCGGGCCAGCCAAAAGGGCTTTCGCGTGTCGCCGGGGAGATCGATAGGCGCTTCGCCGGGCATCAGTCGGAACCTCCGCCGCCCGCTGCCGGGCCCACCCGCACCTTCGTCCCTTCGTCCAGCGCGTAGGCGCCGCCCGTGATCACAAGATCGCCGGGTGCTACGCCGCTCAGCACCTGCACGTCCGTGCCGTCACCGATGCCCAGGGTGACGGGCTTGCGATGCGCCGCGCCATCGCTGCCCACGACCATCACGGACTTCGTGCCGTCTTCCGCCGTCACAATCGCGGAATCGGGCACCTTCCAGGCCTGCGCAACGCTCCTGCCCTGGATCGTGATCTTTACCGGCGCTCCGGCCTTGAGCTTGCCTGCGTGGTTGTCGATCTTGAGCCACACCTCAATCGTGGTACTGCCGGGGTCAAGCGCGGGGCTGATCATGGAAACCTTCGCCGGCACCGGTTCGGCGGCTCCAGGGACATGCACGGCAGCCGTGTCTCCCACCTTCATCTGCTGCGCCAGGCTCGCGGCAATATGGGTTTTGGCCAGCAGCACGGAAGTATCCATCACCGTGATCAGCGGCGCTCCCGCGGCAGCGGTTTCACCGGCGAAGAGGGGCCGGTCAGTCACGACTCCGTCGATAGGGCTGCGAATTTCGGAAAAGTCGACCTGCGCCTGGGCGCCTTTGAACCTTCCCTCGGCCGAAGTGAGTTGTCCCTGCGCGGCCTTGAGCGCCGCTTCGCGGCTTACGCTGCGCTGCGATTCGAGATGTTTGGCAGCCGCGTCGTAGGCGGCCTGCGCCTGCACCAGGGCGGCTTCAGCAGTGTCGAGGTCGCGACCCGGAATTGCGCCTTCAGCGAACAACTGCTTGCGGCTGTTCACAATGCTCTTGTTGAGATCGAGATTTGCCTTGGCCTGGGCCAGGTCCGACTCCGCCTTCTGCGTGTCTTCCGGCACCTGCGCTTTGGTGGTTGTGGCATACGTTGCCTGGGCCGCTTCAAGCGAGCCCTTGTTGTCCATCGCAGCCGCCACCAGATCGGCATTCTCAAGCGTTGCAAGCAACTCTCCGGCATGAACCTTCTGTCCGCGCTCTACGTAGAATTTCTTGACCGGAGCGCTGATCTTGGGCGCAATCGCAGCCTGGGCAACTGGCGCCAGAACGGCATCGGCATTGATCTGCTCCGCAATAGGCCCTTGCTCCGGGTGCTCGGCCTGCACCGTCACCACGACTGGCGGTGTTACATCCTTCTTGCAGCCCGGCAAAAACATGAGCCCCAAAACGATCGCGCCGGCCGGAATTGCCTGCGCCACCGCACGAAGATTGTGCTTCGCGCTCTTCTTAGCGTTGCTTCTGCTCTTCGCTGTTCGCTGTTTGCTGTCCACAGTTCTCTGTTCCCCGGCCACTAACCACTAACCACTAACCACTAACCACTAACCACTATTCCCTGTTCCCTGTCTTCATCACATCGTCCCTGTGATGGTTTGCAATTCCGCCCGCGCTGTTTCGTAGCGCACGCGCGCATCTTCGCGCGCATCTTCCGTGCTCACATAGGTGTTCTCGGCGTCAACCACTTCCAGCACCGTGGCCTCGCCGCTCTGGTAGCGCAACTTGGTCAGGCGCAGGCTCTCGGCCGCGGTGGCCACGCTCAAATCGAGCGAGGTCAACTGGTCGCGTGCCGCCTGCGCCTCAGAATAGGCTTCGTCCAGTTGCGCAATCAGCCGCCTTTGCGTAGCACTCAACGTGACGCGCGCAGCATCGCGGCGAATCTCGCTCTGTTTCACCTTGTTCTCGCTCGCCAGCCAGTCCCACACCGGGATGTTCACGGTCAGGCTCGCGGAGTAACCCAGATTGCGCACACCGTCGGGACCGTTGGCGGCGAACTGCGGCGCGTCAATACCGTAGGTAACATTGAGCCCAATATTGGGTAACAGCGCGCCCCATCCGGCCTCGACATCGGCATTGCTCATCGACAGGCTGGCCAGCGCGCTCTTCAATTCCGGGTTGTTTTGCGCTGCTGCTTTCTCAACGTCTGGCTTTGACTCGAGCGGCGGCGCCGTCGCCGGAGCGCTCAATGTGTAGGACGTGCGAGGATCGCTAAAAAGAAGCACACCCATCTCAAGGCGCGCTTTTTCGGCGGCCACCTGCGCGTCTTCCACGTCGCGGTTCCGCTGCTGCTCCACGAGTTGCGCCTTGATCGCGTCGGCGTGCGCGGCTTCGCGCGCCTGCTCCCGCTGGCTCGTCAATTTGGTAAAGCCGGCGGCTTCCTGATGCGCCTGCATGGCCACGGCCAGCTTATGGTCAGCCGCGATCGAACTATAGAACAGGCTGGTGACTGCGGCGACCAGCCCGCGTCGCGCGATTTCCTGTTCAGCGCTGGCCATGGCAGCGGCCGCGTCGGCGTGGCGCACGGCCGCTACGGGCCCCAGGCCCAGCGTTTCGTTCACGATCCCCTGGCTGAAATACTCCCGCACGCCATTGTTCGCAATGAACTTGGGCAAGTCCGGTGTGTCCGATTTTTGTCCCACCTGGCCGTGAGCGCCGTTCGCTTCTGTGTAAAGTCCCTGGTTGTAATAGGACACGTTGGGGAACAGGCCGGCGAGCGCGATGGACCGGTCGAGCCCGGCGTTCCGGCGCGCCGCAGTGGCGGCGGCAAAGGAGGGCTCGCTTGCCTGCGCCAGGCGGATTGCATCGTCCAATGTGATCACGACCGGAGGCGCAGCGCCAGCCGGAGTAGTATTGCTCTGCGCCAGCCCATACGCAGCCAGGACTGTGGCCTGCAGCAAGAACAAGATCCCTCGCCGCAAAATGATGGCGATCCGGGGTCCATTCCCCCTGCGGAACTCGTTCCACGTGGTCACATCCAAAAGAATACAATCCGAAGCCGAGTTCTGCGCGAAACAAGAATCGTTTCCATGCCACGCGCCCAGAGACGCGATTGCGAACGAGATGCTGCGCCCTTGAGAGAATGGGGCCTCCACCTCGTCCAGCGGCAATCGCGATCCTTTTCAGCGGAACGCCTCGCGTCATTGGCCCGTCTCTGCGATACTTGTTTCTTATGCCTATCGACGACCTCAAACAGGCTGCACAAAAAATTGCCGGATTCCTGAACTCCCTGAACAAGCTGGGCGGACTGCGCCTGAAGTACCGCATCTCGGCGGGCGAGGCCGCGCGCGACGAAGAAGACGGCGAGGCGCGCCAGGTCCTCAACGTGGAACTGGCCGGCCCCGACGTGCCGCTCGTGATCCAGCACAACGGCGAGCTGCTGAGGGCTCTTGAAACTCTGGCGTCGCAGATGCTGCGGCTGGACCACCATGAGCACCACCTGGTGAGCTTCGACGCCGCGAACTTCAAGGCCCTCCGCGCCCAGGAGCTGCGACTGGCCGCCGAAACCGCCGCGGAGAAGGTGCGGCAATCCGGAATCCCCTTTAGCTTTCCGCCCATGAACAGCCGCGAGCGGCGCATGTTGCACATGGCCTGCCGGGGCCTGAAAGGCGTGGAAACGGCCAGCGTCGGCGAGGGCCCCGACCGCTTTCTCGTGGTCTTTCCCGAAGGCAAAACGGACCTGCCGGTGAAATCGCAGATCGCGCCGAGAAGGTTCGGAAGGCGGTAGGGCAGTCGACGACTCGTGCCTTCATAAGAGACAAGGCCCCAATCTTCGCGCCGCCGCTTCGGCGCCGGCGAACCTTTGTCATCCGTACAACCAAAGTTGCAATGGATTGCCACCAAGGCAGCTTCTCCGGATGGGCGCGCGCAAGTTAAGTTGTATTCCGGATGGGGGAGCGGCGCCACGTGTCATTCGCGCCGTTCCGTTGGCCCGGATTCGATCTTCGCCACAGAAACTGCGCGGCCGCATCCTTCAATCCGTTTGGCGTTCGCGGTCGCGCCAAGCCGCTACGTTCTCCGCGCAGAGATCGAGAAGGCCGCACCGATGCTTCGTGACCTGCGCGCAGGCCACGGTTCGTAGAAGGCCATCGCGCGTTCTTGCACTTTTTTTTCGATTTCGCCGTATGCTGTAGGTACCTGGAATGCAACCAATGAAGACGTTCACAATCGAAGAGGCGCAGTCATTGCTTCCCGTGCTGGAATCGCTCCTCAAGCGCGCCATCGAAGGCAAGCGCGGGGTGCAAACCGCGGAGTCGGATCTGAACGAGCTGGCGCAGCGCATTTATTTTGCCGGCGGCATGCAGGTGAACGCGGCGGGCGCGGCCCGGCAGCGCGCCGAACTGGAATCGCATCTGAAGCGCGTGCGCGAAAGCATCGCGGAGATTGACTCGATCGGGGTGCAGGTGAAGGATCTGGAATCGGGCCTGCTCGATTTTCCCTGCCGGCTCGACGACGAGATCGTCCTGTTGTGCTGGCGCATGGGCGAGCCTTCCATCGAGCACTGGCACACCATGGATGGCGGATTTCAGGGGCGCCAGCCGGTGGACGAGCGCTTCCGCCGCAGCGCCGCGTCGGGCGACCGGCCCAACTGAAGCGCATACCGGACGTTTCCACTCAAGCAGAGCGAGTTTTCCTCCCGCTGCGTCTATGCAATGGAATACCTGCTCCGTGAGTGCGGATGGAATCTCCATGCAGGACAAGACGCGCCGCGGCGCAGTACTCTATGCATTGACGCTCATCGACGCATTCCGATTGGGTGGCCCCGCAGGAGCGGTCTTGGAAAGACGATGCCGCAGGGAGTGACGATGAAGATCAAATATTTAGCTGTTCTGCTGGCAGCCGCAGCGTGCCTCGCCGGCTGCTCGGGATTCTGGAACGCGCCGGCCTCGACTTCGACGACGACCACTACGACGACCACGCCGACCACGCTTTCCAGCGGCTATTTTTACGTATTGGATAAAACGACCGCGCAGGTGATCTCCTATTACATCGACGCAGGCACGTTGACCCCTGTCGGCTCCGCCGTTGCCGTGCCTGAAACGCCGATTGCGATTGCGGTAGCCCCGAATGACGATTTTCTGTACGTCAGCACGCTCAACGGCATCTACCTCTATAAGATCTCCAGCGGTGTGTTGACCCTGGGCAACTCCTCGCAGGCGATCTACGGCGACCCCGCGGTAGCGATGCAGGTGGATGCTACTGACTCCTGGCTGGTTGAAACCTCGGGGACTCGCGCGCTCAACGCGGTCCCGATTGACAGCACGAACGGCGACCTGAACAGCTCGAGCCGGACGTGCAGCAACAACAGTGTGGTTTGCAGCGTTTCGCTCACGGGCGCCAACATCAACCAATTGGCGATCGCGCCCAATAACAAGTACGTGTTTGTTGCCGCCGCGACCGATGGAACCGAGGCATTCGGCTTCAACGCGGGAAACAGCGACCCGTTCGGCTCCGCCTCAGGGCCCTACGTCACCGAACATCCGGTTACGCAGACGACAGGATCCGCGCTTTCAGTGGCTGTGGACCCTAACAATTCCTTGTTGTACATCGGAGAAGAAGGCGCCATCTCCGGCACCGGCGGTGGATTGCGCGTTTTTACCATCGGCACCGGCGGCACACTGAGCAAAGTATCAGGCTCACCGTTCGCGAGCGGCGGCACCGGCTCATACGCGGTCCTGCCCAAATCCACTGCCGATGCCGATTACGTCTATGTTGCAAGCTGGAATGGCACCTCGACGGGAACCATCACGGGGTTCTCCGTCGCGGCCACCAGCACCTCCTACTCACTGACCAAGCTCAGCAGCACAGCTTCGACCGGCGTCTACCCAATGTCCCTGGTGGAGGATAGCAAGGACAACTTCGTGCTGGCGGAGAGTAAGGGCGGCAATCCGTATCTCGACTATTATATCTTCGATACGACAACCGCCGGACAACTGGACCTGATCAACACGTCGAGTAGCTACGCCGGAATCGCGCTTGCGGCCAACCAATAACGCCGGGGCTGTCGCCTTGTCCTCTGACACCTGAAATCTTTCTCCCGGCTGGTGGTATCCTCAAGCCAAGCGCTACAGGCCGTGTTGACTAGAACTGGTTGCATAAATCCTCGGAGCCGATTGAACAACGCCCGTCAGGGGCTAAAGCCCCAAGTCTTATGCGCTCACTGCGGCACGACTGAAGTCGTGCCCTTTCGCGGCATCGTTTCCGCAACCAGCTCTAGTAAACCAATTCAAATTCTTCGTTCTCTCCGGCATTTCGGGAGTGTTTTCGCGTTTTCGATGGCGGCGCTGGCCGGTCTCTGTCTCTTCGCCGGCTGCGCCCGCTTTCGCCATGAATACCACGAGACGGTGTACGTCGCATCGGCGCGGCCCATCTATCTCCACGACCGCGTGGCGCCGGTTTCGAACCGCGTTTGCCAGGTGGTGAACGGCCAGACCCTCCAGGTTCTGGAGCACGGGCGGCGCTTTCTCAAGGTCAAGACGGACAAGAACGAGATCGGCTGGATTGAAGAGCGGGCCACGATCGACGAGAAGACGTACGACGAATTTGTGAAGCTGGCCGCCGAAAACAAGAACGCCCCGGTGGTGGCCACGGCAGCCCTGCGCGACGACCTTGCCATGCACCTGCTCCCTGGCCGCGATACCGAGCGGTTCTACCTGATCGCCAGCAATAGCAAGGTGGAATTGCTGGCGCGGGCATCGGCCCTCAAGAAGCCCGCTGAGGCCTTCGGACCCTTGCCGCCGCCGAGCGCCGCCAAATCCACCGCGGGAGGCAAGAGCGCGCCTTCCCCAGCCAATGCGAAACCGGGAACCGCAAAGATACCGGCTGCCGCAGCCCCAGCCGAGACCGCTCCGCCCGAGATGGAAGACTGGTGGCTGGCGCGCGATGCCGAGGGCCATGTGGGATGGCTGCTCGCCAGCCGCCTGGATGTGGACGTGCCCGACGAGATTGCCCAGTACGCCGAGGGACAGCGCATTTTGGGCGCGTGGGTGCTGACCAAGGTGCACGATCCCGACCCAGACCTGCCCAACCACGAGATTCCCGAATACCTGACGGTTCTTGCCGCCCCCACCAACGGGCTGCCTTACGACTTCGACCAGGTGCGCGTCTTCACCTGGAGCACGCGGCGCCACCGCTACGAGACCGCATTTCGCCTGCATCCCATTCAGGGCTACCTGCCGGTGCGCGTCTTCGCCCGGAACACGGCCGGAGGTGCGGTTCCCGCCTTCAGTTTTGAGCTCGCCAGCAGCGCGAATGTCGCCACCGATCCCGCGACCGGCATATCACGCCCCGTGGCTCCGCGCACCATCGACTACCAGATGATCGACACGCGCGTTGAGCGCATCGGTCCGGACCTGGCGCCGATCCCGATCACGCATGAGCCGGGAGAGAAGAAGGCGGAGAAGCCCGCGAAGAAGCACAAGGGCGGCAAAGGCTAAGGCATTTTCCGGATGGCTCAAGTGTCGCCCAAAGGAGGGCATGGGCATTTTCTTGAGGAAAATGCCCACAGTCGTTCCAGAAGGCACTCTATACCAATCCGGAAAATGCGATAGCGTTCCGGCCCTGAATGCAGCTGTAGAGAGTGGGCATAGACTCTGCTCAAAGATATCTGCGAATCACCGTACCGAAGCGGGTATAGAGGAACGAGACTCCCAGGAGGGCCAGGCCCATTACGATCAGCGTCATGTAGCGGTCGGGAGGCGCAAGCGCCCAAACGTCCATCAGCAGGATCTTGGCCACGCTCACCAGCAGCAACCCCAGGCCTGCCAGCCGGTAGCTACGTTCGCCCACCGCAAGCGCAAAGAGAAACACCACGACGCCCAGAATGCTCCACGCAATCGTGATGTGCCCAGAGCTGAGCTTGACGGCAAGCGCGACGGCCATCAACGCAAAGGGCGCAAAGAAGAACCACTGATCGGAGCGGCGCAATATGGTGATGATTTCTGGAGGCAGTTGAATGGAGCCGCCTTCCCAGAGCGCGGGCTTGCGCAACTGAAAAGCGAAGGGAAGCGCGACGAGCAGGATGAGTGCCGCCACTCCCAAGTGAAACAGAGGGCCCTGCCAGAATCCCAACGGCGTGGCATCGGCGAGATCGAAGATGAGGCCGCGAACCACCACAGCTACGGCCAGCACGATGGCCCAGACCACGGAGGCTCGGCGGCGCATCGTCCAGGCGAGCGCGATGAGCAAGGCCGCCATCCCCGCCCACACCGCCGTGACCCACACGTCGCCATTGGGCGCCGGAACCCATGTGGACGGGAAGCGGAAGGCAAACCACAACGCGATGGCGAGCGTTCCCAGTCCGTCAGCGATGGTGCCGGCAATGTGCTCGCCTTGGCCGGTGCGCTCATGGTTCATGGTCCGCTCCAGCAGCCAATAGCCCGCTGCGGCCAGCACCAGCACCTCGAGCAACGCCGAGTTCACAAAGCTGAAGGCTGGATTGCCGGCCGGCGCAGCAGGCCCGCCGGAATCAATATCGAGAAAGATGCACAAGGCAAACGCAAGACCCGCCAGCACGAACCCCTGCCAGCGCAGTGCGGTCTTTGCCGTAAACCGGCCCACTTCAAAGAGCGCCACACCCAGCGCAACCCAAACGACTGCCAGATACAAGCTCGGTGAGAGATCCCAGGCAGCAATCGCCAGCAGCGCCGACGCAACCCACGAATACGCGCCAGCTCCAGGAGCGCGCAAGCCTTCCGGAGCCGTCTTTCGCGCCATTCCGGCGTAGAGCAACGCAATGGCGGCCAACTCCGGCGCCTTGTGGTCCCACCAACCCGCTCCGCCATTCCACAAATTCCACGGGAACCATGCAACCACCGCGGACGCAGCCAGAAGATGGGCCTGAAGCGCCAACGAGCCGGCTTTGAACCGGTCTGCCGCGAAGCCCAGAACGATAGTGAGTACGAGCCAGCCAACGACCACCCACTGGGAGGGAAGCGCAACCCACAAAGCTCCTGCCGCTGCGGCCGCGGCCAGGAAGCTCGTCACACTCATGGCCGCCGACTCGAAGCCGCTTTCGAGAATCTGCGGCCAGCGGCGCGGATAGACCTCGCCGTGAATCCAATAGAGGAGCGCGGCCAGGACCAGCGCTACCGTTAACGAAACGTGGCGTTGGGGGTCGGAAGAATTGAGCCGGAAGAACACCAACGGCGCGACATCGTGAACGGCCAGCACCGCTCCCGTAGCCAGTCCCGCCAGTAACCCCAGCCGCCGGAAGACCGGTTCGCCCATGCGCAAACCGCAAAGCGCCAGGACCTGCGCCTCCACCAGCCACAACACCGGCCAGCTGACTCCGTGAAACTTGAATGGCACGGCGGCTACCAGCAGCACCGTCGCCACCGTGGAGAGAACCACAAAGGCCTGACGCCGCCGCGCGCGCGCCGTGAAAGCCAGCGCCATCTCGCATGTGCCCAAGGCCGCCAGCGCCCACCACGCCCATTCCGGATGCGCCGCCTGGTACTTGAGCAGCGCCAGCACGCCGCCGCCATTCATCACCGCGGTCAGGCTGGAAATGTTTTCCTCGTTTTGGTTGAGTGGGGTGCGCAGCACGTACGCCAGCCGGAAGATGAGCCAGTACAGCAAAATCAGGAACACCGACGGCCAGAACTCGGCGAAGCTCGCGTGGTTTTGCGGCAAAACCTGCGTCAGCCACACAAAGTGGGTTCCGTACACGGCCACCAGTCCCACGGCTTCCAGCGCGGTCCAATGGCGCACGTAGGTCACGATGACGAGCCCAAGCGCCAAAACCGCGCTGCCCGTGAGGCTGAAGATCACGGTTTCGCTCGATGCCTGCACATGGCTTGTGAGCAGCGTGGCAAATCCCAGCAGGAATGCGAGTCCTGTAACCGCCTGCGAGCGGTAACGCAAAGAATGCGCCACCATGCCCGCCGCCACCAGCAGCATGAGCACAAGATCGGCGACCAGCGAGTCCAGCACGCGCGCGGCCGGAATGTGGTGCATGGCAAAGGTGGTGAAAAATGCCAGCGCCCAGCCGCCGCCGATGCCGGCGCGCGCAAAGATGCGGTATATGGGTTTGCGCTCCAGCCACACGCCGCCGGCCAGCAACGTCAGGCTCACGGCAAAGCCGCACAGCACCTTGCCCGCCGGACCCCAGGTCTGCAGCTTCCACGCCAGAAAGAAGGCCACGCCCAGCACCAGCAGAGCGATGCCAATTTTGTTCAGCCAGTTTGTGCCCAGGCGCTCTTCAAGATTGAGCGCCCGCTCCGCGCGGGCAGCCTTCTCCGCCGGAGTGTAAGAGACCGCCGCAGTGTACGAGATTTGCTCGAACAGATGCGGAGGAGGCGCAGGCGCAGGCGGGATGGGCGGCGCAGGCGGAGATGGGATCGGCGCCGCAAGAGGTGCAACTTGCCGTGTGGCTTGCGATGCGGCTTGCGGCGCGGCCTGCGGTACTGCGGGGAGGAACGACGCGCCTGCCGGCGGATGGAGCGATGCAGCGGTCTGCGCAGGCGCTGGTGCGGGGGGCGCGGCATGCGTCTTCCATGGGTCGGGAACGGGAGGCGGCTGCGGCGGGCGTTGTTGCTCAACTTTTGCCGTGGGCGGCGCGGCAGGAGCAGCCGGAGCCGGAGCCGGAGCGGCTTGCGCGGCCTGAGCTGTCGGCGCCGCAGTGGAAGGGCCTCGCTCCGCCGCCAGTTTGCGCAGTTGCGCCTCCAGATCGCGGATGCGATCCATCATTCCGGCCATTTCGTCGCGGAACGCGCGCGCGAATGACTTCGTCTGCACCAGGGCGACAATGGGCATCACGAAAAGCGCGGCAATCGCGAAAAAGAGAATCAAACCAAGAAATGCCATAGAAGTAAGTTGCCGGAATTATAGCCCGGTTTGCGGCGGCCGGCTGCAAAGGGTCGAGAGAATTGTTCAGCCCCGCGGCCGCGGCGTGGGCGCATTGCGCGTCAGGTGCCAGACGGCCAGCGCCAGCGCCAACACGCCCAGCCCGTACGCCAGCACCGCGATCTCGCCGCGATGGATCTGCCAGCCCTTCCAGATCGCCGCCACCCCAGCCAAAAGCATCACAATGCCTCGAATGCGGTTCATCTTGTGCCTTTCCTGCGACTGGATTCGACCCATCCATCCTAACGCAAGCCTGACGCCTGGAGGCCAGCGCCAAATCCCCGCCCGCACGCCACGGCTTGCGCCCGGTTTGACCCGCCCGGCGGCAGTGCCTATGGTGAAGAGTGTGAAGCAAGCCACGCGCGTCCTAAGGAACTCCCATGCCTGATGCCGGTTCTCCCGCGCCCGCTGCGCCCCTCAAGAAGACCGCGCTCAACGCCACGCACCGCGCGCTCAAGGCCAAGATGGTCGACTTCGGCGGCTGGGAGATGCCGGTTGAGTATCCAGGTCCAGGAGGAGGGTTGATTGCCGAGCACATGGCGGTGCGCACCGGCGTCGGCCTCTTCGACGTGAGTCACATGGGCGAGATCCAGTTCCGCGGGCCCGGCTCGCTGGCCGCTGTCCAGCACATCGCCATGAACGATGCGGCGAAGTTGCAGAATGGCCAGGCGCACTACTCCGCGCTGCTCACCCCCGCGGGCGCCTTCGTCGACGACATTCTGGTGCATCGCCTCGGCGCCAACGACTATCTTCTCGTGGTCAACGCCGGCACCGCCGACAAGGACTTCGCCTGGATCAAGCAGCAGGTGGGCGGCTGGCCGGGCATTCATCTGAGCAACTACTCCAGTTACTACTCGCAACTGGCGCTGCAAGGCCCGCGCGCGCTCGAAACGCTCCAGAAGCTGACCAAGGCCGATCTCGCCGCGATCGGGAATTACCACTTCGAGTGGGGAACGGTCGCGGGCATTCCCAACGGCTTGATCGCGCGCACCGGCTACTCGGGCGAAGACGGATTCGAGGTCTACATCCCCTCCGACGAAGCCACGACCGTGAAGATGTGGAACGCGTTGCTCGAGGCGGGCGCCGAGTTCGGCATCCGCCCCTGCGGCCTGGGCGCGCGCAACACCCTCCGCCTTGAAGCCGGCATGAGTCTCTACGGCCACGAGATCTCCGAAGAGATCAACGTCTTCGAGGCGGGACTCACGCGCTGGCTCAAGTTAGACAAGGGCGAATTCATCGGCCGCGACGCGTTGCTCGCCGTCGAGGCCGAAGGCGGCCCCAAGCGCAAGATCGCCGGCCTCGAGATGGTCGAGCGCGGCATCGCCCGCGACGGGTACTCCGTACTTTCCTTGGAGGGAGAGCAAATCGGAACAGTGACGTCGGGAAGCCCCGCGCCGTTCCTCAAGACCAACATCGCCATGGCGCTTGTGCCCGCGGCGATCGCGGAATCAGGCTCGGACGTTCTGGTCGATGTGCGCGGCAACCGCGTCCGCGCCAGGCAGGTTCCGTTACCCTTTTACAAACGGCCGAAGAAGGCTTGAAATGGGTGTCGAACGATGGCAACCACTATGGAAACACCGGCTCAGACTTCGCTGAGCGGATCGGTTCTGGTCCTGATTCAATTCGACGTCTGCGAAGAGCTGCGCCTCGACCAGTTGCAGCAGGCGGTGGACGCGCGCACCGTACAGCAGCCCAAGATCAAGCACTCGGTGCCGGCCTACGTGCGCTATCAGCGGCCGCCGGTCGTCGGTCCGCTCGATCCGCTCATTTTGAGCGGCGGCGAACGCGCCGAGAAACAGGTTCTCGAGGGCGAGATCAAGTACTACGACTACGGCGTGGTCAGCGTCATCTACCAGCTTGCGTTCTCGGGCGACTGGGAGAGCCTGGTGCAACTGGCCAGCCGCTGGGTTTGGGACGTGGATTTTGCGGCGCGCGTGGAGCCGATCGTGCGCCAGCGCCTCAACAGCGCCGTCGCCCGCCACCCGGACGCGCTCGTCCGTCCCTACGCGCGCTGGCTCAGCGAAGACTACTTCATCTTCCACGTGCGCAATGAAGAGGCGCCGCAAGCCGCCCCCCAGCCCGCTTCCGACGTGATGCGCGATCACGGCCTCGAGATTGCGCAGATCGTGCGCGGCGACCGGCAGCGGCTCTCGCCGGGCGAGTGCGCCGAGGTGCTGCAATCGCGCGTCTCTTACTACGACACCGACCTCGCGGTCATCGGCTGGAACGCGGCGTTTCTCCTGGACTCGAACGACGGCGCGGAGTCCGCCATTCAACTGCTCGAGTACGCCAACTCGCAGCTCCTCGAGTTCCGCCACTACGACGAGCTGCTCACCGGAATCCTCTCCAACGTCTACGACTCGCTCGAGCAAAATCGGACGTTCCCGTTGCGCTGGCGCATGGCGCGCAGAGCCATGCGCCTGCACACCGTGCTGCTCGACATCGCGGAGCTCACCGAGCGCGCCGACAATTCGATCAAGTTCCTGAGCGACATGTTCGCCGCGCGGCTCTACCGGCTTGCCGCCACCAAGGTCGGCGTGCCCGACTACAAGGATCTCGTGGCGCAGAAGCTCAAGACCGCCGAGGATCTTTACCACGACATGATCGAGCAGTTCAATCAGTCGCGCGGCTTCTTCCTGGAAGTCGTGGTGGTGCTCATCCTGCTCATCGAGCTGGTCTATCTCTTCTTAGGCAAAGTGGTTTGAGGGGAAGCGTTCAGTGGGCCGCGAACCGTGAGCCGTCAACCATGGCTCAGTCTCCCACCCTTTTCCGCTCACGGCGCGGAAAAGAATGGGGCACGGCGGCAGTATCTTGTTGCCGGATCAATGGGGATGGGAAAGACGAAAGGCCACGGCGCAGCCGTGGCCTTTGCTTGGCGCCGAGCCGCCGGCGTTACTCCGCGGCAACCGGGTCGATAGAGGCGAAGCGTCCGCGACGTCCGCGATCGGTGAAGACCACGCGGCCGGTCACCTTGGCGAAGAGCGTGTCGTCGGAGCCGATGCCCACGTTGGGGCCCGGCTTGATGCGCGTGCCGCGCTGGCGCGAAATGATGGTGCCGCCTGTGATCAACTCGCCGGCAAAGGACTTTACGCCCAGCCGCTGCGCGTTTGAATCCCGTCCGTTTGTGGAGCTGCCTCCACCTTTTTTATGTGCCATGATCTAAATCTCCTTCTGGTCCTGGCGATGCCGAGAGGTGTCAGTTTTCAGCGTTCACCCTGTCCAAACGTCCCTCAGGGGCTAAAGCCCCGAATCATTTTTGTGCCGTTGCGGCACGGCTGAAGCCGTGCCCTTTCAAAACAAATTCAAGCCGAGTCTACTCTTGCAATGAATGAGCTGAAGGCTGAGAGCTGAAAGCTTTGCCCGGCTAGCTTGCCGCTGCCGCTTCGTAGAGGATGCCGTCGGCCTCGATGGCCTGGATGCGCACCTCGGTGAAGTTCTGCCGGTGGCCTTGCAGCTTCTTGTATTGCTTCTTGCGCTTGAAGTGGAAGACCAGAATCTTGTCGGCGCGGCCGTTGCTCACGATCTCGGCCGTCACCTTGGCCGTGGCCGGCTTTTCCAGGGTTCCCGGCTCGCCAGAGACTGCCAGTACGTCGCTGAACTCGACGATCGGACCGCCTTCCACGCTTTCAATCTTCAACACGTCTCCCGGAGCCACGCGGTATTGCTTGCCTCCGGTGCGAATGACTGCGTACATAACAAAACCTCTCTCGCTCAGGCCTCTTGAGCCAGGCGCGCAACTCGAAATCCGTGTATGGGGCGGATACAGACGGACAACTGCATCGGGAATCGAAGCCCCGAGTCCAACCAGGACGGCGGACAGGCCCACTCCCCGCACACCCTTCCACGGGGTGCATCGCCAAACCATTCGATTTTATCGTTAAACGGGGAAGCGGGTCAATGCGGGGCGCGGGGTAGGACCACGTAGAGCAGGATCACGAAGTAGTGCGCGACGCTGCCGGCTAGCGCGAAGGTGAGTGCTGGATTCCAGCCGTGCCAAAAGAAGTGCGGGAAGTCAGTAGATGTCTGTCTTAGGGAGCGAGTCCTGCAAGCTGAAAAGTCTTGCGTATTCTCTGTACTGATTCATCGTTGCCCGCATCATATCTTCGCCCATTTGTTCCGTAGCCAGTTGCTGAAAGGCATCGAAATCGTTTTCTTCCAGAATTCCGCGTGACTCCAGGATTTCCAAAAGCGCCTTGAGGCGGATGTTTTGCTGAGCAAACATGTAGACAAGGAGCTTGTGTTCGTTCTCTGTCATGGTGCGGAGAATTATAGCCTTTCGGCCGGCGCGTTTGCCCTTCCCCTTTTGTGGGGTCCGCCGAGGATGCAAACTGCCGCGCTACCCGCGGGGTGGGACCACGTAGAACAGGATGGCGAAGTAGTGCGCGATGCTGCCGGCGAGCACGAAGATGTGCCACGTGGCGTGAAAGTAGGGGATGCGGTCGAGGGCGAAGAAGACGATGCCGAGGGTATAGAAGAGACCGCCCGCGCCGAGCCAGGCCATGGCGTGCCATCCGATGGCATGGAGCAGCGAGCCCGCCACGAAAACCACCAGCCAGCCCTGAACGAGATAGATGGCCGCGGAGACGATGGCGAGCCGGCCGCGCGTGAAGTAGTCCATGGCGACGCTTTTGGCGATGACCCCGGCCACGGCCAGCGTCCAGACCGCGGCGAAGAGCGTCCAGCCCAGCCGGCCGCCGAGAGAGACCACCGTGAAGGGCGTGTAGGTGCCGGCGATGAGCACGTAGATGGACGAGTGATCCAAGACATGAAAAACGTAGCGGGCGCGGGTGCGCACCAGCGAGTGATAGAGCGTGGAGCAGAGATAGACCAGAATCAGCGAGCCCGAGAAGATGGCGCAACTGGTGACCACCCGCGCCGAGCCGCGCGTGGACGCAGCGATGAGACAAATGGCTCCGGCAACGGCGAGCCCGGCGCCGATGCCATGGGTGATGGCGTTGGCCAGGATGTCGCCAAGTCTCGAGTGTGGCGGCGCAAGCGTGGACACAGATCGATGATAGCCCGGTGCGGCAGCGGCGCAAGGGCGTGCGGCGGCTGACGCCTTGACCACGTGATTTCGTAACTAGCTCTTCAGTGCAGGCGTGGACGCCCGCACGACAGCCGGCCAGGAGACCGGCGCTACACTTTGGCGGTTCCAAAGCAGAACGCGCGAAGCTTTTGGGAATTCTCGTCCCAAGTTGTTCTGATGGAGCGCGCAGCGCTCTTGAGTGGAGTGTCACGCGCGGCTAACGTTCATAACATGCTGGAAGTTTTGGACCACCCGCCGCACGGGAGGCGGGCAGCCTAGATGGCTTGCGCAGTTGCGATTTCAGAGAACAGAGAATCGCGGGGCGAGGCGGTAGGCCCGCCAAAGACCGGAGGCATGTCCGGCAACCTGGCGGAGATTGCGCGCGGCTACCAGCGCATGCTGGAGGAGAATCCCGCGCACCCGGCGGCTCTGGTGGGGATGTGCCAGGTGGCGCTGGCCAGCCGCCAGACCGAAGCGGCCGTGAAAATGGCTACGGCCGCGGTGGCTGCCGCGCCGGAGCAGGTGACGGCGTGGATTGCCCTGGGACAGGCGCTGAAGGCCACCCAGCGTTACGACGAAGCGGCACAAGTGTACGAGCAGGCGCTGCGTCTGGATGGCGCGAATGCGCTGACGCGCCAGGCGCTGGGCGAGCTCAAGATTGCCGCAGGCCGGCCCGAGGAGGCCATCCAAGAATTCGAGCTGGCGCTCCAGCGCAAGCCGAAGATGATTGCCGCGCTCCTGGGGCTGGGCAATGCGCTGGCCATGCTGGGCCGGAACCAAGAGGCGCTCGCGTGGTATGAGGCGGCGCTCGAGTTGCGGCCGCGGCAGCCGGAGTGCGAGTTCGCCGCGGGATTTGCGCTGGCGCGGCTGGGGCGCGTCAAAGAGGCGGAGAGGCGCTACCGGCGCGCCCTCGCCGTGCGGCCCGACTTTGCCGCCGCCTGGATCAACCTGGGGAACCTGCTGCGCGAGCAGGGACAGGATGTCTACGCCGAAGCGGCGCTCGGCCGCGCGGTGAAGCTGCGGCCAGACCTGATTTCGGGATGGCTGAATCTCGCGCTTCTGGAGCGGGAGCGGTTGCGGCCGGAGGTTGCCGAGAAGTATCTTCGCAGGGCATTCGCGCTCAATCCGGCGCAGGTGGAGACGCTGGTGTCGTGGTGCCAGCTTCGCATCGCCGAGCAGGACCTGGCCGGCGCGTGGGCCTGGTTGCGCTGGGCGCTCCTGCTCAATCCGGAGTTCGACGAGGCCGTCAATCTGCACGGTATTCTGTTGCATTTGGAACAGCGGCAAGAGGAAGCGGTCGCGCTCTTCGAACGCGCCGAGGAACTGGGTAATCGCGCCGCGCCGTCGAATCGCGGCAACTCCCTGCTCGATCTGGGCCGCATGGAGGAAGCATTGCGCGCGCACCAGACAGCGGCCGAGCGCGACCCCGCGAGCCCCGGCGCCCAGTACAACCTGGCGCTGACCCAGTTGCGCCTGGGAGATTGGGAGCGCGGCTGGCCCGGCTATGAGGCGCGCTGGCGCTTCCACGAGGTGCATAAGCGGCCCAGATTCTTCCGGCAGCCGCGCTGGCAGGGCGATGAGTTGAAGGGCGAGCGTGTGCTGCTGCACGCCGAACAGGGACTTGGCGACACCATCCAGTTCTGCCGTTATGCCGCGCTGGTGGCGGCGCGGGGCGGCGTGCCCATTTTGCAGGTGCAACCGGCGGCCGAGCGGTTGATGCGATCGTTAGCCGTAGTGCGCGCGGGGTTGGCCCAGACGGCGGTGCTCGGAACCGATCCGGACTTTGATTTGGAATGCCCGCTGTTGAGCCTGCCCGCGGTCTTTCGTACCTCCATGGACACGGTTCCCTGGGAGGGCGCGTATCTGGGCGCGGACGCGGAATTGGCCGCCCAGAAGCGCGCTGAGATCCCGAGCGCCGCAGATGGCTTGCGCGTGGGGCTGGCCTGGGCGGGCAATCCGCGCTACAAGGCCGACCGCGCGCGGTCGACGCGGCTCGAGACCCTGCTGCCGCTGCTGCGCGGAACCGGTCCGGCGGTCAAGGCGACATGGATCTCGCTGCAAAAGGGCGAAGCGGCGGAGCAATTGGCGGCGTTGCCGGAAGACGTTTTTGTCTGGGACGGATCGAGCCGCGAGAAGGACCTGGCCGAAACGGCAGCGATCGTCGCCGGCCTCGATCTGGTGATCACGACGGATACATGCGTCGCGCACCTTGCCGGCGCCATGGAGAAGCCGGTGTGGATTCTGCTGCCGCATCTGGCGGACTGGCGCTGGATGCAGGAGATCGAAACCACGCCATGGTACCCGTCGGCGTGGCTCTTCCGCCAGGCGTCGCCCGGCGATTGGCCAGGGGTCCTGGAGCGGGTGGCAAGGGAGCTTTGGGCCTTTGCGTATTCCGCGGAGCCGGGACGGATAGAACTGGCGTGCGCTTTGCAGCCTGATCCCCGATACAAGGAGAAGCCGGCGGATTTTGACGCGCGGATGGCGGAGAATTCGATGAATCTGTTCGCGAAATTGCCGGCGTTCGACGTGGTTCGCGGAGGGGGCTGCTGAATTGCGGGCCTGGGATGGTTTCGCTTCCATCCCCGGTCCCCAAAGGCGAAGGATCAGGGGCACCCTCGTACTTGGGAAAACCTCGCATAAGATCGGGGTCACCTGCCGCTGGGCATTGTCGTGGCGCTCAAAGAACTTCAGGGAGACTGCGGGCCATCTGCAGCCCGGCCGTCTCCGGGCGCTCGACGTCGAGTTTCACATCAAGCTCGTCCGAATCCAATCGGCTGCGCTTCGATGACAGTATGCCGCTTCTTCATTCGCAGAAATGGCGTTTCTAAATAACGGTATGAAAGTGCCGCCAGAAGAAATGTGCCAAAAACCGAGAGCGAATAATCGATGCAATCAGCGACGAGATTCCTCGCGACGTGGCTCGGGATCCCAGCCGCAATGTGGCGCCCTATCAGCAAATTGTGGACGGCATAAATCACGAAAAGATGGTAGACATAGAGCCCATAGGAGATGCGTCCGAGATTAGTGACGAAGGCGGGAAGAAACTTTGGAGAGACGCCAAGAAACCCAATTAAGGTTAAGACTGCCCCCAGCGCCGCCAGTGCATAGCCGCCCATCAGATGCCAACCTCCGGGATTCGGACCCCACAGAAATCGCACCGGGCTAGCCAAAATCCAGCAGGCGCCGGCGCCAATCAAGGTGAGCGTTCTCTGCCAAATGGCGCTATTCGGCAGCCGGCCACGAAGGACTAGGCATAGAAGAATTCCAGCAGCAAAACATTCAGACTGTACAAATGTGTCATGCCAGATTCGCAGATCGGTGACTGAAGCCGCGCCGAAATAGAAGAGCCAGCAGTTGGCAATAGCGATCAGAATCAGACAGAAAACAATGAGATTCCTGCGACTCAGATATTTTGTCAACCAAGGTGCGATCAGATAGAACTGCTCCTCGACAGAGACGGTCCATAAGACGGTGGTCACGGGGTTGAGCACTGGATACGATAAGGTCAGCGCCACTTGCCATGCGCCGAGAAAAACAGCAAACCATCCAATGCCCAGAATCTCCGCGGGCCGACCGCCTGGGAGCAGATCCATTACCACGCCCAGAATCAGCGCAAAATAGTACAACGGCCAAATTCGCAGGATGCGGCGCACATAAAACTGTTTTACGCTTACCGAGCCAGTCGCCTCGCGCTCCCGAAGAAGCAATTCGCAAATGAGAAACGCGCTCAGGACGAAGAACAAACTCAACCCGAATCCACACGCCATCACGACGGCATCGGCGGCCTGGAGGACGAAAGAAGGCAGATGAACCGGCTGTAAACTTCTGCTATTGGGAAGAGTGTGGTGCAGGAACACCAGCAGGAAAGCAATAAAACGGACGACGTCTAATTCGGGACGATAATAGCGCTTGCTGGCTATGCGGGAGCATGTCCCGCGCGTAGTTGAAAGTGGCAGGCGGCGGTTAGGTTGATGTTACTACGCAGCGACCTTCTTGGAAGCAGGCTGCGCAGGATTGAGGATGGCTTCCAAGGCCCACAGATCGCGATG
>Ga0224557_1000463_pt1 | contig 45649 bp, 41 predicted proteins | sample 714S31014metaG_FD_180677 | JGI IMG/M metagenome (GOLD analysis project Ga0224557, IMG submission 180677) | Peat soil microbial communities from Stordalen Mire, Sweden - 717 S3 10-14 | ecosystem: Environmental > Terrestrial > Soil > Wetlands > Peat | place: Sweden: Norrbotten County, Stordalen...
GTCTCAGCGTCACTGTCACCAAGCCCCGCGCGCAATACCACAATGGCCTGGCGATCGCCCAACAAGCCGAGCACCAATGCCAGATACCGCCTCGTCTTCGGGTCCTGACCCTGCGACTCTTTAAAGACCTGCACGATATCCGTGACTGCGCGCGGGTTTTTCGCGAGAAACTGCTCGCGATCCGCGCTGATCTGGGCCGTGACATCGAAAATTCCCTGCCAACGCTTCGAGTCCTGGATGTAATTCAACAGATACTGCGCCTGCCGGGTGCGTTGTTCGCCTGAACTGGCGCGCAGCGCGCCCAGATAGTCATCCAGCCCCTTGCGTTCGGCTGTCAGCCACATGAACAGGCCCGCCAGGGCCACGCAGAAGAGTACGACCGCCAGCGGGATCACAAACAGCTGCACCGCCAGTGTCACAAACGTCGATTTCTCTGCCGACGGGTCCACGACGCCTGACGAAGGCACTTCCCCTAACTGCTTTGCGTCACTCATTTGAAAGAACTAGTGCTTCTCCAACTGAGACGGCAACATCGCCGCCCGATGGGTCGGAGCATTCGGCACGATAATGGCATCTTTGTCACAGACGATCTCACAGAGCCGGCACGCCACGCATTCCTCCGCCACGACTTCGGCCACTTTGTAGTGGACCGCGCCCGTGCGGGTAGGGTCTTCGATCATATGAATACAATCGAACGGGCAGATGTCTACGCAGAACTCGCAGCCGGTGCAGTCGTCCACGATAACCTTGGCCTTTGGGATCTGGCTTGGCTTGATGCGGGTAACGAGGTTGCCGTACTGGTCCTGGATGCAGGAGACGGGGCAATAGATGGCGCAGACCCCGCAATCGATGCAGCCCTCGGGGTGGATGATGTACAGTTCCTTGGACTTCCCGCTGATCGTGTCGACGGGACACTTCAGCTCGCAGACGGTGCAGCCAATACAGGTGTCTGTAATGAAATACGCCATGAACGTTTTCTTCTATTTAATCCGACCCGATGCGACCACTTTGAGAAAATTTTCACAAAGAATATAAACACCCTCGTTCCAAAGTGCAACTGCTTTTCTGCGGGCAAAAACAGGGGGGAAATGGAGCGGGTGATGGATATTTCATCATATTTCACATGGTGAGCCTACGCAGGAGGCACGGAGGGATGTTCGGATCAATTCAATACCCGACATTTCTCCTTGGGACGTCGCCTGACGCACCTGCTGGCAATCTGAGATTGGCACAGCAATGGCAAGTCGAGCTTTCCCGCCGCCAGTTCTGCCACCCGTACAGTTGCAATTTCTGCGATCAGGCTTATGTTGCTGTGGAGAGTCGAGGTGGGTCGCATGAATAGACACGTGTTGGAAATCTCCACTCATGTCTTTCGGGTGCTGCAAAGGCTGGCACCGCTCTACATATCCTGCTCCGATGAAAAAGCCGGTTCCACACAACGCATCGTAGTCGACGACGACGTTTACAGCGAAATCATCGACCGCGCCATTGCCAAGCGGAAAACCATCGACGAAGTCTTCCTTGAAATCGGCAGGCGGGGTTGTACAGCGCTTCGACGGTCGCGTTGCATCAAGCGGTGGAGGCGATAGCGGGGGCGTGGTTTGGACCGCAGAATTTCTGTGTGGAACGGCTACGACCGGAGGGGTGATGGCAACGCCGAGCAAGCAAGTACCGGGGCATTGAGGGTGTCCTGAACTTTCTGAGCGAGGTTCGGCAAGTTGAACGGCTTTTGCAGGTAGCCCCGCAGACCTCTCTTGAGCATTTTGTCTGCTACGGATTCTTCGCAGCCCGTCAGCAAAACCACCCGAACATTTGGATTCAGTCGTTGCAGGTTTTCAAAGACCAATTCACCTGACATTCCGGGGAGCAGGTAGTCCAACAATACCATGCCAATATCTCGGCGGAATTTCTCATACAATTTGATGGCTACATCCGGACTGGAAGCCGTATGCACCATGAAGCCCCGGCTTTCCAACGCCGCCTTGAGCACACCGAGAAATCCCTCCTCGTCGTCGATAGCGAGAACGCAGTTCTTTTCGTTGCGATTGCTGGGAGCCATGTCCTGAAAAGAAGCATTCAACTTGCCAACTACCTGCCGCCAGAACTTGCCCGTCATTGTCCAGCACCGGATAAACGAAAGCGGCGCACTCGGTTGAATACGCCGCCCTCAGTTTTCTACTCTTTAGTCTCTGGATCGACGGGGTTAATGGTTTGTGGGCTCGACCACTGGAACCTTTGTTCCTCTAATCCGGCCGCCGAATCTCAAAGACAAAGAAACTGAATTTGAGACAAGACAGTTGGAATACCTGTTCAAAGTTTGCCGCCCAAATCCGCCCCGCCAATTCCCATCGCCCAGTTCCCTTGTGAGGGCAAAGCAGGAACAGGGGCAATATATTTCTGTAAGGCGGGGCTGGTGTTGAGGAGGTTACGCCTGCGATTGCCCCAAGCAGACAGAAACCAAAGGATTTCGCTTACATTTTGAATGCCGAGAAGTCCATAAACACCCGACTTGGAGAAGTCTTTTTTTCGTCCCGGAGGAGAACCATAACATTGGATCCTCCAATGCAGAAGCGAGCGAGAATCTTAAATAAGGCAAAAGGGGTACTATGAAGACAAGCATTCTAAAAACTTTTACGGTTGTGATTCCGCTCGTTGGCTTGGTGCTGACATCCCAAGCCCAGATCACTAACAATGTTGCTGTTGCTCCCCAACTCCTCACTACCACCGACACGCCGCAGTCCTTGCCAGCCTTCAGCGTTCCCCAATTCAATACCGCCCTTGGCACACTGAACAGTGTGCAGTTGACTCTTACACCTGATTTGACGGGCTCCGGGGTTCAAATCTACAATCCTAACAATTCCGTGGGTACCTTGTTCACGGCTGGATATTTTGCAGATAGTACCGGCGGTTACTCGGGGACTGTGTCAATTACTTCTATCGCCGGGTTATCGGGCAGTTGGATGACCGGCACGTACACCCAACAATTTGCCCTCGCAGCTCCGCCCTCCTTTACCACGTATGTGCTGTCGGGTCTTACCGTCCCCGGTTCGGGCTCGCCTGTTACCCTGACAGAAGCATCTGTGACTCCTTTCGAGGGGGTCGGCAATTACTCGCTTGTTGATACGGCTGGCGCGTCTTGGGATGCGATAACGACCGGCCCGATTTCGGATTTTGTTGGGGCGTATTGCATGGCTGGGGGGAGCCTTAATGTGGTTTACAATTACACGGCAGTCCCCGAGCCTTCGACTATCGGTCTGGTAGTGGTTGGGTTGCAGGGGGCGTTGGGTATTCGCCGCCGCAAAGCTTAAGCAGATATTAACTGTCCGTCAGGAATCGGATGAGCCCCGCAGAGTTGCGGGGCTCGTTCTTTTCTGGGTACAAACAGCCTCCGCCCCGCCCGCATCCCGCCGCCAGTTCCGAACTGAAAGCCGCCCCGAACCATAATGCCAATCGCCCCGATTTCCCGCCGCGCCCACCGGCACGTTGTTCTTTACGCTTTCGAGAAAAACTTCTGGTCGATATATTGGCGGACGCTGGCAATCATCGATTCAGGAGATGGCTTGTCGCCAGAATCACATTCATCAGTGACATCATCGCCATCGACTTTTATGACCACCTTGCGCCCGATATTGGGCGTAAGAGTCCCCGCTGCCAGAGTCTCGATGGCGTAAGGTTCATCGACGATTTCGATTTGATGATTTCGGTAGGTTTCTGAAACCGGCTCCATGCCTTATTCTCCAACCCTCTTGCATGTTCGTCAAACTATCTCCGCTAGGACATGGACTTGTCCAAAAATCGGGAGCCCATCCGATTGTGCAGAATCCCAATCCAGCCAATACTGGTAACGAACTATCGGTTGCCATTCCAGCGATCAGGCTTACGTTGAAGTGGAGGGTCGAGACGCTTTCTCTGGGTAGGATTATTCAGCCGCATTGGTGCGGCTGGGTTTGCTAAGAGCCGAGCCTCGACTCTCCCTTAATTTTCACCCCCGCCCAAATCCCGCCGGATCGCTCAACCAATCCGGTTCAACCCCCCGACTTTTCCCCATTCCGTTTGTGAAGACGTTTGGGAATCGACGGGCTGAAAAATGTGTTCCCCTTTTGGACTTCCCGAATCGCTAGGCAAACAGTGTCAGCGGAGGTTTGTTTGATCAGATAGCCCATCGCTCCGGAATCCACCGCCTCTACGACATATGCTTCATCACTATGTGCCGAAAGCATGAGCACTTTTGTATGGAGGAGGGCGTTTTCGAGAATCTGCCGAGTGGCTTGCAAACCATTGAGCAGCGGCATGGCAATGTCCATCAGAACTAATGCGGGACGAAGTTTTTTGACCATGGCGACCGCCTGACGACCGTTTTTTGCTTCGCCGACTACTTCAAGATCCTCTGTGCGTTCCAGTATCTCTCTAAATACCCCACGTACGAGTTTATTATCGTCCGCCAGCAAGACAGTGATTCGTTTCATGGGTTGTTATGCCACAATCATCGGTGCTTGATTGTCATTACGTCAGTTGCCTCTCTTTATCTATGGGGTGAACGCCCCATGTTCTGCTACCGGATTAAGCTCGAATTATGCCGAGTTGCAGTTCGAGCCTCGACTTTCCTTTAATTTCCCTCGCCCCAATCCGCCCCGCCCGCATCCCGCCGCCAGTTCCACCATGCCAACGGTGGCGACTTGACGGTTGTGGCAACAGTGGTTTTAATCCATAGAAAGAATTACACGCATTAGGATGACAAAGCCCAAATTACTACTTCGTGTTGAGGGTGGGGCTGTTTTGCTTGCCGCCTGCGTCGTTTACCATCAGGCACATGGTAGTTGGTTCTGGTTTGGCTTGCTTTTCCTGACGCCGGATTTTTCGATGTTGGGCTACCTCGCAAACAACAGGCTGGGTGCGTATCTTTACAATTTAGCCCACACGTATACCGCTCCATTCTTGGCATCTTTAGCTCTTCGCATTTTCCGGCAGACCACTTTTTTCTGGTTGATATTGATTTGGTTCGCCCACATTGGATTGGACAGGCTCTTGGGTTATGGGCTGAAGTATGAGACGGCTTTCAAGGATATGCATTTACAACGGGTATGACAACTCAGGGTGACCGGTCAAACAGCCAACGAAGCCGCTTCGGTGGTGCAACCCGCTTTACTCTCCCCCCCGCATCTCGCCGCCAGTTCAATCTCCCCGTTTTTGGTTCTGCTTTTGAAACTGCTGAAGAAACAGCCGTTGGTATTGCTTCTTCCACGTCGTCGGAGGAGATAGGCAGATGTTGACTTTGCGGACAAACACACAGACCCCCGGAACGGAATGCTTTGAACAATTGTTTGGGGTGGAATGCCAACAGCCGTGGGTTTGCTTTTCGCCGTCGAGCGGATGCAATGGGGCGTGAAATGCGGGGTTTGGGGCGTTCATAACAACACGGTCATCGTTTCCAATGCTCAGTCGGTGTTGTCGTCTCGAAGCTACGGCGGTCAGGATGGCGACAAAAGACGCCAGAACGATAACGTACCCCATATTCACAATCGTCAGGGTTTTTCACTAGGCAATCCGAGAAATCGAGAGTTTCCCCCAGATGCCTTGTCAGACATCTTTCCGGATCTGGAAGACGCCATAGATTGCTGAGGGGTTCGTCGGTCATGGCTTCGCTGCCTTCTCGAACTTACGCCGATGCGGATGGAGGCAAGAGACGAAGCTAGCAAAGCGTCCTGCAAACTCGCATCCGGCGGGGTTTTTCGCTAGGCATTCCGTGAACCCGATAGATTTCACCAAATACCTTGTCCGACATATTTCTGGATCTGGCAGATGCTTTTGATTGCTGACTGTTTCATCGGTCATGGCTTCCCTGCCTTCTCGAAGCTACGGCGATCCGGATGATAGCAATGGACGCCAGCAGCAGAGCGTACCAGATATTCGCAACCGTTGGGGTTTTCCACTAAGTAATCCGTGAAACCGAAAGGTTGCCTCAGATACCTCGTCCGACATATCTCCGGATCTGGAAGACGCTTTTGACGGCTTATCGCCTTGTCGGTCATACGCTCTCCGAAGAAGTCCGCATCAATCATGCCGTACTGGAGGAATCCAACTCAAGCCACTAGTTCAGAAGGACTTGTCAAGAAGAGCCAACGTTCACGATACTGACAACATGGCATGAACGAACTGGAATGGATGACAGACGAGTTTCCAGCACGGCAAATCGAGGCTTTCCCCCGCCTCCCGCCGCCAGTCCCCGCCGGGAGTCCGCCGCCCAGTCCCGCCCCCCCAAAAAAAACAGCACTCACCCGCGCACTCACCCAATGACCCCAAAACCGCCCGATCGGGTGTGTGCAGGAAAATCCGAGCTGAGCCGTTCTGGGAGCGAAACAGCCAACACAACCCGCCAATTACCAGCCGCCTGTGCTGATTGCGGAGCAACCAAAGATTGGAGCGGGCGATGGGAATCGAATCCATCTCCCTATGTCAATCCTGCGTGATTCTGCATATTTCCGCAACCGCGAAATGCAGAAAAATGCAGAATTGGGCCGGTCTTTTGTCACGGTTTGTCACGCGTCGACCGCGAAATCAAACCGTCGTAGAGTTCAACATCCAGCCGTCATTCTTGGGCGTAGGATAAACGGCGCACGGCCACTGTCGAGCAGAATATTCCGTCCGGGAAAGCTCAGAGTTGAGGCGCCAGCAATTCGCGTACTACGCGAGTGCGGCGTGGGGTTGAAGGCGCACTAAACGTGCGATCTGACACGTGTCGGCAGAGCGAGCAATCGCGGCCTTGGCTCCTGATGCTCCGTCAACAGCCGCACGACGTCTTCTTCTCGGAATCTGACCGCCCCATCCACGCGCACGACCGGCAACCGACCCGACTGCGCGATCTGCGCGACCTTGCGGATGCTGATGTGCAGACGGCTGGCCACGTCCGCCTTGCTCATCAGTTGCGGCACGAAATTCATCGGTTGGGCGTCCTCGATCTCAAGAATGACGCTCTCGCCATCCACCCGTGCTCGGTATGATTTGCAGGTCAGCGTAATCATGGCCCCTCAGTTCCTCTCTGTCGTCGCTGCAGTCATGTTCGCTCCTGCAGTTCGCTGATGGTGATTTCCGTGATCCAAGCGGAATTGTCCCCTGCATCAAGCTCGTAGCGCGCCGGCGCTGCCTTCACCCAGCCGACCTCGAACCTCTGCAGCCCCTGCTCCAGCCGCCCCAGGTTCTTGCCGACGATCCGGATTTCGTGCGTGTCGGAGTGCAGACAAAGCTTGCTGTGATCCGTGCCGTACTCGAAGTCCACAAATGCGATCCGGCTGTAGGGGACCAGGCAGGAATGTCCGTCAACCAACTCCACTCGCAGCGCCTGAGCCTTGGTGTCGCCTTCCCAACAGGGGGAAGTCCGTCGGCCCGCGTCTTGACCGGTTCTTATCATCCTACCCTCATTCCCTGTGTTTGTTGGATTGCCCGTGTTCGTAGTTTGGTGAAGCTATCGAGCCGGCTCTGCCGAAACCCTTCGGCATACGTCGCGATCCGCAAGCACCGCGTCCATAACCGGCGAGGAATGCCGAGCCTTTGGAAATACCGTTGCTTCGCCAGGTCCATTGCCAAGGGTCGGTCACCGGACCGCAGAATATTCTCGGCCAGTTGCACCTTGTCGCCGGTGAAAATGGTGATTCCTTTGCGCCCGCGAGAAATGGTCACATACCACTGTTGTTGGTTCGTCGCGGCCTTGATAGCCGAATCGGAGAACAAGACGTGATCGACCGTCTTCCCTTGGGACGCGTAGGACGTGATGGCGAAACCGCGCACGAATCGCCGGTAATCCTTTTCCAGAACCCTGCCATCCGTCAGCGTGATCCGGCCGTCGGCACCCACCTTCTTCACCGTGACCAGTTCGCCATTGGCGAGACGCCGGCCGGCACGCGTGCGGGCGTTGGCCTTCAGTTGCAGACGGTCGCCCGACGCCAACGTGAGTTCCCTGGGCTGGCATATGGTGAGCCGATCCGCGAGCCGTAACGGAACGGCGCGAGTCTTGTCCGCACTTTCCAGAACGAAGGCTCTGTCGGTGATGACCACCAACCGGCAGGTCTGCCCCTTCTGGAATCCGCGCGCGTTGCGGTTCAACACCAGCACGGTGTCCTCTTGGTAGAAGCGACGATCACGCTTTTGTGCCTCAGTAAGATCAACCGTCTCCAGCGTCGTCACAGTCCGGTCGTGTGTGCCGAGAAGGCCACGCGACTTCAAGGCAGCCCGCACCTGCTCATTGACCCGGTGAATCTCCGACCACGTTTGTGACACCACGACGACGGACTGGTGTTGTTCAACGAGGGACAGGTAGTGCTGGGCAAGACGCTCCGCTTGATCCTGTGAAGAACAGACCACCACCGCCCCTTGTCGATCCAGCCGGCGAAACGAGGCATCGAGGTTGCCTTCGGAAGCTTCCTGCACCGCCTGCCTGTACTGGGCAATCCGCTCTCGTTCGGCCCGTGTCTTCCCGCGAGCCGGGTCTTGACGCCGAATCTCGGTGAGTTCGATAGCCTGGAGCGCGGAATACTTCTCGATGGCGCGCAGCGCATCGGAAGCTTCCACGGCACTGTGTTGGCGGGTGTCGCCCGAGAGAATTACCCGGCCTTCATTGGCTTTCGCCAAGCTCATGAGCTGGTGCATCTGCTGGCCGCCGATTTGACCGGCCTCATCGACAAGGACCACACCTCCTCGGGGAAACTTCCCGCGCGCCAGCACCGCGCTGACGGTTTGCGCGCCATGAAAGCCGTCCCTCTCCATGTCAACCACCTGTTGCCGCTGCGGGGCGGCAACCGTGACCGTCCGCCCGCTCTGTTGTAAGGCGCTGTACACTTCCCGAAGCGTGTAGCTCTTGCCGGTGCCGGCCCCACCGCGAAACAGGGTGATAAAACCGCGTGATTGCAGGATACGCTCGACGGCTTGACGCTGGCCCGCATCCAGGCTGGCATTGCGAATCGAATGACCGGAGCAATGTTGGCTGAACCGGCCAATCCCATCGCGCGCCATGCACACAATCTCCCATTCCCGGTGCAGCACTTCGCGCGTGGTGATCCGGCCAGGATGTTCTTTGTAACGCAAGTAGCCGCGCCGGGCCGTGGCTGCTTGAATGTCGGCCAACGCCACGTTCTGCCCGCGTACGTGCTCTAGCGCGTGCCGCCACAACTCGTATTCCGGCACCACCGACCGCCGCTCGAACAAATGTTCCTCAGCCCACGCGACGGCCTGTTGCGCCAGTGCCCCACTGGAGATCGCAGTTGCCGGCGGCTCAGTGGCCAGACGGCCAAGCGATGCTTTTTCTTCGGCAGTTAGTTGTTGGCCCCAACTGGTCTGTAATTCGGCAAGGGTGATGCCCTTGATCTTGCGAGGCCGATCCTGGTGGGCAATATGGTTGCGGATAAGGGCGAGGTTCCCATCGGCCTTCTCCGGCTGGCGTTCCAAAAATTGGCGGGTTTTTCGATCAATCTCTTGGTGGCGCTTGGAATACTTTTCGACGAGCGCCGGCGAAATGCCCTTGATTTCAAAATCCCCCCGCCGCTTGTTCTCGATCCCGTAGCCAAATTGCCGCAACCTGCGGGCCAGTTCGTGGTAGTAGACGTTCTCGACGAACTTGTGGGCAAAGAGCATGTCGTGGTTCTGCAGCGCCTTCCAGCGGCGCTCGACCGGATCGAACGTGCTGTTGAACACGATGCAATGGGTGTGTAGATGCGGATCGAGGGCGCGGGACGTATCGTGACGAAACACTGCGGCCACGATGTTGCCCGTGATTCGGTCGGTGCACTGGCCGTTCTTGCGGACCCGGGTGGACGCGAACACCTGCAATTGGTTCAGGGCGGCCGTCACGGCCTGCTCGTGCGCCTCGACGATGCGCTTATCTTGGCCCACCAGGGCGGCGATGGACACTGACTTGGCCGGCGAGAAGGTGAAATCGTAGAACACGCGCCGATTGGTGCTTTGGCGGGGCTGGCCATCCGGGCCAATGTCCATGCGGGTGGTTTTCTGGCGGACCGTCAACCTCTGGCCGGTCTGCGGGTGAAGGTTCTCACAGAGACGAACGAATTCGTCCTGGCGTGTGACCCCCGACAGCCCCAGTTGCTCGGCCCCATCGCCATACCACTGGCCCAAGACCTGTTGGTCTTGGGCGTAGTAATCACCGACGCTCAGGTGTTCCTTGAAATACTCCTTGGCGTTGGGCAGCCGGTATTGAGCCTTGGTAGCAAGCATGGTCAGAGGTTACAGGCAGCGTGGGACATTGCGTTAACGGGTAGCGGGCGAGTTGCCGCCAGTTACGCGTAGTTGTGCACCGCCCTCGATTCGGGCCGCATCGTTGCCGCGTTCGGACACGTCCGCGAGGTGGGTTGTCGTTTGTTTACTCATCGAATTGTTCATGGGCCTTGGCTCCTTTCTGAATCGCGGGTGCGAGCGTAGCACGGGGAAAATCAGGAATTTGAAATCCGGCAAAGTCGAATGTTGACGGCGGTAGCTGCGAAATTCCGTGTTTGGCTTTGTTTGCGCAAAATTCTTCATTTTGTGCTGGACAGGTTTTGGAAGGTCATCCGGTTCAGTCCCCAGAAGTGAATTGCCCGTGCGTGAAACCCTACGAGCCAGATCGTTATAATCGGTCGGCACCGCTTCACACGCAGTCGATGGCCGATGGTGTGGTGCAATCATCCAACCAGAGGTAGCACATGGGCGCCAGTCGCGCGTGTAGCAACTACACAAAAATCGAGGTGTCAACCCAGCTGCCAATGGTTGCATCCCCTAATCGTAGAACGGGACAAAAGGCCCAGGCCCGCGCTTAGACTGGCCGGCCCCGCTCGTGCCTCGCAGCCAGGCCACACAAAGCGACGGTCTCGATCAATCCCACGCTCAACGCCCGTCCCTCATCGCCGCTTCTCTGCCGTCGCCTGACGCAAACGCCAACGTGCTGCGACTCCGTTCCGCTTTCCGATTCGGGCCGCGCGTTCAACGTGTTCCCAACCATGATCACACGGCCGAGTGGCCATCACGAAGTCCCCCCGATTTCCACGATTGCGGTTTGGTCATAGTCGCGACCGTGACCAACCAGTGTCCGCGATGCAACCGCTGTGCATCCGATTCCTGTCCGACATTGTGTACGCTCAAATGTCGTACAGGTGTCCAAGTAGATGTCCGGAGGTGTGCCACGGATTTCCCGCCGATGTGCCCGCCGATTTCCCGCTGATGTCCCGTTGAGGTCCCGTTGAGGTCCCGCAGCGGCTCCGCAGATGCCACGCATCGAGCCATCAGTGACCACGCAAGTTTCACGCAAAGACCGCGGGCGGTTTAAGCAAGGTGCCACGCATGATTCACGAACAGAACATGCACGGTTCATGGAAAGAGCCCGTGTTGTCCATTCTGCCAGCATCACTCTGGCAATCCATTGACTTCTCGATTTCCCGCAATTGCTGTCAACGTTGTCCGCATCGAGAAAACTCCGTAGCCGCCCATCCTATACGTCTGGGTTACAGATGTGACGCGAGACCCCTACCATCCTACGGTAGGGTTTCAGTCTACGCGACGGCAGCCATCCGGCAGCGACGTTGACAAGCGTTGACTGATTCAACACCATTCAATTCAAATCGTGATTTATCCGCACGAGTCGGATGGATCAACTCGGCCCCAGCGCGGGTCGCCCCGATTGTACGGCTCGCTTGCGCCTGTCAAGGTAGACCACTTCGTGTCTCCACCAGTGACAGTGCTCGGCGAGCCGAGGACGGCGGGCCTCTAACACCTCGCGCCGTGGAAGCTAAGCAGGCCTCGTTGAGTTAGACGTTGATTTTGTCAACCCCATTCAAAAGTATTCAACATGGGGTCGGGATTGCCCTACGCGGTGCGCGAAGCAACCTAATTTCATTAGGAGTTGAGCGTCCACTCTTTCATCACACGTATAGTGTGAACCGTGCGTTCAGCTTTGTTCAGCTACATGAGCACGAGTGACATGAGGAGAATAAGGAGTGAACTGGGAAAAGAGTATTTATCAGCCCGCAGACCAGTTCATGCCGGGCATAGTAAAATGGCTTGGCTTCGACCCCGGGAAGGCTGTTGGGTAAGCGGGCCTCACGCGGGAGTAGATCATGGGAGCGCAGGCGAGGACGGTTCACCGAGTCGTGAACGTGGCTTCGAATGTTACGCTGCCTCTTCATTCCCAAGGCAGCGCTCCTCCAAAAGACTCTCGTTCTAACTCATTTGAAAGTTACGGCGCGGTGCAGTCGACCCGATAGAAGCGAGTGGGCGAATTCGTGGCGCCACCAACATCCGTGAAGGTGAGCACGACGGCGGTGCCGGTCTGCGACGAGCCAGTATTCGACCAGTTCGTCGGTTTCATCGACGGGGTAAACTGCAGTTGATACGTGTGCCCGACGACCGAGGGGATCTGAACGATCATGTTCTGACCAGACTTGCTGACCTGCGAGATTTTCACGCCGCTGGAGTCCAATACGGTGCCGTTGTTGACGACCGTGCCCGTGTGGTCAAATAACTCGTCCTGGCTGAATGTCCTCGTTTAGCATCGCCGCGAGGAACATCCCATGCCTTGGAAACGAATGTTGGCCTACATCACCGGCAGCGTCAACGAAGACTTGTTACGCAGAATCGAGTACCTGCTTGAGGAGAACCGCGTCCTGCGCAACCAGATCGACGGCCGGATTCTCCTGACCGATCACGAGCAATGCGCCCTCGCGACGAAAGCCGTCGCCCTGGGCAAACTGATGGCCGACACGGTCACCATCGTCAAACCCGAGACGATGCTCAAATGGCATCGCCGGTTGGTTGCCAAAAAGTTTGACGGCTCCAGATTTCGCAAACAGCACGGACGGCCTCCTATTAAAGCCGAGATTGAAGACCTGGTCCTCCGTTTGGCCCGAGACAATCCTGCGTGGGGCTACGACCGAATTGCTGGCGTGATCCACAACCTGGGGCACCACATCAGCGACCAGACGGTGGGCAACGTCCTCCAGAGGAACAGTCTTGGGTCATCGCCCGAGCGACGCCGGAATACGACATGGAGCGATTTCATTCGCCGGCACCGGGAAGTGTTGTGGGCGACGGATTTCTTCACGACGGAGATTTGGACGCGCTGGGGGCTGACGACCTATTACGTCCTGTTCTTCATCCATGTGCGAACGCGACGGATCGTTCTCGGCGGAATTAGCCAGTATCCGAACGAGGAGTGGATGAAGCAGACCGCTCGGAATATGACTGGGTTGGATGGGGAACTTGGCGGAACCGGTTATCTGATTCACGACCGCGACTCCAAGTACACCCAGTCCTTCGACCAAATCCTGAACGCGGCAGGTATCGCGGTCGTGAAACTTCCGCCACATTCCCCGAACCTGATTGCGTTTGCGGAGCGGTTCGTGAAGACGATCAAAACGGAATGTGTGGAGCAGTTCGTCCTGTTCGGAGAAAACTCCTTGCGGCATGTGATCCGGGAGTACTTGGCGCACTATCACGCCGAACGCAATCATCAGGGAATCGACAATGCCATTCCGTTTCCCGACCCACGGCTGGAGGCACGGGAAGGGTCGATCGTAAAGGCAGAGCGGTTGGGCGGATTGCTCAACTTCTATCACCGACACGCCGCCTGAAGAAGGTCAAGGCGCGGCTCTGTTGATCTGTCAGTTGCATTGCGATTGCACCGGCTCGTGTCGCGTCATACCGGCACCGAGATCCCCTACGGGGTTGCTGAATCGAATCGGTGTTTCATGCCGGTCATCAACCGTGCCGGTCGCTTTGGTATGGCCGGTCGAATCTCGAATATCGACGGTAGATGAGTATTTTGACCGCACGAGTCGAAATCTCGCCGACTATTGGTTGGCACTTTGAAGGCTAATCACTTTCACCAAAGCCCTAAATGTGTACGGTTGGCCAGTATGACGAGTCCTAGCAATCCGGTCGAAGGCAATAGCGCACCTAAAAATCCCCAAAAGAAGACGTACCGGCTTCTGACGGATAGCGCACCGATGCAAATACTCGGAACGATCAGGGGGACTAATAGAGGCCAAGAACGCACTGTAAATAGCAAGAGCAGCCCAATTAGGGTTCCTGCGGTAAGCATAATAGCACCGACTGTCCACATCCACAGTCGGGGGAGCGCTTGACCGCACAATAGGCCGCAGGTTGTCAGCACGAACGCGAAAGTCGTGACAATTAGGAATCCGCTAGACGGGATTCTTGCCAGACTAAAACAGGATGACATCCCTAAGAAACATCCGACGTACGCCACCCAAAATTCAGCCATTGGTCGTGTCGTCCTTCTTCCCTGACTATTTCCTGTCATACAGACTCAATCTGGAGGTTGCGGAGCCTCATATCCCCCTACCGGGTACGGCCAACTCCCCCACCAATCGGCGAGAGATAGGACCTGTACTATACCCGCGAGATTAGGAGCCTCTCCGAGTTTAGCGTTTCCTTTGTATGGGTCCAAGACTAGTGAATGGACATTGCAACACTTCTTAAGGTCATCAGTGGACTCAACCAGAGTCGCAAAGTGCGTTGTCCACTTGGTAAACGGCCAAAAACCAACCTTGGAACCACCTACAGGGCGAAAAGTAAAACCCGCTTGCGCCTTATTTTTGCCTCCGCAACAGCCGATAAAAGACTTTAACCTGAGGGATTCTAAGTAATATACCAGATTGCCGGCTTGTTCGCTACACTGATTGTCTTCGGACCAAGCCGGACTAGTGCTGTTCCATACTGCCGATTCAAACAAGATGACATTCTTCATCTGAACCGCTTCGTCACAAAAAGACACATCGTGCCCCAGGGGATCTATCAAATAGGTGGGCACATTCTTTACGAACACATACAAATTGGCACCGCCTTCTTCTTCAATCGGATCGCGAGAGAGCCACCGTCCTGTGCTCCAAGTGTAATATCGATATCCGTAATACAGCAATCCCGTTTCCATGTCCGCGTATTTAGTGCTGAATCGGAACGGATTCAAGTTGGCAGCCGCACCCGTTACCCGAAGCACTTCTCCAAAGGAGCCATATTCAAATTGGGCAGACACACTGCCGCTGCTAGCATCTACCAATGCTGACACATTCCCATTGCCATCATACGCTACGAAATTCGTGCCATTAGTGCCCGCGTTTACCGCCAATAGACCGCCGACACCGCCCGAACCTTGCGATGAACCACTAACATCGACGCCCCACATGTAAGAGCGGGCGGGCACGTCGCTCGCTCCTATTTCGGCCAACAAATTCCAGCCGTCGTAGATGAATTTGAGGTTCGTAACGGCGGACCACGTGCTACCATTAAAATTCGATACCACCTTGCTAATGCGGCGGCTCTGATATTCGTAAGCAAATTGTAGCTTTTCTGACAGCACGCTCAATGGCATGTTTGTCAATGTCTGCATCTGCACCAAGCGGTTTTCCGCGTCCCACGAATATGACCAGCGCCCATCATTGGTCAGGTTGCCGTCTGCATCGTAGCCGAAGAGTTCAGGTGATCTCGCGACGAACACGTGTCCCGTAGTGCTATTCATCAGATTCGTACCGCCGCTCCTGATTAATCCGAGTGTCACCAACTGCGTATACACTGCACTGCTCGAGTTTACAGCGCTTAGTTTTCCAGCAAAGTACTGTCCCTTCCGCGTTACAGGAAGGTCATTAATCGTCACCGTCGCGTTGCTAGCGGCCTGACCCAACTCCCATTCATAACCCGGAACGATGCGCTGAGTGTACTCATTCAAGATGTTGACGGTATACGTTCCTACATCGCCACCGATTGCTGCTAACTGGCGATTCCCGACGGTGTCGAAGGCGTAGCCAAATTGTTCACCGGTTATAGATGTTCCATCGCTCCAGTATTTCTGTCCGCCGGTAACTTGGCCTAGCGCATCGTACGTGTACAACCAAAAGCTGCTGTCGGCCAGAGTGGATTTCGTCCGTTCGTTGGCACTATTGTAGGTATAGGTGTAGGAGGTGAAAGGCGAGCCCCCCGTGCTATTTCTGACCGATGTCAATCGATTCAGGTTGTCATAGCTCTTCTCCATAGTCATCTTTGTTACACCGCTAGTTTTTAAGACAATGTTGCTGACCATTGGCGAATTAGGCAAGTAACTATAAGACGCGGAATGTATACCGTCGTTAACGGAATTCAGCCGAGAGGCATTGTCGTAGCTGTAGGAGATCGAGGCTCCAACGAAAGTGAGCGATGAACGACGTAGGAGTGAATCGTAGACATTTGTGACTACTACTCCGGAGCTCGGAAACGATTCGGTGAGCCACTGACCGGCATCATTGTATGTCAATGCGTGGGTGCCGGCTCCGTCCACGACTTGTGTTCGCCGCCCGCGCCGATCAAATGTAAAAGTGACCCCAGGCGTCGCGTCGGAGTAGGTGATATTCGTCAATCCGCCCGCGTGGTCGTAGGTGTAAGTCGTCACGATGCCGCGTGCCCACGTGCGTTTGAGCAAGCGCCCCGCTGGGCTGTTGCTGTAGGTCACGGTACTACTGTCCGCGTATGTTTTCGAGATTAGCAAACCCCGAAGGGCATCATAATTCCAACTGGTCGTGGCTGTACCGCTGTTAGCCGCGAAAGCTTGCCATGTCTGCATTGTCTTGTTGCGCCCAGCGTAATCATACGAGTACGCAACTGGGCAGATACGCGCTCCGGAGTTGGTCGTCAATTCGCCGGTGGCGAGGTATGCGTTGTTGACCACGCCATTGTCCGGCAGAACAATCCGTGTTTGCCGCCCAAGACTGTCATAGAAGTACGTAGTCGTCTGACCACCGACCGACATCGACGTCTGCCGATTATCATTGTCGAAAGTAAATGTGGTCGGACCCGTACGGGCGTCTGACTGCGTAGCCACTCGACCCTGCGAATCGTAGCTGTAGGTGGTGGCCAATATCTGGTTGTTGTCACTGCCATACTGCGTGGCCGAAATGAGCCGATCATTCTGGTACTGGCTAATCGTATACGATCCATCGGGATTGGTTGTCGTGATAACCCGGTTACCACTTCCAGCGTAGACCGTCTGCATCTGGTTGGTGAGACCATTGCTGATCGTCCACGAGTTGAGCCCAGAACTACTTGTATCGGCAGTGGAAACTAAGACCGAACCGCTCTCAATATACACATATGTGCTGGTGCGACGGACAGTCACCCCCCCATGCGCCTGCACGACGCTTGCGGCGTTACTGGTGATACGATCCGTACCCGTATCATCAATCGAGCCGTTCTGGTTCATATCAATTGCCGTCGCCACTAGCTCACCCTTGGCGTTATAGGAGACCAATGTCGTTACACCGTCAGGATCAACCTGCCGCGCCAACTGCCCTTGGTTGTTGTAAGAGGATTGGGTGGAGGAACCATCGGCGTAGACGGTTTTGTAGGAACGACCTGCTAGGTCGTTGTACGTCTTCGTCTATTCGCTGGTGTCCGTGCCCGCGTTGAGCTTGATTGCTTGCGTGTACTGCCCATTGGAATCAACGCCATACACGTACCTTGCCCCATGCACCGCCGTGCCCGTGACACTAAGCAACTGGCCATCCTGATAGTGGGTTTCAACACGAGTGGATCCATCAGGGTACGTAGTAGTTTTGATTGCGTGGCCGCTAGTATCAATTGTTTCACTATAACTGGTTGTATAACCCATGCCATCAATCGAGGAAGTCTGCCTGCCTGCCACATCGTACGTCGAAGTGTTCAAGGTAATCACCGAGCCATCCGCACCAATGCGGCTCGTGGTCAGCACGCGCCCAGCGGCGTCGTAACTGTTGCTGGTTGTGATTCCTGCACGTGTCGTTGTAACTGTGCGTTTCAGGCTGTCGTACGTATAGCTCGTTGTGATTCCCTGGGCGTCAGTGGACGACATCAAGCCGCAGCAGCCGTAAACGGTGCTATTGGTTCCACCAAGAGAAACAACGGTTGTCGGCCTCCCAAAATCATCCGTCTGTGTCGTCACATTCGACGAGAGGATCAGTCCCGACACAATGTCGTAAGAGAGTGAAGAGATCTGATTGCCTGCATAGTCCTTGACTGTCACTGTTTCCGTACCATCCACAATGGCCGTTCCTCCGGAGTTCGGTTGCCCAGTATAGACCGTAATCGTTGCGCTGTTGCTGTTGGTCGTGTACTGGTATAAGCTCATTGTCCCGTCAAGATTAACGATGCTTTGTGTATCGCCTTCAAAGACACCGCCCGGAACCGTCTTGGTAATGTTAATGAGATTGCCTGTGGCATTCCAGGCGGCACCGGCAGTCTGGCACTGAATGTCGTCGACCTCATTGGGATGATTCACACGATAGCGACGAGATATTTCCTGTCCCAGCACTGTTTCGACAATGGTTTCTTGTGGAACACTGTCTGAATATGTAGTCGTCGTGACACGGTTGGAATTGTCCGGCGAACCCAGAGTGGAATCGAGGAATTGCTCTACGGTTTTGGTTGTCCGCCCGAACTGGTCATACTGGTAGGTGGTCCAATGGCCAGTTGGGCCAATTGTTTGCTGGAGATGTCCATAATTGATATTTGTAGCAGGCACACTGTCGTAGTAGCTCCACGTCGTTGTCAGATTCGCCCCATCCGGGTCGACTTGCTCCTGGACTAATTCCGTGCCCCACGAGAAAACTTGGTACGTTTGTATTTGTTTGGAAATTACTTGGCCGGTGCTATTGGAGATAATGATCGAATCCGTACGCTGCGATTGATTCACATTCCACACATAGCTATGAGATTTCTGGCTCGCACCGTTGCCAGTTATCATTTGCCATTGCTGCGACACGTCCGACCAATCGTATTCTGTGATCGTCGGAACCCCCTGAGAATTTTCGGTGATAATTAGCCGGTTATGCCCGCCTGTTGAAAAGGCATCAGGATTTGCAATCGTATAGGTCACAAAAGGGCTTCCCGTCGGGTGGTAAATTCCTCCGCTAATAGTCCCAGCATTCGCAATTGTGTAAAAATCGATCTCATACTGTGAACTGTCAATGGGGAGGACATTTACCAAGGCGCTCGGGGCTAGAAGTTGACGCAGTGTCCCGTTGGTCGTGATGACTTGATCAAAGCTGGCTGCCTGGTACCGGAGTAATTGAGGGGTGGACAAAAGAGCGTTGGGACGATCCGCTTTCACCAGCAGTCGGCCAGCCGTCTTGCCGAACGCTCCGAGCCCCAGACTGATCCGGTAATCAACAGAGCCGAGGTTCGGGCAAGGGTTTCCAGCCTGCAAGCTGCACACGGAACACTGTGAGCAACCGTCGCACGTATTGCAATCACTGATGGGATACTGATAATCAGGAGCAATGATAACAACCTGGTTTTCCAAATTCCAACCCTCGCTTACCTCGCATATATCTACGCAGTTTGCCCAAGGATCCGATGCAGCACTGGGACATTGAAGGGGCGTAAGGGTCGTATCTGACTCCGTCACGTAGTCGCTCACCCAATCTGAACCAACTTGAACGCTTCCATTCGCCCACAAGCCATATTCGTCGGGGGGAGTGTCTGTTGGTCGTGTTTGCCCCATGGCTTCGTCGCTTCCGTCCGGACTTCCTAGCTTCAGGTACACCTGCCCGGAGCCAGAATTAAAATTGGAGAGGTCACATTCAATTTTGCCACGCTGCTGGGTCCCCGAAGCGCCCCACCAATTGGCTGAATATGGCGAAGATCCTTCGTGGCAGGTGACTACTGTCATCCCCTTTCCAATTGGAGATCCATCAGTAGAACCCCATGGCGATTGCTGTAAGGCGTTAATTACTTGGTTTTGCACTCCCGCGCAATCTGGCTGTACAAGAATAGTGAGTGCGCGCAGGTCCACAGACTGCTGTGATGCCTGTTCCCAAACGTATTTCAGCTGACATATATAGCTCGTCAACGTGGAGAAGACGGTTGGATAATTGTCAGTGGTGGCGCTGACCGGAGCCAGTATTTTACCTACGACCAAGTTGTCGGGATCCGATGCGATTGTTGCCGTCGTGCTGAATACTGGTATCAGATGCGTCTGCTGTTGCAACGCCGACTTGCTGATGTCACCATCAGTCGCAGTCACAAACTGCTCCAAAAACTCTGGATCGCCCAGCTTATTGGCCAAGTCTTGAACCAGGTTGGCTGCCCAAGTTGCATTTGTTAAGTCACTGTCGTAAAAACCATCCGGTGGATAGGTAGGCGGAGTGGCGTTATCCGAATGTCGCGCTGGCCATGTCCATGTCACGTTATCAATGCCAAAAACCATTTCATAGTGTTCTCGCGTAGCGCGTTGTGCCTCCTCAATTTTAAAGGAGCCGGTGTCATCAGCCAAAAGATTCTGAATCAGCACGCAAAACAACGCCAAAAAGAAGGTGAATAACTTCCAAGCGTGACAGTTCGAGGTACGAATCTTTGTTTCGGTATTCATATAAAGCATATTATTCAAGAGGCGTAAACACCTCCAGATTCACAATTCCACCAGCGTCTGGTATGGCAGGACCCTTGGTGGGATCTAGACCTTCGAGATATGCAGTGAGATTGTCGACAAGGCTGGTTCCGTAGTAGCTGATGGCAAGAGTGTTGTCAGAAGCAAGTCCCGTCGAATGGCCGAAGTATTTCTGCATCCACCAATCAGGAATCCCGTCACCATCAGTGTCTGTATTAAAGATATCGGCAACTTCGCTCTCGGCCAACACCCGGCTATAGATCCGGACATCCGTAATACGACCCGGGAAGCCCAATCCGCCAGTTGCGTGTCCAATCAACAAGGGAGCGCTTACTACGTCAATCGGGCCTGTTGCCATAGCGACTCCATCCATAGTGCCGTCGATATATACGCGAAGCTGAGCGCCGTCGTAGACACCCGCGACATGATGCCAGTTGGCATCGGCTACAACAGTGGCACCCGTCACGGAGAAAGAGGTTCCCCCAGCGGACAATTGGAAAATCACCAACCCATGCCACAGGGCCAGGTGATAGCTGCCATCCGATCCATCCGACGCCCATTTGCTGATGATCACGCCATTGGTCGTTGGAGAGGTCATAATCCACGCAGCCACACTGACGACATCAGTCGGAGTCAATGCGATATTGTCAGGGATACGAACCTGATTGTTCGTACCGTCAAATAATAGCGCGTTTGAACTGATGCCGCTCGTCCAATTCGGGAGAGAGACACCCTCCAAATAGCCAATGTTACCGTTCACGGATGAATCGTATGCATTGGTTCCCATCCCCTCATTGAACCGCCACCAACCCGCGTCGGGTGTAAGAGGTGTAGGACCGCCGCTAACTGTCACGGTCTTGGCGCAGATGGCGACGCACCCACCAACATTGGTGACAGTAAGCGCCAGGGTAAATGAACCTGAGTTGGCGACTTCCACGTCGACCCACTGATCCCACGACGATCCAGTGATGGTTCCAGCGCCAGTGATCGTCCAGTTGTACGCAAGTCCAGCTCCATTTGTCTCAGAATAAACGTTTCCCGCCGAGTTGGATGTGACTGTGTCGGGCCCCACGATCGAGCACGCGGGCAAGGAAGCGACCGCAACATTGGCAGAATTGCTGATATTGCATCCAGCGGCTGTATTCATAATCACACTCACGGTGGCCGTGCCGGCAGTTCCCGCCAACCACACAATGCTGGGAGCATTGTTGCTGCTGGTGATAGATCCGTTGCTGATTGACCAACTGTAGCTCGTTCCAGCGCCAGCGTCAGAAACCGACGCCGTGTTGTTTGTGGAGCTCGCGCAAACAGACGGGGGTACAGTGATCGTAACGGCAGGCGGCGAATCAATGGTTACATCCATCGATCCGTTATTGCTGCAGCTTGTGCCACTCGACACCGTCACAGTCAATGTAACAGTACCGGTTGGACCTGCCGCCCATATGATGTTGGAGGTTCCCGCACCGGCATTAATCGTCCCGTTGGTGATCGCCCAACTGTAGGCCGCCCCGGTTCCCGCGTTCGGAACGGAAGCCCTGTTATTCGTTGAGGAGGCGCAAGCCGCTCCTGTCGCAATGATCGTCGCATCGGGTAATGAATTGACCGCAACTGTAATGCATGTCGGATCTGATGATGAACCGTTGATGGTTGCAGTGACGCAGTACTGACCGGAATCGGCAAACACAGCGTCGTCCAACAGAGGATTTTGAAGGGACGAACTAAAATCATTAGGGCCGGACCAATTATAACTAGCACCCGCTATCGTGGTGGCGAATAGATGCAGGGTGTGTCCCTCGCAAATCGGGCCGTCACTGCTGGCCGTGGGTGTCGGGATGCCGTTCACTGGTACAGCTATCGAGCTGATACCCGGACAATCCGACGCATCCGACCACACGGACACAGTCAAGGTCACAGGGTCCGCTTCAGCCAACCAGGTGATGGTGTTTGACCCGTCGCCCTCAAGAACCACTCCGTTCTGTAGCGACCAATTATATAGCGCATCCGATCCTGCGTCTGCGACCGAGGCTACATTGTTGGTGGATCCGATAACCACAAATGGAGGCGCAGTGATGATCGCCGAAGGAGCGGGGTCGAGTATAACATCCGTGCATGTAACAACGACGCAACCAAGCGGATTCGTGACCGTCAGGCAGAGTGTCGCCGTGCTGTTCGTTCCCGCAGTCCAAGTAGTGTTCCAAGTATTCTGGCCTGACGTGATCGTGCCGTTCGTTATCGACCAACTATAGACCCCCGGTATTGAGTCGATTTTGAATACAGTGCCATTGCCTGTTGCGCCTCCCGCCCCGGTCATCCCGTAGAACTCGCCGTCCCTGCCTAGGATCAAGTTCGAATTCAGGGCGTAACCGTCAGCACCCCCAGTAAAACTATATACTGTCGTCAAGGTGCCTGCCGAACTGATCTTGAATACGGAGCCGCCCGTGATTGTCCCATAGAAATAGCCGTCATTACCCTGCGCCAGATTTACGGGTTGATTGCCATCAGTACTGGTAAAAGTATAAAGGGTTGTAAGTATGCCGGCTGAACTGATCTTGAATATGGTGCCCACTTTCGGCGGCCACCCGTCGTACGTCATCCCGTAGAAATTGCCGTCATTGCCCAGTGTGAGGCCTGCTCTTGGCGCCCCGCCATCCGCTCCACCAGTGAAGCTATACAATGCAGTCAACGTTCCTTCCGAAGTAACCTTGAAGACTGTGCCATTGCCATTTGTTCCGCCATAGTTGGCAGTGCCATAGAAATTACTATCAGTCCCTTGGGCGAGAGAACCAAATGGGTTTGCTCCTTCGCTGCCTTGGAAAGCGTACACCGTCGTTAATGTGCCTACCGAACTGATCTTGTAGACGACGCCGTTTCCGTTTGTCCCACCCGAATAGGTCGTCCCGTAAAAATCTCCATCACTTGCTTGGATGAGCCCTGAATATGGCTCGGAACCCTCAGTGCCGAACCAACTGAATTCGTGCAGGACCGTATATGTGCCCGCCGAACTGAGCTTGTATACGACGCCATGTCCGTTTGACCCACCCCAAGAAGTCGTCCCATAGAGCGCACCATCGCTACCCTGGACAGGCGCCCCATTTGGGTCAGCGCCGTCATTCCAAAACACTCCAAAGCTGTGCAGCGTCGTCAATGTTCCAGCCGAAGTAAGCTCGAAGAGAGTGCCACCTCCGTACGCCCCACCGTTGCCGGTGGTTCCATAGAAATTGCCGTCGTTACCCTGGATAAGTCCGCCGGAGGAAATATTACCCTCGGCTCCGGTAAAGTTATATATCGTGGTCAGCAGGTATGGCCCCGGCGTCGACATTGTGTTATTTACCGAGGTGGCGCAGGTCTCAAAACCGCCGCCTGCCGAACCGTTGAATAGTAAGATGGGTGGCATGTCCGGATCGATTGCAACGACGGTTGTACAGTTGGTGTTAACTCCGTTCGTATCAGTCAGCGAAACGGTCATCGTGAACGTGCCGGAAGCATCGGCCGAGGTATACACAGTTCGTTGATTGGTGGCTCCCGTGATCGTTCCCCGGCCTGCGACAAACCAACTGTAAGAAGCCATTCCTAGTACGGCTGTGTAGCTATTGCTGACGGATAACGGGCATACGGACCGTGGCCCCTCAATTAAAGAGTCAGATGGCGCTACGGTCGCACCACCCGAGATGGTGCCGATTGAGCAATTCGCGTCGGACATGGTTGTCACAAAATAAGTGGTTGTAGATTCCGGGGTGACTGATCGTATCGCAGGACTACTTGGATTTGTTGTAATCACCCCGTCCGACCAGGTGAGGATCCAGTTAGGCGTACCCGTCAATTCCGCCTGGATGGTGGCTAAGCCCCCTACGAAAATATTGGTTGTGCCGGTCACTGTGGCGGAAGGAGATGGAATGACGACTACCTGTACACAACTCTGGGTCGACGCGCAAATGCCTTGTACGGCGGTGACACAGTAGAATCCTGAGTTATTTGTCGTAACTCCGGGAATCGTCGGATTCTGTAGCGCAGACTCAAACCCATTCGGTCCAGTCCAAATGTAATCGACACCCGGACTTGCGGAAGCACTTAAACTTAACGTCTCTCCCAGACAAAGCGGACTATTGTTTCCAACGATAGGCGCCTCAGGGCCGACATTATTGACTGTGATCACGAAATTGGTGGTTGCGCTTGGACAGCTATCAGCACTTACGGTAAGACCCAGCGTGATTGGTCCGCCAGTCGGGCCATCTGCATAAACAAAGACCCACCGCTGGTCGGTGGGGCCCGTAATGACGCCGTTGCCGGTGATCGTCCACTGATAAGTAAAGCCAATTCCCAAGCTCCCCATATAGCGGTAGCCATAGGTACCATCCGATGGGCATACGGTGCTCGGGCCCTGAATGGTAGAAAACGGAACATCGTTAACCGCGACCGTGTCACTACAACTACTGCTACAACCGGCAGTACTGGTGACTGTAAGACTAAGCGTGAACCCACCACTTGATGTTCCACTAATCTCGACTGTTTGTGCATTGTTTACACCCGTGATCGTGCCACTTCCGCTGATACTCCAACTGTAGCTGAGGCCTGCTTCATCTGGCCCGACAAACGTGTTTGTTGCACCCGCGCATACGGTGTCAGGTCCGCCGATCGAACAGGTTGGAGTCTCGTTGACGGTGACCGTCCGGGTAGCGGTGTTTACGCAACCATCGATGCTCGTTGCCGTCAGACCCAGTATCACTGTGCCGTTAGTTCCCGCCGTCCATGTAGTTAGAGAGTTTGATTGGCCTGCGGTAATGGCGCCGTTATCGATTGTCCAACTATAAGTGTCAGGCAGAATCTTATATATCGTACCGTTATCGCCTTCCCCGCCGATTGCCGTTGTACCGTAGAAATAACCGTCCGCACCTCGGACAAGCCCTGCGAATGGAGCACCGCCGTCGCTGCCACCACCGAAACCGTACATTGTCGATAGTGTACCTTGCGGGGTTATTTGGAAGATCGTGCCAGCCGACCCCAGTCCCGCAGTGGTTCCGTAAAAATTGCCGTCAGCACCTTGAATAAGGGCTCCTTGGGGGTCACCCCCATCGGTACCGCCACTAAAAGAGTACAGGTTCGTGAAAACTCCCGACGGAGAGATGGCGAACACCGTACCGAAGACATAATAGTCATAATCGTATTCCACGGTCGTTCCGTACAAATTACCATCACGACCTTGCACAAGTGCAGCCTGTGGTTGGTAACCCTGATTGCCATCTTCGGACCACGCACCAGTAAAGCTATGTAGATTGGTAAGGACTCCCTCGCTCGTAATTGCAAATACCTCGCCCTCAATTCCGGTCCAAAAATTCCCAGCTGTTGTTCCGTAGAATTTTCCGTCGGTACCTTGAACAAGTCCTCCATAAGGAGTCACTTCCTCGCCCTCACCACTAAAGGAATAGAGAGTAGTTAGTGTTCCTGAAGAAGTAATCCGGAAAACTGTGCCAACATTGTTTGATCCCCCCGACGAGGTCACTCCGTAAAAATTCCCATCATTGGCCAAAACCAACCCGGCATAGGGTTGTGCGCCTTCGTTGGTAGAATCGCCGAAGTTGTGAAGCGTAACAAATGCAACTCCTCCTGTTGGACTGAGTCGGAAAACGGTGCCCATGCCGTGCGTCCCCCCTCCGACAGTGGTCCCGTAAAGGTTGCCATCGTTGCCGATAATAACACCTGAGTAAGGGTTCACTCCGTCAGTGCCACTGCCGAAATGATACAACGTTGTCGATGTGCCATCGGAGGTGATTGAGAACACCGTCCCCGCACCGTAGATCCCGCCGCTAGTTGTGCCGTAAAGCTTCCCGTCGTTTGCCAAAACAAGGGGTGCGTATGGAGTACTACCATCATCGCCGCCGGTAAAACTGTACAACGTTGTCTTTTGACTTGTGATTGAGGCAAGGTTGCCATCCGAGTCAGAGCACACCGCAGTAGGTGCATTGTCGATGATCACTGGAGGCAAGGGATTAATCGCAATTATGTTAGTGCAACTTGCGCTACAGCCGTTGGTTGTCGAAATCTCGACTACGAGCTGAAACGAGTTGGACACGCCAGCTGTCACCCAGACTGTTTGTTGCGTGCTTGCTCCCGTGATTGTTGCATTACCGCTAATCGTCCAATTGTAGGAACCCATGTCCGCTACCGCAGAATAGCTATTGCTGGATGATAGCGTGCAAACCGACGTTGGACCCGTGATGGAACAAGAAGGTGGTATGTTAGTATTAACCGTTATCGTAATACTACCGGTGCCTGTGCCGCCCGAGCAACTTCCGTTGGATACAGCTGTGATCGTATAATTGGTTGTCGATGTTGGGCTGACTGTATGCGTCGCCGGACTGCTGCTATTGGTTGTGATGACGCCGTCTGACCAACTCACCATCCAAGGACCGTTACCGGCTAATACTGCCTGGATTGTAGTGGATCCGCCATTGCATATAGTTTCGCTACCGGTGAGCGTCGCGATGGGAGCATGATTGGTAGGATTGAGGCCGAGCTGATACTTTTCCAGGTTGCTCAAACAATCATTGGCGGGATCACAGGAGGCGCAAGTATTGGTATTGATGTTCGTGGTGCCAAAATACTGTAGCCGCCACCAGTCGGGAATTCCATCGCACGGCGTACTGACGAACAGGGTAGCCGTGGTGGAAATTAACGAACCGCAGTCACTCGTGACAACAACGTCGTACTGAATCGTCGGTGACGAGATGCAAACGTTCCACGCACCGCAATTGTTGTAGAAGCCGCCGACGCTGTCATTCATGAGAAGACGCAACTCCCCACTGCTCGAAGCGACAAAAGTGCCGCTACTGCCCAACTGAATGCAGGTGCCCCCATTGATCTTGCCTACCAATGAGAGTGTCTTCAGCCCGGGGCACGAAAAATATGACGCGGCGGTAGTACCTCCAGAAGGTAGACCATCAGGATTCACGTAGTAGCCACACTCATACGAAGCAGTTCCCGTGGCTGTATACGTGTAAGTCACTCCCGCGACAACTGTCCCAAAAAAATTGCCGTCTTCCAATAACGCTGGAACATTGTCGCAACTTGTGTCCGCTGAAGAAAGGTTGCTAATAGTCAGAGTCGAAGAGGTCGTCCCAGAGATGTGTCCACTATCGGTGAGATTGATGCCATCCCTCTGCCACTGATAACTCGATGAACCCAATCCTCCCGTAAGCGCAACCGAGAGATTTACCGTCGCCCCGGTGCATACCACCTGAGAAGTCGGCTGAGAACTGATCTCGGAGGTGTTCGTACTAACAGTAATAGTTGCAGAGTTTGTTGTTGTGCCACAAGAGGCGTACAACGTCACACTGGCATTGGTGCAACTGGCCGATAATGTGAACATCGCGGACTGGCCGTTCGCTGACAAGGTTCCTGCGTTCGTCGGATAGATGGTCCAGGCAGGATCACAGGAAAACGTTCCAGGATTTCCTAACTCGGTGAATGTCATGTAGCTTCCCTTACACATGGTCACTGCCGCCGGGGACAAGTTGGTGGGCGCGCTAACATAGATGTTAAGATAAGCCCAAGAGACGGCGCTGTCGCAAGCGGTACACTGGTTCGATACCGTGTACACTCCGTTAGTATAGTAGGTCCGAAAAAAATTGGTGGTCACCGGCGTGGCACATACCGTTTTGACCACGGTAATGCTGACCTGCTCGCCAACACAGACGTTTGTCTTATCTGCAGTGATTTGAATCGGACACGACACAGTTGCCGCCCATACTCCCGCCGAGAATATAGGAATCGTTCCGACGGCAAGTAGCAGGCCGCGAATCTTCATTGCGCTGCCTGCCCTTTCGCTGGGTTATTGGCAGCTTGTTTGGCTTGTGCCGCCGAACTCCAGTTTAGGCCCGTCGTCGCCAGCTCCAAGTATTTAGTTTGACCAGGGTACGCCTCCGGCCGTCCATTTATACTGTCGTGCAACTGTTGGTAAATCTGGGCTGCCGCTGCATAGAGATTTTGCTGATAGTAGCTATTGGCAATCTCGTAGGTGGCCATGTCACGATTTATCAAACCTAGATTATTGTCAGGATGTTGGCTGCCGGTCGATGATTGGTCCGCAGCACCAGACGGCATCGGTATTGGTTCCGCCAACAATGACCTTAAACACTCCCGTTGCTTTTCTGGATCTGCCAGCTCCCGATAACAAGCTGCCGCGCCGAGCCAGCCGTTGCCGCGCACCCAATCCTGGGAATCGTCTTTGGCCGTTAAGAAATTCACCGCCGCTGTCTGGAAGGCCACTGAAGCTTGATCCGTCTGCCCCTGCTGATACTTGAAACCGAGGCCGTCGTCCTGGTACAGCTTGCCCAACCACAGATAACTGCGGGCCAATTGTTTGGCGGTGGCGTGATTCGCATGATTTTGAACCACCGACCCAAAGAACATTTCCGCGTGATGCCGGTCTCCTGAGAGAAATAAGCTTTGGCCAAAGGTCATCAACATGGAGATCCGCAATTTGCTAGCCGCAAGGGCATTGCTCAAAGCTCCCTCGCTTGCCTGTCCACCCGCCACCAATTCTCCGAGCGTTTCACTTTCCTGAAGTGCCGCCAGATTTCGCGCCGACCCCGACTGCGTCAACTGAGTCAAGGACGCTTGGTTCTGCAAAAGCTGCAGGATCTCCGATGGAAGTGATGCTGTTGATTCAGCGTCGCCACCTCTTGTCCCCTCGACTGTATTCGTATCCGTGTTGGTCGATACTCCCGTCCCCCACAGCGGTGACGATTGTTGAATTGTCTCTCCGCTCGCAGAACTGGTCGAATTGCCCGAAGCCGCTTCCAGTACGACCCGGTAATACCGTTGCTTGACCTCGCCTGGAGGGGGTCGATTCGTCGCCCCTGCATCCACCCATTCGGTCCAACTGTTGGTGACCGCCGTGAGTCTGTCCACGGCGACACTCCAGTCCATGTTCGAAAGCGTTGAGGCCTTGGTGTCAGCATAATCAATACGGTACAGACCGTTTGACTGAGCTTGAAACCAAACCGATGCCGTCCCATTCGTATGGTAGAGCAGTCGCGTCGGAATTCGAACAGTGTTGGTTTGGATCCCGACGACTCCGCCGCCTTGATCGCCCAGTTCCATATCCGTCTGAGCTTGAGCTTCGGGAGCCGCAATCGAACCTTGAGAACTTACGCGGTAGATTGGTAATCCTACTCCCGCAACAGCGGCCAACACAAGTAGCACCCAGACTACTGTGCGACCAGACACGTTGCCTTGTTGGTTCTTTGGAGTGGTAATGTTTCTCCTACCAGACCACTTGTCCGCTCAGCACCAGTTCGCGGGTTTGAATGCTTGTCGAAATAGTCGTACCAAAAACCAGATCGAGCCAAAAACCAGAAGCATTGGAGCAATCCGGATCAAGCGCGTTTCCCTGTAGATCGCGCCACTGCCCCTGTTGGTCCCTCCAGATCATCGTGACGCTGCTGCCGGTGTCTTGCGCACTCCCACAGCCAATCCAGTCGGAACTATCGGCATTAGTGTTGGAAACAAAATCTTCCCCAAAATAATTCGCGAGCGCCTGTGCTTTTGTTTCGCCTACAGTTGTGTCCGGTACAAACGGCTGAATCGTCGGCGTAATCCACTGAGAGCCTGTCCCAACCTCTATCTTCTGAAATCCAACCACCGGACCCGTCACGTCGGCTAGCACTTGATTGAAAACTAGGAGTGCCAATCCGAGAGCCACTCCTCTTAGCCCAAGAAGTGGAACTCGTAAACCCTTCGGATTTGAAGTAATTCTTGTCACCGTTTCATCTCCACATCGCCGCCGTGAGACTCGGCTTTTGCCAAAAGTTTCATCTTGCCCAATTCAAATGCCAACTGCTCCAGAAGCCTTTGGTCGCTCGTGCGTTCCGCCCACGATACAAGCACTGCTCGATATCTCTCGGCATCCACCGCTGTCCCTAATTGAAAGCGCAACTGATTCCACACCTCATTGCGCAAGGTATAGCCGCTCGCTGACAAACTGGGGTCGGACACCAAACCGTCCAGCGCCAATAGGTAGCTGTCTCCTGCCTTCGCCAAATCGTTGGCCTGCTGTTGTTGTTTGGCTAGCGCCGCCCACGCCGTGCCACGCACTTCTCCAGACGCCGTGGGTTCCGTCGCTACTGCCTTCAATAGGTCCTGGTTTTTCGTTTCCGTCGCTCGCCGTCGCACGTAATCCCACTCCCAGCGTTTCTCGGAAGGGGAAGCCCGTGAACTTTGGGCCCGCTGCACGGCAATGGGTACCAATAGTGGCAGCCAAAGTGATTGGGTAAAAAAGATGACTACGAATAGAAAGGCGGGCCAAAAGAACCACTTTCCCCACGAAAGGACCAACCGTCTTCCAACGGATGCATTCTCTGCGTTCATAGGCTGGTACCTCTAAAGGAAGGACTCGTCAGCGTTCTGAGGGCTGGAGATTCGTAGTCGTAATGGCGCTGTCCATCAGTCGGCGAAATTACGGAGAAGATGGAAAAATACCTTGGAAAAATGCCATGGGTTTGAGCCAGGCACCCGCAAAAAGAAGTATTGGTCTGTGTCACGAGCGCGTTCTCCTCGTCTGTTACGCCAAACAGACGTGCCATTACCGCACTCACTTACTTCCGTACACGGCAAGACCAACTGAACTCACCACAGGATTGATGCTCGCCGTAACCTCACCAAGACCGCGAGCGAGCTAATAGCGAAAGTGATTTTTAATTGCAAGAGAATTGCGTCTCGATTGCCGGAAAGTTACAAAAACCACGATAATCCTTGTAAAGTTTTTTCAAAGATGTACGCTCCAAAATTGTTGAGGCAAGATTCACCTTACGGAAAGCGAGCCACAGGTGAATCGAAGTTAGGGTAGGTTCGGTACGGTCGGCGTCAGGGAGCTAGGCGATAAAATGCGTTCTAACAAAATTGCTTTTACTCTCATAGAACTCTTGGTTTTATTGGCCGTCATCGGAATTCTGGGCTCGTTACTTTGGCCGGTTTTGGCTGGAACCCGTGCGAAGGCTCAGCGGGCCAGTTGCGCCAATCAATTGCATCAGTGGGGCCTCGCCTTCCACCTGTATGCTGACGACTACCATGGCTGGCTTTTCACCACGAAGCATTGGGAATCCACTGAGTTTGCGCAAAACCGTCAAAAAGTACCCAATGTTTATGGGCGCTATCTGGGCGGAGCCACCAGCGATAAGATCGTCCAGATGAGAAATTGCCCGGAGGTATTGCGTACAACGACCGTCGCCCAACTCAAGGCGGACAACAAATACAGCTACTCGATGAGCTGGCCGAATTCGAGAACATCTGACGGGTATCAACCGTTGAGGCCCGATTCTTACGGCGGGGCCTCGTATCGCTTGGACAAGATCCCCAAGCCGGCGGAGTTTCTCTTACTTGTTGATTCAGACGGTTCCTACTACCGAGTGAAATCGGATGACCTCAAAGGAATGGTCTCGTCCATACTCGAACGGCATGGCGGAGGTGTAAATGTTCTATGGGCGGATCAGCATGTTGGATTTGTTCCATTTGATGCAGTTAGTGCTCAATCCGCTCTTCCAAATGATCAAAATGTTTGGTTTCAGGCTAATTAACGGCGCGTAAGTCGAACGCGCCAACAAACGCGGAAGGGATTGTGAAAGTGTATAAGCAAATAGCAGTTCAAACCATACTATTTCTCTTATTTATTGTTTTACCTGCCTCTGCAACACCAGTTACTCAACAGCGGGCAGCCAAGGCTGCTGAAACATTTATTGTGTTGGCGCATCCTGCAATTGAAAAAGCGATCGCACGGACCGTTACCCCATTTGATAGGTCGCAGTTAAAGGTGAGGCAGGTGCGACCGCTCATACAAGAAGGAAGGTTGATCGGGTTCATTGCTGATCTCAAACCATCCGGATTTGTATTGCTGAGCGCTGACGACGACGCTCCGCCCGTAAAACTCCACTCGGATAGCAGTAGCTGGGAAGATCTGCCTGCGAGTTTCCTAAAGATCATCGAAACCGAACTTTCTGGAGACTTGATGACTCTTGAGGAGATGAAGAAACAGAAACGGTCTGTTGCCCCCAAACATAGCAAGCAATGGCTGGCCCTGAGTGATCCTGTCAATCAGCCGGCGAGTTTGTCAACACTCCTACCTCCCAATTCCGGCAACATTTTGACGACGACTGCGTGGAACCAGGTTGCTCCGTTCAATTATTACTGCCCGATGATAGGCGGCAGCCAGGCATATGCAGGATGCAGCGCCTGTACTCTAGCTCAAATTATGCGGTTTTATGCGCAACCAAGAATTGTGGCAAAAAACCATACGGACAGCAACAATAGTGCTTGCTCAATCTACGATACCGGCCCGGTTGATTACGATTGGGCAAACATGCAAGATTACATCACAACTAGTAGTACGCTCGCCCAAAAACAGGCGGTTGGCCAACTTATATACCACGCGGCAGTTGCCTTGGATTCAATGTTCCAATTTAACTCCACAGCGGCCAGAAGCAGCGATGTCCCGGCCGTCCTTCAAACCTATTTCGGATACTCGTGCGGAGGGTATGAGCAAAAAGCTGGTTTTACAGATTCCCAATGGTATCAGAAAATTGTTACCGACATTGATGCAAGCAGGCCTATTTACTATTCGTTGGATCAATCGGATGGAAGCGAGGGACACGCAGCGGTGTGCGATGGTTATCAAAGCGGGAATGAAATACATCTCAATTTGGGATGGTCGGGAGCAGGAAACGAGGTATGGTACACCGTCGATAGTGTTGCACCCTCCCAAGCCGACTGGGGTGCATCTAACCCGCCGGTTTGGACAATTCATGGCGCTGTATTTGGAATCACCCCGCCACTGCCAACAATCACAGCAATTTCACCGTCCACATTGTCGCCGTCTCCGAACGCCAAAACGATTACAATTACTGGCCTGAACTTCAGCGCGGCCGGGGCCCCGAACGGATCCACTATCGAATTATACGATCCAGCGAATAATGCCACCTCTATCACCCCCATCAACATTACTCCGAACTCATTGCAGGCAAATGTAACCGTTCAGACAGCCGGACAATGGGAGGTGCAGGTTGTAAATGGCACTCAGTTATCACCTATTTTCACTTTCACGGTCGCGCCAAGTATCCCCCAGTTGGTAGGCCTTTCAGTTTCCGGTCCGGCGAATGTAATTCAGAACAGCGGCGGGAATCAATTTACCGCCACGGCAATAATGAGTGACGGTTCGACGCCGACCGTAACGCCAACTTGGAGCTTGAGCCTTGGCGCTCCGGCTAGCATTTCCTCGACGGGGCAACTGACGGCAAACGGTGTAGGCGCAAACACAGCGATCACTCTTACGGCGACTTACATTTACGGTGGCATTACGAAGATCGCTAATTATGGCGTCACAATCTCGCCGACTGCCAATTGCGGCTCCTACGTAACGAATTCGATTACAAATGGAGATTTTGAAACTGGCACCGCAGCCCCATGGGTGACTTCCGTCGGAGCCATCGTTAGTTCCGTTGACGGCTTTGCTTATTTGGGATCGTATTATCTATGGCTGGGCGGCGACAACGGAACCGATACGGCGTATCAGACAATCACGATCCCCAGTAGCGCAACCTCTGCCACGCTCTCGTTTTATTGCAACATAAACTCAAGCGAACCGACTTCCTTCGGTGCATACGATACATTTAATGCGACGATTCGTGATACAAGCGGCAATCTATTGACGACGGTTGGAAACTGGTCGAACCTGAACGGAACCTCTCCGGGAAAACAGTACTACTTCCAAGAATCATTCAATCTTTTATCCTATACAGGCAGGACGATTCGCGTCTATTTCGTAAGTAATTGTCATTTAGCCAACAACCAGACGACGAATTTCCGTGTAGATGGCGTGAGCGTGATTTCCTCGGTGCCGAATCCGGTTGTCCCAGCATTATTTGGCATCGGTGGGCCGACTTCGGTCGCACAGGGTAGTACGGCTCAGTACAACGCAGTCGAAGTCTATTGCAATAACTCGGTGGCGTCGGTTACGGCAAACTGGAGCATTTCCTCAGGGCCGGCCACTATCTCATCATCAGGTATCTTGACGCCAGGAAGCGTAAGCGCCAACACACCGGCAACGGTGACAGGAATCTACAATGGCGCTCGAGTAGACTATCCGATCACAATTGTACACATCGCGCCGGTCATTGTTTCGTTGGCTCTTAATGGCCAAAGTTCAATGAGCGAGAATAGCGCTGCTCAATTCACCGCTCAGGCGATCTACAGTGACGGTTCTTCTCAACCGGCTTCCCCAATCTGGTCGGTGAGCTCCGGGCTTGGGAATATATCAGCGTCGGGCTTACTGACAGTCGGCCAAATAGGTGCCAGTAGTACGACAATTGTCACCGCAGGCCTTACTGTCGGAGGAGGCTCTTGGACAGCGAGTCAATCAATTGCGCTTGTAAAGGGACCGTCTCTTTACGCTATAGCGCCTCTGTCAGGAACCGGTGGTGCCATCAGTCCAAGTACTGGTTTTGTGGTTAATTCTGGCGACGACCAGACCTTCACGGCCTACCCCGATGCGACCCATGTCGTTGATCAGTGGCTAGTGGACGGCAACGTGGTGCAGGCGGGTGGCGCGAACTATGTTCTTTCAAGTATTCAAACCAACCATAATGTGGAAGTGACCTTTGATTCCATGCAAAGCGCCCCTAGAACCATCATGTTCGCCGGAGAACAATGGTCGGTGCGAACAGGTACCGGAAATCCAGGTGGAATTACGAATAATTGGTCCAATGACCCCTCGAATGTTTGGGTGGATGCAAGCGGTCAACTGCATCTTATGATTCGCGAGGTCGGAGGCACGTGGTATTGCTCCGAGATTGATGAGGTAACGCCTACGCATTACGGGATGCACCGATTCTACGTGGCCAGCAATATTGATCAACTACAATCGAACGTAGTTTTTTCACCGTTTCTGTACAAAGACGACACCAACGAGATCGACATTGAATTTTCAAAGACGGTTTCAACAACTGGCTCGAACGCACAGTACGTCGTCCAGCCATCATCAGCTTCTAGCAGCAATCTTCTTCAATTCTCGCTTACCCTATCCAACGGTAACTACAGTACTCACTACATTGATTGGGAACCCTCCGGCATTCATTTCAAGAGCTTTTATGGCCACTACCAGGAACCGCCCCTCGGTAATCTCATTGAAGACTACACCTACTTTGGCACAAACAACCCCAGCGATTCGCTTGGCTTGAGGACCATAATTAATTTGTATTTCGAGAATTCCATCCCGCCGACAAATGATGTAGAGGTTATCCTTACGGGCGCCGATCTTCCGCAACCTTTTCAAATCATTTCCATCAAACCAGTCGGTCAGGATGTAGTTCTTGGGTGGATAGGTCCAGCCGGTTCAACCTGCACCGTACAGTCTACAGAGCAAGCAACAGGAAGCTTCACTGACCTTAGTTCTCTAATTGTATTTCAAGGTTTTGGAGATGTTGCAACCAATTACATCGATTCGGGAGCAATCACAAATGCCCGTGCGCGGTTTTATCGAATCCGCCAGATGTGGGGACCGTAAACTCGCGGATAGAATATTGTTTGCCCCCTTGACTGCACGACTTGGTTCAGTTGGAATTGGAACTGCTCGCATTGCACATCCAGACGGCTTCCGAGCCAATACTATTCAGGACAATCTTTCGCTTTAAGATAATGACGCAGTGGGAACTCCTTGAATCGCCCACGTTTTAATCGCACCATTCAGGGTGACAACTTCGTCAGGCGATCACAACGCCGATCTCCTACAAGTCTTTTTTACGTTGCACAACCAGTCTAGAGGGAAACATGGGACTAGCTGGCGATCAGTGTCGTGGTCTGCGTTACAATTTGACTCAAAAGACCTAAGCCTATTGCCAAATCAGCATCGCTACTGGTTAGCGCTTCTACTTTTGTGGTGAGAGTCTTTAATGAATTTATGTCCGATTGAGTTGGAGCTTGCAGTGAAATATTGGAGTCGTGCAAGGCAGTCAGCTGCGCTCGCAGCAAGCCAATGTTTTGAATAACTCCATACAATTGTGCCGCCGAACAATTCGGATTCTTAAGTTGTTGATCGCGGTAAGTCATCGCTAGATAAAGTTTGTAGTACAGCGTCGTTTCCGGATCAGAGAGATCACCGTAACCTGCGACATAATTAGGATTTCCGTTTGCCATAATTCCTTTTTTCGTTGATTGATATTATGGGGACTGACCGGCCTTAAGATTGGCATTATCCGCCTGGGATTGCGCTGTGGCACTCTGGAATTGTTTCATTTGCTGGGACAGCCCTTGATCAACATCATCACCATATTGCGCATAAAACGTGACCCATGCCTCAAAATCCATGTCTTTGCCCAGCGCCGCGAGAGATTTGGAGATGGCATCCAGTTGTTTAGTGGGCGGGGACAATTGCTTCTGGGCATTCAGTAGGGAACTCCGTTGCTGCTCTACTTTCTGAGGAATGGCCTCTTGTAGAGCCGCCAGCGTCTCTGAAGACGCGATCAGATTTGTGTACAAACTCAATGGACCAGTCTCGCCGGCCAGCCGCATGGCTTCCACCCGGCGCGCTCTCGCATAATCTAGGGTTGATAGTTCGCCAATCATTATCGCCATGTTTTCCGCACGCAATTGGGCGATGATCGTTTCTTCGTCGCTAAAGGTGGATAGCTGGCTGCCAAGTTTGGCGGTATTGGCGCTCGTAATCGTGGCCAGACTCAACACGGGCCCGGGAGTACTACAACCCATTAGCGCAAAAGCACCAACAGCACCAATCACGAGAGCCATAAATCCTAAATGTTTGCTCGGGTTTCTCATTTTGCCAGAATTGCGCTCCCGATAAAGAATTTCGATAGAATATCAGCGATGGTTTCAGGTTTTATCCCGCCGGCGTGATATTGGGCCAACTCATTGATCGGGTCTGCAATCAGGCTGTTCCACATCAATGCCGCGCCTTCCCGGGAGTCGTTTGCCTGCTCGTAAGTAAGCTGGGTCAGCCCGTATTGGGCAACCATCGCGTGATACTGCGAAACGCGAATGGTTTCCGCATATTTTAAGAGTGCTTCTTGTAGGCTGGCTCTCCAGGAATCCTGGGTTGCCGCTCCGAGAGCTTCGACGGTCGATAAGCTCAGCGGATTCTTAAGGGTGGGAGTCGTTTTAAGCGCGTCATTGTATTCGACTTGAATGGAATCTTTCGTTCTCAGGATTTCCTTCAAGAGATTGGCTTCGGAGAGCAACGCTTGGAAAGCTTGCTGCCGCAGCGTCACGGCCCTTGTCTGCCGGTCGATGGCTCTTTGCGCCATGTCTTTTTGAACAAGCAGGATGTCTCGATCAATCAGCAAGGCCATCAGCGGAGGCTTGTGAATGGCCTGCACCAGACTGACGGACTTGTCCAGTATTCCGGGCAAAACCGAAGCGATGGCCGCCGCCTTTTTCAAACTGGAGCCGGAAGCCACCGCGCCGTCAGCCGTGGCATTAGTCGATGCTGCCGCACTGATTATTTCATCGATGGCCGACAACTCGTTGGTGATCGCCGCCAATCGTCCAAAATGTCCTCCGCTGGCTGCCAGTTTCTGCAGTTCAACATTCACCTGGCCCAGTGCCTTGTTAACTTCGGTGATGCCTTTTGCGACGGCATTGGTTGTGCCCATGAGCACTTGCTTGGTCGCCGACGCATTATATGCTCCTGTTGCTTGAGTGTAGTCGTTTCCGGCCTTGTCCGCAGACATTTGATCGGAAGCCAACTGGGTTTCGGCATCAAACACACTGCGTAACGCATCTGACAGCGCGCCCTCGGTGCCAACGACCGTGTCGATGTCCGCAAGCAAATTTTTATAAGCTACGGCATATAGGGAGTACGATCCGAGCACGCCTGCGTTTCTCGAGGGTGTGTGTTTTTGAAACCGATCCTTGGCGATCTCCGGGTAGGCATCAAGCAACAATAGAATATTCAATCGCACTAAATCCGCATCGTTTGGCTTTTGCGCAACGAGTTTCTTTGTTTCTGCGGATAGCTTGACACCCGCAAATACACCCGGCTCGTAAAGCGACCCACTCGCGATGATTTGACTGAGTTCATTTGCCAAAGCCTTCTGAAGATCCTGATCCGTTCCACTCGGATAGTTAGCTATAAGTGCAGCGGTAGCAGGCGAAAATCGAGCGGTTAACAATGGCGATAGCGTGTCTGCCTGCGCCGGGGATTTAAGCGTAACAACCAGTGATTTTAGGTTGGTAATGTCGTCCGCAATAAAATTCGCGGCTCCGTTGAACCATTCGCCTGACGTCGGGAAGTCACGCGCTTGATAGCGAAACGGGGGCGGAGCAACACCATACACTTCTTGAAAATCAATCGTTTGATAACTCAGATCATCGAGGTGCGTGCGAAAAGTCAGGTCATTAACTATGTCATTCGTCAAATAGTCAAAAGAGGCTGGAGAAAGGTTCTTAACCAACACATTCAACCGGCTGGCAACCATATTGGCGAAAAAATCCTGGGACATATTGGGAGCCTGGATCACTTCGAAAAGAACGGCATCCCGTTTCATGATGGCCAGGGTTTTGACGGTATCCAACTCAATCGCCGCAATCGCGGCCAGGTTCGTATCCTGCATCCTCACCATCCCTCCGACGTCGACGGTGGTGAAATTGCTGACAATTTGCTGGGCAGCCTGGTCACGGCCGGGATTATAGAGATGAATCACTTGGCCGGCACAATTGAATAAGGATACTGCGATTATTGAAACTAAAAGAAGCCACCATCTAACAGCCGATTGTAATGGCGTGAATCGCATTTCGGTAAATCCGAATCAGCTACCTTATTAATTATACACTTAGAATACGCGATCTGGTTATCCTGCCATCAAGATTTTGTCAAATCTAAAACAGCAATCCTTTGGATAGGCACCTTATTTACTTACCAATCCGGCCGGACCAATTCCCGTTACTCGGTTACTTTGTTCACTCATCTCTGGCAGCCACCGCAGAATACTCTCACAGGTTTCACCATTGTCGACGAGAGGCTTTCCATCGTTCGAGCGCGGGCAGACCGTGCATTTTGGATCGAGGCAGCCCATTAACGGTTCTGCGAGTTGGGCGTTCATTTCTGCAATGGCGCGGCCCGACAAGGTCCAACCAAGCGGCAAGCTAATATGCCGATCATACAAGTGAAACTCATAAGTAATTGGTCGCATATGAGGTTCCGCCATCGCTCCGGATGATTGTAAATCGAAATCGGGAGACGCGGTGGCGAGTGCCTGGGCTTGCGCGAAGGTTCCGCGCGCATCCCGTGTATTGAGTAAGGCATCGAGAGGCGAAAGCGTCTCATTCAGATAATAGCCCGCTTTTCCTTGAACCGTACCGCTGGCCAGAGTCGTTTCGCAATCAGCGGCCAAGCCAGCCAGTTCATCGACAGACAGAAGTTGTGGAGCATTCGCAGGTGGACATTCGTGCTGACCGTGCCTGCCTTGAGACAGGCCAGCAAATGCTCGGCTTGCGTTTCCACGATGACACGGTGACGGATACCCTCCAAAGCCTTGTCCTTTGCGGCACACCGCCAGCGTCTCTGCGTCGAACCCAGCTTCGATTCAATGATAAAGGTAAGGGCATCTTGCCACGTTCGGGTGGCGATTCCCGAATCCGTCCCGGCCAGGTAGGCTCGCGCGATGTGCAGATTCAGTTGCGGTTGTCGCCGCGCCGTGTTCTTAGCCTCGACGATCTGGCGTGCCTCATCTTCCGTGACAGCGCCCAAGCTGAAGCGTTTGCCGGTTTCTGAATCGACGCAATAGAAGGCCCTGCCGCGGTTGCCACGACGAATTAAACGGTAGCGCGTTTTCACATTTCCTTTCACGCAACCGCGACTATAAGAGAGGCCGACTCCGCTCTCTCAGCGAGTAGTGGACGAGTTAACGTCCGTTACGCTGAATTCTCACGGAGTGGAAAATCTAGTGTCCGTTCTGGTGTCCATTGTGGACCACTCGACTCCAAACTCATTGCTGCACTCACAGTTAGAGATGGAGGCGGGTGTGAGAATCGAACTCACGATAGGAGTTTTGCAGACTCCCGCCTTACCACTTCAAACTGAACTGGTCGCTTGGTGCAATCACAAAGCGCGTTGGTGACTCATGATTAGCACCACGTTTGCCGCCCGCTTCGGGGAGATGCTCCACCACGCTGCCGCTTCTTTCGGTGTCACCAATTCCCTGTAGTGCCGAAACACCATGCTCGGTGTGTTGCCCATTTCGAGTGCGACTTTCGCCGCATCCTGGCATTGTGCCAGTCGGTACGTTGCATATGAATGCCGCAAGCCGTTGCTCGGCCAACAGATACCAAGCTCTTTCGCCAGCACGGACGCCTTGCGTCCGATGCGGGACCAAACACAGACTGGCCCTGTTTTCGCACGGTACGGTGCAAGCCACGCCTGCAAATTCGGTTGGATGGGCACAAGGCGGCGTTGCGCGGTCTTGGCCTTCTTCGCCTTCACTTCAACGAAGCCTTGGTCAAAGCGAACGTCCTCCCATTCAAGACGTAGAAGCTCCGCGTGGCGAAGTCCCGTAAAGCCACCGATAGCAAGGAATGGCACCAAGTTCGCATCCGCCTTGGCGATTAGCTTCGCGAAATCTGCGGGGCGGAATACCTCAATTTCCCCGCCGTTGTCCTTTGCGCGGGGCAACGTGTCGGCTTCCGTGGAGCGATCACGCAAGAGATACCCGCGCTGCCGCGCAAATCGCCAGAGCGTCACAACAAGGCTCCTGTAGTTGTTCCGTGAGCGCAAGGCGCATGGCAGCGACCGCAGCCAGTTCTCAAGCTGGCCTTGCGTGACTAGCCCGATGGGGCCAGAGAACGCGGCGGCGATATGGGGCAAGCGAGTGTTCAGGTCTTTCAGGTAGGCGGCGCTCACTCCGTCTTGACGTTTTACTGCCAGCAATTCGTCCGCAGCTTCCTTGACCGTCTTGGCTGGCAGGTTCGTCGGGTGATGCCGCAGGTAGAAGTCCACCGCCTCGTTCAATGACGCCTTCTGTAGCTTGTGTCGTGTCTTGGCGTATGCGTCCACGGCGTCATGCAGCGTCACGGCGAAGGGCTTAAGCACCTCAAGGGAGCGTGCGTAGGAATCGCGGTCTGCGCCCGTCAGCGTGAGGCCAGCGGCTTTCTGGCTGTGGATGGCGGTTGCGACTTCTTCCGCTCGTCTAGTGGCTTCCTCACGCGTGGAGCGCGTCTCGCGCTTGCGCTGTCCGTCTTGGTAGAAGCTGATGCACCATCGGCCAGAAGAAAGTCCGTAGACTGGAATCTTGACCGATCCAACGCTGACTAGGAATGAGCGTTTCATCGCGCACCCCAGACTACCAAGCTTGTCACGACCTTGTCACGCCAAAACCAAAACTTTGCATTTTGCTCAGCAAAATTGGAGCGGGCGATGGGAATCGAACCCACCTAGCCGGCTTGGGAAGCCGGTGCATTACCACTATGCTACGCCCGCCTTTGATACGGTGCATTACCATCCCGAAAAGAATTCGGGGCAAGCTCTGCTGCGCCCGCTTGTTCGGCGCACTACCGTCCTGAATTCTTCACTGCAACCTCTACTGCACGCGCTGTTTAATAAACGCGTGGCCGGGGCCGGACTTCAGGAACCGTTCGTGCTTTCTGGCAGAAGCATAATCAGGACATTGTTCCGTGTAAAGCAGGTTCCACGGGCCCCGATTACGCGTTGCGCGGTTTCGACCCTGATTATGTTCTTCGAGTCGCCTTGGTAAATTCTTGGTGATACCCACGTAGTGCTGCATTGTTGACTGACTGCGAAGCACATAAACTGTAACCATAAACATCCTACTCGCCGTCCTCGAAAAGGATTCGAGGCAAGCTTGGGAAGTTCACCCCGAATCCGATTCGGGGCCGGTGCATTACCACTATGCTACGCCCGCTTGAAACGTTTGATATTCTCGCCGTTTCTGCTTTCAAATCAAGCCGAAGTTGGTATAGGCGGACGGGTTTGGTATGGTACTGGGAAATATGACGCCTTCAAACGCCACGGGACAGCCCGGTGTCATTCAAATTATTGAGACCGTTACCAAGTCGGAGCTTTCGACGCCGTGGAACGTCATCGTCCACAATGATCCTATCAACCTCATGAACTATGTTACCATGGTGTTGATGCGTGTGTTCGGCTACCCGCGGGCCAAGGCGAAGAAAATGATGTTGGAGGTGCACAACCAGGGTCGCTCGCTGGTGTGGTCGGGTGGCCGTGAGCAGGCGGAACATTACGTCCATCAACTCCATGGCTATCAATTGCTCGCCACGATGGAGAAATCCCAAACGTGATCGACTTGCGTGTCGAACGGTTGGATGAAAAGCACGTCCGCATCAGCGGCCTGACGACCATGCTGGCCGTGATGATTCGCGAAATGCCGGAGATTCTGGAGTTGCGCGATGGGCCGGATGCGAGCGCCCGACTCTTTCCCAATCCCACCAAGGCCGACGACAAGTCCAACAAGGAATGGCAGCAGATGGTCAGTCCGGAATTACGCCACTTGTTCGTCACCGCAACGGAAACCGTGACGCGTGATCTGACCGCGCTGGCAAGCAACGAGAGCGATCCAGAAACTTACGAAGTCACGTTTCCCGTCGAGCATCTCAGCGCATGGATGAGCGCCCTGAACCAAACGCGCCTGATCCTTGCCGAAGTCCACAAGATCGACGAAGAGGATATGGAGCGCCGGGACTTCGACCCGCAAAACCCGAGGCATTTGGCGGTACTGCGGATCCACCTGCTCGGGTATCTCCTGCATCTTTTCGTGGAATTGGAGAACGGCCATGAGCCTGCGGATTCTATTTGAAGGTCAGGCCATCAAATCCGAGATGGTGGTGCTGATGCTCGAGAAGTGGGACCTCCATCCGCAGATGGAAGAAAAAGACGCCCAGCCGAACCTTGATGACCTCGCGCGCGATACGCGCGTCCTCGTCCCAGAAACCGAATTTGAACGGGCCCGCGAAATTCTCTTCGGTGAAAGCGAAATCGAACGCGCGGGGTTCTAACCCACGTCGAAGTGACTCATCGATTTGAACCGGCCGTAGCGTTCATTGATTTCGGGTTCGGTCAGCGACGCCAGGCGAGTGAGACTGAAATCTTCCACGCAATAGGAGGCGATGACGCTGCCGTAGATGACTGCTTTACGCAGAGAATCGTGGTCGATCCGATCGGCACGCGCGAGATAGCCGGTGAATGCTCCCGCGAAGCAATCGCCCGCGCCAGTCGGGTCGTGGATGTCTTCAAGCGGGTATGCCGGTGCGCTGAAGAAAAAGTCATCCCCAAAGAGCAGGGAACCGTGTTCCCCCTTCTTGATCACCACGTATTTCGGACCCATCTTCAAGAGCAAGCGGCCCGCCTTGATGAGGCTGGTCTGCTTCGTAAGCTCGCGGGCCTCACTTTCGTTCAGGACAAGGCAGTCAATCCTGCGCAGCAGGTCGGCCAGCGCATCGCGCTGCGTTTCGATCCACAAGTCCATCGTGTCGGCGACGACAAACTTCGGCGTGGCGACCTGCCTCAGCACGTGCATCTGCAATTGCGGCGAGATATTTGCGAGAAAGACGTGGGGTGTGAGCTTGTAGCTTTCGGGTAGATTGGGTTGAAAGGTTTCAAAAACATTCAGTTCGACCGACAGGGTGCGGCGTTTGTTCAGGTCCCATTCGTACTCGCCGCTCCAGCGAAACGTCTTCCCCTCGACAATCTGCAGACCATCCAAATCGATGCCGTGTTTGCGGTAGAGAGTGAGATAGGCTTCGGGGAAATCCGTACCGACAATCGCGACCATCTGGACAGGCCCAAAAAAGCTCGCCGCCAAGGAGGCATAACTCGCCGAGCCGCCCAGAAGATCATGATGTTCCTGGAGCGGCGTCTTGACGCTATCCAGCGCCACGGAGCCTGTAATGAGAAGACTCATCTTGATATCCTTTGGGGCCCCGAATCCATTCGGGCTACAATTTCTCCAATCGTATCCTGAAGGCTGCTGCCGCTTTCGATCTATCCGGGGCTTTCAGGATCGCGAAGACAACGGCCACCCGCGTTGCGCCCGCCTCGATAATCTCGCCGATGTTATCCAGCGTGATACCGCCGATCGCGAAGAACGGGGTATGCACGCGCGCGACAACTTCCCGCACCAACTCGACACCCACGGGTTTCACACCGGGTTTCGTGGCTGTTGGAAAAACCGGACCAACCCCGAGGTAGTCAGCGCCGTCCCGTTCCGCCGCCAGCGCCTGTTCCAGCGAGTGCGTACTCAGGCCAACGATGCGCATGTTCGCCAGTCGTTCGGCCCGTTCCTCCCGCGGAATCGCGGCCCAATCCTCCTGTCCAAGATGCACGCCATCCGCGCCCGTCTCAAATGCGGCTTGGATGTCGTCGTTGATGATCACGGGCACCTTGTATTGGAACGCCGCGGAGACGACTTTCTGCGCGAGATCGACACGATCCGCATGCGACTTTTCCTTCGCGCGCACCTGGATGATGTCCACGCCGCCCGCGATCAACTCGCGCGCCACTTCCCCCGGATCAAGACCTTCGATATACGCGGTATCGACGAACCCGTACAGACGGCACCCGGCTAGACGCGTTTTTGACATCAACCAAAAAAGACCTTCGCGACGTCGTAGAGTTCTTGTGACACACAGCGGTTGCGCACGCGAAGTTTCGGCTTGCCGGTCTTCTTGTCGATCACCTCGGTAAGGATCGAATCGATGTCGATGCCGACAACCTCCGTACTGCGCAGCGCGACCATCTTGCCGAACTCGCCTTTTTGCGCGAGATCGACGGCCTTCACGCCGTAACGCGTGCCGAGCACGCGGTCGAAGGCGCTGGGGGTTCCGCCGCGTTGAATATGACCGAGCACGACGCCGCGGCTTTCGACGCCGGTGGTTTTCTCAATCTCGCGGCAAAGCAGTTCGCCAATGCCGCCGAGCCGGACATGACCGAACGCGTCGAGTTCCTTGACGGCGGTCACTTCGACGCCTCCGAGCTTGAAGCCCTCGGCGACGGCGACGATGGAGAAATTCTTTCCACCCGCCTGGCGTTGCTTGATGATTTTACAAATCTCGGCCAGGGTCATTGGGAATTCCGGCAACAGGATCAGGTCCGCGCCGCCGGCCATGCCCGCGCCAAGCGCGATCCAGCCCGCCTGCCGACCCATCAATTCCACCACCAACACACGGCTATGCGACTCGGCGGTACTGTGAAGACGATCGATCGCTTCGGTGGCAATGTTGATTGCCGTGTCGTAGCCGAAGGTC
>Ga0224557_1000464_pt1 | contig 45647 bp, 37 predicted proteins | sample 714S31014metaG_FD_180677 | JGI IMG/M metagenome (GOLD analysis project Ga0224557, IMG submission 180677) | Peat soil microbial communities from Stordalen Mire, Sweden - 717 S3 10-14 | ecosystem: Environmental > Terrestrial > Soil > Wetlands > Peat | place: Sweden: Norrbotten County, Stordalen...
CACCTGCTGCCGGAAGTCGAGACTCTGCATCCGTATCCTGACGTTCGCTTTGCGTGGCAACATCCGAGGTAAGAACCGTGTGCGTTAGGAGCGCCAGCACGGATCTGTGCGGGGGGTGCCGGGCAACTGGTATCCCTACCGCGACCGGCGGCCTCCCAGGCCGCACCTTCCCGTGTATATTGGCAGAATGCCGCTGTATCTTCTCGGCCTCGCCGTCCTGGTCTATGGCGCGATCTATTGCGTCGTCAGCCGCCTGATCTTTCGGCCCCTCCGTTATCCCGGCGGCCCGTGGCACACGCAAGGGGAATTGGGCGCGCAAGATGTCTGGCTGCGCACCAGTGACGGCGTCCGTCTGCACGCCTGGCTTGTAAAACCACCGGTGGACGCGCCAGACAACCGCCTGGTCACCATGTACCTCAAGGGCAATGGCACCAATATTTCGAATCGCCCCGGCCACTTGCGCGAGATCGCTGCGGCGGGTTCCTCGGTTCTGATTCTGGACTATCGCGGCTACGGGAAGAGTCAGGGCCGCCCCACCGAACGCGGCCTTTATCGCGACGCCGATGCGGGCTACGATCACCTCATCGGCATGGGCTACCAACCCGCGCAGATCGTGGTGCTCGGCGAGTCGCTCGGCGCGGCGGTGGCGGTGGACTTGGCTCGCCGCCGCCCGTGTGCCGGCGTGATTCTGGAGTGTGCCTTCACTTCCTTCTCCGCCATGGCGGGTACCATCGTGCCGTTGGTGGGGCGGTTCTTCGCCAGCGGTTTCAACTCGCTGCGCAAAATCGCCGGCGTGCATGCGCCCCTGCTGATTATCCATGGCGACCACGATACCTTCGCGCCTTATGCCATGGCGCGCGCCTTATTTGACGCGGCCAACGAACCCAAATCGTTTTGGACCGTCGAGGGCGCCACTCACATCGACATCGTCCAAGTAGCCGGCCCGCTCTACCGCGCGCGATTGCAGGCGTTTTATGCCGGCCTGATATGAGCGCTTCCTACAATCGGATCGCCGGCCAAAGCGTGGAGCGTCTGGCTGCTGGATCTGCGCGCTCCCGCCGTGGAAGCGGTCCACCACGAGCGGGACCTGTGTCTGGCGCTGGGCGCCATCGCACCGCGGTTCATTATGTGCGCCATGACTTTCATGACCTGACCAGCTCCGGCCGCGGCCTTTCGTGGATTCACATCTTTTTCCTGTTCGCGGTCTCCATGACGCCGTGTTGCTGCTGGGCGGTACGCTGTGCTTCACCTGGGTGTGCGCGCTGGGTCTCGGCCTGGTGCGGGAAGACATCCCTCCCGCGGTGGCCGCCGCCATCAAGCGCCGGATTGCGATCGCGCAGGCGCTCTATGCCTTCGGCGCGCTGCTCTGTCTGGTGAACACCTATGTGAGCATCGGATTCATCGTGCTGGTGCAACTGAACTACGATCCGGCCAGGCCGATCCGGCGCGCAAGGTGCACCAGTGTGGTGCACCTGTTATCATAAGGGCATGAAAAGCCGGTCCAAGACTAACACTCGAAGCGCATCGTCAGTCCGTCAGAGTGTCACTATTCCGGCGCAACTCGCGATTGAAGTCGAGCGTGTAGCCAGGAAGAAACATTTGACCATGAGCCGGGCTTTGGTGGTCCTCGCGCAGCGCGGGGTAGATGCTGAAATGGCCGCCCGCGATAGTCTCAATGCGACCTATCGCCGGTTCATGTCCGAGGCCGATCCCGAACGCAAAGGCGAAGCTGGGAAGGATCTGATCCGGGCAATTTTCGGAAAGGACGCGATTGCCGAAGATTCGATTCTCTAGTCTTCCGCGGCCACTCTGGGAACACATTCTTGCGCGCGTCGCGCAGCGTCAGATCTCTCTCCAAGACCTTCGCCACTTGCAGGACTGGGTGAATGCCGGTCCATGGGCGCCCGACGGCGACTGGTACAAGGACTTCGGCACATTCATCGTTTGCGGCCATGGCGACCTTCCAAGAACGGTCTTGCGAAGGGGCATGGCGCCGCTTGGCACGCGAATAGACTAGCGGCCGTCGAAGGGCGTGCGGCTATGCGCCCAGGCGGGCCCGGCAGTAATCTCCGCAGTCCGCGCGTGCAGGGCGCGCAGCACTTCCAACTCCCCGGGAGCCGGCGGGGCAGTCTCATCCACCGCCGGCGCAAATCGCACGTCCCAGCCGGTGCTCTCCCGAATCTGCGCGCGCGTCACGCCGGGATGCATGCTGCTCACCACCATCTCCTTCGATTCCGCCTCCGGCCGCATAATGCAAAGATCCGTGACCAACAGCGTGGGACCCTTTGTCGGGATGCCCAACTCCCGCCGCTCGCGGCCCGTCCGCCCATGTCCCAGCGTGGTCAGAAAATCCAATTGCGCCACAAAACTCCTGGGGTTCTGCGGCATGACGATGAAAATCTGCCCGCAGCCCGTCGAGATCTCCGACGCCCCGCCGCTCCCCGGCAGCCGCACCTTGGGCCGCGCGTACTCGCCGATCACCGTGCTGTTCAGATTCCCGAACCGGTCCACCTGCGCGCCGCCCAGAAATCCCACGCTGATGCGGCCGCCCTGCAGCCAGTACCGAAACAACTCCGGCACCGACACGGTAGTCAGCGCGGTTTCGCAGAGTTCTCCGTCTCCGATCGAGAGCGGCAGCGCGGCGGGCCGCGTCTCCAGCGTTCAAGATTCGTAAATCAGCGTCACCGACGGAGCGTGCGTGAGCCGCGCCAGGTTGCACGCCGCCGAAGGCAGCCCGATACCCACGAAGCAGATGTCTTCGCTGCCCAGGGCGCGCGCCGCGGCCACTGTCATCATCTCCGCCGCTCGGTAACTCATCGGCCGCCCTCCGTCCTATCCAGCACGTGCATCCGCATCCACGCCTGGAACGATTCCCGCTCCCGCGAAATCGTGTCCCATGCGATGTAGAAGGCGTTGTCGCGCGTGTAGTATCCGTGCGCGTAAGAAGGATGCGCGCCTCGTGGCGCGACGCACACCGCGGCAATCGTCCAGGCCGGCAGGATCACGGCGTTCGCGCCCTGGCCGCTGAAATCGTTCACGATTTCTTCCACCGTCACGATGGCCCGCCGCGCTGCCAGTGCGGCTTCTTTCTGCACGCCGACGATCCCCGCGAACAACACATTGCCCCGGCGGTCGGCCTTCTGCGCATGCACGATGGTTACGTCCGGCCGCAGCGCCGGTACCGCAGCCAGCTCTTCGCCGGTGAACGGGCAGCGCACGAAACGGATGTCGGGGTTCACCCGCGGCAGATCCGTCCCCCGGTATCCGCGAAAGAACGCGCACGGCAGGCCCGCCGCCCCGGCTTCGTAGGCATGCGCCATCGCGCTATGGCTGTGCTCCACAATCTCCAGCGGCCGCGGCCACCCGCGCTCCACCGCGTCCCGCAAGCGGTGCAGCGATCCGACTCCGGGATTGCCGCCCCACGAAAAAACCAGCTTCCGCGCCGTCCCCATGCCAATCATCTGGTCGTAGATCAGGTCGGGCGTCATGCGGATCAACGTCAGGTCGCGCCGCCCCTGCCGGATGATTTCGTGCCCGGCGGCGAATGGGATCAGATGGGTGAAGCCCTCCAGCGCGACTTGATCTCCGTCGTGAACGTAGCGCGCCACCGCCTCGGACAGGCTCAGAAATTCCATGGTCAACGCTGGTCGATGTGGCAGGCCTCCATATCGCAACGCATATGCCAGCGATCGAGACCCAGCCGCTTCAGTACACTGCGCGCCGGTTCGTGGTGGGCTTCAAACGAGATCATTTCCAGGCCCCAGGGAATACCCGCCACCGCGCTCTGGCAACAGGATACGCGCAGCCCGGTTTGCTTTGAGAGTTCGTTCACCATCAACTCCGCGTTTTCGTGAATCGCTCTGCGGCCGGGCGGAATATCGACGGGCCGGTCGAGTAAAGGAGTGACTGCGATTACGCGCCCCTGCGCATCGTGAGTCTGTGTAGCGACAAAAGAATAGGAGTCGTCCGCGGCAGGAGATCGCGAAAATCGCGCGGCGATCCGTTTGCGTCGACCGGAAAATCGACCTCGAGTTTTTGCCTCTTCGGCACAAGGGTGCCGGGCTTGAGCCTCGGCACTTCGGCCGAAATGTCCATCATGTCGCCGCGGAACATATAAAACGGGTCTTCGTAACCGACGCCCAGCGCTGTTGCGACGGCATCCAATGGACGAGGTGTATTCGCGGTAATAGTGGCATGATCGCCGTGCCGCACGATGGTGGCATCGTCGGACGATTGTGCCGAGGCAGCCAGACCGGCAACCACCCAAAGAACGATCATTGGCGCCGTCGTCATGTCATCTCATATTGACCGCGCCCTAAGTCTTCGCGGTCTTCAATAGCCCGATGGTGTTCCCGTCCGGATCCGTGAACCAGGCAAACGTACCGGTCGGAATCGGGATCGGCCCGACCACCTTCTTGCCGCCCAGTTCGACGGCCTTGTCGAGCGCGGCCTGCACGTCCTCGACGTCCACGTAGAACATGATGTAATGCTCCGGCTCGTGGCCCAGGGAGGTGATGTGGCCCGAGATGCCCTGCGGACTCCCGGTTTGAATATTCGACGCGGGCCCGGCGGCCGTGATCTGCCAGCCGAACAACTTCGAATAGAAATCGCCGGTCTTGGCGCGGTCGCGGCATCCGATCTCAAAATGAACAACTGGTCGTCCCATGGTTTTCTCCCCCTTTTGACCGAGTAACGGTGGCGCCGCTGCCGCCAATAAGAGCGCCGAGCGGCGTGTCATAGCCATTAGAATATCCTAGCGCAGGCAGGCCACGAAAAACGATGGCCTGCCCCACAGCTAACGGCCCGGTGTCCAAGGCGCGCCGGCCGTATCCAAGGCCTGTTCGAGCGCCTTCAGGTCCGCCTCCACCAGCGTTCGCAGCTTCTCCCGCTCGGCGGCGAACTCCTGGCTGGCAATCGCAAACGCTTGCACATCGCTGCCCGGCGGGCGCTGCAGGGAGGCTCCCTCGTCGTTGACGATGGTCTCGACGCGCTCCACGATAGCCACTGGCACATTCTCGTTGCGCCGCGCCAGGGTCACATCGCCGCGCAGCGCCCGCAGAATCTCGTTGTTCTTTTTCTCCAGCGCGCGCGCCGCGTCCGCCCATTTCCGATCCATCGCCGGGGTGGCGTCAATGGCTTCCTTGATCTTGCCGATGCGCGTGTTCAACTCGTTGGCGCTAGCGAGCGTGCTCAAAACCGCGCGCTCCAGCCTGGCGACTTTTTGCTGGAATTCGAACAGCTCTTTGCGCGCGGCTTCCTCGCTGGCCTCGCCTTTCTCGGCCTCCACCGTGAATTCCCGCGCGGAAACCAGCGGCGTCACCACGCCATCCACCCTTTTCGAAAGCGACACGCTGTAACGTCCCGGCGCGACCAGCGTGCCCGACGGTTCTTCGTAAAACAGATCGTCGTCCACGTCGGCAGGCCGCGGTCCAGGCAACTCCGCGGCAGGCTCGCGCAGGTTCCAGCTCACGCGATGGATGCCCTTGGTCACCGGACCGGTCAGCGTGCGCAGCGCACGCCCGGACGCATCGGCGATGGTCAACAGCAACGCCGGAGCTTCCTCCTCGCCTTCCGCCCGCAGTTCCGCAGCGCTCGGATAAACGATCGCGGCCTTCTTCTTTTCCGCTTCCTTTTCGGCGTCGCGCCGCTGCTGCTTCCTGGTCTTGATTTCGTCCTTCAGGTAGTAGGTGAACTGCGCGCCGTATGGCGGGTTGTCCGCCGTGAAGAAAGACTCGCCCAGGAACGCCTTGCCGCGCAGGCCGAACTGCCGCGTCTCGATGTACAGCAACGCATCCTTGACCGCGAACAGCGCGACATCCTGCGTCAGCGTTTCCGGCTTCAGATCGCGCAGCGGCGTATAGTCGTCGAGAACGTAAATGCCCCGGCCGAAGGTGCCCACCACCAGGTCGTTCATGCGCTTCTGGATGGCCAGGTCGCGCACCGCGATGGTGGGCATGCCCCCCTTCAGTTGAGTCCACTTCTTGCCGCCGTCGACCGAGAAGAACAGCCCGAACTCGGTACCCGCGAACAGCAGCCGCGGATTTACGTGATCCTCCGCGAGCGCCAGCACGGGACCGTTGGCCGGCAAGTCGCTCTGAATCGCGGTCCAGGTGCGCCCGGCGTCGGTGGTCTTCAGCAGATAGGGCGCGAAGTCGGATGCCTTGTGATGGTCGAACGCGGCGTAGGCCGTGCCCGCCTCGTGCTGCGAAGCCAGGATGCGGCTCACATAGGTGCCATCGGGCACGCCCGGAAACTTGTCGATCTTGCGCCACTCTGCGCCACCGTTTTCGGTCACCTGAATGAGGCCGTCATCGGTGCCGGCATAAATCACCCCTTCCTTTTTCGGCGACTCCGCCAACGCCACGATGTTGTCGTAAAACGAAGTCGAAACGTTCTTCGCCACGGCGTCCGGGTTCCAGACTTTGCCCATCACCGGCAGCGTGTTGCGGTCGATCTGGCGCGTCAGGTCGCCGCTCACGGCCTTCCACGAATCGCCGCGGTCGTCGCTGCGGAACAGCTTGTTGGCGGCGAAGTACACGCGCGTGTGCGAGTGCGGGCTGATCGTGAGCGGCGAATCCCAGTTCCAGCGCAGCGGCGGTTCGCCCAAGCCGGGCTGCGGCTGGATGCCCACCGATTGCCCTGTGCGCCGGTCGTAGCGCACCAACCCGCCGTACTGCGACTCCGAGTAGATGGTGTCGGGGTCCTGCGGATCGACGCGCGATTGGAAACCGTCGCCGCCCGCCGTCACGTACCAATCGCCATTGGCGATGCCGTGGACGCTGCGCGTGCGCGCCGGTCCGCCCAGCGAGAAGTTGTCCTGCGTGCCGCCGTAGACGTGATAGAAGGGCGCGGCGTCGTCCACCGCGATATCGTAGAACTGCGTCACGGGCAGGTTGGCCTTGAAAGCCCACGTGGCGGCGCGATCGAAGCTCTCGTACACGCCGCCATCGCAACCCACCAGATAGTGGCTGGTATTGTCGGGATCGATCCAGATTTCGTGATTGTCCACGTGCTTAAACCGCTCGCCCAGATTGTGCAGCGTCTTGCCGCCATCGTCGGAAACCTGCAGAAACACCCACATCACGTAGATGCGGTCGACATTCTTGGGGTCGGCGACGATGTGCGCGTAATACTGTCCCTGGTCGTCGTGTTCGCTGCGCCGCTCCCAGGTGGCGCCGAAATCGGTGGAGCGGAAGATGCCGCCCTTCTTGTCGATGGATTCGATGCTGGCGTAGATCACATCGGGATTCGCTGGCGACATCGCGAGGCCAATGCGCCCCAGATCTTCGCTGGGCAGGCCGGATTTCACCTTGTTCCAGGTGGCCCCTGCGTCGGTGGATTTGTAAATGGCGCTCTCCGGACCGCCGTCGATCAGCGTCCACACATGCCGGCGGCGCTGATACGCGGCCGCCAGCAGGACGTCGGGATTGCGCGGGTCCATCGCCACGTCGGTCACGCCGGTGTTCTCGCTAATCGTCAGCACGGCTTTCCAGGTCTTGCCGCCATCGGTGGTCTTATACAATCCGCGGTCGCCGCCCGGCCCCCACAATGGCCCTTGCGCGGCGACGTAGACAGTGTTGGAATCCCGTGGATCGATGGCGATGCGCGCGATGTGCTCGGACTTCTTCAGGCCCATGTTCTTCCACGATTTGCCGCCGTCGTCGGACCGGTACACGCCATCGCCATAGGACACGCTGCGCTGGCTGTTGTTCTCGCCCGTGCCGACCCACACCACGTTGGGATTCCTAGCGTCTACGACCACCGTGCCGATGGAGTAGGAGCCTTCGCCATCGAACACCGGCGTGAATGAGGTGCCGGCGTTGACCGTCTTCCACACGCCGCCGGATGCCGACCCGACGTAGTAGGTGCTTTTGTCTTTGGGGTGGACGGCGAACGATCCCACGCGGCCGGAAGTCACGGCAGGACCGATTGACCGGAGCTTCAGTCCGGCGAAGGCGTCCGCCGGCGTGGAGCCGGAAGGCTTGTCAGCCTCCTGCGCCGACAGCGGCGGGAGCGCGATCAGAAGACAGGCGAAAAGGGCGGAGCGTAATGGCATCACGCGAGCAGTATAACAAGTCGCTGTAGGGCACACACAACCAAGAGAGGCGGCCTGAGAGGCCGCCGCAGGCCGAGGGCCTGCCCCACTAGGGATTGGGCGGCTGTGGTTCGTCACTGAAATGCTCCACCTTCTTGCCGTACTCCGACCGGTAGAAGATGTCGCGCTCGCCGGTCTCGGGATTCACCCAGCCTACCTGGAACTTGGGGGCCAGATGGTCTTTTGAATGGTCCGGCTTGGATTCTTCCGGGCGTTTCTGGCGGGCGGCCTTGATGCGCTCCAACTCCTTGTAGGCCTTGAAGTAGGCACGTTCCAAGCGGCCCTGGATCTGGGTCAGACGGTCGAAGACAGGGACGCGTCCTTCGGGGGGCAGGCCCGCGGCGAAGCAGTCGGCTTCCAGGACTTCCACGCGCACCAGCTTCCACTGGGCGATGGCAGCCTGGTCAACGAGGTATTGCTCGGCCTGGTCTTGGGGCTGGTAGAGGTTTTGGAGGCCGTCGTGGATGTGGTCGAAGTCCTCCTGACGTTCGCCGGGCAGGATGATTTTGCTGGCGCGCAGGCCGTGGCGCAGCGAATTCATGGAGGCGGTGGCCTTCCCCTGAGGAGTCTTAGGACCGGTTGCGTGCCGTGCGTTGCGGCGATTTGCCGCGATTTGTCTCTTTGTTGCCATACAGTTACCTCTTTGTGTCAAGCGAAGCCAATTGGCGGGCGGGGGAGCGTTCGGAAAGCGCGAGCTTTGCTCGCGAAAGCGGGGCTGAGAGCCTGCCCCACGAGGGGCCGCGAGGTCTTCTTAGCCACACGATAGCACGCGCGTGGCTGGCGGGACCCCGCCGGGTGGCGCGGGTGGGGGTGGAGAGGGGCTGTAGGTGATTGAGGGATTGGGGGAAAGCGGGCGGGGCGGTTTTTTGGGGAGATGTGTGACTGGGGCGGACCCCGGGAGGCGGGTTGGCGCTCTTACTGGTAATTCGGAAGGGACTTCACGATCTGCGCGGTGGCCACGCTTACGTGGACCACCTGGCCCACAAGGCGCTGGGCAAAATGGGCGGGAAGGCGAGTGCGAAGCGCGGGCCGGAGTACTTCCGCAAGATTGCCGGGATGCGGAAAACGCGGGCTGGGGCAGACCGCGCCGAACAGGTCAGCCTCAGTGCATGATAATAAGCTCTGAGAGTGATGGAACGTGCTTTGAGATCAACCGCGGCAGTGTCCATCCGATATCCCTTGCCTGCTCTATAAGAATGCCGATAAAGGCATCTGGGTCAAGATGATACTGGTGCCTCATGAAGTCGTCTGCCGTTAAACACTCCAAGCCGTAAGGGACCAAGGCTTCCTTCGGAAAATGTTTCGTGTTGTCGCTCACGATTGAATGAGCACCGCATTTGACGGCGGTCGCCAGCACATGCCTGTCCTTTGGTTCGTTAGTCATCGCGGAAATCAAGCTCTCGTATCCAGCGACGATGGCGTCTGGGAAGGCGCTCTCCATCTTTCCGATTCTCCGCTCAACCTGCTCATGCGAATAACCAAACTTGTTTTGCAGTGTCCTGCGAAGCTCTTGCAGGATGCTGGCAGACCATTTGGGTGTGTAGAAGGCAGGCTCCTCCGCCAATCGGAGGAGCGTATCCACAATAGGCATCGGGGCCAGGACGCAAGCATCCAGGACCGCTATGTAACGGCTAATCCTCATCGGCGGCCATGGCCGTCCGGTCGTAGATCCCGTCACTGGCTTCCGCTTGCGCCAGTTCGCGAATGGCCTTGTGACGCTGCTCGTCCCTTCTAGCTCTGTATTGGAATAGGTCTTGTGCGTACATGCGGCGATGCGTTCCTACCATGTGGTATGGAATCTCTCCTTTTTCTAACAGATTGACCAAAAACTGCCGCGATACGCCGAGGATGGATGCGGCCTCCATCGTCGTCAGCTTGGCCTGATTCTGGACGATCATGACGGACTTCCCTTCATTCAGAAGGCCGATCAGTTCAACCAGAAACGAATAGAGCGATTCCGGTAGCAGGCGGGCTTCTCCATTAGGGGCTACAAGCTTCGCCTTGCCACGTCTAAACGCGAGATATAGCTCTTCAATTTCTCTGCGATCCGTATCCGAGACTGGAACCCGCCGATCCATGTCTGCAGGCTGCAACGGGCTGTCATGTTGTGCCGTTGCTCTAGGCATTGCTCATCGTCCTCCCTTTCGCTGTATGCGCTATATACGCTACAATAGCTACATACACTACAGACGATGGTAGTCTGGAAAGGGTTGCCAGTCAAGGAGATTTCATCGCTCTAGGGGTATTTTGATGAAATCGGCGACTGCTACAACTGGGTTGCGATGGACCGTCCCACCAAGCTGGTGCTGGCCTTCGTGTGCGGGCGGCGCACGGGTGAGAACGCGAAGGAGTTGATGCGGAGTTGAAGACCTGCGCAGGACCCCAAGGGGACGAACGACGCTACTCCCCGGCAGAATGCACCGGAGCGGTAAAGGTCGTTATCAGCGGGAGTCCCGATGCAGCGAAGATTTGCACCAGCCACGTGGAGCGGCAGAACCTCACCATGCGGATGCAGATGCGCCGGTTAACCCAGCTCAGGTCTGGAGATCTTTGAGATACGTCCCGATCAGCGAATCGTTTGCGGCGAGGTTAAGCATCGGCTCATGAGTATGGTATCAGGCGTTGGTTTGGAACAAGGAGGCCAGAACAGCATGGCCGCAACCAAAGAGGCGGCCTGAGAGGCCGCCGCAGGCTGAGAGCCTGCCCCACGAAAATCGGCTTCGCGCTATACTCAACCCGATGACAAAGTCCGAAATCACGCGCCGTGCATTTGTGGGAACAATGACCGCTCTAGGGCTCCCCGCGGCGGACGACGGCTGGGTGGATCTCTTCGATGGACGCAGTCTGGAAGGTTGGCGGCCTAGCGAAAACAAGAACTCCTGGAAAGTGGTGGAGGGCCATCTCGCGGCCGACGGTCCCAGATCGCACCTGTTCTATACGGGGCCGGTCAACGGCGCGGATTTCCGCAACTTCGAGCTCGAGGTGGAAGTGCTGGCGCGTCCGGCGTGCAACTCCGGAGTCTACTTCCACACCGCGTATCAGGAGCGCGATTTCCCGCGCAAGGGCTTCGAAATCCAGATCGATAACACAGCGACCGGCGAAGGAGGTTACCGCGAGCGCAAGAAGACCGGCTCGCTCTACGGACTGCGGAACGTGTACAAGCAATTCGTGCCCGACGACCAGTGGTTCAAGATCCACGCGGCGGTGCGCGGCAAGAATGTGCAGATCCGGTTGAACGGCATGCTGGTGGTGGACTACTCGGAGCCTGTGCCGCCGGTGATTCCGGACGGACCGGAAACAGGCCGGTTCCTGGATCGCGGCACGTTCGCGCTGCAGTGTCACAATGACGGCTCCAAAGCGCGATTCCGCAGCGTTCGGGTGCGGCCGTTACCGGACGGCACGCCCACGCCGGGCGGCCCCGCGCCGGTGGCGGACGAAGTCTTCAAGGAGATCGTCAACCTGGGCCGGCGCAACGTTCCCATGGCCGATTTTCACGTCCATCTGAAAGGCGGGCTGACACTCGAACAGGTGCTGGCGAAGTCGCGGCGCGATGGCATTGAGTACGGCATCGCGGCCAACTGCGGCAAAGGGAATCCGGTGCAAAACGACCAGGACGCCCTCGCCTACCTGGAGAGCCTCCAAGGCCAGCCATGTTTCATTGCCATGCAGGCGGAAGGGCGCGAGTGGACCGGGATGTTCTCGCGTGGCGTGGCCGCGCGCTTCGACTACATCTTTACCGACGCCATGACCTGGACCGACAACCGCGGTAAGCGCATGCGGCTCTGGCTGCCGGACGAAGTGGGAACCATCGCGGACCCGCAGGAGTTTATGGACACACTGGTCGACCGGACCGTTGGCATCCTGGACCACGAACCGGTCGATATCCATGCCAACCCTACGTTCCTGCCGGACTCGCTCGCCCCGGACTACGAGCGTCTTTGGAGCGAACCACGGCGCAAGCGAGTGATTGAAGCCGCGGTGCGCAATAGCGTGGCCATCGAGATCAACAATCGGTACAAGCTGCCCAGCCCTTCGTTCATCCGCATGGCGAAGGCCGCTGGCGCGAAGTTCACCTTCGGCACCAATAATTCCGGTCCCGGCGATCTGGGACGGTGCGAATATGGGCTGCGGATGGTCGAGGAGTGCAAGCTAGTCTGGCAGGATTTCTTCGTCCCGCTATCGGGGCCCAAAGCCATCGAGCGCAAGCCGGCGGCCTGAGAGGCCGCCGCAGGCTGAGAGCCTGCCCCACAAGCGTCACATCTTCCCTTCGAATAAGAACACCAGCTCGATCACCAGAATCACCACTACCATCAGCTCCAAGACGAACGCGCGGCCCTGCTGAAACTGGTCCATCATGAACTGGTATAGATCGCCGGCCGTGTGCAGTTTCTCGTCCACCAGCCGGCGGTAGTCTGTCACGCCCACCTTCCCCGCTGCCAGCCGGTAGACGCGCGCGGAATACATATCGCTCAGGAACTTGATGGAATTGTCCATGCGCTCGGTCAGTTCGCGCACATCCAGCCGGATGGTGTTAAGCCGCCCGGCCTCCCGCGCCAGACGCCAGCGCGCCAGAGCTCCCGTCCCCTTTTCGAGTGACCGGTACACACCGGCGAGCAGCCGCGTCAGCATTTCGTCGTAATAACGGAACTCGATCAATTGCGAATTGGCATACTCCAGCAGTTGCATCACCGGCAGCGCCCCTTCCGGCGTGTCATAGACCAGCGCGGCGGTCCAGCCGATCACCACCAGGTCGTCCGGATAATAGGACCGGCGCGTTTGCAGGATCTCGGTCCGCTCGTCGTCGGCCAGCCGCTTCTCTTCTCCGCGTACCACCTGCGCGATCTCTTCGCCGCGCTCCGCGATCAATTCCGCCGCCGTCACCGGGCTGCCGTCGCCCTTCATCATCGGGCGGAGCTGGATGATGTAGTAGTCTTCCGTCAGCCAGTCGGTGTACGGTTTCACCAACGCCGGGCGGGCGCGCGCCAGGCTGCGCCGGACGCTGTCGGCCGCCTGCTTCTCGATCTCCGGCGCCGCGATCGATCGGCTCGACAGGCGCATCAATTCCCGCCAATCGAACTCGAAGGGCAACTGCAGCTCGATCGACACCACGCCATATTCGTAGTAGTGCATCTGGGCTTGCAGCCGCTCGCCGCTTTCGAGCCGCAATGGTTCCAGGTACTCCACCACTGGCGGCTTCTCAAACCGCACGTATTCCGGTGTCGGCCGCCGGAAACTGGGTTCGCGTCCGGCCGGCTGCACCCCCAGGATCGCGCGCAATTCCTCCAGCCGGATCGCCTCGCACACATCGTAGAGGAACAGCAGCCAGAACGTGCCGGAGAGACGATCGGTGGACGCGGGCATGGTTTAAGTTGGCGGGGCTGAAGCCCCGCGCGGGCTAAAGCCCACCCTCCAGCTTACTTCTTCTGATAATCGGGATACGGCGGCCGCTTCAACACCGGCGGCGGATTCTCCCGCAGTTCCTGCATCACCACCTCGATGGCCTTGTCCAACTGCGGGTCATGCCCCTGCCGCACCGCCGCCGGATCCAATTCCACTTCGAAATCCGGCGCGACGCCGTGGTTCTCCACGTCCATAGTTCCATTGGGATTCCAGATCGCCCAGTTGGGGGCCATCACCACTCCGCCGTCCATCAAATCGGGAAATCCGCTCAGTCCCACCAGTCCGCCCCAAGTGCGCTCGCCGACCAGTTTGCCCACCCCCGCGCGGTGGAAGTACCAGGGCATGGCGTCGCCGCCCGAGCCCGCGAATTCATTGATGATCATCACCTTCGGGCCGAAGATCGCCCCTTGCGGCTGCAGGGTGTCCGCGCCGTCGCGTGTGGTGGCCACACTCATCACCTTGCGCTGTAGATACTCGATGATGTCGGTGGCCAACTTACCGCCGTGATTGAAGCGTTCGTCGATGATCCACCGCGTCCTTATCCACCTGCGCGAAGAAGTAGCGCATGAAGCTGGTGTAGCCGCCGAACGAGGTATCGGGCATATGGACGTACGCCACGCGCCGTCCGGTCATTTGATCGACCTTGCGGCGGTTGTCCTCAATCCACGCCAGGTGCCGCAAGCCGGATTCATCGTCTACCGGCACCACTTTCACTTCGCGCGCGTTCGCCCCGGACGGGTCCGGCCCCACCTTCAGCAGCGTCGTCTTCCCGGAGGTCGCCTCAAAGAAACTGTAAACGCTGTCGTTGGCGTGCACTTCCCGGCCATTCACCGCCAGCAGATACTCGCCCGCGGTCACGTTCACCCCAGGCTGGGTCAGCGGCGCTTTCAGGTCGGGATTCCAGTTCTCGCCATCGTAAACTCGCGCGAAGCGGTAGCGTCCATTCTCGATCTTGTAGTCCGCCCCGAGCAACCCGGTGCGAACCTTCTTCACCTCCGGCCGGTCGCCGCCGCCCAGAAACATGTGTCCCACGGTCATGTTGCCCAACATCTCCGTAAACAGGTAGTTCAAATCGTCGCGCGACGCGAGGCCGTTCAGGTACACGCCGTAGCGCTCTTCGGCAGCCTGCAGATCGAGCCCATGATAGTGCGGATCGTAAAAGAATTCGCGCTCGATGCGCCAGACTTCATGAAAGATCTGCTTCCACTCCGCCGGCGGGTCGACTTTCACTTCCAGATCCTGAGTCTTGAGCGTCTTTTCGTTCCCCGGTTTCGGTGGCGGCCCATCGGGGCTATCGGGCATGGGAGGCGGTTCGGCGATGGTCCATTTGTCGTCCTGCTGGTACAGCATCTTTTCACCCGTGAACGACACCTGGAATTGCTTGACGCCGCCGATGACCACGTCCGTCTTGCGCTTGCTCAGATCGAAGCGATGTACCGTGAAGACCGGCTGCGCCTGCGGCGAAAACGCCGGCCTTTCGATGGCGTAGACGACTCCCGCTTTGCCCGCCTCAAGCCCCACGTAGCGGAGGGCCGGCATGGGCAGGGCCAGTACGCGCTGGCCGATTCTCTCCAGATCGACCTTGACCTCCACCTTCTCGGCGCTCTTGTCCTTGTCGTCCTTCTTGGCGTCGTCCTTCTTCGCGTCGTCTTTCTTGGCGTCGTCCTTCTTCTTTTCGTCGTCGCTTTCCGGCGCCAGCGGAGACGCCTCGCTGGCGGCCAGCACAACCACGTATATGCTCGCCGTCACCGGCCGCGCAAAGCTCTCGACATCCTGCTGCATGGCGGCGCCCGAATTGGTGCTGGCCGTAAAGTACAGGTATTTGCCGTTCTTGTCGAACACCGGATTCTCGGCATCGCTCATCCCGTCGGTCACCTGCGTGTTTTTGGCGCCAGCCAAGGAGTAGAGGTAGATCGCCTGCATGTAGCTCTTCAAGGTCTTCGAGTATGCCAGCCATTGGCTGTCCGGCGACCACGCGGGCGCCAGGCCGGTGCCGTTGGCGTAATAGTCCGTCTCCACCAGCACCGGCTTCTTTGCCGCGATGTCCACGTAAAACAGATGCGTGTGGTTGTCCAGGTAGGCGATCTTCTTGCTGTCCGGCGACCACCGTGGCGTGGTATAGAACGCCTTGCCGCCGAGGGAAATCTTGGTCACGTCGCCGGTGCCGTCCTGGTTGCGGACGTGCAGCGCGTATTCGCCCGATTCGTCCGAGAAGTAGGCGATGCTCTGCCCATCGGGCGACCACACCGGCTCGCGCTCCATCACCGCCGTGCTGTTGGTGAGGTTGCGCGGATCGCCCTTCTCCGCCGGCACCGTCAGGATCTCGCCGCGCGCCTCGAACACCGCCCGCGCGCCCTTCGGCGAAATATCGGCATTCCGCAGCCGCTTGGCGACGTTCACATAATGCGGCCGCAACTCGGGCAGATCGCCCGCCAGCGTCACCGCCACCGCCTTGGTCTGCCCGGTCTTCAGGTCATACAGGTGCAACTCGCCGAACTGCTCGTACACGATCGCGCCGGGCCCCGCGGAAGCCGACTTGAAGTCCAGCCCGGTGTTGGCAATGGCGCGCGTGACCTTATTCGTCCTGGTGTCGTAATAGAACAGCGTCACCGGCCCTTCCCGGTCGGAGAGGAAGTAGATGCGGTCGCCGATCCACATGGGGTTGAAGTCGTTGGAATTGTCCCGCGGAATCTTGACGATGCTCGAATCCGCCAGGTTGGCGATCCAGATCTTGCGCGTCTGCCCGCCGCGATAGCGCTTCCACGCTTCCTGCCACTGGAACAGCGGCACGTAAGCCAGGTGCGAGCCGTCGGCGGAATACGATCCCTGTAGCGCAATCGGCAGCGGCAATTCTTCGGGCAGCCCGCCGCCTTCCACCGGCAAGGTGTATAGCCTGGCGCCATCGTTGGGGATCGCGCGCGCCGAGACGAAAAGCACGCGCTTGCCGTCCGGCGTCCAGCCCACGGCTTCGTCACGGCCCGGATGATAGGTCAGCCGCCGCGGCACGCCTCCCGCCGCAGGCATGACGAAGACATCCACGTTGCCGTCATATTCGCCGGTGAAGGCAATCGTCGATCCATCCGGCGAAAACACCGCGTCAGTCTCCACCCCCGGCGCCGTGGTCAGCCGTTTGGCTTCGCCGCCTTCGCGCGGGACCGTCCAAAGATCGCCCGCGTACGAAAACGCAATCTGCGTTCGGCTGAGCGCCGGTTTCCGCAAAAGCAGGTGCCCGGTCTGGGCGCCAGCGAAAGGCGTCAATAGGAGGAACACGCATGCGATTCGATGCATAAGGTCTAGTATCGCAAGAGTGTCAGGCGAAGAGCGGGGCTGAGAGCCCCGCGCAGGCCGGGGGCCTGCCCCACTTAACATGCGCGTTTTGGTCCCGCCGTTCGTCTTTATCTCTTGGACGCCACTCCAAAGATTTGCCTCCGTGCCGCGGTTGTGGCCGCCGCGCTGTTGTTCTGCCGAGCCCTGTGCCCGGCCGCGACCGTTCAACCCCTGGCCGTGCAGCAAACCCGCTACGAAGTGAGCGTGGGCGAACCCGTACAAATCGCCGTGCCGCCGGAAACGCTCGATTTCCTGCTGAAAGCCAAGACCCTGCGCCTGGCTGTAGACGGCGACATCGACGGCGCACAATCGAGCGCCCTTTTGGTTGGGCCTAACCGCGCCCGCGACCGGGTGCTACTGGCGGCGTCGCTCCGCATCAGCCCCGGCGAGTATCGAGCCAAGCTCTCCGCCACTAGCGAAGCGGGTGAGGAGCGCGTCACCACATTGGCGATCGTCGTGAAGCCCAGGACAACGGTGCCATCGAGCGCCACCCGGCCTCCCGTGGTGTTGCTGAATGGATGGGAAACCGGCGTCACCGGCGCGTGCAACGCATCTGCCGCGTCGGATACCTTTGGGAATCTCGCCGGGTATCTGATCTCCGACGGCGTCCCAGTGGTATATTTCTTCGATAACTGCGCCATCGATGCTAACCAAACCATCGAAACGTTAGGCAACGAATTGGGTACCTACCTGAATTCCATCACATACGACAATGGCGACCAGGTGCCCCAGATCGATCTGGTAGCGTTCAGCATGGGCGGCCTGATCGCCAGGGCCTACCTGGCAGGACTGCAAACCACCGGGACAGCCACGCCACCCGTTACCCCATTGGTGCGCGACCTGATCTTGATTGCCACGCCGAATTTCGGCTCGTTCGTGGCCGGCAACTATGCCATCACCCTTTCAGCTTTGTCCGGGACGCAGGACGCCGAGTTGATCCCGGGCAGTTCCTTTTTATGGAACCTGGCCACCTGGAACCAGCGCGGCGACGATCTCCGCGGAGTGAACGCGCTGGCCATTGTGGGCGACGCCGGCCCTTACCTGGCAAGCTTGTCGGCGACCACCCAACTGAACAACGCCAGCGATGGGCTTGTCTCGGAGACTAGCGCCGCGCTGGGCTTTGGCCTGCCGCCGAACACCTACCCGACCCAGGTTGTCCCCTACTGCCACGTGGACCCGTCGGTTTTCACCAACACCATCTTCACATTCGACTGCAATGCCGCGGGAATTGCCAACGTCACCAGCACCACCCAGGAAACCGGCGTGATCGTGCGTTCCTTTCTGGCGGGCAATTCGAACTGGCAGTCCATCGGCGTAACCGCCGCTAAGGATCCCTGGTTGTCGATCGACGGCGGGATGTTCTTCGCCATGGAGAATCAGACCGGCAGCTATGTTACGGATTTGACCGGCGTCGTATGGGGAACGGTTGAGCTGACTCCGGGCGGCGATACCGATATCGTGTACTACACCGACTTCGTCAACGGAACGGGCGATTACCAGGCCACCAGTACATCGCTGAGTACCATCAACTGTGGCACGCTCGCCGAAGCTCTGGGCTACTTCTCATCGCCGCGCTGTAAGCTCGATACGGCCATTTATGACGTGACTCCCCACGGCGCGCCCGGATGGACCGTGACTTCGGGTTCTACCATCACCATCACCGGCAACGACTTTGGCTCCCAATGCACCAGTTGCCAGGTATTGGCGATTCCGGTGGGCTCCAGCACGCAAACGGCGCTGCAAGTGTCGTCGTGGACGAATGGGGCGATTTCCGCGGCGCTGCCTGCGACGCTCACCGGTCTAATCACTATCCAAGTGAACGCCACGCCGGGGACCGATGCCATCACCATCATGGCGTCGCCTCTCGCCGCCTCCCCATCGAGCCTGCAATTCGCCTACACGCTGGGTGGCGACGTTCCCGCGGCGCAGTCCATTCAGCTCGCCAACAACGGAAGCGCAACGGTGACCTGGAGCGCAACCGTAAGTGAGTTATGGCTGAGTCTGTCGCCGGCGTCGGGCACCCTGCCTTCGACTCTTTCGGTGTCTGTCTCGCCCGCGTCCCTAACCGCTGGGACTTACACCGCCACCGTTCTGATCACTCCCTCGGGTACGTCCAACAGCCCGCTGATGGTTAACGTCACTCTAACGGTGGCGGCGGTGTCCGGTGCGGCGTTGGCGGTAACGCCGCAGGCGCTCACTTTCAACTACGCGCCGGGCGGCACAACGCCGGCCGCACAAACGATATCCATCGCTAACACTGGCTCGGGCACGCTTTCCTGGATTGCCTCCTCCAGCGTGCCGTGGGCCACCTTGTCCGCCGCGTCCGGCACCGCGACCGCAAGCGCGACCGCTAAGCTATCGGTGTCCGTAAACCCGGCCAGTCTGGCGGTCGGAAGCTATACCGGCAACGTGCAGATCGCCGCGGCCGGGGCGTCCGGCAGTCCGGTGTCTGTCTCCCTGACGCTCGTTGTTGGGGTCGCGCAGCCTGCCGGCGTCATCACCGGCGTGGTGAACGGAGCAAGCTTCGGGGCCGGTTTCGCATCGGCCACCTGGGTCTCCATCTTTGGCACGAACCTGTCCGCGAGTACCCAAATCTGGGGCGCCAGCGACTTCGTCAATGGGGCGCTGCCGGTCTCGCTCGATCAGGTGTCAGTCACCATCGACGGCAAACCCGCCTACGTGGAGTACATCAGCGCCACGCAAATCAACGTCCTGGCTCCCGACGATGCAACCACCGGCAACGTCCAGATCCAAGTAACCGCGGCCGGTCAGACGAGCAATAGCTTCACGGCGCAGAAGCAGCCGTATGCGCCGGCGTTCTTCACCTTTGACAATGGCAAGTATGTGGCGGCGGAGCATTCCGACTACACCCTGCTGGGCGCTACCGGTCTGATCGCCGGAGTGACCACTACGCCAGCCCAGCCGGGAGAGGTCGTCCTGCTGTACGGGACCGGATTCGGCCCCACCAGTCCGGCAACCCCGACCGATCAATTGGTTACCGCCGAAGCCTCGCTGCCCGCGAATTCCGTTCAGATCACCATCGGCGGTATCGCGGCGGCGGTGCAATTCGCCGGGCTGACCGGGTCGGGACTCTATCAGTTCAACGTGACGGTGCCGAGTAGTCTGCCCAGCGGCGATGCCCCGGTACTGGCGACCATCGGTGGCCTATCCACACAGTCCGCAGTTTCCATCACGATCCAGTAGTGCTGTGGGGCGGGCGTCCACGCCTGCAGCGGGTCTCCAGACCCGCTCGGGGCCGATTAACAATCGGCCTGCAGGTTGCCAACTGTTGCCAACCTGCCCCACAGTTGGTCTCCAGACCCGCCTTCCTCGGCTATCATAAATAGCGGATATGCAAACCAAGCAATTAGGCAACAGCGACATGCACCTCACGCCCATCGGCATCGGCGCTTGGGCCATGGGCGGCGGCGGTTGGGCGTTCGCCTGGGGACCGCAGGACGACGACGAATCCGTGGCGGCCATCCACGCCGCGCTCGACGCAGGGCTGAACTGGATCGACACGGCCGCGGTCTACGGCCTGGGCCATTCCGAAGAAGTCGTGGCCCGCGCGCTCAAAGGCCGATCTCGCAAACCGTTCGTCTTCACCAAGTGCGAACGCGTGTGGAACGACCGCCGCGAAATTGGCAAGAGCCTGAAGGCGGACTCCATCCGCCGCGAAGTCGAGGCCAGCCTGCGCCGTCTTCAGTTGGACACCATCGACCTGTACCAGATTCACTGGCCCGAACCGGATGAGGATATCGAGGAAGGCTGGACGGCGATGGCGCAGCTTCAGCGCGAGGGCAAAGTGCGCTGGATCGGAGTATCCAATTTCAATGTGGACCAACTGCGCCGAGCGCGGGCCATCGCGCCCATCACCTCGCTGCAGCCGCCCTATTCGATCGTTTCGCCTGAAATCGAGGAGGCCCTGCTGCCGTATACCCAGCAGCATGGCATCGGCGTGATCGTGTATTCGCCCATGAAATCGGGACTGCTGTCGGGCGCCATGACGCGCGAGCGCGTCGCCGCCATGCCGTCGGACGACCACCGCCGGCGCATGCCTCATTTCCAGGAGCCGCGGCTTACCCGCAATCTGGAGTTGGCCGAATTGCTGCGCGCGATCGGGCGGCGCCACGGCCGCACTCCTGGCGAAGTGGCCATTTCATGGACGCTGCGCAATCCGGCGGTGACCGCGGCGATTGTCGGCATGCGCTCGGCCAAGCAGGTGGAGGGTGTCATCGGCGCCGCGGAGTTTCGGCTCAGTCCGGAAGAGGTGGGGGAGATCGAAGGCTTTGTGCAGGCAGGCGCGGCTTAGGGGGCTTAACAGCAGTGGGGCAGCCGCCGGCAGGGTCCGCGGAGGTGCTTAGCCGGTCTGGGGAAACCGCTCCGTCGACGGCGACGGGGAAGCGCCCTAGGCGCAATGCTGTTCACTTAATGATGCTTCGGTGGGGCAGGCGATCGTTTTATGTCGCCTGCCATCGCTCCCCGCAGGCGGCAGACCACAAAGTGCGATGGTCTGCCCCACCAAGGGGTGGAAATCGGACGAATCGAAAGGCTGGTCGCGGAAAACGCGGACCTGTTGTTGAGGGCATGGCATGAGTGCTTCGGGGACTGAACTCAGGGAAGCATTCGCACAGAGTGTAAGTGTAAGCAATGATGCGCTGGTTGTGGACTTGGCGGACGGCAGGACAATCACGGCGCCACTCGCATGGTTCCCGCGCCTGGCGCACGGGACCGCAACCGAGCGCACCAACTGGCGTCTCATTGCGGGCGGCGAGGGGATCCACTGGCCGGAACTCGATGAAGATATCAGTGTGGAGAGTCTCCTTGCGGGCCGCGGATCTGGTGAAACGCAGGAGTCTCTTCGCCGGTGGCTCGAGCGGCGGGAAACGGCCGCACGATAACGCCGCCCCGCGTCGCTGTATAAGGCGGCCCGCTGCGCTCCCTGCCATAGCGGCGCAAAGCCCGCCGCGGGACTGTCGAGTCTCCGATTTCAACGTGGACCAACTGCGCCGCGCGCGAGCCATCGCGCCCATCACCTCGCTTGCAGGCAGGCGCGGTGTAGTGCGCTCCCGCCGCCTGCGACTGCGGCGTTACTCGCGATTGACACCCGGAGTGAAACCTGCCACCTTGGCATTTGCGCACGGGCCGGCTTGTTGCGGCGAAACCGCCGTGCGCCAAAATGGCCATGCGGACCCTGGAGATTCTGACCTTGATCGCGCTGGCGCCGCCGATCGTCGGCCTCGCCTTTCGGCCGATGCGCCGCCCCGGCTGGCTGCGCGCTCTGGCGTGGACCGCGGTGGCTCTGGCGCTGCTGCAGCTTGTCATCGAGGGATACCGCTGGCAAATGATTCCGGCGTATCTTTTGGTGGTTTCGGGTTGTCTCCGCACGCGGAAAGCTGCCGGCGGAGCGGCCCAGGAATCACGCTGGCGGACAGCCGTGCGCCTCGCTCGCGCGGCCGTAGAGGTGGCGGCTTGGATGGTGGCGCTGTTCTTGGGACTGGGGACTCCCGTGTTCCGGGATCCCACACCTACGGGGCACTATCCGGTGGGTACGGCGCGGCTGTATTTTTCGGACGACTCGCGCCAGGATCCACTCGCCCCCTATCCCGGCACACCGCGCGAATTGCTAGTGGTGGCCTGGTATCCCGCGCACGCAACTCCAGGCGCGCCGACCGAACGCTTTTGGCCCGACGCGCCAGTCAGCGTACCGCGGCTGGCCACGCTCGTTCACCTGCCGGCGTTCAATTTCGCGCAGCATCTGCGTTTGGTCCAGTCGCACTCTTCTCCGAACGCGCCGGTGGCTCGAGCGCAGTCCCGGTACCCGGTCCTGCTGTTCTCGCACGGATATGGCTCGACGCCCTGGCAGAACACGGTACAGATGGAAGAGCTTGCCAGCCACGGCTTTATCGTCTTCAGTATCGGGCACACTTACGAAAGCGCGGCGATTCGCTTTCCTGACGGCCGCGTCGCGCCCATGAACCAGTCGCGCCTGCAAGCGGTAGGCGGGGATCGCTCGAAACTAAAAGAGCTTATCGCCCAGAGCCTGAGCGTCTGGGTGGCGGACACCGGGTACGTATTCGATGAGTTGGTCAAGATCGACGCGGAGGGCGCTAGCCGCTTTAGCCACCGCCTCGATCTCACCCGCGCGGGGGTGTTCGGAATGTCCTTCGGCGGAGCGGCGGCGGGCGTATTCTGTGCTCAAGATCCGCGCTGCAAGGCCGGAATGAACATGGACGGCTTCCAGCACGGCGCTTTCGCCGAACATCCGCTGACCGTGCCGTTCTTGTATTTCGCCGCCGGAGAAGGCGCCCACGAGAACGATGCGATCTATGCCGGTTCGCGAGGCGATTTCTACAGCGTGCAGATCCGCCATGCGGAGCACGCCGACTTTTCCGATGCGAGCCTGGTCGCGCCGATCCTGAAGTATGTTGGCGTCCTTGGATCTATCCGTGCCGAAAAAATGGAAAGAATTCTGAGCGCTTATTCGTTGGCATTTTTCCAGAAGTACGTGCAAGGGAGATTGGCGCCGTTGCTTGACGGGCCGCCCCCTGCGGGCCAGTATTCCGAAGTGGTTTTCAGAGCGCGTAAAGGCTCTTACCCGCCGTAAGAATGATGGGTGCGGGACGGTTTTGGGGAGACCCCTGCCGGCCTACGGCCGGTGGACCGGCGAGGGCGCCGGTCCGCGGGCGAGGGCGCCCGCCCCGCGTCGCTGTATAATTGTGGACCAGCACTCATCACATGCATCTTTCCCGCACCATCTGCGCGGCAGCTTTGCTCGCATTGCCGTGTCTGGCTCAAGCGGTGGACTTCGCCGCCGAAGTGCATCCCATTCTGGCGGCGCGCTGCGCCCCCTGCCATAGCGGCGCAAAGCCCGCCGCGGGACTGTCGCTCATCAGCCGCGCGTTGATGCTCGCCGGCGGCGCAAGCGGCCCGGCGATTGTGCCTGGCGCGAGCGGCGCCAGCCTGCTGATCGAGAAGATCTCCGGACAGCGCGGCGCCATCATGCCGGCTTCCGGCGAGCCGCTGGCGGCGGCCCAGATCGCCACTCTACGCGCCTGGATCGACGCGGGCGCGGCTTGGCCGGAGACTGCACCGATTCCTTCGGGCTGGGTCGCCCCCATTGCACCCAGCCAACCCAATTTGCCCGCAGGCGGCGAACCGCATCCCGTCGATCGTTTCATCGCGGCTTACTTCGCGAAATATGCGCTGGCCTTCCCCGCCGTAGCCCCCGATGCGCGATTTGTCCGGCGCGTCTATTTCGATTTGTGGGGATTGCCGCCCACGCCGGCGCAACTGGAAGCCTTCCTCAACGACCGCGACCCCGCCAAGCGGGCGCGCCTGATCGATGCGCTGCTCGGCGATTCCGAGCCCTACGCGGAACATTGGATCAGTTGGTGGAACGACCTGCTGCGCAACGACCAGGGCGGCGAGTACGCGGGCGAGCGCAAGTCCATTACCGATTGGCTGCTCGGCGCGCTCCAACACAACCTGCCTTACGACAAGATGGTCGCCGCGCTGGTGAACCCGGTGGAGTCGAGCGACCCGAACGGCTTCCTGATCGGCGTCAACTGGCGCGGCGATATCAACGCCAGCCAGACCCCCTACATGCAAGCGGCCCAGAACACCGCGCAGATTTTCCTGGGGATCAATCTGAAGTGCGCCTCCTGTCACGACAGTTTCATCAACCGCTACAAGCTGCGCGAGTCGTATGGCATGGCGGCGCTGTTTGCGCCCCAGAGCCGGCTGGAGTTGGTGCGTTGCGACGTCAAGACGGGCGCCTACACGGGCCCGCAACTGCTCTATCCCGAGTTAGGCATGGTGCCCGAGGATGCCCCGCTCGCCGATCGACACGCCGCCGCCGCGCGATTCTTCACCGATCCGCGCAACGGCCGCGTGGCGCGCACCATCGTCAATCGCTACTGGCAGAAACTGTTCGGGCGCGGGTTGGTGGAACCCGTCGACGAAATGGATGGCGAGCCCTGGAACGCGGACCTGCTCGACTGGCTGGCGTCCGACTTCACGGCGCACGGCAGCGATCTGAAATACCTGCTGCGGCTGCTGATGAATTCGAAAGCGTATCAACTGCAGGCTGCCGTCAGCCCCGAGCAGCCCGAGAAGCCGTACGTGTTTCGCGGACCTCAGGTGCGGCGGCTCTCCGCCGAGGAGTTCGCCGATACCGTGTCGGCCATCACCGGCGAATGGCGTTTGGTCGAAAGAGACAAGGCGGCCATGCCGGCACGCGACTGGCAGTTCAAGGCGTCGCCACTCGCCCTGGCGTTGGGCCGGCCCATTCGCGACCAGGTCTTCACTACGCGCGATAATCGCCCGACCACGTTCCAGGCGCTGGAACTGGCCAACGGCGCGAGCCTGGAGAACATGCTACGGCGGGGCGCGCTGCGATTGCTGGGTCAACTGCCGGCCGCATCGGAAAACCTGTTCGATAGCGGCAGGCTGCGCAAAGGCGCGGCCGATTTCGATATCGACATCTCCGGCCTGAAGCGGTTGTGGCTGCTGGAGCAGGATGCCGGCTCCTACGATCCCACGCGCACCGTGGCGGGCTGGATCCACGTGGAGTTTTTCGGTCCGCAAGGCGTGAAGGATCTCGCCGATCTGGCGCCGGCCACCTTCGCGCGGCAGCGGGTGACCTCCAACAAGGAACCCGCCGGGGAGGCCGTTACCATGCCGCCGGGCACGCGCCTGGTGCTTCCGATTGACGGCCTCGGGTACGTACGGATGCGTGGCCGCGTGGCTCTCGACGACCGCTCCCTGCCCGACGATATCGAGGGCGCCGTGCGCTTCTTCATTTTCGGCGCGGAGCCCGATCCCGAGCGGCTGGTGCGCGTCTCGGGATCGCGGCCAGTGCCCGCGCCGCCGCCTTTGGCTAGCGTCGATGAGGCGGGACGGCGGCTATATTTGCAACTTTTCGCGCGCGAGCCGAACTCCGAGGAGGCGCGCATCGTAAGGAACTATTTTGCGGGCGGTAAACTTGCGCCGGCGGCTTTGGAGGATCTTCTGTGGAGTTTATTGCTGCACCCCGAGTGTCAATACTTGTATTAGCGAGTTGCGCGGGGGCCTTTGCCCAAAATGGCGATACTGGCGAGGCGGTTTACCAGAAGCATTGCGCCCAGTGTCACGACAAAGGCGTAGGGCGCGCACCGCAACTACTGACGCTGAGCCTGTCCACTCCCGAGCGCGTCCTGGCCGCGCTGACCAATGGCAAGATGGCCGAACAGGGCAAGGCGTTGACCCCCGCGGAGGCGCGCGCCGTGGCCATGTTCGTCACTGGTGGCAAGTCCTTCGGCGCCGAAGAAGCCAAGCAGGGCGCATGCCCCGAGCCTGCGCCAGCTTTCGATAAGCCGTTCGCCGGCCCTTACTGGAACGGCTGGGGCGTGGATTCGGCGAACCGCCGCATGCAACCGGCGGCCATGGCGGGCCTGCGCGCGGACCAGGTACCGCTGTTGAAGCTGAAGTGGGCCTTCGGCTTCCCGGGAGTCGGCAAGGCAAACGCGCAGCCCACCGTGGTGGGAGGGCGCATCTTCGCCGGCAGCGACTCGGGCAAAGTCTATTCGCTGGACGCCGGCACCGGCTGCATCTACTGGACTTTCAATGCCGGCCGGGCGGTGCGCAGCGCCATCGGCATCGGGCCGGTGGGCGCGAAGTGGGTGGCATATTTCGGCGATCAACACGCGCAAGCCTATGCGGTGGATGCCGCCACTGGCGCGCTGCTGTGGAAGGTACACGTGGACGAGCATCCCGCCGCTATGATCACCGGCGCTCCCGCGCTCTGGGATGGCCGGCTGTATGTGCCAACCTCGTCGTACGAGGAAGTGACCGGCGCCGCGCCCAAATACGAGTGCTGCAAGTTTCGCGGCGCAGTCACCGCCCTGGATGCCGCCACCGGCAAGCAGATCTGGAAGAGCTACACCATTGCGGAGGCGCCCCAGCCGGTGCGCAAGAACAAGCAGGGCACGCAGCTTTGGGGGCCGTCGGGCGCGGGGGTGTGGTCGTCGCCCACTATCGATCCGAAGAAGCGCGCGGTTTATGTGACCACCGGCGATGCCTACTCGGATCCGCCCGCGCGCACCAGCGACTCATTTCTGGCATTCGACATGGACACCGGGAAGCTGCTTTGGTCGCGCCAGATGACTGCGGGCGACACTTACCTGGTTGGCTGCCCCAGCGGCGACAATTGCCCGGAGACCACGGGTCCCGACTTCGATTTTGGCTGCTCGCCGAACCTGGTGGATCTGCCGAACGGCAAGCGTGCGCTGGTGGCCGGGCAGAAGTCCGGCATGGTGCATGCGCTCGACCCGGACCAGCAGGGCGAAGTGTTGTGGAGCGTGCGCGTGGGCAAGGGCGGCCCGCTCGGAGGAGTGCAGTGGGGCAACGCATCGGATGGCCAGAATGTCTATGTGGCCGTCTCGGACCACTACGCCACAAAGAATGTCAAGGAAGGTGGCGGGATGTTCGCGCTGAAACTGGCAACGGGAGAGCGCGTGTGGTCTACGCCGCCGCCCGGATGTGGCATGCCGTATTGCAGCCCCGCGCAATCGGCGGCCGTGACGGCGATTCCGGGAGTAGTCTTCTCGGGCTCGGTGGACGGCCACTTGCGCGCCTATGCGACTGCCGATGGGCGCATCGTCTGGGACGTGGATACCGCCGTGGAATATCAGTCCGTGAACGGGGTGAAGGCCAAGGGCGGCTCACTCGACGGTCCCGGGCCGACGGTGGTGGGCGGGACGTTGTACGTGAACTCGGGTTATGGGCAGTTCGGGGAGATGCCGGGGAATGTGCTGCTGGCGTTTTCGGTAGATGGGAAGTGATCCTCGATTTACACCAGGAATGGAAAGCCGCGTAGTGGCTAGGAGCACGCACCCATGAACGTCTCGCTTACCCCAGAACTCGAACAGTTCGTCAGCGCCAAAGTTGAATCGGGCCGCTACAACTCTGCGAGCGAAGTCGTCCGCGAGGCCCTTCGCCTTCTGGAAGAAAACGACTCCGCCCGGGCCGAGCAACTGGCGCAATTCAACGGCGAACTCGGCCGCCGCCTAGCAGCCCTCGATCGGGGCGAAACTGTCGACCCGGCCGCGGCGCGCGCCAGGTTGCGGCGCAAGTCCGAGCAGCGCCGGAAGCCGCGCCCGTGAGCGATTGCATTCTCGGTCCCGGTGCGGATCTCGACCTCAGCAGATTCGCTGTGGGGCAACCCATCGTTTTTCGTGGCCTGCCGAGTTCGAGCACGGTGCGCAGACGACAAACAACGATCGTCTGCGCCACGCCGGGCACCGGAACTGTACAGTTAATTTGCGGACACTACACTAGTATCCGCAAACAGCGGATTTGACGGCTTCGTCCTATCGCGCGTACACTGAAAGCGGTATCGAACACCATCCTTAGTAACACGCATGAAGATCTACAACTTCAAGGTGATCCTGGAACCCGACGAGGATTTCGACGGAAATCCGTCGGGCTGGCATGTCTACTGTCCTGCACTCAAAAAGCTGGGCGGCTCGACGTGGGGCGAGACTTGCGAGGAAGCACTCAAGAACATCAGCGAGGTCGTTCACATGATCGTGCAGGAATTCAAGGAGGAAGGGAAGCCATTGCCCGAAGGCCCGGGCGACTGGGTGGAGGTTGAGGAGATTTCCCGGGAGCGACCCCATATCGCGGTCACGGTTTAGAGATCATGGCCATCGACTACCGGGGTCTGCGGTCGCTCAGCGCGCGGGAACTTATCGCAGCCCTCACGCGCGACGGATTCGGTAGTGGGGGCTGCAAGCCGCCTGAAAGGCGGCTGCGGGCAAGATTGCCCGCCCCACAGGAAGTAGTAACATAGATCCCATGAACGGCGCGATTTTAACCGGTTTTTCCCGCCGCGGCTTTCTGCGCGCCTCGGGCGCGGCCGCCCTCGCCGCGCTGGCGGGTTCCGAGGCGCGCCTGCTGGCCAGCGCCACGAAAATTGCGCCGCGGGCCGACAGCCTCATCCTGCTCTGGATGGCCGGGGGCATGGCTCAAACCGAGACCTTCGACCCGAAGCAGTACACGCCGTTCGAACCGGGCATGGAGTCGAAGCGCGTGCTGAGCACCTTTCCCGCGATCGACACCGCGGTCGATCACATCAAGATCTCCGCGGGCCTGGAGCGCATCTCCAAGATCATGGACCGCGGCACGTTGATCCGCTCCCACCGCGTCGGCGATTTGGGATTCATTCTGCATGCGCGCCACCAGTTTCATTGGCACACCGGATATGCGCCTCCGCAGTCGGTGGCGGCGCCGCACATGGGCGCGGTCATATCGCGCACGCTCGGGGCGCGCAATCCGGAGATTCCGGCGTTCATCGACATCGGCCAGAATCTGGAAATCGGCGGCGAGAGCGACGCGGTGAAGGCCTTCCATACCGCCGGCTTTCTGGGCAGCGAACATGCGCCTTTCCTGATCGCCGATCCCCGCGATGCGGTGTCGCGCGTGCGGCCTTCCGAGCACATCGGCCCGGCCCGCTTCTTGAGCCGCTACGAGGAATACAAGAGACTGGTAGCCGCCAGTCCGGTGGGCCAATATGGCAGCGACTTCCAACGCCAGAGCCTGCTGCGGTCGCTCGACAACGCGCACCGCCTGTTGAGTTCGCCCGCCGCAAAAGCCTTCGACCTGAGCCTGGAGCCCAAGGCCACTTACGATGTTTACAACACCGGACGGTTCGGGCTGGGCTGCCTGCTGGCGCGCCGCCTGATGGAGTCCGGCGCGCGCTTCATCGAGGTGACCACGGAATACATCCCCTTCCGTTACTGGGACACTCACGAAAACGGGCACAAGCGCGCCATCGGCATGAAGGAAACGATAGACGCGCCGGTCGCGCAGTTGATTCTCGACCTGGAAGAGCGCGGATTGCTGGACCGCACCCTGGTGGTGCTGGCCAGCGAATTCGGCCGCGACATGATGACCGAGGGCAAACCCGGCGCGGAAGTGAAGGCGCAAGTGAAGCAGCCGGATATCATGACCGAGCCGCAGCACTACGGCATGCACCGGCATTTCACGGAAGCCTGCTCGGTGCTGATGTTCGGCGGCGGCACGCCCAAGGGCAAGCTGTACGGACGGACCGCGGACGAACGCCCGTGCCGCATCGTCGAGAATCCGGTGACCATCGAGGATCTGCACGCCACCATCTACGCCGCGCTGGGCATCGCGCCGGACACCGCGTACGAGGTCGAGAAGCGCCCCTTCTACGTCACCAAGGATGGCAAGGGGAAGGCCGTCGCGGCGTTGGGGGCGTGACGCGGCGCGTAGATTTTCGGGTGCACGATGCTGGCCAGAATCTCCAGCGATTCGACTAACCGCGGTCCAGGGCGATTGAAGTATCGATTGCCGTCCGCCACGTAAACCCGGCCGTTGCGCACAGCTCGCAGTTCAGCCTAACCGGCGCGGCCAGTGAGCCAGTGCATTTCGCTCACCGTACGTTCCAGGTCGAAGCCGCACGGCATCGCCAGGATGATGTCCGGATCGGCAGCCGCCAGATCGTCCCAAGTCTGCCACGCCGCGCTCTCCGCACCGGCCATCTCAACCAGCTCGGGCATCCAGTTGGCGGTAGCCATCAACGGCTCGATCCATTCGATGCAGGCGAGTCGCGGGCGCGGCCGGGCGGCACGGACGGCATCCACAATCGCTTGCATGCGCGCCTGCAAGTGCGCCACCAGTTGCTCGCCGCGCGCTTCGATGTGGAGCGACTGCGCCACCCGCCGGATATCTTCCCACACCTCCGGCAGCGAACTGGGCTGCAGCGAAACGATCGCCGGCCGGCTGGCCAGACGCGCGGCCACCGAACGCTCCACATCGCGCAGGCTCACCGCGCAGACCTCGCAATGGACCTGCGTCAGGATGTGGGTGGGTTGCAAGCGCTCCAGCACATCGTCAAACACTTGGTAGACGGAGATCGATTCGGCTCGCGTTTGCCTGACCATGCGGTCGATTTCGCGGCTGTCGCCATCGACGGCGAAGCGCGGCGCTCGCATTCGTGCGAGCGGCCCACCAGCCACGGCAGCGCGCCCAGCGCATGCACAATTTCGGTAGCGCTCGAGATCATGGAAACGATGCGCGGCATGGGGTGGTTAGTTAGCGGGGCTTAAGCCCCACGCGGGCTAAAGCCCGCCCTCCATTGAAGGCAGCAGATCCGCGAAGACGAAGCCATCCGCATCGCGCAATTCGCCCGCGGCGACCGGTATCGGATGTTGGAACATAGGTCCGGCGTACGCGAACGTGTGGAACTCGCCGTTCTCGCCGCACGGATCGGCCTGCGGTGGCAGGTCCGCCAGCAACGCCTCGTCGAACTCGCGGCCGGCGAATCGCGTGTCCAGCGCCTTCTTATCCACGCAGGTGATTCTGGCGCGCAGTCCGCCGCGGATCATTTCCCGCGCCAGGTCGCGCGTGGGAATCTCCCAGAGCGGAAACAGCGGCTCCAGCCCGGTACCGGCCAGCTTCCGTTCGCGATATTCACGGACATCGCGCAAGAACAAATCGCCAAACACAACGGCGTCGAACCCATCCGCGACCGCGGCCCGGCATGCTTCAGCCATCCTGGATTCGTACTCTTCATTGGAACAGGGCCACGGAAGCTCAACCGCGCGCAACGGCAGACCGGCCGCGGCGGCCTGCGCCTCCACTAACGTACGGCGGACGGCATGCATGGCGACGCGGTCGGCAACTTGGTTGAAAGTGGTGAGCAGCCCGGCAATCTCCACACCCATGATGCCCGATTGCAGGGCGTGGCTTCGCATCCGGTGCAAGGCCCAGGCGCTATCCTTGCCGCTCGACCAGGAAAGCAGCGCGCGTTTCAAGCTCTGCTTCAAGCGATCGCAGGAACCCGCTCGGCGTTGCGCAGCGTGCGGCTCAACCATGCGTGCAGGCCGAACAGAACGCCGGAGTAGACCAGATCGCCGGCCAGCGTGCGCCCAAAGAACGGAATGGCCTGCGTGAAGCACAGCGCCAGTCCGGCCCAAGTATGCGGGTACCAGTGGCCCAGCCAGGTGCCGAAGTTGGAGATGACGAAGAACTGCGCGCTACACACCAGGCACGCAGCACCGATGCGCAGCGGGCTCTCGGTCGATTGCAAACGCCGGCCGATCCACACGCTGATCATGAAACTGAGATAGATGAACGGCGTCGCGGTGGAATAGCCGCCCAACAGCGGGTCGGTCACGGCCATCAACAACAGCGGCAGCGCGAAGGCCTGCCAGCCCCGCAGGCGCGCCCCCGCGTACAGGCTCATGCCGCCCACCGGCGCGAAGTTCGGCGGATGCGGCGCCAGACGGGCGACCGCTCCCAGTATCGTCAGGCTCAAGGCCAAAGGCCGAACATTGTTTGCTCGATCCATGTGCTCTCCTTATTCAGATAGTGTACCGCCGCTCGGTGGGGTTCCGCTTGCCGCGCGGTTGGGTTCCCACAGCGTCTCCGGCGCGCCGCTTTGGTGGCTGGCCCAGCGGCTCCAGACAAAGAACGCGTCGCTGAGGCGGTTCAAGTATTTTACCGCTTCCGCGGGGACCGGCTCCTCGCGTGCGAGCGCGGTGACGATGCGCTCCGCGCGGCGGCACACGGTCCGGCAAACGTGCAACTCCGCGTTGAGCCGCGAGCCGCCCGGCAGCACGAACGATCGCAAAGCCGGCAGGTCCGCATTGGCCCGATCCATCTCCGCTTCCAACTGGGCGATTTCCGCCTCCGTGATGCGCGCCTGCCGCGGATGCACGTCTGCGGGCAGCGTGGCCAGGATGGATCCCAGGTTGAACAGTTCGTGCTGCACACGCAGAAGAATGGCGGCCAGCGCGACTAATTCCAACTGCGCCGGGTCGCCCGCAGCGGTTTCGCGCGCCAGCCCCACGAACGCGTTCAACTCGTCCACCGTGCCGTAGGCTTCGATGCGCCGCGAATCCTTGGGCACACGCTGCCCGCCGGCCAGGCTGGTTTCCCCCGCGTCGCCCTGGCGCGTGTAGACGCGGTTGATGGCCAAACGCGGTTCGTCGAATTTTGACTCCATGCATGCAGGATACATCGCGCGCCGGTCTCGCTGTTATGATGAAAACGACCTCCGCCAAGATGGGTAAGCCATGAACATTGACGACCGCCTCGAAAAACTCGCCGAACGGCATGAAGCGCTGACGCAGGCCGTGGATCTTTTGGCTTCCATGCTTCAGGAAAACGAGCGACGCATGGCGCAGGTGCTGGATGCCATCAACCGCCTGGCGAATATCGCGGAAGCGCACGACGTTCGGCTTGACGATCACGAGCACGCTCCGGACGATCCGTCCCGCGCGGCATAAGCGGGACGCGCCCTTTGAGCCTGTAGCCTGCCGCCACGCCAAGTGAGCAGGGCGCCGCCGAGGGCGGAGCGGTAGGGACTTGGGAGCGGCAAACCGGTAGCGCCCATCGGGAGGTCAATTCGCTTTGGTTGGGGACGGCGAAATAGCGGCGCCCGAGCCAGTACCTTCGCCCGTAGAGCCAGTGGTTATCGACGATACGGAAGACGGACCGGCGGCCGACGGCAGTGTAGCGCCGCCCGAACCCACGCCCGCGCGTCGCTCACCTTCCCGGGCAACGGCCCTACCTATGCCCTGAGATGACACGTACCCCGCGATTCCGCCGAGCAATGTGGAAACGGTATTCTCGCCGATCGTTTTGGGGATCGCGAGAGCTACGATGATGACCAGCAAGATCATTACTGTAGGGAACTGGATCATCTGTCCGGACGTAATCAGCTCCATCTTGCAGGTCCCTATCGTATTTCGTTAGTCCGATGAACATCACAACGGCAAAAAGACATACGACTATTGAGCGTCGCGTAATACGGTGACGGTTTTCGCGAGAAATGTGCCCCTAGGCATCGGGGCTGATGTGGGCCGGCTGAAAGCCGGCTGCGGGCAGAATTGCCCGCCCCACAAGGGCTAAGTTGCTGTCACTGTATTCTCGAAGCGTTTGTCGCCAGCCTTTGCTGCGCCCGGTGCATTGCTAACTTCGGATAGCACTTACTTCACTGCGGATTCATGCCAGACTGGAGCGTGGAACTCTCTGTTCCGGAAGCCACGCGCGGGCGTGGCTGAGGTGCAATCCAGCAAGCTCAACCAACCACCCCGATGTCTCACACCGATTGTTTCCGGGCATTGGGCGTTGCCCCCGATGCCTCGTGGGAAGAGGTCCGGCAGGCCTACAAAGACCTTGTGCGCGTATGGCATCCGGATCGATTTCAGTCCGATCCCCAGTTGCGGGAAAGAGCCGAGCAGAAGCTTCAGAGGATCAATGAAGCTTACTACGCGCTCAAGAATTCGGAGATCTTCAGAGCATCCCAGCCGGATCCCTCGCCGCCGCCACCTCAATCGCCGAACGCCGATTCTTCGGTATCCGTCCATGCGCCTCGCCGCCGCGGTCCCGATCGGTGGCTGCGCGGCCTGCAATTTCAATGGCCGCTAAGGATCGCCGCATTGGGCGTGGTGTGTCTGACGCTGCTGGTTTTTGCCGGCTTCCTCAACGCTCTCCGGGCTCCCAACTTGGATGCCATTCTCCTGCAGGCCAGCCAGCCGAGACCACTGATGCTGATGCCTTCGCGGTTCATCGATCCGCCTGACGGCAAACTTGCCACGGCTGACGAATTGTCTGCCTGGGCGCGCGGAGAAGCGGCGGACCTCAGGAGGCCGGTTCCCAAGATCGGGGAGAGGACGCCCGACCGCCTGGTGGGAGCCGCGAGCGACGGGGGCCCGCAACAGGACGATGTGGCTCCAAGCGGCCAGCCGCGCCATCGGGACACCGCCGCGGCTGCGCCCGTGCTGCCGCTAAATGGGACTGAAGTGCTGTGGACCCGGAGGACCGGCGCAGGCGAGCTGTGGGTTTCAAACGAAACCAGCCGCGATGCCCTCGCCACGCTGGTGCAGGCGCACACGGCGGCGCCGCTGCGGGCTATCTATATCCAGGCGAAGAGCAAGGTATGCATGCGGAATATCGCGCCAGGACTGTACGATCTCCTGGCGGAGGTGGGAGAGAATTGGGACCCGAATCATATGCATTTTCGCGCCGCGCGCCAGGCGCTGGACAGAAGCGGACCGTTTCAGTGCATCGATGTGACTTCGGCGCAGGGCACCTCCGGTTGCAGTTACGACATCGTGCTAAGGACCCGCTGAAAGTAAACGCTACGTTCAATTCAACCAAGGAGCATCGGATGCAGGCCAAGACAATCGTTTTCCGCATATTGGCGCTGGCCGTACTGTGGGGCGCTATCAACCAGGCATCCGCAAAGCCGAATTTCACGGGCGAATGGAAGATGAACTCCGCAAAGAGCAGCTTCGCTCCGTTGCCGGCGCCGGACAAGATGGTCCGCGAAATCAGCCAGCACGACTCCCACTTGAAAATAAAGACGACCCAATTTGGCCAGGACCGCGAGATCGTCACCGAACTGGCGTACACCACGGATGGCGCGAAATGCAAGAACGCGATCCGCGGACAGGAGTTCACCGGCACGGCGTCGTGGGACGGCGATACGTTGGTGATCGAAAGCAAGCGCGAGGTGCAGGGAATGGAAATCGTCCAGAGAGAGAGCTGGACCCTTTCCACAGACGGGCAAACCCTCACTATCGCCAATCATGTCCAGACGCCGCAGGGCGCCTTTGACATTACCATCGTTCTGGAAAAGCAACAGAGCAGTTAGCCGATGCGATGATTGCCTCCCTGACTCGCGCGACGGCGGTCCTGCCGATTCTGGCCATCGCCGGCGCTTGTCTTGCGGCGCAGGCCGGCGACTTCCAGTTGTGCCACGAGAACCCGGCCACCAATCCAGACGTGGCGATTCGTGCCTGCACGGCGGCGATCGGCTCGGGGCAACTTTCCGGCGCCGATCGCGCAGGCGCGTCGCTCGACCGCGGCATCGCTTACCTGCACAAGGAAAACTACGACCTGGCGATTCGTGATTTCGACCAGGCCATCCGCGGCCAGCCGGATCTTGCTGCGGCGTTCGACCGCCGGTGCTAGGCCTATCTTCGCAAGCACGACGACGCGCGGGCTTTGCCGGACTGCGAGCAAGCCATCCGGCTCGATCCGAAGGCGGCCCGGCCTGTGTACGGGCGCGGTTTGATTCGACGGCATTCCGGCGACCACGATCGGGCGGCGCTCGATTTCGACCAGGCCATTCGCCTTGCGCCCGAAGTGACTGGCGCCTACAGGGGCCGTGGGTATAACTACGCCGTGCGGCATCAATACGATCAGGCGATCCAGGAATACGGTCGCCCGTTGCGTATCAACCCGGACGCCTCCGATTATCAAAGCCGAGGCTGGGCCTACTACCAGAAGGGCGAATACATTTCCGCGCTTGGGGATTACGTTCAGGCCACGCGGTGGCAGCCGTCGATGCTGCTCCGATGGCCCTGGACCTGGCTTGTGGCTTTGGCCTGGCTGGTGTATCTCTTGGGTGCTTAAACGCTTTCGGGATTCGTGTCGAAAACCGCTCCCTCACGGTCACGGCTCAGAAATTGGCGCGTTGATTTCGGAAGACTTACTGAGCCGCGCGCGTGAGCAAGCGGCGGCCTTCCCGACAACGTTTAAGCACCCGTATCTCTTTCTGCGACGCCAGAGCGCGAAGGTGGATGATATGATGCAATGCTCAGCAGGAACCTAACGGAAGTTAGATTAGCGACGCCCGCCACCTCGGCCGCCAGATGACTGCCTCTGCTGCATCTGCTGCATCTGCTGCGTGTGCCCTTGGTGCATTTGCTGCGTCTGTTCCTGGTGTTTCTGCTCCACTTGCTGCGTTCTTGCTGGATCGGCCTTTTGTTTCGCCAGTTGCCGATGTTCGTTGTCCTGCTGCTGCTGGAGTTTCTGCCGATCCTGATTCTGCTGCGCTACCAGCTTGTCCTGCTGCTTCTGGTATTTCTGGTCCTGCTTTGCGTTCCCTGTCTTAGGAGTAGCGGCGCGCTCGACAGGCGGCAGGTCCTTAGGATGGGACGCAAGGTTGGCGCGAGGAGTCGCAGTGACTGGCGGCGCGCCGTGGTTCGCGGAAAGCCGTTGCTGGGGGGTATTGCGGGCCGAGTACGCGTGTTGAGTTTGAGCGGATACAGGCCCAATATGTCTGCCACGTGCAGCCGCCTCTTCGTCAGAAGTGGCGCGCGCGTCGATCCCGCCGTTACCGCCGTTGTAGCTGACGCGGTTAGCGTTCTCGTTCACTCTCGTGTTGTAAACGTTGTGGATGGCATTGGCGTCCACTCGATTCACCGCCGTGTTGTAGAAAAAATGCCCGTTATCCCATCGGCCGCCTTCATAGCCATGACCGAAGTATCCGAATCCATAGTCGATCCCACCATAGAAACCCACTGACATGCCCCAGTAGCCTTCATTGAAAAAAAATCCGCTGCCGCCCCAACCCCAATAGCCCGGAGTCCAGAGGTACCCGGCCTCGGGAGCCATCACCCATGTGCCCGGTACCCAGTAGTACTCACCATCCCAGGCCCAATACCCAGGCGTCCAGATATAACCGTCGCCAGGGCACATAGGCTGCTCGTAGGCGGGCAGATCAGGGGGCGCGACGTTGACCGACATGCCAACTTGCGCGAAAGATGCCGTCGACAGGCATAGCGTTCCTACTGCCAACAACAGCGAAGGAACGAAGCGGACACGAAGAACCGCTTGAGCGACGCTAAAAAGTCTCATTTTCTCCTTCTATTCTCGGGCGACGGCCGAACGGAAAGCCGTCCCGGCACTATTCCCATGCGGGCAGCGCTGTGTTCGCCCGGTGTCATCGCTGCAAGATTTGGGCCAAAACCGGAAGCCTGCGATTTCATGCAGAACTCCGGACTGCGTTGGCGTCCTATAGTCGTCAGATCGGAGGTGCAGAACGTGCAGAACCTGCACACGGGAATGCCAAAGTTGCCTGGGTGGGCTCTCGCCACGCGCCGCCATCAACGTCCGAGTAATAATGATACAGAGGAGAATGACCCCCGACCGCCGGAGGCAAATCGAAGAACTGCATCGTGCTGCCCTGTGCCGCGGACCTGAAGAACGCGCCGCGCTGCTTGCGCAAGCCGCCTCCGAAGTGCGCGATGAAGTAACGGCGCTGCTGGCACAGCAATGCGAAACCGGAACGTTGGCATCTCCCCTTCCTGCCGGCCCTGGCGCACAGGTCGGGCAGTATCGCATTGAAACTTCTATCGGCCAAGGGGGCATGGGCGTGGTCTACCGGGCGCGCGATACCAAGCTCAACCGCCCCGTAGCTATCAAGTTCCTTTCCGGCGAGTTGGCCGATTCAGCGGCCCGGCGCCGCTTTCAGCGGGAAGCACAGTTGGCCTCGTCGCTGAATCACCCGCACATCCTCACGGTCTACGACACGGGCGAGTTCGAGGGCCGCCATTATCTGGTTACCGAGTTTATCGACGGGGGCACGCTCAAGAATTGGGCCAAACAGCAACCACGGAACTGGCAGGATGTGGCGGAATTGCTGACCGGCGTCGCGGACGGGTTAGCCACGGCCCACCAGGCAGGAATCCTGCATCGCGATATCAAGCCCGATAACATCCTGATCACCGCGAGCGGTTACGCGAAGCTGGCGGATTTCGGTCTGGCGAAGCTCGCCGAAGGCTCCCGGTCCGAGGACGTAACTCGCACGTTCACCGAAGACCGTTCGCTGCCCGGATTCATCGTTGGCACTATCGCCTACATGTCGCCGGAGCAGGCTTCCGGCATGCCGCTCGACGCCCGCAGCGACATTTTCTCGTTCGGCGCGGTGCTCTACGAGATGCTAGCTGGGCGCCGGCCGTTCGCGGCCGCGACTGGTTTCGAATTGCTGCGGAAGGTGATTCACGACTCGCCCGCGCCGCTGGGCGACGAGATTCCCGAGCCGCTGCGGGCGCTGGTTTCGAAGGCCCTGGAAAAAGATCCGGAGCGGCGCTATTCGTCCATGCGAGACGTGGTTGCGGATCTGCGGCGGGCGCGCCAGGACACTTCGGTTTCGCTTCCGCCCCCCAAGCCTAGAAGAAAATGGATGACGGCTGCCGGCTTCGCGGCCCTGGCCGTCGCGGCGGCCGGCGGCGCGATCCTATTCCTGTCCCGGCAAGCTTCCGGTCCGGCACAACGGGAGTATATCCCGCTTACCAACTTTTCGGACTCCGTGGTCGCTCCCGCGCTGTCGCCGGATGGCCGCATGCTCGCGTTCATCCGCGGGGCGAGCACCTTCTGGGGCCGGGGCGATGTGTACGTCAAGCTCCTTCCCGATGGCGAGCCGGTGCAGCTTACCCACGACGGAGACTCGAAGATGGGTCCCCTGAACTTCTCCGCCGACGGTTCCCGAATCGCTTATAGCGAGGGAGCGAACATCAGTTGGACGGTGCCGGTGCTGGGAGGGGAACCGGCTCGCATGCTCGTTAACGCCGGCGGATTAAGCTGGATCGATCCGAGCGTGCGGCCGTCCCGAGTGATGTATTCGGCGCTTACGGGCGAGGGCATCCACATGGGGATCTTTACCGCCACCGAGAGCCGCTCGGAAGAGCGAAAAGTGTACTTGCCGGCGGATGTGAACGGCATGGCCCACCGATCGTTTCTTTCGCCTGACCGAAGATCCGTGGCGATCGTCGAAATGGATGTGAGCGGATGGTTGCCCTGCCGCATCGTACCCATGGACGGAAGTTCGTCCGGACGCCGCGCCGGCCCCGCGCCCGCCCAGTGCACCGACGCAGCCTGGTCGCCGGACGGGAGATGGATATATTTCGCGGCCAACACCGGAAGCGGGTATCACATCTGGCGCCAGCGGTTCCCGGATGGCATGCCGGAGCAGGTGACTTTCGGCGCAACGGAAGAACAGGGGATCGCGCTTGCCCCCGATGGAAAATCGTTGGTCACCTCGGTCGGCGAAAGCCAGAGCACCTTGTGGGTCCACGACTCCCAAGGCGAGCGGCAAATCACGTTCGAAGGCTACGCCTATCTTCCTTCCTTCTCCCCCGATTTGAAGCGGCTTTACTATTTGCAGCGTTCCCGCGCCAACCGGCGCTTCGTCAGCGGCGAACTGTGGGTGACGGATCTGGAAACCGGAAAGAAACAGCGCCTGTTGCCCGATTTCCAAATGCAACACTACAACGTCTCGCCCGACGGCAGGCTGGTCACCTTCGTTACTACCGACCCCACCGGACACGCGCCGCTATATATCGCGACGCTGGACGGAAGTTCCGCGCCGCGGCGTCTTTCCGGCTTGGATTGCATGCGGGCTCTTTTCGCCCCGGACGGCGATGTCTTCTTCGTTGGAGGCCAGGAAGGTAACATGTTCCTGCAGCGGATCAAACCGGACGGCACGGGCCTGCAAAAGGTCATTCCGGACCAAGTCACCTTTCTCTACGACATTTCACCCGACGGTAAGTGGCTGGCCACTTGGGTGGGATCCGACGTGAAAGCGTATCCCTCCACCGGCGGTTCGCCCATTCCGATCTGCGCCGCATGCGCCGGGGCCGGCGCGGAGGACCGCGGAATCACGCCTCCACTAGTGAGCTGGTCCCGGGACGGGAAGCTGGTCTATCTGTATTCCGAAGAGACCCGCCAGACGTACGTTGTTCCACTGCAGCCCGGCCACGTCTTGCCGCTTTTGCCGCCATCGGGGTTTTCATACGGCGCCGCGGGACCTGGAGTTTCCGGGGCGCGAGCCATCCTGCAGGAGCGGGCGTTCATGAGCCCGGATCCGTCGATCTATGCATATCCGCGCGTCGCGACGCACCGCAACATCTACCGCATCCCTGTTCCGTAACGAGGAGGACCTTGCAGATTGATCGAAGGCAGTTTCTTTTAACCGCGCTAGGCGGCCCCGGGCTGGCATCCAGGAAACCGGCGCCGGCGCCGCTGCTCGATAGAGGTTTCGCGCGGGTTACCAAGATTGCCGATGGACTCTCGGTAACCATTGCCGATCCAAACAAGGGTCCGCAATGCCTCTCGAACGGCGGCGTAATCTTCGGCCGCCACGCGGCCCTGATCGTGGAGGGGCACTTCCAGCCGGAGGGAGCAGCCCTGGAAATTGAGGCCGCCCGTTTGGTATCCAAGGCGCCGATCATGGCTGCAGTCGACACGCACTATCATCTGGACCACAGCTTCGGGAATCTCTCTTACGCGAACCAGCACATTCCGATCATGGCGCATGTGCAGGCCCCGGCTTTGATGAAGGCGAGATACGCGGATCTGAAGGGAATCGACAAGGCGCCTCTGCTGGCGCCCCTGGAGCGGAAGGTCGCCCAGGCTGCCAACCCGGACGACAGGCGGCATTTCCAGTCGGATTTGGACGGCGCCAAGTGGATGTTCGACGCCATCGACACCGTCACGCTCGCGTATCCTACGCAACTGTTCGCCGCCAAGGACCTGCCCAAGCGGATCGATCTCGGCGGCCTGACCGCGATCGTCGAATTCCATCGCGGCCACACACCCACCGACCTCATCGTCACCGTTCCGGAACGCGACGTGGTTTTCACGGGCGACCTGTTGTTCCACCGCGCCTATCCCGTGTCCTTCGACGCCGACATGAACGCCTGGCATGGAGTGCTGACTCTATTTGCCGGCTACGGACGCCAGATGCGCTTTGTGCCCGGCCACGGCCCTATCTGCGGACTTGAGACCGTGCGAGAGCAGGTGGATATTCTGGACGACCTGAGATCGCACGCCGAAAAGATGATTCGCACCGGAGCGAGTGTGGATGAGGCGGAGCGCCGCTATATGGTACCCAAACGCTTCCAGGACTTCGACGTCAGCCCCTGGAATTGGACCGTCGGCGCCGCACTGCAAGGCTACTATGCGGCTTTGATCAGCGTAAAGCCCACTTAAACCCCGCCACGAAGTTCAGCTTTGGCGCAGGGTTCCCAAGACTTCCTCGTAAGACTGATTCACCGGTATGCGCGGCATGCTAGGGTACCCTAATTCCGCCTCCAGCCCCCCGTTGTCCTCGAAAACCGGCAAAGCCCTGTCCGCCCTCGCGCCACACCTACGCGCGCGCCATGGTGTGCCGGCGACTGGCATTACAATAGCTTGGAATGAGCCGGATCGGTCCTTACGAGATCGTCGAGGAGATCGGGCGCGGCGGCATGGGCATCGTGTACCGCGCGGTCGATCCGGTGATTGGCCGGTCGGTGGCCATCAAGACCATCCGGCTGGACGGCCTGACCGATCCGAATGAGAAGGCCCGCCTGCGCGAGCGGCTCTTCCGGGAGGCCCGGTCGGCCGGTCTGCTGTCTCATCCGAACATCGTCACCATTTATCAGATTGCCGAGCAGGCCGATCTGGCCTACATCGCCATGGAGTTTGTGCGCGGCCCGAACCTGGACCAGATGTTGACCCGGGGGAAGCCGCTGGAGCGGGAGGCGCTGCTGGAGGCGGTGCGCCAGATCGCGGCGGCGCTGGACTACGCGCACGCGAAGGGGATCGTACACCGGGACATCAAGCCGGGCAATATCCTATTCAGCGAGAGCGGCGACGTGAAGATCACCGATTTCGGAATCGCCAAGCTGTCGCAGGCGAAGCGGCTGACGCGCACGGGCCTAGTGATTGGTACGCCGCCCTACATGTCGCCGGAACAGGTCCAGGACAAGCCGGTGGACGGGCGGGCGGACCAATTCTCGCTGGCGGTAATGGTGTTCGCGATGCTGACGGGCGTGGAGCCTTTCGACGCGGAGTTGCCGGCAGCGATCTACTTCAAGATCGTGTACGAGGAGCCGCGGGCGGTGTTGGAACTGAACCCGACGTTAAGCGCGGGGATAGAGGCGGCGGTTCGCAAGGCGCTGGCGAAGGATCCGGCGGCGAGGTTTCGGACGTGCACGGAATTCTGGAAGGCGCTGGCGGGGGCGTGCGCGGCAGCTAAGGGGTGGCGGCCCATGACGCTGCGGAGCCGGGCGTTGGCGGACGTGGCAGTGTACGAGGCGGTGGAGGCGCCGCCGTCGCCGCCGGTGGACTCTGGGGCTGTGCAGCACTGTCCGGAGTGCCAGACGGCGCTGCCGACGGGGGTGCTGTACTGCGGATATTGCGGCGTGTCGCTGAAAGAGGCTGCGGCGCGAGCGGAAGAGAAGCGGACGGCGGAAGAGGAGCGGAAGGCGATCGAGGCGGAGCGCAAGCTGGCTGAGGAGAGGAGGAGAGCGGAAGAGGATCTCCGGCGCATTGCCGAGGAACAGCGGCGCGTGGCGGAGGAAAGGCAGAAGGCGGAAGGGGAGCGGAAGAGGGTCGACGCCGAGCGAAGGGAAGCGGAGGCCAGGCGCCTTGCGGCGGAAGAAAGGCAGCGGCGCGAGGCAGACAAGGAGCGCATCGCCGACCAGCGCCGACGAGCCGAGGAGGAACGGAAGGCCAGCGAGGCACTTGCGGCGGAGGCCCGCCGGAGACGCCTGGAGAGCTTGCGTGCGGAGGGCGCAGTCGCGTTCGATCGCGGCGAGTACGACCGTGCGGTTGGGTGGTGGGAAGAAGCGCTCAAGCTGGCGCCGGAAGACGGCGAATTGCAGAGATGGATCGCAGAGACCAAGTTAAGGCGGCTGAAGGCACACGCTGAGGCATGCGCGGCGGAGGAGCGCAAGAGGGTCGAGGCCGAGCGAACGGAGGCGGAGGCCCGGCGGCTGGCGGCTGACCAGCGGCGGCGGGAGGAAGCCGAAGCGTCGAGGCTGGCCGCGGAGCGCGCCGAACGAGCGCGGCGCGAACGCGAGAAGGCTGAAGCCACGCGGCGCGCCACCGTTCAAGCTGAACAGGAACGCGTTGACCGGGAAAACGCGGACCGCAAGATGCGGGAACAGGCGGCGCGCATGGCGCAACCGGAACCTTTTGAGGGCACGACGCGCGCTTCAGGCGGGGAGGTTCGACACGAGGCTGCGGGCCGAAGGGTCGTCGCGCTGGCAGTCTGCGCGCTAGTCTTGCTGTTGGCGGGAGCGGCGCTATGGCTGTGGCTCGCCGCGGACAGCGGGGGTGTTAAGCCCCAACCGGCAGATCGGACGGCCGAAGTCCGCGGCCTGCTGGCCGCCGGGCAAAAGGCGTTCGAGGTGGGATCCTACGACGCCGCCTTTGCCTCGTTCGATGCGGTACTGCGCATTGAACCAGGAAACCGGGAAGCGCACGATGGCGTCGATGCCGTGCGGCGCGCACAGGCAGCGGAGAGGCGCCTTGGCACGCAAGCGTCTGGAGACGCGGATGCTCTGAACCGCGCCGACCAGGCTTTCCAGAACGGCAGCTACGACGCGGCGATCCGGACGTACCAACAGGTTCTGTCGCGCGAACCGAACAACAATCGGGCCGGGCAGGGTTTGGCGCGGGCTCGCGCGGCGCTCAAGGCCGAGAATCGAGCCTTGGGAAGAAAATGATGAGGACCATCGCCCTACTGTTGATTGCGTGCGCCGCCTCATGCGCACAACAGCCCGTGAAGTGTCCGGGTCCGCTGAGCGAGCGGCAATTGACGGACCTCCTCAAAGGCCAAGTGCCGGAGAAGCGTCTGCATGTGATTATCCGGACGTGTGGTGTCGCCTTCGTGTTGAGCGGTTCGGTGAGGAGCCGTCTGCGCGCCGCTGGGGCGTCCGCGGATTTGCTCGAAGAGATTCGTGGCTACGGGCCCAAGAACGCCACGGAGGAGCCAGTTGCGCCGAAGGCGAGGGCGCGGCCGCAGTTCCAGCAACAACAGGAGACCGCGGCGGGCACAAGAAAGGTGAACCCGAAGGATGGTCTCACCTACGTGTGGATTCCTCCGGGGACCTTCACCATGGGATGTTCGCCGGGGGATGGCGAATGCGACCCGGACGAGAAGCCCGCACACCGGGTCACGATTACCAAGGGGTTTTGGATCGGGCAGACGGAAGTGACGCAGGAAGCCTATCAGCAGGCCGTGGGAACCAACCCGAGCCACTTCCAGGGGACAAAGCTCCCGGTGGAGAACATCAGTTGGAATGAGGCGCAGAGGTACTGCGAGGCAGCCGGCATGCGGCTGCCAACGGAAGCCGAGTGGGAGTACGCGGCCCGCGCGGGCAGCACGGGCGCGCGGTACGGAAACCTGGACGCGATTGCCTGGTATGCCGGCAATAGTGGAAACACGACGCACGAAGCGGGGCAGAAGCAGCCTAACGCGTGGGGCCTGTACGACATGTTGGGGAACGTGTGGGAGTGGGTAGTGGATTGGTACGCGGACTACGCAGCCGGTAGCCAAAGCGATCCGCGTGGTCCCGCGAGCGGGACGTATCGAGTGCTGCGCGGGGGTTCCTGGGACTACAGTCCGGGGAACGCGCGCGCGTCGTACTGTGTCAGGTTCGGGCCGGAGTACCGTTTCAACTACATCGGGGTCCGGTGCGCGGTGGAACGCATTCCTTAGCTGAGGAGTTCTCGACGATGAAGATCGTGGCGCAACTTGCAGTTTTGCTGGCTGCGGCGTTGGTTTCGGCCCAGCAGCCGGTGAACTGTCGAAGTCCGCTGACCGAGACGCAGTTGACGGACCTCATTAAGAACCTCCCAGAGAAGCGTCAGCATGTCTTTGTCCAGAAGTGTGGTGTTAGCTTCGTGTTGACCGATCCGGCGAAGAACCGGCTGCGCGCCGCCGGAGCATCTGCGGAGTTGATTGAGGAGATTCAGGCACACGGCCCCAAGAAGGCGGCAGATGAGAAGGCCATCGGATTCAAGAAAAAGAAGCAGGAGCAGGTGCAACAGCAGCCCACGCCGCAGCAGCTCCAGCAACAGGCGGAGTTGGCGCTGTGGGAGGCCATCAAGGACAGCCGCACCACGAAACCCTTCGAGGATTACCTGAAAAGGTATCCGAGCGGGCGGTTTGCGGCCGCGGCAAAGGCTCGCGCCGCGACGATCCGTGCGGATGCGCTGCGCGGGCAAATCCGTCAGGCATTGCAGCAGC
>Ga0224557_1000466_pt1 | contig 45598 bp, 39 predicted proteins | sample 714S31014metaG_FD_180677 | JGI IMG/M metagenome (GOLD analysis project Ga0224557, IMG submission 180677) | Peat soil microbial communities from Stordalen Mire, Sweden - 717 S3 10-14 | ecosystem: Environmental > Terrestrial > Soil > Wetlands > Peat | place: Sweden: Norrbotten County, Stordalen...
ACCGGCTGGACCGGATCGAGGACCTGGCTATCCGGCGCTACATCCGCGACGCCGTCCGTCCAGGGCCGCCCGGGTAAGTAATTCAGGCCTGGATGGCGGCGCCGCAGGCGATCAGGTCGGCCGCGTCGGGCAGGCCCCAGTCGGTGAGCGCCTCGGCGGTGTGCTGGCCGGGGGCGGGCGCCGGGTCGGTCAGCTGGCCGGGGGTGCGGGAAAACCGGGGCGCCGGAGCGGGCTGGGTCAGGCTGTCCGCGGTGACGTAGGTCTGCCGCGCGGTCAGGTGCGGGTCGGCGGCCGCTTCGTGCAGCGACAGCACGGGCTCCACGCACGCCTCGGTGCCGGCGAAGACCGCCGCCCACTCGTCCCTGGTCCGCTCCTTGAAGCGGGCGGTGAACAGTGCGCGCAGCTCCGGCCAGTGCTTGGGGTTCTCGCGGGCGGGCGCGCCGGTCAGGCCAAGCCCGGCCAGCAGCGCGGCGTAGAACCGCGGTTCCAGGGCGCCGACCGCCAGCCACCCTCCGTCCGCCGTCTCGTACACGTCGTACCACGGCACGCCGCCGTCGAGCAGGTTCACCCCGCGCTCGTCGCGCCAAAGGCCCTGCGCCATCAGCATCCACGGCATCGCGAGCAGCGACGCCACCCCGTCGACGATGGCCGCGTCGACGACCTGCCCCCGCCCGGAGCTGGCCCGCTCGACCAGCGCCGCGCAGATGCCGTAGGCCACGAGCATGCCGCCGCCGCCGAAGTCGCCGAGCAGGTTGGCGGGAAACTGCGGCGGCCCGTCCGCCCGGCCCAGGGCGTGCAGGGCCCCGGTCCTGGCCAGGTAGCCGATGTCGTGCCCCACCGTCGGGGCCAGCGGCCCGGACTGCCCCCATCCGGTCATCCGGGCGTAGATCAGCCGCGGATTGCGGGCCAGGCAGGCATCGGGTCCCACTCCGATGCGTTCGGTCACTCCCGGCCGGAAGCCCTCGAGCAGGACATCGGCGGTCTCGACCAGCCGGAGCAGCGCGTCGACCGCGCGCGGGTGCTTCAGGTCGAGCACCGCGGACCGGCGGCCGCGGTTCATCAGGTCACGTCCCCGCCGGTCCGCGGCCAGGCCGGTCTGGTCCCCGCCTGGTCCTGGCCGGTCGATGCGCAGCACCGACGCGCCGGAGTCGGCCAGCATCATGGCACAGAACGGCCCGGGCCCGATGCCCGCGAGCTCGAGCACCCGCACCCCGGCCAGCGGCCCGCGGCGCGTTCGTTCCCCGCTCATCTCCCTGCCTTCGGTGTCGGTTTTACAGGTCCAGGTGGTCCTGACCCGCGCGCATCTGGGCCAGGAGGCGCTCGATGTCCTCGCGCGACAGCGACCGCCGCCACTCGCCGATCGTGCCACGCACGACGAAGCCCCCCGTAGCCGGCTCCACCGAGGTGAGCAGCACACCGCTGGGCAGGTTGGGAACGGCCAGGTAGAAGGCCGGGGACGGCAGCGGCAAGCGCCACTCGCCCACGCGCAGGGCACGCGGCCGGATCAGGACGGAGTGCCCCTCGGCCCCCGGCTGCACTTCCAGGCGTACCCACGGCGCGCCCACCAGGCCGATCTGCGGGACGCCTTCGTCGGTCAGGACCAGCTCGAGCAGCCCGGCGGCGACGGCCAGCCGGCGGGACGCGGCCGCGGCCGAGACGAACCCCTCGAACAGCACAGGCGCGGTCACCAGCGTCGGCCGGGCGGCCGGCCGCAGGTGAACGTTCCTGGCCTGTACCTCCACCCAGTCGAACTCGTAGCCGCCCCAGTGGACGTCCCGCGCGACGATGCTGACCTGGCCGTACTGCCCCACCACCCGGGCCAGGTCCACGCCCTGGATGACAATGTCCTGCACCACCAGGGTCAGGTCGTGCCCGGCGAACGGGAACGTTCTCTTCTTCCCGATCAGCCAGCCCCGGGCGGCCTCCACGATCGCGGCGAACGGGTCCCCTGGCAGCGTCTTCGGCAACGGCAGGCCCATCGACGCGCTCGCGGCCGCGGTCATGTTGAGGATCTCAGTCCAGCTCCGCTTCCACTCCTCCGCCCTGGACCGGTCGAAGGGCCACCACTCCGCGGCCATCAGCCGGGCTCCCACTCGTGACCGGCGTGCGTTTGCCTACTCAGCCCGCGGTAGGCCTGCGGGGCGGAGATCTCCCCGGTCAGCACCCTGTGCACCTCGTAGCAGACCGGCATCTCGACCCGGTAGCGCTGCGCCAGCTCGTGCGTGGTGGCGGCGGCCGCGACGCCTTCGGCCACGGTGCGGGAGGCCCCGAGCACCTCGGCCAGCGTCTTGCCCGCGCCGAGTTGCTCGCCGAGCATCCGGTTACGGCTCAGCGGGCTCATGCAGGTGGCCATCAGGTCGCCCATGCCGGCCAGCCCGGCGAAGGTGGCCGCCTGACCGCCCATCGCGACCCCGAGCCTGGTCAACTCGGCCAGGCCGCGGCACACCACCGCGGCCCTGGTGTTGTCGCCCACGCCCAGCCCCTGGGCGATGCCCGTCGCGATCGCCACCACGTTCTTCAGCGCCCCGCCGAGCTCGCAGCCGATCACGTCGTCGTTGGTGTAGATCCGGAACATGCCCCGCTGCAGGACGGCCTGCAGCGCCCCGGCCACGGCCAGGTCCTCGGTCGCGATCACGCTCGCCGCGGCCTGCCCGGCCATGATCTCCTTGGCCAGGTTGGGCCCGGTCAGCACGGCGGCGGGATGGCCGGGCACCTCCTCGGCGATGAGCTGCGTCATCCGCAGCAGCGAGCCGCGCTCGAACCCCTTGGCCAGGCTGACGACGGGAATCCAGGGCCTGATGAAAGGCCGGGCATCGACCAGGATGGCCCGGAAACCGTGCGTCGGCACGCCGATCACCACCAGGTCAGCGGCATGGACGGCCTTCTCGAGGTCCGTCGTGGCGGCCAGCGCGGACGGCAGCGTGAACCCGTGCAGGTAGCGCGAGTTGGCGTCCCGTTCGTCGATTTCGCTGGCCAGTTCCGGGTCCCGGGCCCAGATGACGCACTCGTGCTTAACCGCCATCAGCGAGGCCACCGTCGTACCCCATGATCCGGCCCCGAGCACCGCGATCCGCATGCCAGATCACTCATCCCTTGGTTCGGCCAGGTCTACAGGATAAGGGTGGTTGCAGGGACGCACCACGGTTCGTTCGCCGAAATGCCTAGGGCTTCAGGGCGGCCATGGCCTCGATCACCGGTTCCAGGCCGGGGCGGGCCGTGACGACCCGGACGATGGCCTCGTCCAGCCCGGTGCTGAGCCGGGCGAAGGCGGCCGGCGCCGCCGCCGCCGGGCCGTAGTAGCCCACCGCCTGGAGCAGCTGGTCCGGGGCGGCGTCCACCAGCTCGGACACGCCGGCGCCCCGGTCTCGCCGGGCCTCGAGGTCGCGCAGCACCTCGTCGAACCCCATCGCGGCGAACAGGCCGCGGTAGCCGGCCCCCTGCGGGATACCGGGAGGGCCCAGCGCGTAGCCAAGCACCTGCTGGCCCAGAGCCCGCCGCGCCGCGGTCACGTCGTCGTCGACGCAGACCCGGATGTACATGGTGACCGGTACCTCGGCGGGGTCGCGCCCGGCCCGGGCGGCGCCGTCGGCGACGCGCGCCCGGCTCACCGCGATGTGCTCAGGCGTCGCCCAGTTGAGCAGCACGCCGTCGGCGACTTCGCCCGCCAGCCTGAGCATCTGCGGGCCGAGCGCGGCCAGGTACACCGGAGCCGGCGGCAGGTCCCCGGCGCCGAGCGACGCCTCGATGGGCCAGCCCGGCGTGCCCCCGAACTGGCCGGCCGTGACCGTCTGGCCGGCCAGCAGCGCGCGGATCTGGGTGACGTACGCGCGCATCACCGCGATCGGCCGGTTCGCCAGGCCGGCTGAGGTCCAGAACCCGGGCCCGTAGCCGCCCGTGCCCACGCCGAGGACAAACCGGCCGCCGGAGAGCTGCGCCAGCGTGGCCGCCTGCGCCGCGAGGCCCAGCGGGGTCCACATCCGCGCCGCCGGGACGACGGCGATCCCGGTGCGCCGCGAGGTGTCCTGGGACCACGCCGCGCACACGTGGAACGAGTCAGGCACGCCCCCGGCCGGGGTCCACAGGCTCTCGAAACCGAACTGCCCGGCCTGTACCGCGGCCGCTCGCAACTGGTCGAACGGCAGGCCGAGCCGCGCATCTAGTCCCACGCCGATCAACATGGGACGAGACTAGTGGTCGTGCCCGTAAGTCCGTAGGTGTATCGGTGCCGGACGGGAGCCATGCGCTGGGGTCGCCGAGGTAGAGGCCGCATGCGCAGTCGAGGGCTTCTTCGGGGGTTCCGGATGGCCGGCCGCTGGGCAGGTAGCTGTCCTGGTAGTCGTCGTGGCTGGCGCGGTAGATCGCAAAACCCCAGGTGCTGGCATATCCGGTGTAGCGCAGGCGGCACAGCTGCAGCGTGGTGGCGTCGGGGAGCTGCCCGGTGACGCAGGCGAACTTGCCGTGGAAGCGGACATCGACGCCGGTGAGCTGAGGCCAGCGTTCGCGGGCGCGGGCGCGTAGCTTCTGGCCGAGGCTGGTCTTGGTGGATGCGGGCGGGCTGGCCATCAGCCCAGTATGGCCGCTCAGGCAGCCGCCGGAATGGCAGCACCGCCGCGGCGGGCGTCGATGCGGCGGCACAGGTCGTTGAGCTTGGCCCGGGTGAACTTCCAGTCAAATGGCCTGGCAGTGGTGTTGTAACGGTCCTGGAAGGCCAGCAGGCGGGCGGCGAGGGCGCCGCTGTCACCGATGTCCGTGGGCTTGATTACTTTGCGCTGGATGACGGGAAAGGCGACCTCCACTTGGTTGAGCCAGGATGCGTGTACCGGCAGATGCACCAGAACGGCGTCCGGCCAGGCCGCGGCCATCCGGTCGATGGAGGCCTGGCCGCGGTGGGAGGAGCCGTTATCGGCGATCCAGTACACCCGGCGGGCCGAGGCGTACGGCTCGGCGGTCATCACCTGGTTCACCAGGGCGGTGAACGGGGCGATCCCGGTTGTCGGCTCGACCCGGCCCATCAGGTGCGCCCGGTGCACGTCGTAGGCGGCCAGGTAGGCGACGGTGCCGTGCCGTTCGTACTCGAACTCCACCCGCCCGGGCCGCCCGGGCGCGGGCGGCAGGCCTGGGTGGCGGCGGGACAGGATCTGCAGCTGGGACTTCTCGTCGGTGCTGAGCACGTACTCGTCGTCTTCCAGCTCAGCGCCGTCCCAGATCCGCTGGTACAGGTCCAGCACCCGGCCCGCTTTCGCGGCGAAGTCCGGGTCGCGGGGGAAGATCCACGACCGGTAACGCCACGGCCGGATCGCGTCCGCATCCAGCCACCGCTGCACCGTCGACCGCGACACGGCCTCCACTAGGCCCTCAGCCTTGGCCTGCGCGGCCAGGTCCGCCGCTGACCACCGCGACTGGGGAACCTCCCGGTCCTCCGGCGGCTCGCATGCCATCGCCTTGACCTCTGCGACCACCGCGGCGGCGAACACCCGCGGCCGGCCGCTGCGCTGCCGGTCCGCTCATGCCCTCCTCCGCGAACCGCTTCCGCCACCGGGACACCACGCCGACGTGCACATCCAGGCGGGCCGCGATCTGCATGTTCTCCAGCCCGTCCGCGGCCAGCAGCACGATCTTGGCCCGTAGCACCTCAGCATGAGGCGCGGTATAGCAGCCGGCACGCCGCTGCAGCTCAGCGCGATCAGTCTCCGGCAGCGGGATCACGAACGGGGACGAGCGGCTCATCAGGGAACGGCCTCCGGAAGCACACGACAGGCATAACGAAGGCTCGGCGCTTCCCCTCGCCGAGACTAACCCGAAGCTTACATAGCCGTAATTCCGGACAGCACCACTAGCGGCACGGGCGCCGGCCGTGCGCCGACGGGCAAGGGGGCCGCTTCCGCGGGCGGGCGTGGGGCGTTTTCCGCGGGCGGGAGGCACACCTTTGGTTCCTACCGGCGTTTCCTGAAAGGAAAATTTTTTCCTCTCGGGAAACGCCGGTAGGCAGGGCACGTGGCCTACGGGCGTTTCCGCGGAGAAGTCTTGTGCAAACTGTCTCCGCAGAGATGTTCGGCACGTGCCCATGCCAGGTGCGGATGTCACCCAGCTCCCATGATCGCGAAGACTTCACAGTCCGTGCAGACTGTCAAGTCTTCGGGATCATGAAAACTCCGCCCGCGTAACCTGATGGAAGGCAACGGGGAGATGACAGTCATGATCGCTCCGGGGATTGTCGCTGTCGCGGCCGGGTTCATCGTGTGAGCATTCCGGAATTACCTGCGTTCGCGGCGTGTCGTATCAGCGGAACTCACATCCCGCGAATTGCGTGGTTTGCAGTAATCTGTCCCGTGGTGTGGCTGGCCGTCGCGAGCTGGCGGGGAAGACTCTCGCGCAATTGGGTAGCCGGGGTGCGGACGTCGTCCACGATGCGGAGCGACGAGGCGTTCGCGGTGGCCAACAAGGCGGCCGCCCCGCTACAGGGCGCTGGTGGCCTCGTCATGGTCTTGGGCGGGGTGCTGGCGATGGTTGTCCCGAAACACCTATTCGGTGTTCCCTTGTTCTCCGGCGTCCTGCTCGGCACCGCATTGTGCATTGCGAGCGCCGTCATCGGTGCTGTGCTAGATCGGCCCGTTGTGCCATGGTGGGACAGCGGGCACGGGGCAGGGAGGTGCGATGCGGGTTGGGATGGTCCGCACGGCGGCCGGGGAGCCGAGCGTGGCGGTGTGGCGCGAGGGGGGCTGGGTGCCGCTGCTGACGGTTCGGAACGCCGACCGGCTGGGGGGCGCCGCAGCCGATCTGCTGGCGTTCCTCGGCGCGGGCGAGCAGGTCCGCGAGCTGGCGGAGGAGCTTGTCTCGGCCGGGGCGCCTGAGGTCGCCGGGGTCGCTGGGACGGGCGGGGTCGCTGGGACGGGCGGGGTCGCTGGGACGGGCGGGCTGCTGGCGCCGCCGCTGCGGCCGGTGGCGTTCCGCGACTGCTCGCTGTGGGAGGAGCACATGATCGCCGCGAGCCGCGGGCTGCTGCGGCTGCGCGAATCGGCCGCCGGAGCGGTCAGCGACGGCTACGAGCGGCTGACCAGGCGGCCGTTCCCGCGGCTGCGCCCTCGCCCGTTGTGGCACGAGCAGCCGCTGTATTACAAGGGGAACCCGGCCTCGATCATCGGTGACGGCGACACCGTGCGCTGGCCGGCCTACGCGCAGGCCCTGGACTACGAGCTGGAGATCGGGGTCGTCATCGCCCGGGATGGCACCGACCTAACGCCCGACGAGGCCCTGAGCGTGCTGGGCGGTTTCCTGCTCGTCAACGACTTCAGCGCCCGTGACGTGCAGTTCCGCGAGATGGTCGAGGGCCTGATGGGTCCGGCGAAGTCCAAGGACTTCGGGACCGCGGTCGGCTCCGTGATCGTCACCCCGGAAGAGTTCCTGCCCGTGCTGGCCACGCTGGACGTCGAGGTCCGCGTCAACGGCGAACTGTGGGGCCGGGGCAGTACCCGCGGGATGCGGCACTCGCTGGCCGACGTCATCGCCTACGCCAGCGCAGGCGAACCGCTGGTGGCGGGCACGGTGATCGGGCTCGGCACGGTCCCCGGGTGCAGCGGACTCGAGGCCGGCCGGTGGCTGTCACCCGGAGACGTGGTCGAGCTGTCGGCCGGCCCGCTCGGCCAGCTGCGCAACACCGTGGGCGAGCCGGAGCCGTGGCGGCGGCCAGGCGCGGCGGCCCGAGCACGGTGGAGTATCGTGATCCGGGCCGGCGAGCGGGCCGACCCGCGGGCCGACCCGGTGCCGTGGACCCCGCCGCCGACCCCGGCCTTCACCGGTGCGCTCACCCGCAACCAGCTGCTCGACCAGGTGCAGCGGTGGGAGGTGCCCGGCGGGGCCAAACCAGAAGACGTCGTGTTCGACGCGGCCGGCCGGTTGTACGCGGGCGTCGAGGACGGCCGGATCTGGCGGTGGCCGGCCGGGTTCGGTAACGACGGCGCGGGCGGGGACCCGGCCGGGCTGTTCGCCGACACCCATGGCCGCCCGCTGGGCCTGGAGGTGGACCCGCGCGACGGCACGCTCATCGTCTGCGACGCCTACCGGGGACTGCTCCGGGTGACAGAAACCGGTCACGTCCGGGTGCTGGCGGACAGCTACGGCGGCAGGCGGCTCAAGTTCACCAACAACGCCGCCGTCACCGCCGACGGCACCGTGTACTTCTCCGACAGCTCGACCCGGTTCCGCCTTGAGCACTACAAGCAGGACCTGCTCGAGCACCGGCCCAACGGCCGCGTCTTCCGCTACCAGCCGTCCGCCGCCGGCCTGGAGCTGGTCGCGGACGGCCTGTATTTCCCGAACGGGGTGGCGCTGGCCCCGGACGAGTCGTTCCTGCTGGTCGCGCAGACCGGGGGGTACGACATCGTCCGGATCCCGCTGACCGGTCCGGCGGCCGGGCAGCCAGGGACGTTCGCGTCCGGACTGCCCGGTATCCCCGACAACATGTCCCCCGCCGGGGACGGCAGCTACTGGATCGCCTTTCCTTCGCCCCGGCTGCCGCTGGTCGACCGGCTGATGCCGCACCCGGCGCCGCGGCGGTTCGCCGCGCGGCTCCCGGACCGGCTGCAACCCGCCGCGCAGCGCTACGGGCTCGTCGCCCGGCTGGGCGCGGACGGCCAGATCACGCAGTCGCTGCACGGCCCCTCCGGGTCCTACCGCGAGATCGTCGGAGTACGCCAGCACGACGGCTGGCTGTACCTCGGCAGCCTGCACGAGACGGCGGTGGGCCGGGTACCCGTCCCGGGCTGACCGATCTTGGCAGGTAACCGGGTCAGCTATCCGGGCAGGTTGAGGAGCTGCCTGGCTGCGGCGATGAGGGTATCGGCGTCCCAGAGCATCGGCTGCTGCTTCCCGTCGACCGTGACCGCGTCGCCCCCGCAGTCGCCCGCGTCGATGACCACGTCCGGGGTGAAGGCCAGCCGGTAGACGGACATGATGGCCAGGCACTTCCTCCCGGCCACATCCGGGAACGGCGTCGCGGGCAGGTAGTTGGCCAGGGCCACGAGCCGTCCGATGACCGCGGCCGAGGTGAACGTGCGGGTCACCGTGCGCGGCGGGATGATCCCGCGAACGGTGACGGTGACGGAGCGGAAGCTGGCCGCGTTCAGCTGCTCCGCAGCGCTGCGCGGCGGGAACCAGCTCACGCTGGCGTCGGCGCGGATCAGGGTACCGCCCGCCATGGCCAGCGCGGCGGTACCAAGTTCCGCTCCGGTCAACCCGGCCGCCACTGACCGGGGCCGGTAATCCACCCACAGGGCCGTGACCGTGTTCGTGGTGCCCGGGGCCAAGCCGGCCCCGTACCAGCTCATCCCGGCGGGCACGTGCCGGAGCAGGAAAGAATGCACGGTCGCCGCCGGCTCCCGCACCAGGACGAACCGGTGCAGGTCCACGGTGTAGGGCGAGATGTTCCCGGCCGACGACACGGTCAGCGGCTGCGGCACCGGCGACGGGCGGGCCGCCTGCGACCCGGCCGGGACGACCAGCCGGGAAAGCATCTGCCCGGCCAGCGCCAACGCCGCCGCGCGGGAACCAGCCGGGGCCCGAGCCACCGCGAGGCCGGTGCCCGGCGCCGGGGCGGTCGCCTGAGCCGGGGGCCGCGACGACGACGCTGTCCCGCAGGCCGTGAGCATCGTGGTCAACGCCAGCACCGCGACCCACTTACCGCGCATGGCCATCTCCCAACTCGGGCTCAGCGGTCCTTGGACGACTGACCGTCCTCACCGGTTCCTGCTTCATTTTTCAGAACGGGCCGTGGTTCCACCCGGGGTACCAGGATTACCGTGGAAGCCGAAATTTCCATGATCTTTTTCCCACGATGGGTGCGGTGGGGTAGGGGCTGGGAGATGGACGTCAGTGGCGGGAGTGACGGCTAAGGGTGGTTCCGGGTGTCATGGCACCCATGACCGCAGTCAGGCTGGGCCTGCGCCGAGGTAGCGGAGCACTGCGAGCACCCGGCGGTGGCCGACGTCTCCGGGGTACAGGCCCAGCTTGGCGAAGATCGAGTTGATGTGCTTGCTCACCGCGCTGTCGGTGACCGCCAGGGCCGCGCCGATCTCCGCGTTGGAACGGCCCTCCGCCATCATGGCCAGCACGTCGCGTTCCCGCTGCGTCAGCTTGTCCAGCGGATCCCCGCCCCGGCGCACGAGCAGCTGGGCTACCACCTCCGGGTCCAGCGCGGTGCCGCCCGCCGCCACCCGGCGCAGCGCGTCGAGGAACTCGGCTACGTCGGCCACCCGGTCCTTCAGCAGGTAGCCGACGCCGCGGGTGTTCGCCGACAGCAGGTCCGCAGCGTACCGTTCCTCCACGTACTGCGACAGTACCAGGATCGCGATCTCCGGCCACTGGCTGCGGATCACCAGCGCGGCCCGGATGCCCTCGTCGGTATGGCTGGGCGGCATCCGGACGTCGGCGATCACCACGTCGGGCCGTTCTCGCTCCACCGCGGCGAGCAGCCCGGAGGCTTCGGCCGCAGTGGCCGCGACCTCGAACCCCGCGCTCTCAAGCAACTTGGTCAGGCCCGCCAGCAACAGCACAGAATCCTCGGCGATCACCACCCGGGGCCGCTGGGGCCGGCCCAGGCTGCCCTCGGGGGCGCCCGGGCCGGCCGGCCCCGGCTCGCTCGTCACGGGTCCCACGTTATGGCACAGAACGGCCGGGGCGGGTGCGCTTCACGGCCGGCTTCTCACTCGGCCCGCAGCGCTGCGGACGGGCGGGCCCGGGCCGCCCAGCCCGCGGGCAGCAGCGCCCCGGCGGCCGCGATGGCGAGCGCGGCCAGGGACAGCAGCGCGAGCCTGGACGGCGGGAACACCTGGGTGAAGCTCGCCGGGATGCCGGTGTGCGCGGTCCCCGCCATGGCCTTGATGGTGGCCGTGTTCAGCGCGACCGCGGCGGGCGCCGCTATCACCGCGGCGAGGACGGCCGGACCGGCGACCCAGCACACCACCATGGTGAGCAGCTGGCCGGGCCGCATGCCGAGCGCCTTGAAGATGCCCAGGTCGTGCACCCGGTCCCGGGTGGTCATCAGCACGGTGTTGAGCACGCCGAGGCCGGCCGCGACCGCGACCATCAGCGCCAGCATGCCGATCAGCGCGCTGGCGATCAGGTAGAACTGGCCGCCGTCCGGGCCGGTGGCCGCCCACGGGCTGGCCGAGCCAAGCCGGGCGTTCACCGCCGCGATGTACCCGGCGGCGCTGGTGCCTGGCCGCAGCCCGACGTCGAACTGATCCAGGTTCGCGGTCGTGGCCACGCCGGGCAGCGTCTGCGCGCTGGCGAAGAGCCTGGGCTGGCGGGACGGATCAAACACCTCCCCGGCGATCCGAACGGTGACCGTGGTGGTGACTGGGTTGACCGGGGTAGTGCCCGTGGGGCCCGGGGGGGTGGGGATCGTCACCGTGGCGGTGTCACCGACGGCCAGTCCGCTCTGGGTCAGGAACACGGTGTTGACGTCCACTTCACCCGGCGCGCCGTACCAGTGCCCGGCGATGATGCCCTCGTCGATCCAGGCGGCGTCGCCGTCGAACGCCTGGACGTTGACGTTCTGCGCGATGCCGGGCACCTTGACCTGCCCGCCGTAGACGGCCACGTCGTGCTCGGTGCCTGGCTGGGCGCGCAGCGCGGCGGTCACCGCCGCGTTCTGCGCCGCGCTGGGCACCTGCTGCGGGCCCGACCCCGGGCCGAACTGCTGGATCTGCACCGGCACCGTGCCCGACAGCGTCTGGCTGGCCGCGGCGCGGCCCAGCGAGGCGTGCAGCCCGAACGCGAAGATCACCGCGGTGGCCCCGAACGCGATCGCCGCCAGCGACACGACGGTGCGGGCGGGCCGGGCGAACGGCGCCGCCAGGCCCAGCCCGACCGGCCGCGGCAGCCGCAGCCGGGCGGCGAGCCGATGCGCGGCGTACCCGCGGCCGGACCGCGGGGCCCGGCCGGCCGCGATCGCCTCCGCGGCGGACAGGCGTCCCGCCCGCAGCGCGGGCCCGAGCGCGGCCAGCGCCGTCAGTACGATCATCCCGAGCGGGGCGGCGATCGAGGCCCACCACGGCACCTGCTGGCGGCCGACCCCGTAGGCCGCGGCCGACTGGTGCAGCACCGGGACGGCCAGCAGATTGCCCGCCACCACGCCGGCCAGGCAGCCGGCCAGGGCGGGCCAGCCGACCCGGCCCAGGTAGACGACCACGACCTGGGCCGGGGTCAGGCCGAGGCTCTTCAGCACGCCGATCCGGTGGTACCCGGCGACCACCGCCCCGCTGACCACGTTGCCCACGATGAGCACCGCCATCACCAGGCCGATCAGCGCGAACGCGACCACGAACGGCTCCATGATGGCCCCGTTGCCGGTCGCCGCGTCCTGCGCGGCGAGCCAGGAGCTTGTGCCGGTCACCGTGCCAGCCGGCAGCGTCCTGGCCACCTCGGCCACGTCGGCGCGGACCTGGGCGTAGCTGCCGGCGCTTGTGAACCGGAAAAGCAGCTGCGCGCTGGGCGGCGTGCCCGGCGCCCGCAGGCGGGCGATCTCGGCGGGCGTGACCCAGCCGTCGGCCGTGTTCGTGATCGAGTTGGCGAAACCCACGACCACCAGGGCAGCGGCTCCCGGTACCCCGGTGACCGGGAGAGTGCTGCCCATCACCGGACCGCCGCCCGGGCCTCCCTGGCCCGCTTTCGGGCTGGCGTCGAGCACGACCTGGCCCGGACCGTCCGGCCAGTGCCCGGCGGTCAGCACCACGTCGTCGACCGGTCCGCCGGGTGAGGCGCGTCCGGTCAGCGCGAGCTGCCCGGCCGGCTGGCCGTCGAACTGTATCTGCACCGTTTCCTGGCCGAACGGCCCGGCCGCGGCGATCACCCCGGCGAGCTTGGCGGTGGCGGCCAGCTTCGCCTGGGTGGTGCGCGCCGCGTTCACGGTGACAGCCACGTCCGCACCGCGCTGGGCGCCGAACGCGTGGTCGAACGGCGCGTTGGTGGCCGCGAGCAGCGCGAAGCCGAGCGTGGCCGAGGCGGTGGAGACAAGCAACACCATGCCGAGCACGACCGCCTGCACCTTGTGCCGCAGCAGCCCGCCGCTGGCGGTCCTGATCGCGCCCAGCCAGCTCATGCCCGGCCTCCCGCCGGAACTCCGGCCGCCGCGTCGGCCAGCCGCCCGTCCACCAGCCGTACCGTGCGGGCCGCGTACTCCTGCGCCAGAGCCGGGTCGTGAGTCACAAGCACCAGCGTCTGCCCGGCCTCGTTGAGCTGCCGGAGCAGGCCGCCGATCTGCTGCCCGGTGGCGGTGTCAAGCGCCCCGGTCGGCTCGTCGGCCAGCAGCAGCTCCGGGGCGTTGACCAGGGCCCGGGCGATCGCCACCCGTTGCCGCTCGCCGCCGGACAGCCGCGCCGGGTAGGCGTTCTTGTGCTGGTCGATGCCCATCTGGGCCAGCAGCTGGCCGGCCCGGGCCCGCGCCTGCTTCCGCGACGCGCCCGCCAGCTGGGCGGGCAGCAGCACGTTATCTTCCACGGTCAGGTCGTCGAGCAGGTTGAAGAACTGGAAGACGATCCCGACGTGCCTGGCCCGGAACCTGGCCAGGGCGCTCTCACCGAGCTTGTCGATCCGCTCCCCCGCCACGGTGACCGAGCCAGCCGTGGGCCGGTCAAGACCGGCGATGAGGTTGAGCAGCGTGGATTTCCCGCTGCCCGAGGGACCCATGACGGCTACCACATGCCCGGCCGCCACCGTCATGCTGACCTCCGCCAGCGCGGGCGGCAGGCCGGCCTGGTAGGTCTTGGTTACGCCGTCGACCTGGATCACGTCGTCGCCCGCGACGGGCACGCTGTGTTGTTTCATGGGGCCACGGTGGCACGTCGGGGTGGCCGCGCGCACTGGCGCGGAACCCCGGATCGGGGGTGGTGCTAGCCCTACCCCCGAGCGTGAACCCAGCGGGATGGGCAGGCCCGGCTGGCGCGCGTACGGTGAGGGTCATGGCCGCTTCCGTCCTACCTACCCGGCAGTACCGCCCCGTCCCGTGGTCGCCGCGGGCCTGGAGCCAGACCCTGTTCCTGACCGGAGCCATTCCGGCGCAGCTGCTCGCGCTCGTCGTGCTGGTGCCGTGGCTGGTGGTTGCCCTCATGCACCGGCCCGGGGCGAAGGCAGAGCTCTGGCGGCTTGTGCTGCTCATGCTGCTCCTGCTGCTCCTGCTGCTCGCGGTGCCGCTGTTCACCGAGATCCACCGGCACCGGCTGCGCGCCACGACGCGAGTGCTGATACCGGCGCAGCCCGTCATCCCCGGCCGGCTGAGCGCGCAGGGGATCGTGGCGGCGGCCCGGGCGCGGGCCACCTGGCGTCAGCTCGGCTACCACGTGCTCGCCGGGCCGGCCCTGGCCGTGGGCGCGATCACCGTCATGGCAGTGTGGCTGGCGGGTGTCCTTTACACCCTGGTGTACCTCTACGCCTGGACGCTGCCCGCGGGGACCCTGCTCCGCCGCGGCCAGTCTGAGCAGCTACCCGGGCACCTGCCGCCCTTCTCCTACATCCCGATGGATGTCTACCTGACCGGCTGCGGGATCGCCCTGCTGGCGGCCGCGCCCTGGCTCACCGCCGCCGTCGGGGCGCTTGACGCCAGGGCCGCCCGGGCGCTGCTCGGCCCGAGCCGCGCCGAAGAGCTGGAATACCGGGTGCAGCGGCTGGCCCAGACCCGGGCGGGCGTGGTCGACGCCGCCGACGCCGAACGGCGGCGGCTGGAGCGGGACCTGCACGACGGCACCCAGCAGCGGCTGGTCTCGCTGGCGATGCGGCTCGGCATGGCCCGCGCCGAACACCCCGACGCGACACAGGCGAACCAGGTCATCGCCGAGGCCCACGAGGAAGCCAAGGCCGCCCTGCTCGAGCTCCGCCACCTGGTCCGCGGCCTGCACCCGGCGGTGCTCGAAGACCGCGGTCTGGACGCGGCGCTGTCCGGCGTGGCGGCGCGGCTGCCGATCCCGGTCCGGCTGACCGTGGACGTGCCCCGCCGGCCGCCGCCGACGATCGAGGCGGTCGCCTACTTCGTGGTCTCCGAAGGCCTCACCAACATCACCAAGCACGCCCAGGCGAGCCAAGCGGAGGTGTTCGTGCAACGAGCCGACAACCGGCTGCACATCATCGTCAGCGACGACGGGGTGGGCGGCGCCGATCCGGCGGGCGGCACCGGCCTGGCCGGCCTGGCCAAGCGGGCCGCATCGGTAGACGGAACCTTCGAGATCGTCAGCCCGCCCGGCGGGCCGACCCTGCTCACGGTGGACCTGCCATGCGCGAGGTAGCGGGCCGCGGGCGCTGGATCTGGGCCCTGTCCGGCGTGGCCACCATGGCGTTCCTGGTCGTCCCTGGTCTCCACCTGATCACCTCCGGCGGGCAGAACCAGAACGCGCAGCCGCAGGCCACCGTCACCCAGACCGTGACGGTGCGGCAGCCGGTCACCAGCCTGACCGTGCAGAGCTACGGAGCCCCGGTCCAGGTCACGGCTGGGCCCGTCGGCCGCGTTCGGATCACGGAAACCATCAGTTACGACTCGCAGACCGGCAACCTGTCCGCGGTGCCGCAGAAGGCGTCCGCCAGCCCGGTCAGCGCCGCACCCGGCGGAGCGCCCGCCGGCCCGGTCAGCTCCGGCAGCCCGGTCAGCTCCGGCAGCGCGGTGCCCGCGGTGCTGCAGTCGGTGTCCGACGGCCACCTCAGCCTGACCGCCCCCGCGTGCGCCACCTCCGACTGCAGCGTCAGCTTCGCGTTGACCGTGCCGCCGGACGTCACCGCCACCGTGGCGAGCGACGGCGGCCCGATCACGGTATCCGGGATCGCTGGGGCCAACCTGGACTCCGCTAACGGCCCGGTGACCGCCGCGAACATCAGCGGGCCGCTGACCGTCATCACCAACGGCGGGTCGCTGCAGCTGGACGGGCTGGCCGGCCCGCTGTCGGCCGACACGGGCGACGGCAACGTGACCGCCGTAGGCGTCGCCTCCGCCTCCGCCACCATCATCACGGGCGGCGCCAACGCGGTGCTGGCCTTCTCGGCGGCACCGGACGCGGTGACGGTGAGCACCGACGGCGGGGGCGCCCGGCTGGCGCTGCCCGGCGGCCCCTACGCGCTGACCGCCGACAGCGGCGGCGGCCCCGAGTCGGTGCAGATCGCCACCGACCCCGCCGCCCACCGCTCGCTCACCGTCATCACCAACAGCGGCCCCCTCCAACTCATTAGTAGTTGAGGGATTCCAGGTCGGCGGAACGGCGCCAGGCCGCGACCATCCGGCGTTCCGCCCGATGCTCTAGCCGACGGGCCCGGCGGAGCGTCTGCAGCCTACGGGCCGGGCGCAGTTGCTCCGCCAGTTTCCGGCTGTCGCGCGTTCGTTCCCTCGCGAGTGAGTCCATGACATGCATCGCTGAACACTCCATGGTGTGCGTAGTGCGTTGGCCGGCCGCGCGGTCCTGTGTTCACCGCGCGGCCGCATCTGGTGATCGTGGCCGGAGCTACGCGGCCACTTCGGTCTTGCGAGGGCGCCCCCGTGGGCGCTTACGCGGCACGATCGCGCCGCGCATCAGCAACTCGCCGCCCCAGACGCCCCAGGGCTCCCTGCGCTCGAGCGCACCGGTCAGGCAGGCCAGCCTGGCCCTGCACCCCCGGCACATCGCCTTCGCCGTCTCCACGTCCTCAGGCGACTCGGCGAAGAACAGCTCAGGGTCTTCCGCGCACGGAAGATCGAGGCCGACCGGGAGCGCGCTGGCCGATTCGGCCATCACGAACTGACTCGTCTCGCTGACCTGGTCGAATACCTGCCTGACCACTGGCTCCTGCCGCGCCGCCTGGCGTCTGGACGCCTCGCACCCCGCTGCGTCCGTCCCGCTGACGGTGGCATCGCGCCACTGCATCGGTGCCTTCCCCTCTCACTTGCCGGTCCTAGTTGTCTTCCGCGGCGATTTCTCGCCCGGTCGTGGGACCTAGGCCTTTAAATGACTAAGACCGCGGACCCTGTGTGCGGGTCCGCGGCCTCAAGGGGAACTCGGCCGGTCTTGGTTTAGACCGGTTTCCTCTTCGGAGGCTCTGGCGGCGGACCCGATGCGCCCTCGCCGGTGGCGTAGGCGCGAGTCGTGTAGTTGTGGATATTGGTCTGGCCAAGCAGCGTCGCAACGACGCCCGCCGGAGCCGGCCGGGCCGCGAACGCAGCCTTGACCCGGACCTGCGGAACGGCGTGGACGACAACAGCGCACGGCCCGGTGCCAGAGGTGCCGGTGCCAGAGCTGGCAGCGGGCACACTGATGCCAGGGAAGCCGATCGCACGCGGGCTGGAAGCACCCAGGCGCGAAGCCCACGTCAGCTCGGACTCAACGGCTGCTTTGATGTTTGTCACGTCGGGCACCTCCCTCCGGAGTGGTCGACAGTTAGCCCACGGACATGCGAGAAGCCTAAGTGTTGTCCCCGCACGGGGCAACACTTTTTTGACCTGGGATTTCGTGATCATGGTGGGGTTACGAACGGGCGGTGCGGATCAGGCCCTCCTGCATGACCGACACCACCAGGTCCCCGGCCACGGTGAACACCTGACCGCGGGCCAGCCCCCTGGCCCCGTAGGCCACCGGCGATTCCTGCGCGTACAACAGCCACCGGTCGGCCCGGAACGGCCGGTGGAACCACATGGCGTGATCCAGGCTCGCGCCCGAGGTGCGGCCATCGGCCCAGGACATCCCGTGCGCGGTCAGCGCCGAGTCGAGCAGCGTCATGTCCGAGGCGTAGGTCATCAGGCAGACGTGCAGCAGCGGGTCGTCGGGCAGTTCGCCGTCCACCCGCAGCCAGACCAGGTTCGCGTTGGTGCGCAGCGCCGGGTCGGCCGCCGTCTCGATGGACAGCGGGCCCACCGACCGCAGGTCGATGGGATGGTCGTACATCTGGGCGTACGTGTCCCCGACCAGCCGGCGCAGCCGATCGGAGGTCCGCTCGACCGCCTCGGGGGCAGGCGCCGCGGGCATCGGGTCGGCGTGCTCCACACCCGGTTCGGCCTGGTGGAAGGAGGCGGACAGGGTGAAGATGATCTTGCCGTGCTGGATCGCGGTCACCCGGCGGGTGGTGAAGGACCGGCCGTCCCTGACCCGGTCGACGGTGTACACGATCGGCACCGCCGGATCACCTGGCCGGATGAAATAGGCGTGCAGGGAGTGCACCGGACGGTGCGCGGGCACGGTCCGCCCGGCCGCGACCAGCGCCTGCCCGGCCACCTGCCCGCCGAACACCCGCTGCACCCGCTCGGCCGGGCTGCGGCCGCGGAAGATGTTCAGCTCGATCTGTTCCAGGTCGAGCAGCTCGAGGAGCCGCTCGAGCTCGGACGAATGCGGCGCGGAATCTGTCACCGGCGCAGTATCTCGCATCACCGCCCTCGCCCCTCAACGCAGGCGCACGTCGTCCAGGAAGCGCGACCTGGCCCGGGACGGCGGCGCGCCCGGCGCGCGGGCCGGGGACCAGGACAGGTACAGGTGCTCGCGGGCCCTGGTCACCGCCACGTAGAGCAGCCGCCGCTCCTCCTCGATCGCCTCAGTCGTCCGGGCGTGCACGATGGGCATGAGCCCCTCGACCAGGCCGGGCAGCAGCACCGCGTCCCATTCCAGGCCCTTGGCCGCGTGCATCGAGGCGAGCGTCACCCCGTCGATGGCCGGCGCCTGCCCCAGCTCGGCGCGCTGGGCCAGCTCGGCCGAGAAGTCGCTCAGCGTCGCGTCCGGCCGCCGCGCGTGCAGGTCGTCGGCGAGCTGGGCGATCGCCGCCAGCGACTCCCAGCGTTCCCTGGCCGCCTGGCCGCCCGGCGGGCCGGCCGCGCTGGGGTTTCTCTGGGTCGCCGGGTTCAGGCCCATCCCGGTGAGCACGTGCCGGACCGAGGACGGCAGCCGGTCGCCGCCGTAAACCCCGGAACCCCCCGGGCCGTCCGTCTCGTCCCGGCCCACGCCGGCCGCCTCGCCGCGGGCGGCACCGCGCAGCAACACCAGTGCCTGGCGCACCACCGGCCGTTCGTAGAACCGCTCGGCTCCCCGTACCACGTACGGCAGGCCGGCCTGGGCCAGTGCCAGCTCGAACCGCTCGGTGTCGGCGTTGACCCGGACCAGCACGGCGATCTCCCGGACCGGAACCCCCGTCGCGGTCAGCGCCTGGATCTGGACCGCGAGCCCGGCGGCCTCGTCGGTGTCGTCCCGGTACTGGGTGAGCACCGGGCGCGGCCCAGGCGGCCGCTGCGCGATCAGCGCCGCACCGGACCGGACAAGCTGGTTGGCCACCGCCACCACCTGCGGCGTGGACCGGTAGTCACGCAGCAGCCGGACCACGGTCGCGCTGGGGAACTCCGCGGCGAAACCGGTCAGGTACGACGGGGTGGCGCCGGTGAAGGAGTAGATCACCTGGTTCGGGTCGCCGACCACGCACAGCTCGTCGCGGTCACCGAGCCAGGCGTCAAGCAGCAGCTTCTGCAGCGGGTTCACGTCCTGGTACTCATCCACCACGAAGTACCTGAAGATATCGCGCACCTGGTCCGCCGCGACCCGGTCCTCGGTCAAGATCGCGGCGGTCAGCTCGAGCACGGACTCGAAGTCGATCAGCTGGCGGTCCCGCCGCAGCTGCTCGTAGGCGGCGTAGACCGCGGCCAGGTCCGCGGTCCCCGTCACCGGCGACCGGCCCGCCGCCGCCGCGGCCTGCGGGTAGCCGTCCGGGCGGACCTGGGTCACCTTGGCCCACTCGATCTCGGCGGCCGCGTCGGCCAGGGCGGCACCCTTCCCCGGGCCGCCCTCCAGCCGGACGTGCGCCAGCTTGGCCGCCTCGCGGACCAGCGGGGCCTTGGCGTCGATCAGCTGCGGCGGCCGGCCGCCGATCACCCGCGGCCAGAAGTACCTCAGCTGGCGCAGCGCGGCCGCGTGGAAGGTGGACGCCCGCACCAGCCCGGTGCCCAGCCCACCGAGATCACTACCGGGGCTACCGGGGTCATTGAGGCTGCCGGGGCGGGTCGGGCGGGTCGGGTGGACGGGGCCGGCGGGTCCGGCCATTCCCAGCTGCCTGAGCCGTCCGCGCAGTTCCCCGGCCGCCCGGACAGTGAAGGTCAGCGCCAGCACGTGCGCCGGGTTGACGATGCCGGCCGCGGCCGCGTACGCGATCCGGTAGGTGATGGCCCGGGTCTTGCCGGTGCCCGCGCCCGCAAGCACGCACACCGGCCCGCGGGTGGCCAGGGCCACCTCGCGCTGCTCCGGATCAAGCCCGGCCAGCAGCGCGTCTGAGGTCCCGAGCACCGCGTCCGCCATCTTCCCCATCCTGCCGCATCCTGCCGCATCCGGGCGGCGGGAAGGCCAGGGTCCGCGCCGGTGTTACAGCAACCAGGTCATACCGAACGATTCCAAGGAGGCGGCCCGAGTGTCCGGTCAGCTGACGATGTACACCACGTCCTGGTGCGGCTTCTGCCGGAACCTCAAGAGCCAGCTGGCCCGGTCGGGCATCGAGATCGCCGAGGTCGACATCGAGCGCGACCCGGCCGCGGCGGAGTTCGTCATGTCGGTCAACGGCGGCAACCAGACCGTGCCCACGGTGGTCTTCCCCGACGGCACCGCGCTGGTCAATCCCTCCGCGGCGCAGGTCAAGACCCAGCTGGCCGCCAGCACCGGGTGATACTTTTTCCCGCTAGGGGGATACCACGGATCGTTAGGCATCAAAAGAATTTTCCGAACGGCCGGTGGTGCGAGTGACAAGACAGGTGGCACAGTGACCGGGGAAACGTCGAGCGACACCAGCGCGCTGGTGGTCCGCCGTTCCGAGCAGGGCTGGCAGGTCGGGGACGAGCAAGCCGCCGACCTGACCAGCGCGATGGTGCTGGCCGACCTGCTGGCCGCCGAGCTCGGGTCACCGGCGTCGCCGCCCGCGGGGCCGCCGCGGTCGGAGCCGGTCGGCGAGGAAGGCGAGGCGGCCAGGCTCGCGGTCACGGTGGCTCAGCTCGAGCACGCGCTGACCGCGCGGGTCCGCGTCGAGCAGGCCATTGGCGTGCTCGCCGAACGCCACCGGCTGCGTCCCCGGCAGGCATTTGACCTGCTCAGGAAGGTAGCCCGGTCCGGCGGCCGACGGGTCATCGAGATCGCCGAGGCGGTGGTGGACAGCGCGTCCAACCCGTTGCTGCCGTTGCCCGAGGAACTGGCCAGGAAGCAAGCCCCGGCCCGCAAACGCGGGCGCTCGCCGCGGCACGCCCGCGCCGCCAGCTAGCCCCGCCGAATGTCGGTGGGTGGCGCTAGAGTCCTGCCGGATAGCACCGGGACAGATGATGCGGTTGAGCCGCGACACGTTTGGGTGGGCGGCGGCAGGTTGCTGCGCGGCGTGCCGGGGCTGCGGGAAGATGGGTCAGGCCGCGTCGGGCGGGCCGGAGCGAAGGAGGCCTAGGTGGCGGATCTTGACGTCGTCGAGATCTGTGCCGGGGCGGGCGGGCAGGCCCTCGGGCTGGAGCGAGCCGGCTTCGAGCACGCGCTGGCCGTCGAGCTCGACGCGGCGGCCTGCGGCACGCTGCGGGCCAACCGGCCCGGCTGGAAGGTCGCCGAGGGCGACGTGGCCGACCTGGCGCTGTGGCGGCCGCGCGACTACCGGGGCGTGGGCCTGCTGGCCGGCGGCGTGCCCTGCCCGCCGTTCACCGTGGCGGGCCGGCAGCTCGGCGCGACCGACGAGCGCGACCTGTTCGCCTGGGCGGTGGAACTGTGCGAGATCATCAGGCCGCGGGCCCTGCTGCTCGAGAACGTCCGGGGGCTGAGCACCAACCGGTTCAGCGCCTACCGCCAGCATGTACTGGACCGGCTGCGTGAGCTCGGGTACGTTCCTGGCTGGCGGCTGCTGCAGGCATCGGACTTCGGCGTCCCGCAACTGCGGCCGCGCACCGTGCTGGTGGCCCTGCGACCATCCGACGCGCCGTGGTTCCGGTGGCCTTCCGCTTCGCCCGGCCGGCCCGCGACCGTCGGCGAGGCGCTGGGCGACCTGATGGCCGCGCGGGGCTGGCCGGGCGCGGCTGACTGGGCCCGGCGGGCCAACCGGATCGCGCCGACGATCGTCGGCGGCTCGAAGAAGCACGGCGGCGCCGACCTCGGGCCCACCCGGGCCAAGCGAGCCTGGGCCGAGCTCGGCGTGGACGGCATCTCGATCGCAGACACCGCACCGGGACCTGACGCGGACCCGGCCGGGCGGCCCCGGCTGACGTGTGCGATGGTGACCCGGCTGCAGGGCTGGCAGGACGACTGGGGCTGGCAGTTCAGCGGCGGCAAGACCGCTCGGTACCGGCAAATCGGCAATGCGTTCCCGCCGCCGGTCGCGCAGGCCGTGGGGACGGCGATCCGGCGCGCACTCGAGCACGCGGTCGGGGCGGCGGGGTCCGCCGGGGTCGCTGGGGCGTTTGGGACGGCTGGGGTCGCTGAGTCTGGGCTGGTGCACGATCCGGTGTTCCGGGTGCTCCGCTCCCGGGCGGACTTCCTGACCGCCCGGCAGATCGCCGACCTGGCCGCCTCGTTCGGGGGCTCGGTCGAGGGTGCTGGCTCGTTCGGGGGCTCGGTCGAGGGTGCTGGCTCGGGCGGCGGGCTGAGCCTGGCCGCCGTGGTGGGCCGACTGCAGCACCTCGGTCAGGACTTCGAGCTCGAAGTCGCCGACTCCCTGGACGGGCCCACTTACCGGCTGGGCAACTTCAAGGCGTTCCTTGGCCAGCGCGAGCACGTCCGGCACCAGCGTTTCGCGGCCGGCCGGGCCACCATCAGCTGACCAGGTCTTGGCGGACGGTGCTCAGGTTGACCGGCGGGCGACCGCGGGCGCGGCCCGGTTCCCGCGACTCCACCTCGACCGCGACGCCGGAGTCGTGCCGCGGGTAGCGCTCCCTGGCGTCAGTGAAACGCTCCCTGGCGTCCCGCTGGCCGCTGTGGTCCCGGCTGTCCCGCCCGCCGGCCGTTCCCGGCGTCCTGGCCGGTTTTTGTGTGGTGGATCCGGGCTTGGCGGTGGATCGGGTGCACGGGGATGCACCAAATACTCCATAGAGCCCGGATCCACCACAATCTTTTTCCGGGCCGCCGCACCACGGGCCCGGCAGGTGCTTTGACGTCACACGGGAACCTTGGGTTTCGGCGCTGTAATGCAGTAAATACTGCATTACAGCAACATCTCTGGGTGGGGTCAAGCGGGGGGGCTGGACGGGGGGCTGGCGGTGTTTGGGGGCGTCGGCGGCTGGGGTTTTGGGCTGGTGCGCACGGGCTGGCTGACTCCGATGTCGGGGACTCGCTACCGAAACTGTGCAGACGCTGCGATAATGCCTGGATGACAGGGCTGAGCCTTGCCCTGGCGAACCTGAAGCCGGGCACCGGTAAGACCACATCGGCGGTCTGGCTGGCGCACGTTTTCGCGCAGGCCGGAAACAACGTGTTGCTCGTGGACGCGGACCCATCCGGGAGTGCGCTCGAGTGGTCCGACCTGGCGGCCATGGACCCGCGGCTGGCTTCGCCGCAGGCGGCCTTTCCGTTCCGGATCGTGGCCCTGCCATCCCGGGAGCTGCACCGCCGTCTGCCCGAAATCGCCGAGGCCGAGGACGTGGTGATCATCGACACGCCGCAGATCGAGGACCACGCCGGTATCGCCCGGTCGGCGCTGCGGTACGTCGACGAGATCGTGGTTCCGTGCGCGCCCAGCCCGATAGAAATCAACCGCACCTCCCCGGTGCGGGACGAGATCGCCGAGATCCAGTCGGTCCGTGAGGTGCCGGTCCGGTCGGCCGTGCTGCTGAACCGGTGCATCGCCCGCGCGCACTCCACCACCGACGCGCGGGAAGCGCTCGAGGGTCTCGGCTATGACGTCCTGGGGACGGCGGTGCCGCGGCTTGAGGTCTACGCCCAGAGCTTCGGCCTGGCGATCCGGCAGGCGGGGTGCGAGGTGTGGCGTCAGGTGGCCCGCGACCTCATCGAGCGCTGCGCTCCGCGGACCACGGTACGGACATGACCAGCCAGCGGGAACAGCGCAAGGCGCAGATGGCGGCCGCGGCCGCCCGGCGCACCGAGCCCGACGCACGCCCCGCCGGGCGCACCGCGATCCGGTCCAAACCGGTCAGGATCACTCTCGACCTCAGCCCGGAGCTTTACCGTCAGCTCACGGTGTGGACCGACTCGGCCGCGGTCACGCTCGGCGTGCCGCGGGTCTCGCTGGCGGACGCGGTCCGGGCGATGATCCGGGTCAGCGCCGAGGATTCAGCTCCCGTCATCGAGCGACTGCGACGCGACCGCGACCTTTAGCAATTGCATAGCGCACCGGAATTGCGTGAGGGAATTGCCTGGAATGTATACACGACCCGAACCTGAAAACGTGCGCCCGGCGGAAAAGGCGCAACCGCAGCGGACGGGGGCTTGACCTTAGCAGGCCGCTGGTGGACAGGCCAGGGTTGAATGCGGAAACCTCAGGGCTGCTGCACAACGCCGAGTACGCGCAGCGGATCCAGACCCACTCCGGCCCGCCCACTCCGGACGACCTGGACGAGCTGCTGTCCCGGCGCCGCAGCACCCGGTTCATCTTCGCCCATCCGCGCGCAATCGCCGCGTTCGGCCGCGAATGCAACCGCCGCGGCCTGTACCCGAGCAGCATCGACGTGGCGGGCAGCATGGTCCCGGCCTGGCGCGGCGTGCCGATCTTCCCGTGCAACAAGATCCCGGTCAGCGGCGACCGCACCTCCAGCATCATCGCCATGCGGACCGGGGAAGAGGACCAGGGCGTGGTCGGCCTGCACCAGGTGGGCATCCCGGATGAGTACGAACCAGGCCTGAACGTCCGGTTCATGGGCATCAACGACCAGGCGATCATGTCTTACCTGGTCAGCTGCTACTTCTCCGCCGCCGTCCTGGTCCCGGACGCGCTCGGTGTGCTGGAGAACGTCGAGGTCTCCGGTCCGTACAGCTAACTGGGGGCCTGACATGTCACCAGCGCAGGACCAGCCCTTCGAGCTGCCCGACTTCTACCTGGCCTACCCGGCCCGGCTGAACCCGCACCTGGCCCGCGCCCGCGAGCACAGCCGGGGCTGGGCCGCGGACATGGGTTTCCTCGAGCCACAGCAGGGCCGCCACATCTGGAACGAAGCCGAGCTGGAGCGGCATGACTACGGGCTGCTGTGCGCCTACACCCATCCGGACTGCGACGGCCAGGAGCTCGACCTGATCACCGACTGGTACGTGTGGGTGTTCTACTTCGACGATCACTTCCTGGAGATGTACAAGCGCACCAGGGACACCGAGGGTGCTCGTGAGCATCTGATGAACCTGCGCCGGTTCATGCCGGTGGACGCCTCCGGCGGCATGCCGGAGGCGTCCGAGCCGGTGGCGCGCGGGCTGGCCGACCTGTGGGTGCGCACCGTCCCCGCGATGTCGATGGCCTGGCGGCACCGGTTCGCCGACCGGACCCGGAACCTGCTCGAGGAATCGCTGTGGGAGCTGGCCAACATCAGCGCAAACCGGATCGCCAACCCGATCGAGTACATCGACAAGCGCCGCAAGGTGGGCGGCGCCCCCTGGTCGGCCAACCTGGTCGAGCATGCGGCCGCCGCGGAGGTGCCCGAGTCGATCGCCGCCACCCGGCCGCTGCGGGTGCTGGCTGACACCTTCGCCGACGCCGTGCACCTGCGCAACGACATCTTCTCCTACCAGCGGGAAACCCAGGTCGAAGGGGAGGTCAACAACGGAGTACTGGTCTTCGAGCGGTTCTTCGGCCAGACCACGCAGCAGGCCGCCGACGCGGTGAACGACCTGATCACCTCGCGCATGCAGCAGTTCGAGCACACCGCGGTGACCGAGCTGCCGATGCTGCTCGCCGACCGCGGCGTGCCCCCGGCCGGGCAGGCGGCCGTGCTGGCCTACGTCAAGGGGCTGCAGGGCTGGCAGTCCGGCGGGCACGAATGGCACATGCGTTCCAGCCGGTACATGAACGGCGCGGCCGAACCCGAGGCCAGCCCGGTGGCGTTCCTGGCCGGGCCGACCGGCCTGGGCACCGCCCAATTGAGGGTTAAGTCCCCTGGTGCGCTGGGCCTGACCAGGGTGGCCCGCTTCACCCACGTGCCCTACCAGAGCGTCGAGCCGGGCCCGCGGCCGGAGTTCTACATGCCGTACCAGGTGCGGCTGAACCCGCACCTGAACCCGGCCAGGGAGAACCTGGTCGGCTGGAACCGGCAGATGGGGATCCTGGACCACCCGCCAGGGACCCCGCGCCAGGCCGCGTGGACCGAGCAGGACCTGCGGGCCTTCGACTTCCCGCTGTGCGCGGCCGGGCTGGCCCCGGAGGTGAACGCGGCCGAGCTCGACCTGGTCTCGGCCTGGCTGTCCTGGGGGACCGACGGCGACGACCTCTACCCGGCGGTCTTCGGGGCCGGCCGGAACCTGTCCGCCGCCCGGGAGCAAAACCGCCGGCTGGCCGCGCTCATGCCGGTCAGCGGGGCCGACTCCGCCGCCGCCGCCGAGGTCGTCAACGACCTGATGACCGCGCGGATGCACCAGTTCGAGCGGGTCGCGGCGGACGAGCTTCCGGCCCTGTGCGACCGCCACGACGTGGACCCGCAGGGCCGCAAGAGCCTGGACGAGTACGTCGGCCAGCTGCAGGACTGGATGGCGGCCATCTTGCACTGGCACGCCCAGTGCGACAGGTACACCGAGCGCGGGCTGGCGCAGCGCTACGGCACCGACGCAGGCGCGGCCGCGGGCGCGGCCGCGGCCAGTTGGCCGGGGGTCGCCCGGTTCCGGACCGGCGAACTCACCGGGCTGGGCATGGCCGCGGCCCGGATCCCCCGGTAATACAGATCAGTTGCCTTACCGGGCTGGGCCGGCGGTTTCAGCCGCCGCGGGAGGCGCGGCCGCGGGCGCGGCCGCGTTCCTTGGCGTCCAGGATGGTCTTGCGCAGGCGGACGGCCGAGGCGGTGACCTCCACGCACTCGTCGTCGGCACAGAACTCGAGCGCCTGCTCCAGGCTGAGCAGCCGCGGCGGCACCAGCCGCTCCAGCTCTTCTGAGGTGGACTGGCGGACGTTGGTGACCTTGCGCTCGCGGCAGATGTTGACGTCCATGTCGTCGGTCCTCGAGTTCTCCCCGACGATCATGCCCTCGTACACCTGGGTGCCGGGGGTGACGAAAAGCGAGCCGCGTTCCTGCAGGTTGAACATCGCGTAGGCGGCGGCGGGGCCGGACCGGTCGGCGACCAGCGAACCGTTGGCCCGGCCGCGCATGGGGCCGGCCCACGGCTCGTAGTCCTCGAAGACGTGGTGCGCGATCCCGGTGCCGCGGGTCTCGGTGAGGAACTGGGTGCGGAAGCCGATCAGGCCGCGGGCCGGCACGATGAACTCGAGCCTGACCCAGCCGGTGCCGTGGTTGGTCATCGACTCCATCCGGCCCCGCCGCACCGAGATCAGCGACGTGACCGCCCCCAGGTATTCCTCGGGCACGTCCACCGAGAGCCGCTCGACCGGCTCGAAGACCTTCCCGTCCACCTCCCGGGTGACGGCGGACGGCCGCCCCACGGTCAGCTCGTAACGCTCCCGCCGCATGGTCTCCACCAGGATGGCCAGCGCCAGCTCGCCCCGGCCGCGGACCTCCCAGGTGTCGGGCCGCTCGGTGGGCAGCACGTCGAGCGAGACGTTGCCGACCAGCTCGCGGTTCAGCCGGTCACGGACCAGCCGGGCGGTGACCTTGGATCCGGCCGTCTGCCCGGCCAGCGGCGCGGTGTTCACGCCGATCGTCATCGAGATGGCAGGCTCGTCCACCGTGATCAGCGGCAGCGGCCGCGGGTCGTCCAGGTCGGCCAGGGTTTCCCCGATCATGATGTCCGGGATGCCAGCGATGGCCACGATGTCCCCGGGCCCCGCCGAGTCGGCCTGGACCCGCTCGAGCGCCTCGGTCAGGTACATCTCGGAGATCTTGACCTTTTGTATCGATCCGTCCCGGCGGCACCAGGCGACCTGCTGGCCGCGGGAGATCGTGCCGTTGCGGACCCGGCACAACGCGATCCGGCCCAGGTAGGACGAGGCGTCCAGGTTGGTGACGTGGGCCTGCAGCGGCGCGCCGACCTCGAACGCCGGGGCCGGGACGGTGGCCTTGATCGTGGCGAACAACGGCTCCAGGTCCGGCGAATCGGGCATCTCGCCGTCGGCGGGGCGGATCAGCGAGGCCCGGCCGGCCCGCGCCGAGGCGTACACGATCGGGAACTCGATCTGCGCCTCGCTCGCGTCCAGGTCGATGAACAGCTCGTAGCAGGCGTCCACCACCTCGGCGATCCGCGCGTCGGGCCGGTCCACCTTGTTCACCACCAAGATCACCGGCAGCCCGGCCTCCAGCGTCTTGCGCAGCACGAACCTGGTCTGCGGCAGCGGCCCCTCACTCGCGTCCACGAGCAGCAGCACGCCGTCGACCATGGACAGGCCGCGCTCCACCTCGCCGCCGAAGTCCGCGTGGCCCGGCGTGTCCACGATGTTGATGGTCTGGCCGCCGTGGCTCACCGCGGTGTTCTTGGCCAGGATCGTGATGCCCTTCTCCCGCTCAAGGTCGCCGGAGTCCATCACCCGCTCGGCCACGTGCGCGTTCGCGCGGAACGCGCCTGACTGCCACAGCATGGCGTCCACGAGCGTGGTCTTGCCGTGGTCGACGTGCGCGACGATAGCGACGTTACGCAGGTCATGCCGGGTGGCGATGAGGTCCTGGGGGGTCGCGGTCTGATGCGGTACGGGCATGCGCGGGTCTCGTTCGTTCGGCGTGCGTGAGCTGTCACCCGACCGGGTGGCAGCTTCCAGTCTATTGAACGCACAATCTTGATTGCCCGAACGGTCCGTCCTGCGTGCCCAGCGGACCCGTTTCCGCCTGTGTGTAGGCCATGATGGGGGCGTGGAGTTCGAGCCGTACCGGGGTGAGCTGGTGGCGTACTGCTACCGGATGCTCGGCTCGGTCCACGAGGCCGAAGACCTGGTGCAGGAGACGATGCTGCGGGCGTGGCAGGCGCGCGACCGGTACGACCGCACACGGGCATCGGTACGGACCTGGTTGTACCGGATCGCGACCAACGCGTGCCTTTCCGCGCTGGAGGGGCGGGCGCGCCGGCCGTTGCCGTCCGGGCTGGGCGCGCCGGGCGAGGATCCCTGGGCGCCGCTGCCGCCTGCCTTCGACATTCCCTGGCTACAGCCGTTTCCCGATGCGCGGTTCGACACCGGGATGCGGGCGGACATGCGGCTCGCGCTGGTGGCCGCGATGCAGGTCCTGCCGCCGCGGCAGCGGGCCGTGCTGGTGCTCCGCGAGGTACTCCAGTTCAGCGCCGCCGAGGTCGCCGCGCAGCTCGGGACCACGGTCCCGGCCGTCAACAGCGCCCTGCAGCGGGCCCGCGCTGCCCTCGCCGGGGTGGGCGATGCGGGCGAGGTCACCGAACCGGACGATCCCGCGGTACGCGCGGTGATCCAACGGTACGTGCAAGCCTTTGAGGCGGCCGACGTCGGCGCGATCGTTCGGCTGCTCACGGATGAGGCGGTCCTGGAGATGCCGCCTGTGCCGCTGTGGTACCGGGGCAGCCGCGACTACGGCCTGTTCATCCGCCGCGTGTTCGAGATGCGCGGGACGGGCTGGCGCATGAGGCACCTCACCGCCAACTCCCAGCCCGCGCTCGCCGCGTACGCGCCGGAGCCCGGCGGGGGGCATCGGCTGCACACGCTCCAGGTTTTCACGGTCACAGGGAGCCGGGTCGCGCACAACGTCGTGTTCGCCGATCCGGCCGTGTTCGAGGCGTTCGACCTGCCCGGGCGGGTCTGCTCCGACGAGTTTGGCCGGGCGCGATGAGCTGAGCCGGTGCCGCCGGTATGTACAGGTGAGCATCGACCCAAGGGAGACCCATCGTGAGCGTCATCGTCATTCAGTTCATCACCCTGGACGGGATCGTGTCCGACCCGGACGGGTCCGGGGGTTCCGGGGACACCCCGGCCGGCGGCTGGGCGTTCCGGCACGGTCCCGAGACGGTCGCCGGGGACAAGTTCCGGCTGGGACGCACCCTGGACGACGGGGTCATGCTGCTTGGGCGCAAGACCTGGCAGTTGTTCTCGCGGCTCTGGCCGGGACGCGACGACCCGTTCTCGGCGCGGATGAACGCCGTGCCGAAGCTGGTCGCCTCCCGCACGCTGACCGACGCGTCGGCGTGGGCGAACTCCCGGGTCCTGCCCGGCACCATCGCCGACGCCGTCAAGCGCGAGCCGCGCGACGTGATCATCACCGGCAGCCTCAGCGTCGTGCACGCGCTGATGGCCGAAGACCTGATCGATGAGTACCGGCTGCTGACCTTCCCCACCATCCTGCACACCGGCGAGCGGCTCTTCCCGTCTTCCCGGGCGGCCGGCCGGCCGCCCGTGTACCTGGAGTGCCTGTCGGCCGGACAGGCCGGCGCCGCCGTCCTCGCGCGGTACGGGAGGGCAGCCCGATGACGGCTCGCCTCCTCGATGCCGATGGCAGGTGGTTTCCCGGAGCGATTCGCCGGCTGCCAGACCATGCCGGGCGCCCGGGCGTAGACGTCTGCCGTCCGGGCGGCAGAACACCGCCATCCCCGCCTGCAGGAGCGAGGCGGGGCCGCTGCCAGTCGTGCTAAGTGGACTTGGCTTATTGCGTACTATCCCAAGCGAGGCTTACTATCCCCTTAGCCGTGTGACTGCCGTCACAGGCGCGGCAGCCACGGCGTGCCCGAGGAGGAATGGACATGACTGTCAGGGATGACCACGTGCGCGACGAGATCATGCAGGCGGGCGGGACGCCGCTGCGCGTCGCGATCCGGCCAGGCACCGGGACAGGGCCTCCGCTCCTGCTGTGCAACGGCATCGGCATGCGACTGGAAGCCTTCCAGCCGTTCGTGGATGCACTCGACCCGGCCATCGAGGTGATCCGCTTCGATGCCCCCGGCACCGGCGGCTCTCAGCTACCCAGCCTGCCGTACCGTTTCACCACCCTGGCCCTGCTCCTGCGCGAGATGCTGCATAACCTCGGCCACCAGCAGGCCGACGTCCTGGGTATCTCCTGGGGAGGCGGGCTGGCTCAGCAGTTCGCGCTGCTCAACCCGCGCCTGTGCCGGCGGCTGATCCTGGTGGCCACCTCAACCGGGCCGCAGACGATGGTGCCGCCCAACCCGCTGCCGCCGGTGAAGAACCTCATCCTGCGCCGGTGGGGCGACGTGTGGGGAGGAAGCGCGAAAACCGACCCGGACGCGCTGACCAGCGCCCTGCGCAAGGCGCGGATCAGCCCGCTGAGCATCGGTTACCTGTACCAGCACACCGCCGCGCTGGGGTTCACCACGCTGCCGCTGCTGCCGCTCATCCGCCAGCGCACCCTGGTGCTCACCGGCGACCAGGACCCGATCATCCCGGTGGCCAACGGCCGCATCCTCGCCGCGGGCATCCCGCACGCGAAGCTGCACATCTACCACGGCGGCCACGTCGAGCTGGTGACCCGCCCGAGCCTGCTCACGCCCCTGATCACCAGCTTCCTGGCCGCGCCGCCGCACGATGCCCGGCGCGCTGAACAAGTCCAGACCGGTCGTCATCCCGAAGACCAGGCCCCGCGCCAGGTCGCCGGCGGCACCGCCGCCGCCCAGGCCGCCCAGGCCACCGCCGAGGCAGACGCGCTCGCCGAGGCGCTGCAGGCCGCCCGCGCCGCCCAGCAGGCCGCCGAGACCGCCGCCGCCCAGGCCGCCGCCGCGCTCCGCGACGCCCGCGAGCGGGCCGCGGCCGCCCAGGCCGCCGCCCGCGAGCAGGCCGCGGCCTCCTAACCGGCCGAGACCCCGTAACCGCGCCGAACGGCGGATCAGGCGCAGCCGTTCGGGTGAGTGAGCACCCGAACCTGGCCGGGCGTGCCGCCGCCGGCTCAGACGTCTTCTACACCCGGCTGCGGCCCTCGCCGGACGAGACCACTGACGCGGTCGTGCTCGCGCGCGACGGCAGGGGCATGGTCATGCGGCCCGCTGGCCGTCATGGGCGGCGCCGATGAGGTCGCCGACTGGATGGAGAACCTGCGTCACACTGATCCGGAGGCGGCCGATCAGGTGGAGGCTGTTGTCGATCCTTCTGACCGGGGGCGACAAATCAGGGCAGTGGAAATCATGGTACGAGCGGGCGGTTCCGCATGCCGAGGAGTTGTACGCGGTTTATTTGAAGGAACGGGCAGAGGAGGAAGGCCAGTGAGCAGCCTCACGAAGTAGGACCGGGATGCCTACCGTCGCCGGGTCGGTGAGGAGGAAGCCGCTCGTCGTCGTGGTGCGATCATGGCGGAGCAGTGGGGTTATCAGCTGGCTGAGGAGCGGAAACGGCTGGGCTTCACCCAGGCGGGGCTGCTTGTTCCCGGTGATCAGCCACGTGCTGTTAATTGGGACCATGGCTGACATGCAAGTTGCCGATGTCCGGAAGCTGATCGACGGGCTGCGATGGCATCGGCGGCGCCATTCCTACAGCGGGCGGACCGGGCTGGCCCGCCATCGAGCTCAAGGAATTCGCCGAAGCCCTTGGCCCGCGCGGTTTCGCCGAGGCTGGCCTCGGCGCGGAGTAGCACCCAGCCCAGTTCGCGGACCGGCTGCGGAGCCTGCTGCGCCCCCTGCCATCAGCGCGGCAGGACACGCTGCGGGCGTCTACAAGCGCCTGCCGAACGGCGTTCTCTCAAGAGCGTCGGCGAGCCCAGCTAGCGATCCCGGACGTTGACCCCTTCACCTCGACCTAGTCAGGACCCACGGAACCGCCGACGGTATGATTTAAGGTATGACCAAGAAGATCGGCGTCTCGCTCCGCCAGGAACTGTATGACTGGGCCGCTCGCGAGGTTGAGGAAGGACGCGCGGAATCGGTGTCCGCGCTGATTGCCGAGGGCCTGGAGCTTCTTGAGTCTCGTGCGCAGCTCGAAGCCGTTGTCAAGGACCTGCGTACGGAGGCCGGCGACCTGGACGAGCGGGCCAAGGCGAGCCTCGGCGCGGCTCTGGGTGCTGCGGACGAGGCATACCGTAAGCATGAGGCGGGCAACGCCGGGCATGCCGGGCATGCTGGGTGAGGGGGTTCGTCTTCGACGCGGGCGCGTTCATCGCGCTGGAGCGGCGGGCCCCGCTGCTGCTCGGCATTCTGGACGAGGCACTGCGCGGCACGGTCCAGATAGTCCTTCCGCGTACCGTGATCGCCCAGGTCTGGCGGGGCGGTCCCCGCCAGGCGAACGTCGGGCGGCTCATCCGCGCGGGCCGGGGACCGGGCGGCCCGGTGATCACCGATGAGCTGACCGCCGAGCGCGCGAAAGAGATCGGTGTCACGATCGGCAAGATCTCCCACCCGGATATCGTCGACGTCCACGTCGCGCTGGCCGCCGCCGAGCGAGGCCACGCGGTCCTCACCTCAGACGATGCCGACATCGCCGCCGTCGGCCTAGACCTCGTCCTGGTGCACGTCTGACAGACCCGCCGGGCGGTCGTGGCCGCGGCTCTGCGGCGCTTCGTCCACCGGCCATGGCGGTAGTGCCAGTCCGGGCGGCGTCCTGATCTGCATCAAACTGCCCGGCCGCGAAAGTCAATTCTCTTTCCCGAACGAACCGTGGTATCTGCTCCCTCGGAGCCAAACTCGAGCAGGCCCGGAAGAAAGCGCCCAGGTCGCCGGCCCAGCCCAGTGCCCAGAGCCGCCTTCGGGCGATTCCCCGCAACCCACGTCCGATCCAGACAGTGCGGGCGTGACATAACCGAGCTTGGTCGACGTATTCCAGAAAGATCCGGTGGCCGAAGCCGCCGCGCTCGGCGCGCTTACGGCTCGCTTCCGACACGACGTCCTCCCAGCTCATGTCATGGGCCGCGGCTAGAGCCTTGAGTACTTCCAGGACGTCGGCCAGTTCGGAAGCCAACTGCCCGTCCGGCGCGCCCTGCGCCTCATGCGCCTCCTCCAGCAGCTTGGCCCGCAGGGCAGCTTCGTACCCGGCGTCGTCGAGGACCCGGGTGACCGGCTGACCTCCGTCCGCGGTGATGATCGCCGGGATCTGATCGCGAACGAGCTTGTGGTGGGCGACACGCATGAGGTGCACCGTACCGCCTGGCTGATCGCGGCAAGATGGCAACGTGTTGCCATTTCAGGATGCGGCGCCGACCCCGGCGGGGGACTGGCGGCATATCGTCCGGTTCGGCCGGAACGTGGCCAGCTACAAGTTCGCCCTAGGCCAGTCGCTGCTTGGGCTGGCCGCTCGGCAGCAGACGTTCGTCCGGCTGGAGGATCTGGCGGTTCCGTACGCCGCGGCCATCTGCGAGCATCTGCAGGTCGAGGACCGGCAGAGCACGTCGGCTCAGAGCCGGTTCCTGGACGCCTGCCGGTCTCATAACCGCGGCGAGCTTGATGCCGGGAAACTCGCCGAGGCCACGGAACGACTCGGCTTCGCGAACGTCGTCGACGCCTTTCACGTCAGCCGCGGCGGCCAGCCCACCCAGACCCGTTTCTTCGTCGACGAGCGGGCCAGCCGTCAGGGCATCACGCTGACCGACCACCTGCTCGAGCTGGCCAACGGACAGCAGGCGACGGTCCTGCCCCGCGAGGTCGATGCCCGCTGGAACCTGGTCCAGCTGTCCTGGGGCCTGCGGCTAGGGACGCGGCTGGTGGGGTTCGAGATGACCCCAGACGACGACGCAGTCGACCTGTACGCGCCCGTCCTGCTGCGCCGCGGCCCCATCACCGGCGTCCGGGCCGCGCTGAGCAGCTATCAGGACGGCCGCTGCGCCTACTGCCAGAGCACGTTCACCGACATCGGGACCAGCCGGGTGGCCGTCGACCACGTGCTCCCGTTCGTGCTCATGACCCGGGGCTGGCCAGACGGCGACCTCCACCAGGTCTGGAACCTCGTCCTGGCCTGCTACGCGTGCAACTCCGCCAAACGCGACCGGCCGCCCGCCGCCGGCTGGATGCCCTGGCTGGAACGGCGCGGTGAGCACGTCATCGACTCCCAGCATCCCCTGCGCGAGACCCTGATCAGCCAGCTCGGCCCGGACCCCGGCCGCCGCCATCAAACCCTGGTCCGGCGCCACACCGCGGCCACCGAGATGATCCCGCCCTGGAAACCGCCCGTCAGCAGGCAGGCCGCCGCATCGTGACCGCGGAAGGACGAATTTCTGAACGGACATTGGTGCTCGCTCAGCTCATCAAGCTACCGCCGCCCGGCCTCACCCCCTGCGGGAACCTGCAGTCACCACCAGGTCGTCAAGCCGTCCCTGACGAACGCCCGCCAGGTCTCCCGCGAAATCACCAGCTTCGCCCCGTCTGGTTCCCTGGAGTCGCGCACCGCCACGAGCCCCGGCAGGTTGCGGGCGACTTCCACGCAGTTGCCGCTCTGACTGCTGTAGCTGCTCTTCTGCCACTCGGCGCAGCACAGGTCGATCTCGGTCATCCCGCGCACCTCCTCTATGGGCCGGCTGCCTTCTCGATCAGCTGCACGGAATCGTCAGGGTGCAGCGCGGCGGCCCGCAACCGGTCGAAGGCAAGGTTATAGCGGTTCACGTCCGAACGCTCTTCCAGGTAGATGTCCCCGGCGAGCGTCTCGACGTACACCATGGTGGGGTCGGTGGGCTCGTCGAAGTCCAGGATGACGAACGGGCCGGTGGTTCCGGCGTGTGCGCCTGCGCGGTAGGGCACGACCTGGATGGTGGTCTTGCCCTGCTGAGCAGCGTCGGCCAGGTGGCGCAATTGCCCGCGCATTACCTCGGTGCCTCCCACGACACGGTGGATAACCGCCTCGTCGATCACGGCCCACAGTCGCGGCCGGTCATCGCGGCTGAGGATCTTCTGACGGGCCATACGGACTTCAAGCAGGCGTTCGACCTCATCGGAGTCCAGTTCTATCGGCCCGTTCCGGAACGTCTCGCGGGCGTAGTCCTCGGTCTGGAGCAGGCCGGGTATGACCACGGGTTCGAAGTTGCGGATCGAGGCAGCTCCGGCTTCCAGGCCGATGTAGACCTCGTACGGGTTCGGCAGCACGTCGCGGAAGGAGTGCCACCAGCCGGGCTTGCGGGCATCCCGGGTCAGCTGGATCAGGCCGTCACGCTCGGGCCCGCTGACGCCGTAGAGCTCAAGCAGTGTCCGGACGTTGCCGGGTTGAGGCCGGCTCCGGCCGGTCTCCATGCGGAAGAGCGTGGAGGTCGACCACTCGAGCTGCCGCGCCACCTCTTCGCGGCTCATCCCGGTGACCTCGCGGCGGCGCTGGAGTTCCATGGCCAGGCGACGCCCGCGCAGCGTCGGGTTGTGCTCTGGGTCACCGCTTCGCGCCATCCTCGTAGCCCCCATCTCGCAGAAGTTCTCTTGCACTATTGCATCTTACTAAGTGTTGGTGCATCATAACACTGATGATGCCACCATCCGGTGGGATCAGCTGCGCGACCCGCCGTAACGAGTTGGTGAGCCATCGTGAAGACGCAAGCAAGTCAAACCTGCGCCACCTGGCCAGTGCCGACGCTGGAGCTCACTTATCCCGGCCGCCTGGACCAGGGCCAGCAGGTCCGGGCCGCGCTCCGGTCCTTCCTGGCCGGCTGCCCGGTAGCCGACGAGGTGACCGCCGTCGCCTGGGAACTCGCCGCCAACGCGATCCTGTACAGCGACAGCCGTCGGCCCGGCGGCCAGTTCGCCATCACCGTCCACGACTTCACCGGCGACTACGTCTACGCCCAGGTGCGGGACCAGGGCAGCAGCTGGGACGCGGATCTCAGCCGGGCCCCCGAGTGCCCCCACGGCCTGTACCTCCTGCAGCAGCTAGCCGCCACCTACGGGGCCGCCGGCGGCCGCCGCGGCTGGATGATCTGGTTCACCGTGACCTACCCGCCCACCACACCCGTTCCGGCGCTGGCATCCCGCCAGGTCCCGCCCCGCCCGCCAGCCTGGTCCCCACCGCCGTGGACCCCCGCCACCCTGGAGATCCTGCGCCGGGTCCGGGCCGCCCTGGACCAGCTCTGACCCGCCGGACAGAAAGGAACCACCATGGCAGAAGCACCCCCAGCCCGGCGCCGGCTGCTAGGCGCGGCCCTGCGCCGGCACCGCGAAAGCCTCGGCTACCGTCTAGACGACGCCGCCCGCATCCTGGAATGCGACCGTTCCAAGATCAGCCGCATCGAATCAGGCCAGCGCGGCATCCGCCCCCGAGACCTGCGAGACCTACTCACCGAATACGGCGTCGCCGAACAAGAGCAGCAGACCTTGACCGCCATCGCCCACCCGCACCGGGCCAGCGGCTGGTGGCAGCCCTACACCGACGTCCTGCCCGCCCCCTGCCTGGACTACCTCATCACCGAAGCCGCCGCCTCGAGGATCGAGATCTACCAGCCGCAGCAAGTCCCGGACCTGCTCCAGACCCCGGACTACGCCCGCGCGGTCGCCGCCGCCGACCCCGCCCTGTCACCCGGCCAGCAGGACCTGATCCTGGAGTCGATGCTCACCCGCCAGCAGCAGATCCTAGGGGAGCAGCGCCCCGACCTGGCCGTCGTCATAGGCGAGGCAGCGCTGCACCAGGTCGTCGGAGGCCCCGACGTGATGCGCGCCCAGCTAACCCACCTAGCCCAGTTGACCGCCATCCACCCCCAGCTCACCCTCCAGGTCCTCCCGTTCACCGCGTCCCACCCCGTCGGCGCTACCGGTCCCCTCTCGATCCTGCACTTCACCGCCGCCCCGACCCTGGGCGTCGTCCATCTCCCCGGCCCCTGCGGCGGCATCTTCCTCGACAGCCCCCCAGACGTCACCAGCCACACTCGCGCCTTCACCCAGCTGCAGGCCTCCGCCCTCACCCCAGCCGCCACCACCCACCTGCTCCAGGACATGGCCACTCGCTAAGCGGCGCACGACTCACCCTTCGGGGAGATCCGGCATTCGCTGCGCAGGTCCGGGCTGCGGGTGTCAGGTCGCGGCGACTGGGGCGATCTTGGCTGTCAGGCGGCGGTGGTGCAGCAGCGATGGCAGCAGCCAGTTGTAACTGCTGACCTCCTCGGCCTGGATGGTGATCGTGTCGGGCCTGCGCGCTTTGATGATGTACCGGAAGTCGGCGTGCCAGTGGTCCTGTTCGCTCTTGGCCGGGTTGGCCGGGATCGGGTGGACGTCAATGTCGACCGGGATGGCGTCAGCGTCCGGCAGTTCGACGATGTCCTCCCAGCTGACGCCGGTCTCCTCGTCTAGTTCGCGGAGCGCCGCGCTGAGGAGGCTGTCGTCGGCTGGCTCGATGTGGCCGCCGGGGATCAGCCACATATCCAGGACCCGGTGCTTGACCATGAGCACGCCGCCCCGGCCGTCTAGGACGGCTGCGGAGCAGGTGACGTGGCCGGGCAGCCCGGCGCGGGACAAGATGCTGTCCCCGCCGGCGCCGAGGGCCAGCAGGAGGGGCTCCAGGCCCGCTTTCTCGGCGGGGTAGGTGTCCAGGTACCTGCTGACAGTCGTGGCTATGTCGCTGATCGTGATAGTCATGGTTCCCCATTGAAGACCTTGAGCCAGGTGCTCGCAATGCGATGGCGGATTGTGTCCGGGCACTCGTGCAGTCCCGGTCCGCGGTCGCCTGCGGCCAGCAGGGACAGCGCGGCGAGGATCTCGGCCTGGACCAGGTAGATGAACGGGCCGACGCATGCGCCGTGGAGGAAGTTCACCGCGTTGCCCGAGTTGAGGACGTAGAAGTAGTGGCCGGTGGCGGTGTACCGGGTGATGTGGTCACCGGCCGGGTGCTGTTCGTATAGGGCGCTGAGCCCGGTCAGGTCGAGTTCGTCGTCGGCGGAGGTGACCGAGGCGATGTAGGCGCCGTTCGGGACGGCGGGAAAGTCGTCGGCGGCCAGACTCGCGCGAGAGCGACAGCAGCGTCTCCCGCTCCTCGCCGTTCTCCTCGACCCCGTAGACACCGCGATCCTGCACAGCCTGCGCCCCCGCGTCGCGTCCACGCTCTACGCTATGGTCAAGTGACCAGAAGGTCATTACTGGCCGCATACCGAGATGGGCAGACGGTGGCCACCCGTTTCCAGTATCATCACGTCGCAAGATCACAAGCTCAGGCTGGATTATCAACGGACTACCCAGCTTCAAGTATCCTCAATACCTAAATGCATGCCTCTAGATCGTGTGAGGACCGCGGCGATGTCCAGCTTCGAAGTCCGTGCAAAGCGGGCAGCCATGAGTGATGCTGAGATCAAGAAATTTGTCAGCGATTTTACTGAGGCACTCGTCGAGCTTGCGCTCAGGGAGACATATAATATTGACCAAAACGCGAGAGGTTTTGGTGTAGAACTCGACAGTGTAGCGGATAGCCTCGATTGGTCTGATTCAAGCAGCTTGAGCGCTGCAGGAATAGATGTTCTGTGGGTGACTGGCGTGGACGACCCCCACCGTATTTACATGCATCCCGATATCGTAACTTCGCGTGAGCGATGGAAGCACGTCTCCACCTATCTACAGATCTCTATGGTCAGCGATAAATCTGTGCGGCTCTTGCTGCCTAATCTCACGCGCAGGCGAAGACCGACTGATGTGCCCGACTATCGTCTGCTTGCAGAAGCTAGCGTTCTGAATCGTTATCTTCACCTCGTCAGGAATTCAGGGCTAACTGGCGACAGGATAATTCAATACCAGGGTGATCTCAAGACCCATGGGCGAGGGCAGAACCAGAGTGGTCAGATCGGTGCTGCAGGCGCTTCAGTTGCGATACTAGCTGGGCTCCGGGAGATATCAACTGACGCAATAAGGGATATCTATGGAACGGAACCCCCTCTATCCGGAAACTCCCCAAGTGATCTTGTGCGGCTTATGTCGCCAGGAGATTACGAGATTGCCAAATGTTATCTGCTATCCTCCGACAGGGCCGTTGTGTTTTCTGCAGATCCCGATGTGGCCATAATATCCAGGATCGGCGGCGGTCGCTCGTATAATACGGCAAAGGAAGCATATGACGAATGGAGCATGCTGAAGAGGCAGCCCGTTGAAAACCGAAGATCGATCCTGCACCAGGCAGCCTTGGGTGAGGTCAAGACGGCTCTTGATCCGTCAAACTTGCATGAGAGGCTCGCGCTCGGCTCGCGAGAAAATCGCATCGAGGCGGGTAGCAAGCGATTTCTGATGATGGCAGTGCTCACAGAAGATATTTTGGATCCCGAAAGGCCTGGCCGGCGCGCAATCTATGGTCGTGATGCCCAGCGGTTTGAAGACATCTTCAATCTTTATTTCCTTTGGGGATATGACGGAGCCCGTGGAGAGCACCATCAGCATTGGGAAGATTTCAAGACAGCTCTGCAGAGATGGACAGGCCTATAGCGAGGTAAGTTCGGCCAGACAAAGCGTGTCACCGTAATCAGTTATAATGCCGAGACGGGTGGCTTACGGCGAGAATCTTGGTTAAGTCAAGTTATTTTAGAAGTCAGGGTGGCTTCGCTGCACCCGATCTTAATCCGCAAAATCCCGGTAGCGGCTAACTTGTCTCGCCAGAGCCTATGCCCAAGGTGTAAAAGGGCTGAATACCGTTAGGATTCGAATAATAACTCAAAGTAGACATGGCGGGCGGCGGTCCGGATCCTTGTCGCCAAACTGCGGCAGCGATTGGTCACTCACCAGGATGCTGGCAGCTGGGACCGGTCTCCGTCCTCGCTTATCGATGTCAGCGGCATGCCGTTGCTGTTTACTCTAAGTGGCAAGAGCTTGCCGGAAAGAAATCACGCCCAGCTTCGGCCCTGCTAGGCCGAGATGTCAGAGGCCTGGTCTAAGGTAGCTGCATGGCAGGCAGCGTGGTGGACCTATTCTCGGGTGGCGGCGGAGCAAGCACCGGCTTCCACGCCCACCCACGATTTCAGATTGCCGGAGCTGCGGACGCCCAGCTCGGCAAGCCCAGCAGCGGACCGGGAACACTGGACTGCAATGCGACCTATCGCATCAATATGGGAATCGAGCCTAAAAAAGAAGATCTCGCCATCATCGATCCTTCTGCGTTGGCGGGAAAGCTGGGTATTTCAGAGCATCCCACCGTCCTCATCGCCTGCCCGCCGTGCACAGGCTTCTCGCGCACTTTGGCAAAAAACCATCTACAAGATGATCACCGTAACAGCCTGGTCGAGAAGACGGCTGATTTCGTGGCTGAACTCAAGCCGCAGATTCTGGTTATGGAAAATGCACGCGAGCTGGTAATGGGACGCTTCAACGTCCATCTTGAATCGCTTATAGGAAAACTCCGGGATCTCGGGTACGAGACTAAGCCAGAGATTCATTTCCTGAATCGCTTTGGGCTTCCGCAGAAGCGTGAGAGAGCAGTGTTGATAGCCGTCAGGCGCGGGCTCCCTCTGCGCACGCTCGATGATTTGTGGGAAGGGTTTACAATAGACCCTAAAGCCACTCATGTAAGAAGAGCTATATGGGAGCTATCGCCCCTGCAAGCGGGCAAGGCCAGCACGGCTGACGCGATGCATGTCACTCCTGCCATTAGGGACAAGATCGTATTCGATCGGCTGAAGGCAATTCCCCATGACGGCGGAAGCTGGTTTGACCTTGCCGAGAACCCGGAAGCATCTCTGCTGCTGACGCCGACCATGCGTGACCGTCTTTCGAGAAATGATCTGGGTAGTCACCCGGACGTTTACGGCAGGATGTGGTGGGACCGATCCGCGCCGACCATCAAGCGCGAGTGCTCTCACCTAGGTAATGGCCGCTATTCTCATCCCGAGCAGGATAGACTTTGTTCAGTCCGTGAGCTGGCGATTCTCAACGGCTTCCCCGCAGATTACATTTTCGCTGGGACTCTTAATAACATGTATCGGCACATTGGTGATGCTGTCCCCCCGCTGATCTCATTCCAGCTCGCGGCGCTGGCCTCATGGATACTCGGGGACCCACGACCAACGCCTGAGGAGTTTATCCTCCCGAACACTCACCTCCATCCATCGGATATTATCAGGGCATTATCATCCAGAGCGGTATGCCAGAGGCAGTCAGCTATTGATACCTCTGGACAGGCTCGTTGTGCTTACGGAGCCTCCAGTGGCCGTGCATGACACCACCACACCCCGCCGCTCCTCTGCATGGCCTCGGACCACATGGCTTACCAAACACTTACTAAGTCGCTTGAGGCCGGATGGTTCATGGCGTGGTTCTGATAGGCATAGTATGACTTACCGACTAATCGCTGCGGGAGGCGATCCGAGCATCGCCGGGCGGGCAATTTGCCGGCTGATCGGTCTTTTCGAATACGTCAGCGATCCCCGCATGGTGGTCTCGTAGTGTCATGCAGGAATTATTGGTGCGCATGGGGAACTGGGTGCGCATGGGGAAGGCGGGTCGCTTGTTGATCATCGGTACGACGCCACCACATGACGGCATACCCCTGGAAGCGGTCGTTTATGCACAGACTCGGGAGAACCTGCAGGTTTACGCAACTAGCCCGACACGGGTAGACGAAGACGCCGGGCAGGAAATGAACCTAGCTCACGGTGGGTATGGTCGGCGGCAGCTCCTCGAGCTCGTGCAGAACGGCGCTGATGCAATGATTCGGTCACCTGGCGGGCGCATCGAAGTCATCCTGACTGCCGACTACCTGTATTGCGCCAATGATGGCGATCCCGTGAGCGAGGCAGGAATCAGGTCGCTGTTGCACGCCTACCTGTCGGACAAGCGCGGCGCTGAAATCGGTCGGTTCGGTCTTGGGTTCAAGTCCGTCCTTGGCGTGACCGACAAGCCTGAGTTCTACTCCCGGCCTGTATCATTCGGATTCGAGGCGGCATGGGCCCGCGAGCAGATCTCGCAGGTGGCGCCAGGCCGTGACCGCTATCCCACCCTCCGGGTAGCCCAAGTGATTGACCTGGGAGCTGCCTGCGCGTCCGACCCGCTGCTTGCCGACCTGATGGCGCATGGGACGACGACCGTGGTCCGGCTTCCGCGCACTATCTTCGGGTCTTCCTGGCTCAGCAGTGACATTCAGGGCTTCGACCCTGCATTTATGCTCTTCTCGCCGCATGTGGGTGAGCTCATCCTGTCCGACCACACGACCGGCCTCCATCGAGAGATCGAGCTCAGTCAGGCCGGTAACGAGGTCACCATCAAGGAAGGGAAGGACACCCGGCTCTGGCGGGTCTTCTCGTCCACGATCAGGCCGTCTGAGCAGGCCAAGACGGAGGCATGGGAGCTCTCGGCGCGCGACGAGCTGCCCGTGGTGTGGGCGGTCCCCGCCGAGGGACGGGTATCTGTCGGCAGGTTCTGGGCCTTTTTCCCCCTGCGTGACGAGACGACCCTGACCGGCATCGCCAACGCGCCGTGGCAGGTCAACGACGACAGGGTCGGGCTGCTGGAGGGGAGCCAGCTGAACAAGGAACTGCTGGACGAGCTATCCAGACTAGTCCTGACCAGCGTTTCGGCCCTGAACAGGAAACAAGATCCGGGCTGGGTCCTCGACATCCTCCCCGCCCGCGGCAGCGAGGCCCGGTGCTGGGGGGATAGCTACCTGACCACTCGCTTCTACGAGTTCGCCCCCGGCCATCCCCTCATACCCGACCAGGACGGGAGGCTGCGCCGCGTATCCGGGCTCCGGCTGCCGCCGGCCGAGGCCTCCCGGTCGGCGCTGGAAGCCTGGGCTGACTCGCCACGCCGCCCGCCGCAGTGGTGCCACGCCAGCGCCCTCAGCAGTACGACTCGCCGGTCCAGGGTTGAGCGTCTGTTCGAGAGCGCAGAAAAGAGCGCCGCGGATCCGGTGGAATGGATCGAGTCGCTCGTGGCGGCCGGTCATGCTCGGATAGAGGACTTCGCTCACGCGATCCGGACAGCCGCGGCCTTTATCAGGGGGAAGGACTCCGATGGAGAAGCCAGACGCCGGTCAATCATCCACCGATGCCGGATTCTCCTGGATGGGAGCGGAGCCCCGAGCCTGGCCGCCCCGTCCGGCATCTACCTTCCGATGGTCAGCCACCAGCACTCCGGCCTCCTCCGCTTCGTCAGTGACGAGCTCATGGCCCAGCCGGGCGTACCCGAGGCCCTAAAGCTCATTGGCATCGAGCAGGCCACGCCCACGCTCGAGCTGACCGCGTTCATACGGGGAAGGCTCCGTTCCGCTCCCGTTGGAGCCTGGGAGGGTTTCTGGACCCTTGTCCGCGGTTTCGCCGACGTCAATGAGGCGATCGGCATAATTGCCCGCGAGTTCGGCAACGAGACCCCACAGGTCCGGACCATCGCGGGCGATTATCGTCCGCTGTCGAGAACCCTGATTCCCGGTTCCGTCGTTCCGCGCGACGGATCGCGCGATCGCGAGGTGGCAATAGACGTCGACTTTCACGCTCCGGACCTGGAGGTTCTTCGTCTCCTTGGAGTCGGCCAGGGACCCGCCGTCGGCTATCCGGTCGCGAAGGACCCGGTGGTCGACGAGTATCGCAGGGCCTGCGCCGAGGCCTACATTAACTCGCGTCGCGCCGGGAGCTCCAGGCCGGACGCCGGATACCTGATCTTCGAGCGGAAAACCCATGTCGGACCGCTCGAGCCGCTGAGCTATCTGTCAGAGGAGGGCCGTGCGGCTTTCACGAAGGAGCTGATAGGAAACACCAGCGACTGGAGCTATTGGACGCTCAAGCATGAGACCAGGGCGGCGGTATACGAGCCGTGGCATCTGCCGTCGGCTGCCACCTGGATCATCCAGGCGGATGGGCGCCTGCTAACGAGTAAAGGGATTGCCCCGGTACAGATCGCCTGGGGACGGCCCTTCGCGAGGTGGGCGGAGATAGCCAGCGTCGTGGAATGGCTTAACGATGATGCGGCGAAGGCCCTGGGCGTTCCGCTGGCCGAAGCCGAACTGAAGCCAGAGCACTGGAACGACGCGTTCAGCGGGCTGGCTGAGAGCACCAACGATTCGGTCATCGGCGACTTCTACGCCCTCGCGGCCAGGTCGGATATCGCGGCCCCGCCCTCACTTCGGTGCAGGGTGGGTGCCACTCACGAGATGCGACCGCATCACGAGGTAGCGGTGACGCATGATCGCGCCGCCTTCGACGCGCTCAAGGACCTGGGACAGGCTGGAATCCTAGTGGCAACGGCCGACGACGGCCGGTTCCTTGTCGATCTCTGGAACCTGATCCCCGAGAGCGCGTTCGTCCGCCAGGAAATGAACTACGTGGCAAGCGGCGCGGCGGTCACGCTGGCCGACGCGTTCCCGACCCTACGTGCCGACCTCGAGGAAGACGATGAGCTGACAGGCGCGGAAATGGTGCCCTGCGCCGACATATTCGAGGTGGTCGCGACGGAACGCGGCACCAGGGTTGAGACCAAGGATTTCGCGAAGCTCGGGAACCGGTTCCTGTGGAAGGCCGAGCTCGGCCTGGAAGAAGCGCTCCGACGCGTGGCCGGGTTCCTGAGGTTCGAGCTGAGCGGCGAGGAGATAGCGGACCTGGCTCAGGGTCGGTGGGAACAGGATCGCCGTAATCAGCTCGCCGCGATCCGTGACCTGCCTAGCGACGAGGATCGTCTGGTGAAGGCGCTCGGCGTCGACAAGCTCAGGGCTCGCCTGCCCCTCGGGCTCTACGACGCCGTTACGGAGATTCACGGCTCGCTCGGCGTGCGTGAGGTGGCCCGCCTGATGCTCGCCGTTCAGGGTGACGATACCCTCCACTATCTGCGGGATGACCTGCGCAATGCGT